>Ga0114950_10004607_pt1 | contig 10715 bp, 6 predicted proteins | sample N075metaG_FD_83503 | JGI IMG/M metagenome (GOLD analysis project Ga0114950, IMG submission 83503) | Deep subsurface microbial communities from Kermadec Trench to uncover new lineages of life (NeLLi) - N075 metaG | ecosystem: Environmental > Aquatic > Marine > Ocean trench > Sediment | place... | reverse complement strand
GGTGGACGACGAATGGTGGCGCGAGCACCCCATCTCCCGCCGCTACTACCAGATAACCACCCAAGACGAGCATCGCCTAACCATCTTCCGGGACCAGTTAAACAACCAGTGGTACTGGCAGAAGGGGGGGTGAGGAAGCTGTCAGCTAACAGCGGCCAGCCTTTCTGGGCCACCTAATCATTCTGAACCAATCACGCTGTCTGGCACTCTGAGCCAACCATGAACCCTGTCATTCTGAGCCAGCCGCAGCGGCGAAGAATCTGCCAAACTCGGAGGACAAAAGAATGAACCGTTACTACGTGTACATCATGTCCAGTTACCAAGGAACTTTGTACATAGGCATGACCAACGACTTGTACCGTAGAGCATACGAGCACCGTCACAAGCTAATACCTGGATTTACTCAGAAGTACAACGTAATCAAGTTGGTGTACTACGAAGAGACGTCGAGTGTGGAGTCAGCCATTGTCAGAGAGAAGCAGATCAAAGGGTGGCGAAGAAGCAGGAAGGCCGAGTTGGTGGCTTCGTCGAATCCGTACTGGAAAGACTTGGCCGAAGGTTGGTATGAAGACCGAAGCTTGGCAGACCCTTCGCTTCACTCAGGATGACATATACAGCCATGGTACTCAGGTAGGACATGGTGTACGGAAGAAAACTGTATTGAAAATCAGCTACATATGAGAACTAAACCACCCACTATCTGCCATTCTGAGCCAACCACGCACCCTGTCATTCTGAGCCAGCCGCAGCGGCGAAGAATCTGCCAAAGTACTCGTAGAGAAGGGTCACCACCCTTTCGTAAGGGTGGAAGGGGGGATTTCAGCTCCTCTTAACGACCCATCCCCTAAAAAATCTGACCGCTGGCCATTTTTCATGTACGCCGAACTCCATTGCCATAGCAACTACTCTTTTCAAGAGGGGGCCTCCTCCGTGGAGGACCTGCTGGTGACCGCCCGTGATCTGGGATACCGGGCGTTGGCTCTGACCGACCACGACAATCTGTGCGGGGCCATGCACTTCGCGCAGGCGGCCAAGACCCTGGACATCCAGGCCATCACTGGCGTGGAGATGACTATTAAAGACGGGCCGGACGGTAAAGACGGTTCACACCTGACTTTCTTGGCCGAAAATCAGGAGGGCTACAGCCAGCTTTCTAATCTAATCTCCTACTCCTACATCTCCAGCGACCGTCGAAACCCAGCCCTGGACCTGAAGTACCTGCCCGAGCGGGTCCAGGGCCTGATCCTGCTGACCGGCTGCCGCACCGGCCGGGTGCCCAGTCTTTTGACGGAGGGCTGCTACGCCGAGGCCGAGACTCAACTGCGGCAGTACCTGGGCTGGTTCGGCACGGGCAACGTGTTCGTGGAACTACAGCAGAACCTGGTGCAGGGGGACACCCGGCGCAACCGGCGGCTCATCGACTTGGCCCGCAAGCTGGGCGTGGGCACGGTGGCCACCAACAACGTCCACTACCATGTGCCGGACCGGCACCGGTTGCAGGACGCTTTGGTCTCCATCAAACACAACCGCAGTCTGGAGGAGACCCACAAAGAGCGCCGGGCCAACAACCAGTTCTACCTCAAATCCCCGGCCGAGATGGCCGCCCTGTTCTCCCGGTGCCCCGAGGCCATCGCAAACACCATCCGCATCGCCGAGCGCTGTTCCTTCGACCTGACCAAGGACTTGGCCTACAGGTTCCCGGACTACCCGGTCCCCGATGGCGCCACTGCCCAGAGCCACCTGGAAGATCTGTGCCGCCAAGCTGCCGAGCGCCGTTACGGTGGCATAAATCAGAGAGTCAAAGACCGCCAAAAAGTCGAAGACCGTTTACAAGAAGAGTTCCGGCTGATTGGGAGACACAACCTGGCGGGGTTCTTTCTGATTTATTACGAGATTATTCAGATGGCCCGCCAGATCATGATTGAGATGGGCTTGAGCGACGCCGAGATACCTTTGGAAGAACGCCCGCCGGGCCGGGGCCGGGGCTCGTCGGTGGCCATGCTGGTGGGTTATCTGATTGGCCTCTCCCACATCGACCCACTGAAATACAACCTGTCCTTGGACCGGTTCCTGTCCGATGACTTGGGCTCGGTGCCGGACATCGACCTAGATTTTCCCCGCAACATCCGGGAGGAACTGATTGTTCGAGTGCACCAGAAGTGGGGCTGGGACCGGGCCGCTCTAACCGGCATGATTAGCACCTACCAGATGAAGGGCGCGATCCGCGACCTGGGTAAAGCCCTGGGTCTGCCCGCCCAGGACATGGACAAGCTGGCCAAGCGGACCGACTCCCACGACGCCAAGGAACTGGAGCTTGAGATGCTCCAACTGTCCGAGTACCGGGACAAGGTGGACGCACCAGGCTGGCGCGACCTCATCGACTTGGCGGCCCAGTTGGACGGCTTTCCCAAATACCTGGCCCAACACCCCGGCGGCATGATCATCAGCTCGTCTCCTCTCATCGACATCGTGCCGGTGCAGCAGGCAGCCATCGCCGGCCGCTATATCTGCCATTGGGACAAGGACAGCATCGACCAGGCTGGCTTCGTGAAGATCGATTTCCTGGCCTTGGGCGCCCTCTCTCAGATGCAGGAATGCCTGCTTCTGATCGAAGAACGGGAGGGCAATTACATCGACCTGAGCCGCATCGACTTCGACGACCGGGCGGTCTACGAGACCATGCACCGGGCCGACACCATCGGCATCTTCCAGGTGGAATCGGCCGCCCAGATGCAGACCGTGCCCCGCATCAAACCCTGGAACTTGACCGACATGGCCTATGAAGTGGGTGCCGTGCGGCCCGGCGTGGGCGTGAACGACGGCGTTACCCAGTTCATCCAACGCCGTTCTGAAGGCACCCCCTGGGCGTACGACCATCCTCTGGAGAAACGGGCCTTGGAGCGGACCCTGGGAATCATCCTGTTTCAAGACCAAGTGAACCAGGTGGCCATGGACGTGGCTGGCTTCACGTCACTGGAGGCCGACCAGATGCGCCGGGCCTTCGGGCGGCGCAACAACGATGCGATGATTCGCCATTATTGGGAGAAGTTTCGGGACGGGGCCGCTGAGTTGGACGTGTCTGAAGACGCAGCCCAGAGGATCTTCAAGAAGTTCAACGGCCACTACATGTTCCCCGAGTCCCACGCCTTTGCCTTTGGCGCGACGGCCTACCACATGGCCTGGCTCAAGTATTACTACCCTCTGGAATTCTACGTCGCCATCTTCAATCAGCAGCCCATGGGTTTCTACAACACCGAGACGCTGAAGGAAGACGCCAAGCGCCACGGCATCACCATCTTGAACCCCGACATCAACCACAGCCGGGAGAACTGCACCATCAAGGACGAATCCCTCTTGCTGGGACTGCGCTACGTCCGTGGCATGGGCGACGCGGCGGCGTCCCAGGCGGTGGCGGCCAGAGACAGCGGAGGCCCGTTCAAGAGCCTGGCCGACGCCATGGAACGCACCGGGCTGCAGCGGACGGCCATCGAGAATCTGGTGGCCGCCGGGGCCTTTGATGGTTTAACGGCTGAGACTGTGAATACCAGGACCGCAGCGGCAGAGCCGGCAAGAAAAACAGCCCGCCGCCAGGCCCTGTGGGAGGTGGGCCTGCGCTACCGGCCCATCAACACGCAGCAGCCCTTGCTCCTGCCCGTGGAACAGGATATGGCGGAGCTGCCCGAGCAGAGTGAGTGGGAGACCATGGGCGAGGAATACCGCATCATGGGGCTCTACCCAAAGGGTCATCTGATGGCCCTGGCCCGGCCCCACCTGCGGCCAGGGATACTATCCAGCCGCGATCTGGACGACAAGGCCGATGGCGAGACTGTCACCGTGGCCGGGCTGGTGATACGCCGCCAGCGCCCCCTGGCCAAGGCGGTCTTCCTAACGCTGGAGGACGAGTTCGGCCACATCCCGTTGGTGGTCTGGCCCGGCGAGTTCGCCAAGTACCGGCAGGTCATCCGGGAGCCGCTGCTAATCATCCGGGGCCAGGTCTCCCGCCGGGACGGCACCATGAACGTAGTGGCCCAGCACGTGGAGCCCATGCCCGCCATGGACCATCTACCCAAGGCAAAAAGCTGGCAATAAATGGCCGGTTAATTGGAGCTACCCAGGCCCGCCTGCTAAAGTCTGGCAGGATTCTTGGGCTCCAAGCCCAGGCGCATCCGGCCATATTCCTCGGCGGGCGTGTCCCAGGCCAGACCGAAGTGGTGCGAACCGGCGTGAACATCCCGATGGAACCTTTGCATCGGGCTGTCGTCGTAAAGGGCGTGCCCGCCGGAGGCCTCAAACAACCGGTCCACGGCGCGGACGGACAGCTTGGCCACATATGCCTGGTTGCGGTGGACGCGTGCTCGCTCCAACAGTGTGGTTGTTTCCTCTTTCTTCGCCTTCGCGACAAATTCCCGGCCATCTTCCGCCATTATCAATCGTGCGGAATGGATCTCTGCTTGCGCCTCAGAGAGCATTACGTGAACGGGAGCATTCTCGGCCATCTTCTCGCCGGTGGTATAAGCTATCCGGCCTCCCATATGCTCTTCAAATGCTTCCAAGGCGCCTTGAGCCATGCCCACGACAGGGGCTGCCAGTGAGTAGGCGAACACATGTAGTAGCGGAATTCGGGAGTTGGGTGTTCCGTGAATCGTATTACCGGGGGATTGTCCTTGACGAAGGTAAGCCACGGAGACTACGCGGTGTTCGGGAACGAAAGCTTCGTTCACCTCGATGTCCTTGCTACCGGTGCCCCGTAGCCCAGAGACGAACCAGTTGTCAATGATTGTGTAATCGGACCTAGGCAACAACATCCAAATCGCCCCGTCAGGTCCCACTCCCCCCAAGATCACCCAGGCGGCGGCGTCACATCCACTGGAAAAGCTCCAACGGCCACTGAGCTGATAGCCACCCTTTACAGAAGTCACGTGGGCGCGGGACGGGTCGATGGACGTCGACGACAACACGTCGCTTGAATCGGCCCAATATTCCTCTTGAGCTTTTTCCGGGAACAAACCTACCACCCAGTTGTGGGCCGCCCAGATCCCGTAACACCAAGCAGATGAACCACAACCCCGCCCCAACTCGGCAGCGATGTCCAGCACCACGGGGTAATCTAGGTCGTATCCGCCGAAGCGAGCCGGTTGAGCGGCGCGCAGGATCCCCGAAGCACGGAAGTCATCCAACGTCTCCTGGGGGATCTGGCGCAATTTCTCGGTCAAGCTGGCGCGCTCGCGCAACGCAGGCACCAACTCTTTGGCACGGCGGACCAGCTCCTCTCGGTTAACCATCTTATTACCTCAATGCGTTGATGCCGAGATTAAACTTCACGCGAAAGAAATCGTCTGGCCTCGAGTGTTCCGGTTTCTTTAGGCTGATATAGAGCGGAATTATACTCTGAACGTTATGCTTTCGCCCATTGAGTGCCGTTGTACCTGGAGGTACGGTGGACCGAATTAGAACAGAATCGAATCGTCAACCTGCTCTCCCCTCCGGTGCTAGAATGTCCCCGTCTTCGGCGCTTCGTGACAAATCGCAGGGCCGAGCGCCATTCTTCACAGCCATAAAAGGAGCCGCGCCATGATCGACACAGTTATCAAAGGCGGAACAGTGGTCACGCCAGCCGGTGTCGGCGACTGGGACATCGGTTTGGAGGGCGAGAAAATCGCCGCCGTCGCCATGCCCGGAGTCCTGTCCACCGAGGGCGTCAGGTTGATTGACGCTGCTGGCAGGATCGTCGTCCCGGGAGGGGTCGAAGCCCATGCCCATGCCGCCGCCAACCTGCAGCCCGGCGCCCGGGAATCGGTGCCCGGCACTCCCAACGCCGGACCGGCGGTCCACTCTCTGGGCGCCATCTGGGGTGGGACCACCACCGTGGTCGATTTCGCGCCAGTGCCCAACGAAGGCGACTTGGCGGCAGGCATCCACGACTTCATATCGGTCTGGAAGGGACAGGCCTATACCGATTACTCCACCCACTGTATCTACCGCAATTCCAACACCCCCGACTCCATCGCCCGGTTCGGCGAACTGGTCGCGGCGGGTTTCCCCAGCGTCAAGATATTCACCACCAACATCCGTCCCCCCGGCGCGTCAGGCACCAGCCTCACGCCCATTGGCCGTATCGACAATGGCCGGTTGTACGACCTGATGCAGCAGATCACCCGCCACGGAGGCGTCCTCGCCGTGCACGGCGAGGACGACGAACTGGTGATGTACAACTACCTGATGGCCCAGCAGCGGGGCATCTGGGACTATACCAACGTGCACCTGATCCATTCCAAGGACGTGGAGGACTTCGCCTTCCGCAACGTGGTGCGCATGGCCGAGCGGGCCGGCACCGGCATGTACTTTGTTCACGTCACGGCCAAGGACGGCTTGGACGTCATCGCTGAAGCCCGCAGCAACGGTCAGCCGGTGTATGGAGAAGTGCTGACGCTGGCCCTATCCTTTGGGGCCGAGCGGTACAAGGAACCCGACGGCATGAAGTACCATACCTACCCGTCCTTGAAGCCCGAAGAGGACCGGCACAGCCTGTGGGACGGAATCATGAAGAGCGACCTGTCTTTCACCGCCACCGATAGCAGCTTCACCACCTATCTGGACAAGATTGAGGGCAAGAACGTCCTCGACATTAGGGGCGGCAACGTGGGCATCGAGATACGGATGGGCGTTAACTATACCGAGGCGGTGGTCAAGCGCGGCATGTCCCTGGAGCGCTTCGCCGACGTGACCTCCACCAACGCCGCCAAGATACTTGGCCTGTACCCGCGCAAGGGCGTCATCGCCGTGGGCAGCGACGCCGACTTCGCCATCATCGACCCCGCAGTCAAGAAGGCCTTGGCCATGGCTGACCTGCATGTCTGCGACTACAGCCCGTGGGAGGGGTGGGAGATTGAGGGCTGGCCCACAACCGTGATTCTGCGGGGCAAGATTATGGTGGACAACGGCCAGCTCTTGGCCGACGGTAACGATGGCCAACTGATTCTCCGCAAGGTGGACCAGAGCGTGCTGCAGCGGCCTGCCGTCTAACCGGCGCCGGGAAATAATTCACAATCAACATTGAGGGGGCTGTCATGGCCAGGCCGAAGATCGCCGTATTCTCCGGGCCCACGTCGACCATCGCAAACTCACCTTCGTTGGTCACCAGCAACAAAGGCCGTACTGGTGGAGAGAGAAATCTGCCAGGCCGGTTCGATCACTTGGTCGCTCAATCGCTTTACGAGCCGGTTACTGTCCGGATCAAGAAATTCAGTGCGCATCCCTTGGAGGAAGACGGTCGAGAAGTTTATTGGGATGACGGTAAAGAGTTCTACGAGGTGGAACTTCTTCCCGAAGACGGACCATATCTACTCCCTTATATGGCCCGCCGCAAAGACGGCTCCGGGGCGGGAGTACCATTTGAAGCCGGAGACATGACCAACCCGGACATGCACTACGGAGGGAGGCAAACCTTCTTTCCCGACGCTTCCCGGGTCTTCGCGGACATCGACCGGACCATTTCCGGGCGCGATGAGCATGGCGAGGGAAATCAACTCGACCGCAAAGCGGATTTCGAGTTCATTAGGGCGCTTCCTCCGGCTGGATTCACCGGCCAAGGAGAAAAAGCCGGTGAAGACTACTTCCCTTACCAGCCTTTCCCCATCAGCCGCCGCCCCCGCTACTCGGACCTTGCCAGGGTTACCAACACGGTCCAGCGGACCTTGGCCCGTGGCGATTTCGTCGGCGCGATCTGGCTGGAGGGAAGCCCGACCGTCGAAGAGACCACTTACTGGCTCAGTTTGTTGATGGACACCCAGCTTCCCATCGCCGCCTGTGCCTCCCAAAGGACTCACGGCCAGTTGGCCAACGACGGCGACCGCAATATCGTGGATGCCGTGGAATTGATTCTGTCGGGCGAAGCGGACGGGATCGGAGCGGTGGGCGTTCAGGATGAAAGAATCTATGCCGCCAGGGAATTCAAAAAAGCGGACGACCGGCCCGGCAACTACAAAGCGACCGGCGGCCACGGTGGGATCCTGGGGACGGCCGGTCCTCCGGTGACCATCTGGTACCGGCCCAACTACAAACACACCGCCACGTCGGACGTAAACCTGACCCGGTTGCCGGCGGATGTGATTTTTACGGATAACGCCGGGGACCCGAGCCCCATCAGTCTCAGGGTCAAAGATTCCGGTGGTGGCTTGCTGCCGACCGCCGTGCCGCGCGTCAACATCATCAAGCACGCCTCGTATATGGGCGAGGACGACAGCCTGGACCCGGACCAAGAGGTAGACATCCTGGCGCGCATCAACAAGGCATTGGCAGACCAGAAAAGCCCGGACGAGAACTCGCCGAGGCTCCACGGCTTGGTACTTGAGGGGACTTCGCCATACGGTCTGGGGACTACGTCACAGATGGCCGCCTTGGCGATTGCTGTCTACAGCGGGCTGCCGGTGGTGCGGGTTGGGCGGTCTGACCCCGGGGGCAGAGTGCCCGGTTATATGCACGACCTCAGCATCGCAGGCAGCAATCTCGACGCAAACAAGGCCCGTCTGCTGCTGATGGCGTCGATGCTGAAGCTGGGCCGGTTCCCCAAAGCCAAAGACCCGCGGAATCCCACCGCCAAAGAGAAGGACGCGCTACTGGAGAAGATTGCCGAGTTCCAGGAGATATTCGAGTCCCACTAGCCGTGGGGCAGTGGACGGGAAATCAGGTCCTCGATCCGGCCCCTGATTTCGCTCTGGTCGTAACCCCGGAGCAGGTTGATGCGGTTGCGGTTGGGGTCGCCGCCGTGCCAGTATTCGTAGACCTCTTGGCGCATGCCGGAGGAAGATACCGCCAGGTCGTGCGCCAGGCGGTACAACCGCGATTTGTATTCCGGCCCCACGTCTTTGCCCCGCATGTACCGGTCGATGTAGGGCCGCAACTCGGGACTGGCCAGGTCGTTTTCGCTGGGCTGCATAATCAGCCCGGACCCGGAGATCTCCCGTAGTAGTTGGACCATTCTGGCTGAGGTCTGGGCGAAGTAGATGTTCATGCCGGCCATCGACCCCAAGGACATCACGCCGCCTTCATCCATATAGGCGCCGTGTTCGACGCCTTCCATGGCGTGATGCCACATCTGGGTATAGGTGACCATCTCTCCCACCTTGGCGGCCACTTCCCGGTATTCAATCACCCCGATGGCTTCGGCAATCATGGTCGCCACCGCTGTCATGAGTTTCATGCGCTCATGGATCCGGCAGAGATTGGCCCATTCGCTGAAATTGATTCCGGCGGCGAAATTCCGGAGCAAAGGTCCGGATTCGTAGAGCATGAATACCCGGTCCCACGGCACCAGCACGTTGTCGAAGAACAGCATGCTGTCTTGTTCGTCGTAGGGCACCCCCAGCGGGTGTCCGTAACTCCCATTCCATAGAGACACCGGCTCCCGGCATAGAATCTTCATTCCGGGGCTGTTGGTTGGTATGGAAAAGGACAGGACGAACTTTGGGTCGGACCGCTGCGCGAAGGTCGCCGACAGCGAAACGTAGGTCTCGTTGCTGATTGGCGCGGCGGTGGCCAGTTGCTTGCCGCCGGTGACGATGATGCCCTCGGGTGTTTCTTCAACAACGTGTAGCGCTAGGTCCTCTTCCCGCTTCGCCCGCTGCTCGTTCTGGGGTTGTTCGCTGCGGTCCACCTGGGGGTCCCCCAAGGCATGGGTCAGAAAAAGGTCATTCTCCATGCAGTACCGGTGATAGTTGACCACGTTCTCGCCAAAGTCGCAGTGGGGGTGTTTCACCGAGCTCAGTCTCTCGCGGGCCTTGTACAGGGCGATGATGAAGGGCGCCAACACGTCGGGGCTGCGGCCCAGTTGCCCCCAACTCTGGCTGGTCCAGACCTCGCTGTTTCGGCGTTTTCGTTTGAGGTCGTCCTCCGACCGGGAGAGCAGCCAAGATACGCTGCAGCGGTTGCCCGACTCAGGGGAAAGGAAGGTCATCCGGTCTCGGAAATCGTCCGTGTGCTGCAGGTCGTAGATGCGGGCCAACTCATTGACGATCCCGGAGAATGCCGGGTGAGACGGGACGTCATCGATGCGGACGCCGTCCATCCAGACGTCGCGGTCGTCTTTGAGACTCTCTTTGTACCGCGCGCCAGTCATCGCTCCCTGAGCGGCGGTGATGTCCAAGACCATCAACGGCCTCCTTCTGACACACTGATGTATGGGTCCGGGCATACAGAGACGCGCCGACGGACCCCCGCTCTCCCGTTAGAACACAACATTAAGCTCTTTGAGGCCACGTAATACCGGGTTGTACCGCCACTCCAATGTTTGTTCCCCCAAGGCCAACTCCGGCATCCGGCTAACCACTGAGCCGATTGCCGCCTGCCCCTCCATCCGGGCCAGCGCCGCCCCCAAACAAAAATGGATGCCAAACCCGAAACCGATGTGGCGTCCGTCGGTCCGTTCGATGTTGAACCGGTCGGGGTCGCTGAACCGCTCCGGGTCGCGGTTGGCCGCGCCCAGCGTCAAAGAGATTCGGTCTCCGTTTGCGATCTGCTTATTCCCGATCTGCAGGTCTTCCAGCGCGATTCTCGAGATAGATTGGACCGGTCCGTTGTGCCGGATGATTTCTTCCACGGTCGATTCGATCAGCGAGGGCTGATTCCGTAATAGCCCCAGTTGCGACGGATTCTCGATCAGGGCCAGGATCCCGTTGCCAATCAGGTTGGTGGTCGTTTCATGCCCGGCGAAGATTAGC
>Ga0114950_10004606_pt1 | contig 10715 bp, 6 predicted proteins | sample N075metaG_FD_83503 | JGI IMG/M metagenome (GOLD analysis project Ga0114950, IMG submission 83503) | Deep subsurface microbial communities from Kermadec Trench to uncover new lineages of life (NeLLi) - N075 metaG | ecosystem: Environmental > Aquatic > Marine > Ocean trench > Sediment | place... | reverse complement strand
TCGTCAGCGCGAAGTTCTGTACTTGATCAAACGCGTAAGGTGGGCACCGCCCACGCTACTGGCCTACGACATAATCCATTCTTTGATCTGCCAGCATAGACGATCGGCGTCCTCGAATTCCAACGGTTCCGCGCTCCCCACAATGTACACGCCGTTGCAAATACTTGAGACCCGTTCCACCTTCCCCTGCAATTTCACAACAATGTCTGTCGGCGCCAATCCAAATGCCCGCCTACAGAGTTCCGCATCGAAGAAACTGACCGGGCGAATGCGGTACACATCATTCCTGCAGTTGAGCTTGAGTTCACCCTCCTTATCGAAATCCACGTGTGTGAACTCCACGTCTCCTATCTCACCAAGGTATGCGCCGAAAGCTCTGACATAAGCTGGAAACACATCAAGCACAAGTGAGCGATAATCCGCTTTCCTTGGGTTGAGATCTATGGCAATCAAATCATCGTCGGATCCTTCATCCCTAAACTCGCGCCTATACTCATAACATACATTTGCGCTATAAACACCCTTCCCAAGAAACTTCTTCAACGAAAGGCCAGCACTCAATTCACTGCCCGGATCTGGGGCCGGGGGAGCCTGTCGTCCTCCGAGCCCCCACGGCTGGGGAATCGCAGTCAGCCCCTTCATGAAGGTGTCGTGCTTGTGCTCAATCGTTTCCTCCGTTCGGGCTCGGGCGCGAATATCCAACTCATATCTCATGCCAAGGGTGCCACCATTGCGGTAATCGGTGCGCCACGTACTCCTGCTTGTCTCAAGGCTCTCCGCACGCCCGTCCTTACTCTAACGTTTGGAACTTCGATCGTCACAAAGTCCGGGAGACCTCGTGGAGTCCTCCGGGCCATTTACAAATCTCGATAAGCGTTTTCCGCAGCACACAACAGATTTCCCAGCTTTGAATCTAGCGGCCAACAATCTACAATCGCCTTCCCCATTCCCAGTTTCCTCATGTTCCTCGGAGGGATGTGCCCACTTTCTAGCTGCGCCAGGATCTCCTGGAGATGAGATTCGAAACTCCGAAATTGGCCGGGATCACCCACGGTTCCACGGCCTTCTTTATGACGATCGAACTCGACCGAGAGTGCTGCTAGCCCTTCCCTTGCAAGGGCAATTGCTTTGTTGGTCTTGCTCATGGTGATATTAGGTTCACCTCCGCCTTAGGTGCCCCGAAGAACCTGCTTCGTTCTTGTGTCGCTGGCATCGGGTGGCCTGGGCAAGGGTACTTGCCCATGCGACCCCGCTTCTACTTGCTCTTCCACACGGGGTCGTGGTGGGATTCGGTGGCCGATTCGAACCAGCGGGTCATGGTCATTTTTTGCTGGGTGTAGAATTGGATTCCTTCGGTGCCCTGGATGTGCAGGTCGCCGAAGAAGGACTTGTTCCAGCCAGTGAAGGGGAACCAAGCCATCGGGGCGGGCACGCCGATGTTGATGCCGATCATGCCGGCGTTGAAATGACGTTTGAATCGGCGGGCCGCCCAGCCGCTGCGCGTGAAAATCGACGCACCGTTGCCAAACTCGCATTCCCGGCCGATGGCCAGAGCTTGATCGAGATTCTTCGCACGGATCACCGACAGCACCGGCCCGAATATCTCTTCTTTCGCGACACGCATCCCCGGCTCGACTTTGTCGAGCACGCTCGGGGCGATGATGAAGCCGTCGCCCTTGTAATCCACCTTTCGGCCGTCGAGCGGCAAGGCGGCGCCCTCGCTCACGCCGATGTCGAGATATCCGCTCACACGCTCCAGATGCTCCCGCGAGATCACCGGCCCCATGTCCACGCCTTCGCCGTCCGACGTCGGCCCGGTCTTCATGCCGCCGGCTTTCTCGCACAGACGCTCCACCAGGCGATCGCCGATGTCTCCGACCGGAAGGGCCACGCTGCCTGCCATGCAGCGTTCGCCGGCGCAGCCGTAGGCCGACGCCGCCAGCGCCGCGACCGACTGGTCCAGATCGGCGTCCGGCATGATAATCAAATGATTCTTCGCCCCACCGGCTGCCTGCACGCGCTTGCCGTGCTGCGTGCCGGTCTCGTAAATGTACTTGGCGATCTTTGTCGAACCCACAAAAGAAATGGCCCGCACCAATGGATGCGTAATGAGCGCGTCCACGCACTCCTTATCGCCGTGGACAATGTTGAACACGCCCTCCGGCAGACCCGCCTCCATCAGCAGCGCGCCCATTCGCACCGCCGACAGCGGCACTTTCTCCGACGGTTTAAGCACGAACGTGTTGCCGCAGGCGATGGCCAGCGGATACATCCACAGCGGCACCATGGCCGGGAAGTTGAACGGCGTGATGCCGACGCACACACCGACCGGATGACGGATGGTCTCGCTGTCGACGTTGGGGGCGATGTTCTCGATGCACTGGCCCATGATCAGGCTGGGCGCAGCGCAGGCGAACTCGACCATCTCCACGCCGCGCTGCACCGACGCCCGCGACTCCGCCAATGTCTTGCCGTGCTCGCGCGTGAGGCACTGAGCGAGTTCGTCGAAGTCGGCTTTGATCAACTCTCGAAATCGAAACAGCATCTGGGCGCGTTCGACGACCGGCGTCTCCGCCCACGCGGGCAAGGCCGCTGCTGCGGCTTGGACGACCTCGTCCACTTCCGCTACCGTGCAGAATGGCACCTTGGCGATCACTTGGCCCGTGGACGGATTGTAGACTTCGCCGCTGCGCTCGCCGCCGGCAGCTCGCCACTGGCCGCCGCAGAGCATTTTGACTTGTTCAACCGAATCCGTAGTCAATTGCGTTGCCATGAAGCTCTTTCTCCAGTAGAAATCGACGAGCCGCGAGCTTCAGCTCGCGCGGATCAGTATCTGGTGAGAACGTCGCTCATTGCGAACGTCCGCGCAAGCTGAAGCTTGCGGCTCATGGGACCTGCGCGTGCGTTGAGTGGACCGTATCACCGAAGACGCTTGCCTGCGTTGCAGAATAACATATCATAACGGGTCCGAATCGTAAAACGTCACGTACAGCGGGAGCACAACATGTCACGAATGGTACGGGCCGGTTTGATCCAGGCCACGCTCTGCGAACCGAGCACATCGGCAACGGAGAAAATCAAGAAGGCCATGATCGACAAGCACGTCGACCTCATCGCTCAGGCAGCGGACAAGGGTGCTCAGGTTCTCTGCCTGCAAGAGCTGTTCTACGGCCCGTACTTTTGTGCTGAGCAAAAGGCGAAGTGGTACGAAATGACCGAGCAGGTTCCCGATGGCCCGACCACAAAGTTGATGTGTGAACTGGCGAAGAAGCACGAAATGGTCATGGTCGTGCCAATTTACGAAGAGGACATGCCCGGCGTGTACTACAACTCTGCGGCGGTCATCGATGCCGACGGCAGCTACCTCGGCAAGTATCGCAAGACGCACATTCCGCACTGCGAGCCGGGCTTCTGGGAGAAATTCTACTTCCGCCCGGGCAACCTGGGCTATCCCGTGTTCGAGACCAGGGTTGGAAAGGTGGCCGTGTACATTTGTTACGATCGCCACTTCCCCGAAGGCGCGCGGTGCCTCGGTTTGAACGGTGCCGAGATCGTTTTCAATCCGTCGGCGACGGTGGCAGGCCTGTCGGAGCATCTTTGGAAGCTCGAACAGCCGGCCCACGCGGTGGCCAATCAGTATTTCATCGGCGCGATCAATCGGCCGGGTTTTGAAGATCCCTGGCGGATCGGCGAGTTCTATGGCCAGAGCTATTTCTGCAATCCGCGTGGGCAGATTATGGCGGAAGCTTGCCGCGACAAGGACGACATCGTGATCGCCGACCTTGATTTGGACATGATCCGCGAGGTCCGCAACGTCTGGCAGTTCTTCCGCGACCGCCGCCCGGACATGTACGACGAAGTCGTGATGGAATAGCAAGAAGACAAGGAGCCGCGGGCTTCAGCTCGCGCGGATCTTCTTCGAGTAGAACGTCGCACGCTGCGAATGTCCGCGCAAGCTGAAGCTCGCGGCTCGTTGGAGGATGCACATTCGGTGGGACGCCGTACTCAAAACACTTGCGATATCATGTACGGCCTCGACGACCGTCCGCCGTTCGGTCAGGCGACCGTCCTCGGGTTGCAGCACGTGCTGACGATGTTTGGATCAACCGTCGCCGTACCTTTGATCTTCGGCCCGAAGCTCTGGCCCGTAATTGACGGACTTCCGACCGAAGTCGCCGAGCAACTGCGCGACCTGCAACTTACGAACACGGCGCTGCTTATCTCGAGCGTCATGCTCTGTTCCGGCGTGGCGACGTTTCTGCAATCTACGTTCGGCTCGCGTTTGCCGATCATCCAGGGCGTGTCGTTTTCGTTCCTGGCGGCGTTTTTCGGCATTGTGGCATCCACTCAGGCTGTCGGAGCGCCGGATTGGGCGTCCGTCATCGCAGGCGCGACGGACGCCGCGACTGTCGATCCGCTGATCCAGCATTGGCAGGAGGCGGGTGCGTTCGGCATGCGCACCATCGCAGGTGCGATTCTCGTCGGTGGAATCGCCGAGGCCGTGATCGGATTCACCGGTTTGATGGGCCGCATCCGCCGCTACCTTTCGCCGGTGGTCATCGGTCCGGTCATCATGCTCATTGGGTTAGCGCTGTATCAAGTGGGTGCGCCGGTCGCCGCCAGCAATTGGTACATTTCGATCACCACGATGGTGCTGATCATCCTGTTCGCGCTGGTACTTTCGCGAAGCATTCGACTGTTCAAGCTGTTCCCGATGCTCCTGGCCATTACGGGGAGTGTGGGGGTCTGTGTCGTACTGGGCGTTGCCGGAGTGTTCCAACCGGGCGAGCCCGCGCATGTCGATGTTTCAGCGGTCGGGCGCTCTGATTGGGTGCGTGTGAAGTCGCTGATTCTGCCGTGGGGTCTGCCGTCACTGAGCCTCGGCGCGGTCGTTGCGGTTCTGGCGGGTTATTTGGCGTCGATGATCGAGTCGTTCGGGGACTACCATGCTTGCAAAGAAATGGCTGGCGGTGGCGATCCGACCTCGAAGGAAATCTCACGCGGCATCGGCTTTGAGGGTGTCGGCTGCTCGCTGACCGGCTTGCTCGGCGGCTTCAGTTCGACTTCGTATTCAGAAAACATCGCGTTGATTGGGCTGACTAAGGTCGGCTCGCGCTACGTGGTGCAGATCGGGGCTGTGATCCTGTTGCTGCTGGGCTTGTTCGGCAAGTTCGGCGCCCTGGCCGCCGCGATCCCGCAGCCCGTTGTCGGGGGGCTTTACTGTGCCTTGTTTGGCCTGATCGCTGCCGTCGGAGTGCGTCAGTTTGCAAAGGCCGATCTGTCTTCTGATCGCAACTTGTTCATCGGTGGGTTCGCGCTGTTTATGGGCCTCAGCCTGCCGTACTATTTTCAAAACGGCGGCTCCGCTGCGGTGAACGCGAGCATGCCCGAGGGAGTCGCGGGGGTGATCATCGCTGTTTGCACCACCGGCATGGCGGTCGCGGCGATCATCGGCATCACGCTCGATAACCTCATCCCCGGCACGCCCGAAGAACGGGGCCTGAAGATCCCCGGTCCTATCGTTTCCAAAGCCGCGAACGTCGGCGCGGGCGAACACAGTACATGACGTGATTCTTGACTGCTCGTCTTTACGACGTGCAGATATCGCGTCGGGCGAAGATGATTCCGCCGGCGGTCCAGAGCACCGCCCCGCAACCGGCCAGCACGAGCATGTCTTTCGCAGGCCAACCTGAGTTCTGCATGATGGCAAACGGCTTGTAATAGTGCAGGATGGAGAGAAAGGCGATCTTCTCCGCGATGTGCGAGTACTGCGCCAGCACGTTGAGAAAATAGGACGACAGCACCAGCGCAAACACAACAGCAATCGCGCGGCCGCGACGATCACTCAGGGTCGATACGAGAAACGCCAGCCCCCCGACGGCCAAGTACAGACAAAACAGGTTCGCGACGATGCAGACAAGCAGGCTGAGTTCCGTGCGGTTCTCCGGCGCCACGGACGATCCGCCGAGCAGGCAACCCACCACACCCATGATCAGCACCACCACGCCCGTGCCCAACCACACGATCGTCTCTGACACGTACATTTGCCACCGGGAAACCGGCAGCGCCAGAAGCACATCCATTGTGCCGCGATCCACTTCCCCGGCGGGCACACGCGTGCAGAACACAATCTCGTGCCCGGCAACGATGATCAGCGCAATCGGGTGGACCCAGGCGAGCGAACCGAGCACCTTCGGGCCAAGTGAATCCCCGACCTCGGCCCCAAGCAATGCCCGAATGATGTTGCGGAAGAATGGCAAGTTCAGCAACGGGCCGGCCATTTCGTTGAAAAAGGTCGGAAACACGAAGGCCAGGAGGGCTTCGAAGACGAAAAATCCCAGCCCGAACAGCAGGCTGGCGAGCCAAACCTCGCGGATGGATTTCAAGAGCACGCCGCGATTCATGTGTCCCCACCACGGTAGTATTGGCGAAACAAACTCTCGAGATTCGGACGGCTGATTTCGATATCTTCAATGGATCGATCTGCGAGCCAGGCCAGCAGATCCGTCACCTTGCCCGTGAGATCGCATTCCCACACCCGACCGATCTTCCGACGCAGGTCCAGCATGCCCGGCGGGGTGGGTGGTTCCGCGTTCTCGCCGGGCTTCCATCGAATCGTGACAGTGCGGGGCGCGCGCTCGCGTAAGCGTTCGATTGTCTCATCGGCCACCAGTTGGCCCGCACGCAAAATAGCAACACGATCGCACAAGTCTTCGACCTCGCTGAGCACGTGACTGGAGAAAAACACCGTGTGGCCGTTCCGCGCCATGGTGCGGAGATGGTCGTACAGCCGTTCTTGCGCCAGCGGGTCGAGCGACGTAGTCGGCTCGTCGAGAATCAGCAGCTTCGGTTCGTGGACGAGTGCGAGAATGAGGCCGAGCTTCTGCCGCATCCCACGTGACATTCGGACCACCTTGACGGTCATTTCCAAACCGAAGTAATCGGCGAGTTCCGCGCCTTTTTGCGCCAAGTCGCGACCGCGCGCCTGGCCGACGATTTGCAGGGCGGTGCGGCCCGTCATCCACGTGTGCAGCCGCAAATCACCCGACACGTAGCCGACCTCGCTCTTGATCAATCGGCTTGCACTCCAGCAATCGAGCCCGAACACACTGGCACGCCCCGCGCTCGCCCTGAGAAAACCGAGAAGAACGCGGATGGTCGTGGTCTTACCGCTGCCGTTGGGGCCGAGGAAGCCGTGGACCGTGCCCTCTGAAACGGTCAAATCCAAGCGGTCGATGCCCAGTCGCGAACCATAGCGTTTGGTGAGTTGTTCGATGGTAATGAGGCTCATTCGTTGCACATCATAGATGGACGCCAATTGCAATGCCAAGCTGTTCTCCGAGGAACTTGAATCGCACACTCACGGTCGGCGTCTCGCCTCGGCCTCTCGAGCAATGTGGCGACGTACAGTGAGGAGGGTGAGTCGGCGGGTCGTCATTGGCGCATAAAGCGACCCGCCAATGCAAGTTTGCACTGGCGGGCCATATGTTTTTTGGGGGCTGCTCTAGCTGCAACCACGTTCGCTGTACTAAAACAGCCACCTCGTACAATTACCAATTTCCACTGGATCACCTCCTTCTTAATCGGGCATACCTGTCCGGCCGGTCTTTCGACAAGAGTCGATCGGACCCTGGCCCCATCGCCGACCGTCATCGACGATACGACGCGGTGCAAGCAACGCTGCTCCGCGGTGAGAGACTTAGCGCCAGCCGGCCTCGCCCGTCATTTGAGACTCGCCCAGCACGAGGGACACCTCACACACTCATCGTAGCAGAACGCAACGACCCGGGTCAAGCTCCGATTGCCTCCGGCGACATGAACACGCACTCACAAGATACGCGACCCGACATATCAGCTTCGCAGCCCTACTTGATCGAATTCGTGAGTCCGCGGAGCGCGATGATATGTTGGATTTTTCTCATCTTCGATGGTCCACATACACGTTGGCCCGCGGCGCAAGTCGTCTTCGAGGGCGAGTGCCCGTGAGGCCCTAATGTGCGTTCGGATACGCGGGGGCTGCGTCCGTTTGCGACACACTACAGCGCCTGTTTATTAGCTGTGAGAATCGACATTTTCGGGCCGTGGCATTCCAATCTCAAAATGAGGCAACAAGTTGTGTTGCAACAGCATCGGTCCACGCGATATAATCTGGAGAGTCACATAGTGGGCCAAGTCAGCTCGGCTATGATTTATTTTTTCAACAGGTAATGTGACCGATCGGACCCCTGTGCCGATCGGTGCCACCACATTCATGTCTTCATCGAAGGAGGCCGCCCCAGTGCCGGAGCCGCTACGGATCGTGTTCATTCTTGCGCCTGCGATGTGCCTACTGGCTGCGGCGGCGTTCGCCCAGCAGTCTGAAGAAGCCGGGCCATCGAGCGTGCCATCAAGTGTTTACTCCGAGTTTGCTGCGCTGCCCGGAAGTGGCGGGGGCGAATCGCAGGTAACGCATCTCTTATCTGCGGACGATCCTGAGGCCGTCCGGTTCATGTCCGGCAGCAATCCCGCTTGCGGTCCCGGTGCGGGGCCGTGCAGCGAGGGCAACGGCTCGCCGGGGTGTGACGACACGGAGTGCTGCAACGCCGTCTGTGATCTCGATCCTTTCTGCTGCGATGTGGAATGGGACGAGTATTGCGCCGGTCCGAACATATTTGTGCCGGGGGCTTCGTGCGGCGAGTTATGCACTGGGCCGGGACAACCGTGCATGCCGCTTCCGCCGGGAACGGTTGATCTCGCTGTCAGCCGGATCGGCATATCCGGAGTGGATTCGCTCGACTTTGAGGAGTTCGGCGTCGACGACGGTATCGCCTCATTCGCAGCAGCCACAACGTCTTGTAATCTCGGAAACGAACCGGCCGACTGGTTCCACAACGGAAACGAGGAAGGCGACACGAACCGCCACCCGCTCATCGCTCAGCAACTCTACCGGTTATCGCCGAACGGAAAACAGTTCGAGATGATCGGAATGAGCTGGCTGAAACATGGTTTCTGTGCCCTGAGCGAAACCACCTGTGGCAACTGTGATCCGACCAATTGCAACACATTGGGCGTGGGATGCGCGGATACCTATACGGCCACGCGGAACGGCGCGACGAACCTCGGTCCGCGCGGCACTATCGAACCGCTGGGTACAGTGTCCGAGCCCGACGACACTGGAACGCACATCCATCCGCAGCCAACCCCATTGGGCAGTGAGACTATCGCCGGGCGCCTGCAGGTACATACAAGTGATCTGGACATCGCCGAAGCGGTTTATTTCATTGAAGCTCAATACGTTACACACGACGAGCCAATCTCCTTCCGCCACAACAATGCTTCGTGGATCCAGGTGGCGATGCCAGCCGGGCCCCAATTCACTGAGGACATCCTCAGCATCGACGTGCTGCGTATGGAGCAAATCGCCCTGGCGGCGTGGCAGGAAAACGATCCAGAAGTCGTGATCACCCCGATCCAGGATGAAGAAGGCGGTCGCCTCCACCTCGCCTATCGAGTGAGTGACAACGGCGATGGAACCTGGCATTACGAATATGCACTGCACAACATGAACTCGCAATTGGCCGCCAGGGCGTTCGAGGTGCCGGTGCCGGACAACGTCATTGTGTCCGGCCTGGGATTCCATGACGTTGACTACCACAGCGGCGATGGAGATCCTGCCACCGGCCGCGGCGGCAATTACGACGGCACGAATTGGCCTGCTACGGATGGCGCCGGCATACTGTCCTGGGACATGCGGGTTGTGGTCCACTACGACAATTCAAATGCGCTGCGCTGGGGCACGACCTACAACTTCCGCTTCGACGCCAACACACCACCCAAATCAGTGGTGGCTACCATCAAGCACTACAGGCCGACGCAGGGGCCGGACTCCATTGTCGCCACAACGCTGGGGCCTTCGCCGGATGTTTCAGGCTGTCCCAATGAATGTTCCAGCCATGGCATTTGCGAATCGGGCTCGTGCATTTGTGATGCGGGCTGGGACGGCTCGGATTGTTCGATGCCGATCTGCGAGACACCCTGCCAGAACGGAGGAACCTGCACGGCCCCGAATAATTGTGAGTGCGCTGCCGGCTGGGAGGGCGGTGATTGTTCGATTGCCATCTGTACCGATCCCTGCCAGAACGGCACCTGCACGTCACCGGACACGTGTAGCTGTCTTCCGGGGTGGGGTGGACCGGTGTGCGAGAATGCGCTTTGCGATCCGCCCTGCGTGAACGGCACTTGTGCGGCGCCCAATTCGTGCAGTTGCCAGCCGGGGTGGACCGCTGACGATTGTTCGATCCCGATCTGTACCGAGCCCTGTGAGAACGGTGTCTGTACAGCTCCAGACACGTGCAATTGTGATCCCGGTTGGGACGGGCCGACGTGCGCGAACGCTGTGTGTGAACCGGCGTGCGTCAACGGCGGGTGTACCGCTCCAAATGTATGTGAATGCGCTCCCGGCTGGGAGGGGCCGACCTGCGCGAATCCGATCTGCGTCCCCGCCTGCGTCAACGGTATCTGCTCGGCGCCGAACACCTGCGATTGCGCTGCCGGTTGGACGGGCAATGACTGCGCCACTCCAGTGTGCGTACCGCAATGCGTAAACGGCACATGTACTGCCCCCGACACGTGCGACTGTGACTCCGGCTGGAGCGGTCCGACTTGTACCGAAGCGGTGTGCGTGCCTGCATGCGTCAACGGCAGTTGTACGATGCCGGATGTGTGCATGTGCGATG
>Ga0114950_10004601_pt1 | contig 10721 bp, 9 predicted proteins | sample N075metaG_FD_83503 | JGI IMG/M metagenome (GOLD analysis project Ga0114950, IMG submission 83503) | Deep subsurface microbial communities from Kermadec Trench to uncover new lineages of life (NeLLi) - N075 metaG | ecosystem: Environmental > Aquatic > Marine > Ocean trench > Sediment | place... | reverse complement strand
CCTATAGCCAAATAGTGCGGCCTTCGGGCGGGGCACGTTTTGATGTTTCTGCTAATTCAAACAGCAATATTTTAGTAAAGCAGCTATTAGTACGTCGGGGTTGTTGCTTGAAGCCCGCCGCAGGCGGGCAAACGCTGCGCCCCCCAGGTGAAGCGAGGTAGCACAGGCTGCCAGTGAACCCCTTAATGCAACCGATTATCCGCTGGAAGCTTCGGGCGAACGCTGCAATAACCCGTTCCCCGCCCAAAGCCCTTGATATTTCCACCAATTCAAACAGCAATATTTTAGTAAAGCAGCTATTAGTACGTCGGGGTTGTTGCTTGAAGCCCGCCGCAGGCGGGCAAACGCTGCGACCCCCAGGTGAAGCGAGGTAGCACAGGCTGCCAGTAGAACCCCTTAATGCAACAGATTATCCGCTGGAAGCTTCGGGTTAACGCTGCAATAGCCCGTTCCCCGCCCAAAGCCTCAAGCCTGCCTGCTAATTCAAACAGCAATATTTTGGTGGGGCAGCTGATGGTACGTCGGGGTTGGTGCTTGCACGGCTGCGCGAGCAGCCGGGTGAGTCCCGACCCCCAGGTAAAGCGAAGCTAAGATAGCCGGTCGAGAACCCCTCAACGGAACAAATTGCCTGCTGGAAGCACCAGGTTAGCGCTGCAACCCCGCTAATCAAACCCAAGCACATCCCGCATGCTATACAACCCTGCCGGCTTATCTGCCAGCCATTGAGCCGCACGTAAAGCGCCACTCGCAAATAATTCCCGATCGACCGCGTGATGGGTTAATTCCACCGTCTCAGTATCAGAGACAAATGCAACCGTATGATCGCCCACGATATTTCCGGCACGGATCGAATTGATACCTATGGCCCCACGAGGTCGCTCGCCTGTATGCCCGTTACGACCGGTAACCACAACATCATCGAGGTTAGTGCCCCGCTCATCCGCCACAGCCTCACCCAACTGCAATGCTGTACCCGATGGCGCGTCCAGCTTGTAACGATGATGCGCCTCAGTTATTTCAACATCCCATGCATCATCCAGATATCGGGCCGCCTGTCGGACCAGCTCGGTAAAGACATTAACACCAATACTTAGGTTTCTTCCATAAAGCACTGATATATCATTACTTGATTGACTTATTAATGCTACCTGCTCTGCCGTAAGTCCGGTCGTACCCAATACCAGCGCGCAACCACTTTGATGACATGCGGCCAGATTGCCGGGCAATGCTGCTGGCAAGGTAAAGTCAATCGCAACAGCAGCCTCTGCAAGAGCCTCGGCTGGGTCCGCAGTAATCGCTATACCCAGAGAACCTAATCCGGCCAGCTCACCCACATCCTGACCCACGGTCTCGTGTCCCGCTTCTGTGCAGGCACCAACGATCTCAGCATCGGCCGAGCCGGTAACGACCCGGGTTACAGCACGGCCCATACGGCCATTAGCACCAAATACAGCTATACGAAGCATCGGGATCTCCCTGAAACAGGCGCGTAGTTTAGCAGGGGATTAGGGCAGGACCCCATTCCTGTCCCCCTTAAATAACGGCTGGTATAGTTGCAAGTCAGTGGTAGTCAATGGTGTGTAAAGATCGTAGCTGAGCCGACAGAAGTCGTGACATCTGGATAGTTTTTGCGATTAAGTGGGAAAGCAGCGGGTACGGCCCTAATTCTGACCACAACAGCCAAGACTAGTCATCTACCAATTTATCAAAAAACTGTTTGACGTTATCTTTCCAGCCCCGACGGCGCGGGCTATGCTGGTCTCCACCAGCATCCAGCGAGGCTTGAAGCTGGCGCAGAATGTCTTGCTGTTTTTTACTCAGATTAGTAGGTGTTTCCACATCAACCCGGCAATAAAGATCACCCTGCCCGCCACCTCGAACCGGCTTAACACCTTTACCTCGTAAGCGAAACACGCGACCGGATTGCGTACCCGTCGGAATCTTCAGACTAACCTCTCCTTCCAGCGTGGGCACCTTGGTTTCACCGCCGAGTGCGGCAGCGGTAAAGGGAAGCGGAACATTACAAGAAAGGTCAGCACCGTCGCGTTCAAATACCGCATGCGGTCGCACCCGAATTTCGACGTACAAATCACCGGGTGGCCCACCGTTTTGCCCGGCCTCACCTTCGCCTGATAAGCGGATCCGGTCACCCGTATCCACGCCGGCAGGAACCTTGACCGCAAGTGTGCGGCTTTGCTGTACCCGCCCCTGGCATGACAGTCATTACAGGGATCTTCGATAGTCCGCCCCTCGCCCCGACACGACGGGCACGTCTGCTGGACCGAAAAAAAGCCCTGCTGCCGACGTACCTGTCCGATTCCACCGCAGGTCGTACACTGTTTTTTCTCGGTACCGGGTTTTGCTCCGTCGCCGTCACAGGTTTCACAAGACTTCAGGCTTGAGAAAGTAATATTAGCCGAATGCCCCATGACGGCTTCTTCAAGACCAAGCACCAGGTCATAGCGCATATCAGCGCCCCGGTAGGCACCACCACTGGAAGGCCGGCCACCACCAAAAATATCACCGAAAACATCACCAAACCTATCGCCAAAACTGCCAGCGCCACCACCCATACCCCCTGCAGCACCCTCTACGCCCGCATGCCCGTATTGATCGTAGGCCGCACGCTTCTGGCTGTCAGACAGTATTTCGTAGGCTTCTTTCGCCTCTTTAAACTTGGTTTCAGATTCCGCATCATCAGGATTGCGGTCCGGGTGATGTTTCATAGCCAGACGACGATAGGCTTTTTTAATAGCCGCTTCATCTGCACCCTTCGCTACATCCAGTACTTTGTAAAAATCGCGCTTCGACATGTGTTTCCTTAGCATTGCCCAGTCAGGGCCAGGTCACCGCTATAGCAGCAGCCTGCATTAAATCCTTAGATGGCAGAACGGGCATCACCTGCATTGCCTGTGACACCCGTAAAACCATACTTGTATTGTTGCTTGTAGCCATCAAAAAAACCTGGGTTTATTCGATGAGATTTCCGCAACTGCTCAAACTAAGCCTCAGTTGGCGCTCATTTACTACAAATTAAAGTAAGCTTAAGCAGTTGCCAGGCAACTGCTTAGCCCCACCCATCTGTTTATTTATCTTCGTCCTTAACCTCTTCGTCCTTAACCTCTTCGAACTCAGCATCGACCACACCATCATCGGCGCTATCGGCTCCACCTGCATCGCCGGCTTCACCCTCGGCAGAAGCCTGTTCATAAGCTTTCTGTGCCATCGATGCAGAAGCCTCCGCCAACGCACCGGTCTTGGTCTCGATCTTCTCTTTGTCTTCACCTTTAAGCGCTTCTTTCAAATCGGATAGTGCCGACTCGATGCTGGCACGCTCTTCAGCTGCAACTTTCTCACCCAGATCTTCCAGTGATTTCTCAGTCGCATGCACCATGGCATCACCCTGGTTACGCACATCCACCAGTTCACGGAATTTCGCATCCTCATCCGCATGGGCTTCGGCATCACTAACCATGCGCTCGATTTCATCATCAGACAGTCCACTGGACGCCTTGATGACAATTTTCTGCTCCTTCCCGGTTGCCTTATCCTTGGCAGACACATTCAGAATACCGTTGGCATCAATATCAAAGGTCACATCAATCTGTGGCATGCCGCGCGATGCCGGCGGAATATCTGTCAGGTCGAAACGTCCCAGTGATTTATTATCGTGAGAACGCTCGCGTTCACCCTGCAGCACATGAATAGTTACGGCTGACTGATTATCATCGGCGGTCGAAAAAGTCTGATTTGCCTTCGTTGGGATCGTGGTGTTCTTCTCAATTAACTTGGTCATAACACCACCAAGCGTTTCGATACCCAGCGACAACGGCGTTACATCCAACAACAGGATGTCCTTCACATCACCCGCCAGCACACCGCCCTGGATTGCTGCACCAATTGCGACAGCCTCATCCGGGTTTATATCTTTACGCGGCTCCTGGGCAAACAGCTTTTTCACTTCTTCCTGGACTTTCGGCATACGTGTCTGGCCACCGACCAGGATCACATCATCAATCTCACTAACTTTCAGGCCTGCATCCGATAATGCCGTTTTACACGGTCCAATGGTGCGAGCAATGAGGTCTTCAACCAGTGATTCAAGTTTTGCGCGCGTCAGCTTGATGTTCATATGCTTCGGCCCACTTGCATCCGCAGTGATATACGGCAGGTTCACTTCGGTCTGCTGCGAGGAAGACAACTCAATCTTGGCTTTCTCAGCCGACTCACGGAGTCGCTGCATTGCCAATGGATCCTTGGTGATGTCGACGCCGCTTTCTTTCTCAAACTCACCGGCAAGATAACGCACGATGTTAAGATCAAAGTCTTCACCACCGAGGAAAGTGTCGCCATTGGTTGCGAGCACTTCAAACTGATGCTCACCATCAATCTCTGCTATGTCAATAATGGAAATATCGAAGGTACCGCCACCCAGATCATAAACGGCTAACGTGCGGTCACCACGCTGCTTGTCCATGCCATAGGCAAGGGCTGCAGCAGTAGGCTCGTTGATGATGCGCTTAACAACCAGACCCGCAATTTTGCCAGCATCTTTAGTCGCCTGGCGTTGCGAATCATTAAAGTAGGCAGGCACGGTGACGACGGCCTCGGTCACCTCTTCACCCAGATAGTCTTCTGCGGTCTGCTTCATTTTCATAAGCACACGAGCAGAAATTTCCGGCGCAGCCATCTTTTTGCCATTCGCCTCGACCCAGGCATCACCGTTATCGGCCTTGACGATCTTATAAGGAACCATTTCGATGTCACGCTGGACGACATCATTATCAAACTTACGGCCAATCAGGCGTTTGACGGCATACAGCGTATTTTCAGGATTGGTCACAGACTGGCGCTTGGCCGACTGGCCGACCAGCACTTCATCATCTTTGGTAAACGCAACCACCGAAGGTGTCGTGCGATCGCCCTCAGAATTCTCTATAACCCTGGCCGTATCGCCGTCCATAACGGCTACACACGAGTTCGTGGTTCCGAGATCTATTCCTATAACTCTGCCCATTGGTTTCTCCGGGTCTCAATAATCATTGAATGTTCAGTTGCACCTAGAAATGGGATTGTTTAGCCCATTTTCAAGGCCTGTTCGGCGAAATCTAAGCGGCTGGCTCTCTGGCAACAATCACTCTCGCGGGACGCAGTAGCCGGCCGTTTAGCTGATAGCCACGCTGCACAACAAGCAGCACCGAATCAGGCTCTGCGGTCGCCGATTCCTGCACACTCATCGCTTCATGTAATTCCGGGTCAAAAGGCTCGCCTTCAGGGGAAATTACCGTCACACCATATTTCTCCATGGTGGCCTGAAGCTGCTTCAGCGTTGCACGCCCACCTTCCAACAGAGTTTCTGCAGATGCCTGACTGCCCGTTTCCAGTGCCATCTCAAGGCTATCGGCCACATTCAGCAACTCACCGGCGAGACCCTCAACAGCAAACATACGTGCCTTTTCCAGATCCCTGGCTGCGCGTTTACGCACATTCTCGAGTTCTGCAACAAGCCGGAGATACTTATTCCAGTTCTCCTCTGCAGTGGCCTCGGCCTTTGCAAGTGCTGCTTCCAGGTTTTCACCCTCAACAAACTGCTCGCTATCATTGTCCGGATCTAAAACATAGTCTTCCGGCAAAACTGTAGTTTCAGCCATATCGGCAGATTCCGCCTCAGCGGCAGCCCCCAGATCAGCTTGATCATTGTCCTTCTTGTCACTCATTTTTATTTCTCTATATAGTATGGGATCAGACATCTGGGACCAGCACACACGACTCAAACGCGCGCCAGCAAGTCCGGGCCAATGGCTTAAACCCTGCATAAGCCCCGGGTGGTCAGCGACAACGCATTATCGATTGTTTGTGGGGGTTGTGAAGCCGATTTCAAGGCCCTGACCTGCGAGCCGGATATAATTAATGAAGTTACGGGCAGTTTAATGACCTGAATTTAACACAGCCCCCACCAATTTCGCCGTGACATCAACGATCGGGATGACTCGCTCATAGGCCATGCGAGTGGGGCCAATCACTCCAAGCACCCCAACGATCTCGTTATTTGTACGATATGGGGCCGTTACTACGCTGCAATTGTCCAGTAACTCGTAGCCTGACTCCTCACCTATAAATATCTGGACTCCGTCCGCATCGATACTGCGATTAAGCAATCCGAGAATTTCATGCTGCTGATTGAAGGCCTCGAATAACTGGCGCAAGCGCTCGATATCCGATAGCTCCTCATACCCCATCAGCTGGGTTTCACCCTTTATAATATAGCCTGAACGTTCCTCATCCTCTGGCAGTGCCGCCTGGGCAACGGCTATGGTGTCTATCATCAGCTGATTCATGCTTTCCTGCGTGCGCTGCAGCTCCACTACCACCAGCTTGCGTATTTCACTGATGTCTTTACCCGCATAATTATCATTCAGGTAATTTGCCGCACGACGTAATTCTGACTCCGAATACTCGCGGTCCAGACTAAAGATACGGTTTTGTACCTCACTGTCATTGATCACCAGAATGGCGAGTACACGCTGGTCCGAAATAGACAGAAATTCAATCTGGCGCAACGTGACTTTCTGTTGTCGCGGCAAAGTCACAAGACTGGCGAGACTGGTCAGTGATGACAAAACATCGGACACATTTTCAGCCAGTAACTTGCTGTCAGTAGCTTGCTCATCCCCTATATGATGCTGCAATTGACTGATTTCCCGTGCCGCCGGTTGTTTCAGCTGCACCAGCGTATCAACAAACAGCCGATAACCTTTAGGCGTGGGTATGCGGCCGGCCGACGTATGGGGAGAGGTTATAAAACCATAGGCCTCCAGATCAGCCATGACATTACGGACAGTAGCCGAACTAATGCTAAGCCCTGAAGCCCGCGTTAAGGTACGAGAACCGACGGGCTGTCCGTCGCTTATATACTGCTCAACCAACGTTCGCAATATGTGCCTGGCACGATCGTCAGGCCCCTGCTCGATACTATTAGACACTGCAAGGCACTCCTTGCCCGACTATCGGGTCGTCAATCAATATAATTTGCACCTTCATACCGAAAAGCTAGAGCCCTCATGACTGGGTGTCAAGCATCGTTTTACCCACAGAGATACGTATATTTCAGCTTGTACACCCTTAACTGGTTATGATGTGATGCTGACACGCACAAAATACGTGACGAAAACGACAATATCTGTCATAACGAATGGGTCATGACGAAACAATTTAAAACTATCGCGATTATGGGGAATCCGGCTGATCGAGCGACGTGTGAGTCAGTTACAGCAGTTATCGACCATCTGATCTCTACCGGTACAAAAGTTCTGCTTTCTAACCAGTTCCCCGCACCTGCCGCACCCGCGATTTCCGCAACAGTCCCTGACTCTGAACTGGCCGATCAGGCAGATCTGGTCATTGCGATAGGTGGTGATGGGACCATGCTCTACGCAGCACGCCAGACGGCAGTGCACCAGGTTCCGGTACTTGGTGTCAATCGCGGGCGACTCGGTTTTCTGGCCGACATCCGGCCTGACGATATCAAGGAAGCCATCAATGCAGTACTCGCCGGAAACTGCACCAGCGAAAAGCGTATGTTACTGCGCGCGGAAATATTAAAGAACGGCAAAATCATTAGCAGTGGTATTGCGGTTAATGACATCGTGATCAAACGCCGCGAAACAGCTCGGATGCTGGAGTACACCACCAGCGTCGATGGTCGTTACGTCAACACTCATGGCGGTGACGGATTTATCGCAGCAACGCCTACCGGCTCCACGGCCTATGCACTCAGTTGCGGTGGCCCCATTGTCGAACCCAGCCTGGATGCGATAGTCCTCGCACCGATATGCCCACACACTCTGGCTGACCGCCCCATCATTATCAGTGGCCGGTCTGTCACCGAGGTACAGCTGCGACAAAACCATGGCACGCATGCCGATGTCAGTGGCGACGGCGAGCTGATAGGTGAACTGGCAACCGACGAGCAGTTACGCATCGTTGTTGCAGAAGAACGCGTGGAACTTATTCATCCGCCTGGCTACGATTATTTTAATGTCCTGCGCAGCAAGCTTTACTGGGGTCGTGACACCCGTCACCAGCCGCTTACAACGGAATAGGTTTAGATGTTGCACCACCTGCATATCCGCAATCTCGCGGTTGTTGATGAAGTTGAAACCGAACTAAACCAGGGGCTAACAGTACTGACTGGTGAAACGGGTGCCGGCAAATCTATTTTGGTTGGTGCACTCGGACTGGCACTCGGCGAACGTGCCGACAGCGATGCTGTACGCCCTGGCGCGAAGCGCGCAGAAATCAGCGCCAGTTTCCTGATACCTGCCAACAGCCCCGCTGGCCAGTGGCTTAGTGACAACGATCTTGATGACGACGAACCGGACCGTAGATCTGAATCAGATCATGTCGGCGAATGTGTTCTGCGACGGGTGGTGTCAGTCGAAGGCCGCTCGCGAGGCTATATCAACGGAAACCCCGTACCGATGCAGACACTGCGCGAACTTGGCGCAATGCTGGTGGACATATGCGGACAACAGGCACACCAGTCGCTTGGTAAAGCGAGTAACCAGCGACTGCTGCTCGATCAGCATGGCAACCATGCTGCGCTTGTTGATGAACTACGTAAAACACATCAGCAGTGGCAGGCTCTGCAGCACGAATACCAGGATCTGGACAATGCCCGCGCAGATCAGGCAACACGGATTGATTTACTACAATTCCAGGTTCAGGAACTCGATGCACTTAATGCACAACCAGGAGAACTGGAAGAACTCGACAAGGCACAGCGATTGGCTGCCAACGCAAATCGCATCACTGAAGACGCGGGAGCAGCACTGCAAATGTTGTACGAAAATGAGCAGGCCTCCGCCTATGACCTGACCAGCCGGGCACGTGCTCATCTCGAACATCTAAGTGAACTTGACCCCGAACTGGCTACGTTAACCCGGATGCTGGGAGAAGCAGAGATACAGATAACTGAAGCGGCAGACACCCTGCGTCAGTATCTTGATAAGGAGCAACCGGATGCCGGCAACCTGCATGAGCTGGAAACCCGGCTTGCCGCCATGCACGACATGGCACGTAAACACCGGGTCGATGCCGCCGAGCTTCCCGAACTCACCGAACGTCTGCATGATGATCTGCATACGATCGAACATGCCGATGGTGCCCTCGATGAATTGCAGCAACGCATGAATAATAAATATGCAGAACTGGACACCCTGGCCAAAAAGCTGACCAGCGCCCGTAAACGGGCCGCTAAATCACTGGCGACACAAGTCACTAAGAATATGCAACAACTGGGCATGCCGGAGGGAAGCTTCAGCATTGATATGCAAACACTGGACGCACCAGGCGCCACAGGTGCTGAACGTATCGAATTTCTGGTTGCCATTAACCCGGGCATGCAACCAGGGGCGCTCAACAAAGTTGCATCAGGCGGCGAATTGTCACGCGTAAACCTGGCGATCCAGGTTGCGGCCAGTGATCAGGCCCAGACACCGACACTGATTTTCGACGAGGTCGATGCCGGTATAGGAGGCAGTACCGCAGACATCGTCGGAGAAAAGTTGCGCAGTCTCTCAGCAACAAGCCAGGTATTGTGTGTCACCCATTTGCCACAGGTTGCCAGCAAAGGCCATCATCAAATCCGTGTCAGCAAGCTTAGTGACGGCAAAAATACCCGGACACGGATAGCCAACCTGACCAGCAAAGAACGCGTAGAGGAACTGGCCAGAATGTTGGGCGGCCTGGAAATTACCGACCGCACGCGGGATCATGCAGCAGAAATGCTGGCAACAGGCAACACATAACCGGGGCGAGACGACAACTAAATCAACCAGGATCAGGGCTACCCTGTTTGATCTTGCCTGGTCTGTCTTACTGAGACTATATCCCCGCAAACCAGACCCCTCGCCCCTTCGTCTTCTGGCAATCTATTCCATTAATCTTTGATGGGTCTCACAAACATTACGAGGTTGTGGTCCACAATCTCATAACCATGCTCTGCAGCCACGGCATGCTGCAGCTTTTCAATCTCTTCATTAACAAACTCGACGACCTTGCCAGTCTCAATGCACACCATATGATCGTGATGACTGCCCGAACTGCGCTCAAAGACCGACCGACCTTCTTCAAAGTTGTGGCGCGTAACGAGCCCAGCCGTTTCAAATTGCGACAAAACCCGATAAACCGTGGCCAGACCTATTTCCTCACCTGCGCTTAGCAGCACCTTGTAGATCTCTTCTGCACTAAGATGACGCGCGGGGCTCTGCTCAAGCAACTGTAATATGCGTATACGTGCTGCCGTGGCTTTCAGCCCGGCCTTATGCAAATTCTGGCTTTCTTCTGCTTTGTTCAACGGATATTGTCCCAAGATATACTGCCGGACCTGCCTGATCGGTTACTATCACCGTTTTTCCGGCATGCGGCATACGGGGTGGTTAGAATTCTAACCGGAACCGCAATGAATATCATTCGTATTGGAATCAACCTCAATACCTCAGCCCTGCTCTGAGGCATTATGAAGACAAGCTTACATTGAACTCGATACTACACAAAACCTGCATCTACGCTGCTCTGGCATGCTTTATAAGCTTTTCAAGTGCCTGCGTATACGAACTCGACGTCCAGCAAGGCAACAAACTGGAGCCCAAGGATATTGAGAGCCTGGAAGTCGGTATGACGCGCAATCAGGTGCGGTTCCTGCTCGGCACACCGGTCGT
>Ga0114950_10004600_pt1 | contig 10722 bp, 8 predicted proteins | sample N075metaG_FD_83503 | JGI IMG/M metagenome (GOLD analysis project Ga0114950, IMG submission 83503) | Deep subsurface microbial communities from Kermadec Trench to uncover new lineages of life (NeLLi) - N075 metaG | ecosystem: Environmental > Aquatic > Marine > Ocean trench > Sediment | place... | reverse complement strand
GCCCTCGAGGATGAGCATCGTGTCGACCTTGCAGCCGGGATAGTAGATCCTGGCCACAGCCGAGATGAGGAACCTGCGGCCCACTGCCCTGGAGTATGGCGTGTCCTCGACGCAGGCATACCTCGTCAGCCACCGGCTGATGCGCTCCGTGCCGTCCCACTCGAGGCTGTCGAGATACTCGGCGACGGGGTTGAACGGCCGCTCGTACGCGAACGACCGCAGGGCCGCCAGGGCCTGATTGAAAGTTATGTTGAGGCCGCGCGTCTCGAGCCACGCCGAGCAGTTGGTGACGTCGTTGTCGGTGATCTTGCGCTGCGGGGCGAATAGGCCAATCTGCCACGGCGGGGCGGCCAGCCAGACGACCCTGTCGGCGAAGACGTCCATGCCGAGGATGCCGGACATGACCGGGTCCGCTCGCAGCGCCACCTGGGCGTTGAACACGGACTTGGCCTTGCGGTTGCCGGAACCGTCCTTCAGGTATTTCATCTCGAGCGAGGGCGCCTCCACCTCCGCCTCGATTAGGGGCGGCGGCTCCACGGGCACCGGGAGCTCTGGCTCGGGCTCGGGCTCGGGCAGCTTGTCGGGGCGCTTGCGCGGCTTGGCGTATGCAGCGAAGTCCTCGGGCGTCCAGCCTTCGGCCTCGGCGTCGGCGAGACCCCAGCCGGGCTTAGTGGGTAGTTTTTGGGGCATGGCGTTTTGTGGCAAGGGGGTACTATTCACTGGTCCGACGCCGTGTATTCGAACTTTGAACAGCAGCTATTGTCGCAGCGGCTCGGTAGCTGAGGGGCTCGGTGAACTTCGACGGTCGGGCCATCAGGGCCTCCCTGGGTTCGAGTGATCGCTGAGATTATAAATACAGGTTGTGGGTTAACTCAGCAGTTGGCGCGTCAAATCGGAATTTTCCAGAACATTTCTTTGTTTTCAATGCTGTACAGGCCTCTCATGCCTGTTTTCAACATTAATTAGGGTGTTGAAGATCTGGGTGGTGGGGGGCCGGAGCGGCTTTTTCACCGCCCCTGTCGCAATGCAAAACGGACCCGCCACCGCCACGCTGGCCCTGTCCATCAACACGGCATGCCAGCCGAACGCGTGGATAAACGCCCACAGCAGGTGCCCTCGTCTATTCGAGTGTATTGCGTCCTGTGACGATTGCTGGCAGATATTTCGTTACCGAAGCCGATCTGCAGCGATCCAGGAGCGACCTGTAAGTATGCCACGACCAAACACCGGACCCCGGCTCGTCCACCTCACGGCAGAGGAATACGCCCGCCAAGGGTACAAGCGCAGGATCCTATTTATCCGCCGCCGGGCCGGCGGCCGGGCGGTCCAGTTTAGCACGGGCACGGATGACCTCGGAGAGGCTCAAGCAAGGCTAGAAGCTTACCTCGCGGAAATCGCGACCAGACCAGACGGTCCTTGCGCGCCCGATGAAATCGATGTAGCCGAGATTTTGGCAATTTACGGCGAGGACGTCGCGCCAGACACGGCCGACCCGGCTCGCATTGGCAATTGCATGGAAGCCCTCGTTAATTACTGGGGTGAACGCCCAGTGGCCGACGTTAAGGGCGAGACTTGCCGTGGCTATGCCAAACATCGCCGCAATCTCGGCATAAGCGACGGCACCATCCGCCGTGAGCTAGGAACACTCCAGGCTGCAGGTCGACACTGCAACCGCGAGGGCTATCTCACAATATTCCCCCTACTCTGGATGCCGCCCGCACCGCCACCGAAAGACCGCTGGCTGACCAGGCAAGAAGCCGCCAAGCTAATTCGCACCATCCGCAACACGCAGTCTCGGGTCGAACGATACCTCGTGCCGTTCATCCTAATCTCGCTTTACAGCAGCGCGCGCAAACGGTCCGTCCTGGCGCTGCAGTGGGAGCCGAACACCGATGGCGGGCACGTCGACCTCGAGCGCGGCCTGATCGACTTCAATCCGGTCGGTCGTGCAACAACAAAGAAGCGCAAGCCTCGGATCCCGATCCCGCCCCGCCTGTTCTAGATTTTGCGCAGGCAGCGCCGCACCACCACCCGTTGGGTGATTGAACGCGCCAACGGCGACCGGCTTGCCGACGTCAAAAAGGGATTCGGTGAGGCCACCCAGGCCGCCGGCCTAAAAGGCGTCACGCCGCACACGCTCGTCCATATATCCGTGACTTGGCTAGTCCATCAGGGCCTTGACCTGGAGTTGGTGGCGCAGTGGACGAGCAAGACCGTGGAAATCCTCCAGCGGGTCTACTGGCACCACCACCCAGACTACTTGGCTGAAGTGCGTGACGTTTGGAACAAGGATAGAAACCCGCGCGAAACCCGCGCGCTACGTCGCTAATCAGGCGTCAATGAGCGTCATTCAACGTCAACAAACGCTGAACGTGTCACGAACTGTCAGTGAACAACCGCTGGTTACCGGTCTTCACACGGCGGGGGTCGCTGGTTCAATCCCAGCCGCGCCCACCATTTATTCCCACGATATCAATGCCTTGACGCGGATGCATGGGAGCCATGCGGGGTTTTCCGGGTGGATAGACGGCATTTTAGCAACTATTAACACGACTTTCATTTCACCTACCTAGTCTCCACGCCAACGAAGGCGCTTTTCGAGCGCAATTTGGTGGATTGACACGAATCGAATTTCAAGGATCGCCCTGATGCTCAGCAACGATCTGAACAACGAATTTTCCTACGAGGATGCGGAGGTCGCGTTGTACGACCCGAACATGCGCATGCGCACCCTGATGCGCGGCATCCTGTTGACCATCGGCTTTCGCTCGATCAACGAAGCCCGCAACGCCACCGAAGTCGTGACCACGATGAAGCTCCACACGATCGATCTTCTGATCATCGATCTCGATCACGAACCCGACCAGATCTGCGCCATCGTTCGCGACATCCGCGAAGGCGTGGTCGGCTCCAACCCCTACATCATCATCATCGGCCTGACCTGGAAGCCCGAGAAGGAAATGATATCGCGCTCGCTGCAGACCGGGCTCGACGATCTGATCGCCGAGCCGATCTCACCGAAGATCCTTTCCGAGCGGACGACGAACCTCATCCGCAACCGAAAGGAATTCGTCGTGACGACCTCCTATATCGGCCCCGACCGGCGCGGCAAGGAGCGCCGGATCGAGGGCGATCTGGAATCGCTCAAGGTGCCGAATTCGCTGCGTCACAAGGCCACCGGCGACAAGGAGGCGATCGCCGACACCCAGGCGCTGGACGCCATGCAGCACCAGGTCAACATGCACCGGATCTACCGTCTCGCCACGGAAATCTGCGACGAGTGCGAAAAGCTGGAGAACGAGTTCGCGGTCGCTAAAACCGGTCAGGCGCCATCGTGGAACTATCGCGACATGGCCGAGAAGATCAGCGCGGTCAAACAGATGATCAGTACCGAAAATGTCGAAATCCTCGGGCCGATCGGCGAGTCGATGCTGTCGGTCGTCAAGTCCATGTACACATCGGAGCAGCCGACGGCGCGGCACTTCTCGATCCTGCGCCTGCACGCCGAAGCCATCGGCGAAGCGATCAAGGACGAACGCGCGGCGGCCAAACTGATCGCCAAGGCCCTGTTGCAGACGGTGGAGAACAGACGCTCGTGCAAGGCAAGTCCGATCAGGAAAACGGCGGCCTGATACCAAGGCAAAGCGTCATCACTGATCGTCGGTCGTTTCCTCCGCCGATCCCTTGCGCCGGCGCAGCAGCAGGGCCAGGGGGATCATCGCCAGGGCGATGATGCCCAAGAGGTAGAAATCGTTCACGTAGGCGATCATCTGGGCCTGGCGGGTCACCTCGCGATCGACCGCCGCGAGGCCGGCTGTCGTCTGCAGGTTCCACAAGCCCCCCAGACTGGATGCGCCGAAGGCGGGGTTGAAGGGGGTGACGTGCTCGACGATCGATGCCCGCATGATCGTCGTGTTGCGCGCCAGCAGGGTCAGGAAGACGGCGACGCTGACGCTGCTGCCGACATTGCGCATGAGTTGGAACAGGCCGGTGGCTTCGACCCGCAGCTCGCTCTTCAGCGTGGCGAAGGAAAGGGTGAACAGGGGCGAGTACAGCAATCCCATGCCGAACCCCGAAATGACGCCGTTCACGACCACCGCCCGGTCGCCGACCGATGCCGTCCAGCCGGCCATGTCGAACCCCCCCCAGGCGATCAGCAGAAGACCCACGACCATCAGCGCCCGCGGCTCGACATGGTTGAGCAGGCGCCCCGCCAGGACCATGCCGAGCATCACCCCAAGGCTGCGCGGCGACAGCAGGATGCCGACCGTGGAGATCGGAATTCCCCGCAAATCCTGCAAGAATGCGGGCAGCAGGACGAAGGGCGGCAACAGGATGAAGCCGAACGCGAAGATCAGGAAAATGCCGACCGCGAAGTTCCGGTCGGCGAACATTTCGGTATTGATGAAGCTGCGCCGCGCGGTCGCCGTATGGACGATCAGCATATAGAAGGCGAGCCCGGCGATCGCCGCTTCGATGAGGATTTCGCTCGAGGCGAACCAGTCCTGGCGCTCGCCCCGGTCGAGCATCGTCTGGACGGCGGCGATGGCGATGGCCAGGGCGAGGAAGCCGAACCGGTCGAGCCGGGCCGACTTGCGCGGGGCGTCCGCCGGCAGGCCGGCCAAGGCGCACGAGATGGCGACGATGCCGATCGGCACGTTGATATAGAAGATCCACGGCCACCCGTAGGCTTCGGTCAGGTAGCCGCCCAGGGTGGGGCCGAGCACCGGCCCGAGGACCACCCCGAACCCCCAGATGGCGATCGCCTTGCCGTGGTCCTTGCGCGGGTAGGTGTCGAGAACGATGGTCTGCGAAAGCGGCACCAGGGGGCCGCCGAAGGCCCCCTGCAGGGCCCGAAAGGCGACCTCCTGGCTGAGCGAGGTGGCCAGCCCGCAGAGCACCGAGGCGACCGTGAAGCCGACCATCGCGGTGATGTAGACCCGCTTGCGCCCGAAGCGGAGGGCCAGCCAGCCGCTCGCCGGCATGACGATGGCGGTGGCGACGATGTAGGAGGTCAGCACCCAGCCGATCTGATCCTGGGTCGCCGACAGCGAGCCCCGCATATAGGGCAGCGCCACCGCGCCGATGGTCATGTCCAGCGCGGTCATGCCGGTGGCCAGTATGGACGCGGTCATGACCACGATCCGCAGGGTCCGGGGCCCGAAGCGCGCGGCCGGGGCGGCCCCGGTAGCCGGGGTCATTTCACCAGTCGCGGGCCCGCACCCTTGCGCTCCGCCGCCTGTTTCGCCCGGGCGGCGCCGAACAGCGAGCCGGTCATGCGCCCCAGCCAGTTCTCCCGGCCGGTATCGATGCGGGCGAAGACCGACATGCCCGAGCGCAGGGTCGGGCGGCCCGGACGCCGCTCGAGCTCGAGGCGCACGGTCAGCCGCCGCACCACCTTGACCCAGTTGCCGCTGACGTTCTGCGGCGGCAGCAGGGCGAACTCCGAGCCGGTGGCGGGGGCGATGCTCTTGACCCGCGCCCGCCACACGATATCGGGGTAGGTGTCGACGACGATCGTCGCCGGCTGGCCGATCCGCACGCCGGTCAGTTGGGTTTCCTTGAGGTTGGCCTCGATCCACACGCGGCCCGTTTTGATCAGGCTGAACAGCCTCTCGCCGGACTTCACGTAGCGCCCGATTTGCAGGCGCATGTTGGAGATCGTGCCGTCGAAGGGGGCGCGGACGATGGTGTCGCGCAGATCGAGCGCCGCCTGGCCGCGCTTGGCCAGGGCTTTGAGGTAGAGCGGATGGCGCTCGGGCCGGCGGCTCGGATCGCCGCCGAGTTCGGCCAGCGCAATGTTGATCTTCTCCTGCAGGGTCCGCTCGCGGCGGCCGGCCAGGGCCAGGTCGAGCTGGGCCTTGTCGTACTGCGAGGCGCTGGCGACGCCGCGCGCCTTGAGCCGTTTCTGGCGCTCGAACTGGCGCCCGAAATAGACGGTGCGTTCGCGCGCCTCGAGAAGCTCGACGCTCGCCCGGCGGTAGGTGGCGGCCAGCACCTGGATCCGGTTGCGGGTGATGCCAAGCTCGGCGTCGGCGTCGGCCAGGGCGATGCGGAACGGCCCGGGGTCGATCCTGAACATAATCTCGCCCTTCGAGACCGTCTGGTTGTCATCGCCCGCGACCGCGATCACGCGGCCGGCGACATTGGCGCTGACCGACAATATATCGAGCTTGACGTAAGCGTTCTCGGTCTCGATGTAGCGCCCGGAACCGGCATAGTAGACGCCGCCCGCCACCAGGAGCACGAGTGGTCCCAGTGCTAAGAGAAACCGTCGCAGGCGCGGGCGCCGCGCATCACTCATGGACCCACCCGATCATTCCAGCCGCCGGTTGAAGATATGATAGGCCCCTATGGGCTCACAAAGGGCAAAGATACGCCATCAATGGTGAACATACCGCCCATGCGCCAGGCGGCCCCCTACGCCGCTACCTTCATCGAAAGGTTGACGTTGCCGCTGCCCGAGGACTGCGCGTAGGGGCCGAACTGGGCGGTGTCGAAGTTTCTTCCCTGGCTGGCCGCGAGCCCGCCCAGGAGGGTGGCCAGCGCGCGGCCGCCCATCTCGGCGACGACCAGACGCGCGTAATCCTCGAACCCGCTCCAGGCCGCCTCGATCTCGCCATCGAGTAGAAGCTTGATGAATACCCGGTCGGCGGCCCGGCGTTCCTCGGTCGGCCATTCGGCGGGCCCGCGCACCAGATGGTGGGCCAGCGCCGTGCTGGCGGCAAAAACCGCGCGCCGGCCGGTCTTGCGGCACGCCCGGTCGATCGCCTCGCCGACATTGTAGCTCTCCTTGAGGTCGGCGGCCTGGACCACCGGCACGATGATGATCGGGATGGCGCCCTCGGGGTCCATGTAGTGGACCGGCACCCAGGTTCCGTAGTCCCACGTATAGTGCGGGGTAGCATTCTCGACGCAAGGAAAGCCGCCGGCTTCGATCTCGCTTCTGATCGCCAGCCCAAGCTCGGGGTCGCCTTTGTAGTGATAGGGCTCGCCCGAGATCATGTCCGGCGCCTCCATGGCGACGCAGCGGTTCTTGTGCCCGGGCACGGTGCTGACGATCCAGTTGAAGGTGCTGACCTGGTGGGTCGCGCAGCCGATCATCACGTCGGGCTTGTCGGCGCGAATGTCCTCGCCCATGGCGGCGATGCCGGCGACGATGTCCTTCTGGAAGTCGGGGACGAGCTCGGGTTTGCCCATGCGCGGGGCATGGGGAACGATGATGCCGCGGTAGATGCCACCTTCCATCGCAAACCTCCTGTTCACCCGCTCAGCCTGGCCTGCAAATCGGCCGGCATGGGGACGGCGCGCACGCCCGCCTTGGCGTCGGCATCGAAGATGACGTAGGCGCGCAGCTCGCGGCACTCGCAGCACAGCACATCGGCGTTGTAGAGCTCGTGGCGGATGACGAACGTCTTGCCGCGGAACTCGTCGATCCAGGTCTGGATCTCGATCGTCTGTCCCATCGCCACCCGGGCCTTGAAGTTGGCGTGGACGTCGAGCAGCGGCATGCCGGCGAACTCACCGCCCTCCTGCAGCTTCTCCCAGTGCACGCCGCGCGAGCGGAACATGTTCTCGGTGTTGCGGTCGAACATTTCGAAGAAGCGCGGATAGTAGACGATCTGGGCCGGATCGCAGTCGGCGAAATTTATCATCCGCGTGGTCGAGAACCGCTTAGTCATTGGCGTTGGCCTCGGCGGCGTTGGCCTCGGCGCGCAGCTCGACCCGGCGGATCTTGCCCGAGATGGTCTTGGGCAGCTCGGCACGAAACTCGATCTCGCGGGGGTATTTGTAGGGCGCGGTCTGCGACTTGACGAAGTCCTGAAGCTCCTTGACCAGCGCCTCGCCGGGCTCGAACCCTTCCGCCAGCGTGACGTAGGCCTTGACGATCTCGCCGCGCGCCTCGTCCTTCTTGCCGATCACCGCCGCCTCGGCCACGGCCGCGTGCTCGACCAGGACGCTCTCGACCTCGAACGGGCTGATCCGGTAGCCGGAGGAGCCGATCAGATCGTCGGCCCGCCCGACGAACCAGATATAGCCGTCCTCATCGCGCGTCGCCGTATCGCCGGTGAAATACCAGCCGTTGCGGAAGCATTTCCCGCTGCCTTCGTCATCCTCGTAATAGCCGTGAAAGAGCCCGGGCGGCCACGGGTCGGTCAGCTTGATGGCGATATGGCCGACCTCGCCGTCGCCAAGGATGTTGGCATCGTCGTCGACGATATCGACTGTTAGCCCGGGCACCGGCTTGCCCATCGAGCCCGGCCGCACTTCGAGCCCGGGCACGTTGGCGACGACGTTGATGGTTTCGGTCTGCCCGTAGCCGTCGTGGACGATGGTGCCGGTGGCTTGCTTCCACACCCGGATGACCTCGGGGTTGAGCGGCTCGCCGGCGCTGATCGAATGGCGGATGGTGCTCAGATCGTAGGCCGGGAGATCAAGCTGGGCGAAGGCGCGGAACACCGTCGGCGGCGCGCAAAACGTGGTGACGCGGTGCTTGGCGATCAGTTTCAGATGGGCGTCGGCATCGAACCCGGCCGCTGGATTGTTGAGCAGCAAGGTGGCGCCGATCTGCCACTGGCCAAACATCATGCCCCAGGCGAACTTGGCCCAGCCGGTGTCCGAGATCGTCCAGTGGACATCGCTTTCTTTCAAATCCTGCCAGTACTTGGCGGTGATGGTGTGGGCCAGGGCGTAGGAATGCTCGCGCGGCACCATCTTGGGAAAGGCGGTGGTGCCGGAGGTGAAGTAGGCGAACATCATATCGTCGGCGCGGGTCTCGGGCGCCTGGTCGCGCGGATACTCGTCCGACGCCTCGCTCATGGCGGTTTCGTAATGGACGCAACCCTCGAGCCCAGCGCCGATGACGATGACATGGGCAAGCGTCGGGCACTTGTCCCTGACCGCCAGGACCCGCTCGGCCGTATCGCCGGCGACGATCGCCAGCTTGGCGCCGGCCTTGTTGATCCGGTACTCGATGTCCTTGGGCATCAAAAGATTGGTGCCGGGCATGGCCACGACGCCGGCCTTGATGCAGCCGATCGCCGCCTCGTACCAGGCCGGAACCCGGGGCACCATCATGAAGGCGAAGTCGCCCTTGGCGACGCCGAGCCCGGCGAGCAGGTTGGCGAAACGGTTGCTCGCCCCGGCCAGCTCGGAGAATTTGACGGCCCGGGTCTCGCCGGTGTTCGCATCGTCGTAGATCAGCGCCACCTTGTCGGCCTCGCGGGCCCGCCGGTCGATCACATCGAAGCCGAAATTGCAGGTCTCGGGGACGGCAAGCTCGAACGAATTGCGGGCCGTCTCGTAGTCGGGCAGTCCGAGCAGATCGTCCATGGCGCTTTTCTCTATCTCTCCGAGGAACCGGTGATTTGAAGCAGAGCCGCCGCCGGGCGTCAACGAGCCTCAAAACACCTCGAAATATTCGCGGTGCTCCCAGTCCGTGACCTCGGAGAAGTAGCGCGAGAGCTCGGCCTCCTTGAGGGTCAGGATGTAGTCGACGAACTGCGTGCCCAGCTTTTCGTGAAACAGCGTATCCTCGCGCAGCGCGTAGACCGCTTCCATCAGGCTCGAAGGCAGCGGCGGGGCTTCGGTCTCGTAGGGCGTGTCCGCCGGCGGCGGCAGCGTCAGCTTGCCGTCGAGCCCGGCGATGCCGGAGATGATCTGCGAGGCCATGTAGAGGTAGGGATTGGCCGCCGGCTCGCCGGCCCGGTTCTCCAGGCGGGTACCGGGGTCACCGGCGCCGCCGATGGCGCGGATCATGACGCCGCGATTGTCGCGCCCCCAGATCACCCGGTCGGGGGCCAGCGAGTACGGGCTGTAGCGCTTGTAGCCGTTGATCGTCGGCGTGGTGAACACCGAGGCGGCCCGCGCATGGGCAAGCAACCCGGCGGCGAACCGCATGCCTACTTCCGACAGCGCGTCCTTGTCCGATTTCGGCATGAAGGCGTTCTTGCCGGTGCGCCTGTCCACGAGGGACTGGTGCAAATGCCAGCCGCTGGAAAACAGATTGGGCAGCGCCGGCCGGCACATGAAGGTGGCATGATAGCCGTTGCGGCGGCAGATCTGCTTGACCGCGGAGCGGAACAGCACCATCGCATCGGCGCTTTCCAGCCCGGCGCACGGCTTGAAGGTGATCTCGACCTGGCTCGGCCCGTACTCCACTTCGAGGGTCCGAAGGGGCAGCCCCAGCGCCATCAGATTGCGCCGCAACAGCCGCAGGACCGGGTCGAGCTCGTCGAGGCGGGTTTCGATCAGATACTGAAACCCGTGGGTCAGCAGGCTGACCTCGGGCGGGCTCGCCGGCTGCGTCGCGTGTTCGGGGGCCATCTTGGCGTCGTCGAGCCGGAAGACGTGGAACTCGATTTCCAGGCCGCAGAGATAATCGTAGCCCCGCTCGGCCAGCGCGGCGAGCGCGTCGCGGCCGATCTGGCGGGTCGAGAAGGGCACCGGCTTGCCGTTGGTGAAATAAATGTCGCACAGCATCCAGCCGGTATCGGGCGCCCAGGGCAGGACCCGGAAGGTCAGCGGGTCGGGCACCATGACGAAATCGCCGGCCCCGCTCATCTCGGGGATGCCGAAGCCGCCGCCCGGGGTGAAGGAGGCATAGACCGTGCGGCCCGCGGTGTCCTTGGCCAGCAAGCTCGTCACCATGGTGACGCCGTTGCCCATGGCCCACGCCAGCTCGCCGGGGACGATCGATTTTCCGCGCAGGCTGCCGTGCTG
>Ga0114950_10004599_pt1 | contig 10722 bp, 8 predicted proteins | sample N075metaG_FD_83503 | JGI IMG/M metagenome (GOLD analysis project Ga0114950, IMG submission 83503) | Deep subsurface microbial communities from Kermadec Trench to uncover new lineages of life (NeLLi) - N075 metaG | ecosystem: Environmental > Aquatic > Marine > Ocean trench > Sediment | place... | reverse complement strand
GCGCCTTGTCCATCAGCTGATCGTGGGGCACCACGTAGTTGAGCAGCCCCATTTCCAGGGCCTGGGCGGCCGTGAACGAGTCACCGATCAGCAGCATCTCCATGGCCTTGGCGTAGTGGATCTGGCGCGGCAGTCGTGTGATCGAACCGCCGCCCGGCAGCAGACCCAGCTTCGCCTCCGGGGTCCCGAAGATCGCATGCTCCGAGGCCACGCGCAGGTCGCAGGCGTTGACGATCTCGGTGCCGCCGCCCAGCGCCCTGCCGTTGACGGCCACGATGATGGGCTTGTAGCATTCGAAACCGCGCAGGATTGCAACGGTAAACTGAGTGAGATCGGCCATCAGCCGCCGGTCCCATTCATCCTCGGGCTGCCGCGCGCCTGTAATCAGCGGCATGGTGAGCTTGAGATCGCCGCCCGCGCAGAAGTCTTCGTCCCCGGTTCCGGTCAGAATGGCGACCCGCAGCTCCTTGGAGTCCCGAAACTCCCGCCAGGCCTGACACAGGCGCACCAGCATCTGGGGACTCAAGGCGTTGCGGGCTTCGGGGCGATTCAATACGAGGGTGAGGATTCCGTCGTTCTTCTCGACCAATAGCTGCGGCGCTGCTTCGGACACGTGATCGGACTCCTTTTCTAAACGAGTTCAGCGCGGTCGGTTCCCGACAGGTGAACCGTTCGTCCACATAGCTCTTCTCGCATGGCCGTTGCCGCCAACTCCGGGTCGGCGTTCGACACCAGGGCACGTCGCCCGTCGTCCAGATCGCAGGCAAGCACGGTCTTGAGTGGCGCTTCTCCGGCGAACAAGACCGTATAGCTGGCGATCGTCGCCTGGCCCTGCGCTTCCCCAACGACCTCGACGGTCTCCAAGTCTGCCGCAGTCTCTTTGCTGACGTCGACGAAGGCGAAGCCCCGGTCGGCGGGCTCCGTCGACCAGAGACTGACCGCCGACTTGGTCAGGATGCCGCTGATGGCCGTCACGAGACCGCGGCTCCCGGGGTCGCCCCGCAGCACTTCGATCATGCGCGCGATTCCCTGCAGCACAAAGTTGTTGAGAGGTCCGCCCGCGAAGGCCATGCCACCGGTGACCGTGACCGGCCGATCGTCGCAGATCTCGAGCTCGCGGAGTTGCGAGCGGACGGCGGACGGAAAACAGCTGTAGAGCTCCCGATGGGCAACGGCCGCGATGTCGCATCCCACCTGATCGAAAACCGCGCGCCCCGTGTGAACGAAGCCGTAGCAGCGGTGCAGGGCCCGGCGTTCGGTCAGCGATGTCATGTGATTCGATTCGGCAATCGCCAGCGGAAAGACCCATTTCTCGCGCGGGATTCCGAGAGAACGCGCCGTCTCCAGCGAGCAGAGAATCAGCCCGGCCGCCTGGTCCACGTTCCACTGCGAGTTGTGACGCTTCGTATAGGGAAAGGCGAGCATCGGGTTGCCGCCGTCGGTCTTGCGAACCTGGTCCGGCGTCACGGCGTCCCGACTCCAAGCGTTGGAATTCCTGGCGGCCACCTCGCTCATGCCGGCCCACAGTCGGGCCACATCGTCCGCGTGCTGATCGAGGGACTGGCCTTCGGCGGCGCGCATGGCGTTCTCGACCATGGCGTAGAAACCGACCGGCATCGCCAACCCGCGTTGCAGCTCGATCGGGCTCAGGATCTCGCCCTGGGGTCGCAACACCGAGTCAGGCGTGGCATCCGACTGCTGACGGATCGCTGCCCCGGCACCCGTGATCTTGCCACGCAGCTCGCGATACTTGGCCTCGCCACCCGTCACGAGGGCAACGTCGAGTCTTCCATCGGCGATGGCCTGGGCGGCACGCCCCAGGATCGTGGTCTGGAGAACGCCGAGTTCGGCCACTTCGGTGCGAGCTTGGCTGGCGCCGACCGCGTCGGCCACCAGGCGACCTGGATCGGAGTAGCTCCAGAAGCCTCGCGGCACGGTGACGAGGCCAGCGCGCTCGAGCAACTGGGGGCTACCGGCGTCCTCGGCCGCTCGCTCCAGCGCCAGCGTCATCAACGAGATCGGCTCGAGGGCGAGAGACGGGTCCTTCTCGCGCTGCTGCACCGTGCCCACACCGACGAGGACGGGAGTTCTGGCATCGCGACTCATCTCGGGGGGCTCCCTGCAGGGTCGACGTAGGCGTCCCGAAGCCGCCGGCGCAGGATCTTGCCGGCGTCGCTCCGCGGTATCTCGTCCACGAAGTCGACGCTCCGCGGAACCTTGAAAGTAGGCAGCTCCCGGCGACAGTGCTCGAGAATCTGCTCGGCGAGCACTTCGCCGGCGACTCCCTCCGAGACAGGCACCACCACCGCCTTCACCACCTCACCCCATTCCGGGTCGGGCACACCGACGGCGGCAGCGTCGGCGACGGCCGGGTGGGCGATCAGCACAGAGTCGATCTCGGCGGGATAGATGTTCGTCCCCCCGCTGATCACGACCTCGGCGCTGCGCCCGGTGAGGAAGAGATAGCCCTCATCATCCACGTACCCCATGTCGCCCACGCTGAAGTAGCCGTCCCGCTTGGCGTCGCGCGTCTTCTCCTTCTCGCCGAAATACTCGAAGTCGGCGCCGCCGACCGGTTGCAGGAAGACGGTGCCCACTTCACCCGCTGGGACCGGCTTGAAGTCGGCGTCGCAGACGCGCACGCGCTCGGGATCGACGCGCCCGACGGTCCCCGGACGCTCGAGCCACTCGGCCGAGCTGACGAGGCTGCCCATGCCTTCGGTGGCGGCATAGATCTCGGTCAAGATCGGTCCCCACCAGTCGATCATGGCCCGCTTGTCCTCGACGGGACACGGCGCGGCACCGTGGATCACGAAGCGAAGCTTGGAGGTCTGGTAGCGATTCCGGACGTCTTCGGGCAAGGCGAGCAGTCGCCGGAACATGGTGGGCACGCAGAAGACATGGGTCACGCCGTGGCGTTCCATCAGCCGCAACATGTCCTCGGCATCCCAGCGCTCCATCAAGACCGTCGGGATTCCGTTGTTGACGGGAATCGCCAGACACAGGTTGAGGGGACCACTGTGGTAGAGCGGGCCCGTCGCCAGGGCGCAATCCTCGGCGTCCCGGCGGAAATCGAAGGCTGCCACCAGGACCTTCCAGCCCCGCACGGCCTGGCTGGGCTCAGTCATGGCGCGGCGCACCCCCTTGGGCCGGCCGGTGGTGCCCGACGTGTAGAGCATGGTGTCGCCGAGCTCCGGGTTCTCGAGAAGCGAGCCCTCGAAAGCCGAGATCACTTCTTCGTAGCGGCGGAAGCCGTCGAGCGAACCTCCCACCGACCAGCACGCGACCAGGTTCGTCGCTTCCAGGAGCGCCGCCGCGCAGGCGTCGACGAAGCGGGCGTCGGCGACCAGCGCCTTCGCTTTCGAATTCGCCACCACATAGGCCACCTCGTCGGGGCGCAGGTGCCAGTTGACGGGCGTCAGGCGCACACCGGTGCGCAGCGCTCCAAAGTAGACCTCGGCGAACTCGGTCCGATTGGGACACAACAGGGCGATGCCGTCTCCGGCCTCGAGCCCTCCCGAACGCAATGCTCGAGCCACCCGATTCGCCTGGGCGTCGAGCTCGGCGAAGCTGCGATCACCGTGGGGAGAAATGATGGCGAGACGATCGGGGGCGCGGTCGGCCCACCAGGCCGTACTCAACCCCACGCTGGCGGCCTGATCGAGGTCATCCCAGCTCACGCCAACAGGGTACCTGCCGACGCTGCCGTGGGTCAGGCCTCGACGGAGGATTCCTCGAGGAAGGGGCCGAGCTTGCAGCGCTTCAGCTCCTCCGTCATGAGCTTCTGGAACTTCTTGTTGCGCCCGAGCACGAGCGGAAACAGGCCGATATAACCCCGGGGCAGCTTCGGACTCTCCGCCCAGATCCGGAGCTGCTGGTAGGGTCGCGACGCATGGGCGTGGTGGTCCGCGTGGCGCGTGAGACCCGTGAGCCCGTAGTAGGTGAACCATGAGGTGGTGTCCCAGGAATCGACGGGCTGGATCCGCGCGCCCTGGCGCAGCAGACCCCAGTGCTCGAAATAGTTCACGACCTCGAGCGCGCGCGACGCGAAGAGCGCCTGGAGCAGGAAGATGGCCAAGGCGGCGCCCCCGCACGTGGCCAGGATCACCCAAGCAATCCCCCATTCGAAGACCAGGCCGTGCACCACACGGTTGCGAAGCTGGCGCGGGTCCCACGCCCGCATGTTCACGTCGCCCAGGCGCTGGGTCTCGAGACGCCAGGCGCTACGGAACTGGGCCGGAACCGTGCGGATGTAGAAGTGCATGAAGGTCTCGCCGTAGCGCGCGGTGGCGGGATCCTCGGCGGTTCCGACGCGGGCGTGATGACCGCGCAGGTGTTCGGTGTAGAAGTGCTCGTAGACGACCGTGCACATCAGCAGGCGACCGAGCAGCCGGGCCCATTTTGGCTTGCGGTGGATCAGCTCGTGGGCGACGACGATGCCCGAGTAGCCCGAGTTCGCGCCGATCACGAGGATGCCGACCAGGCTGTCCCAGGTCCAGAAGCCCTGGATACTCCAGTAGCGGGCCAGCAGCGTGACGTTCAAGACCTGCAAGGCGGCGAGCAGCAGCAACAGCGCATCGAAGCGAAGGGCGGGCAGCTCTGCGCGGGGCTGGCGCAGCTCGACCCCGCCATGGGTGTCCCAGTAGTGGGCAACGGCCAGCGGCAGTACGAAGGCCAGCGGCCACCAGCCCGAGTGGGGGCCGGTCAGCAGAAAAACCAGGGCGTTGAGCGGAAACAACAGGGCGCACAGGTGGCGCAGCCAGATCCCCAAGACTTCTCGACCCGATACGGGCGCAGCCAGGGCGGCGGCGGGCATGGCGAGACTCTCCTGTGGGGGGCATCCGGGCCCGCGTTCCGGCCGTTGGGGCTCCCAGTGGCCGGCCTGATTGGTCAGACCACTACCAGAAATATCTCAGGGCGGCGGATCTGACAAGCAGAAACTCGCGTGCCCCGCCGGCCCATGGAATCTCGAGGCGCCGCTAGCTGCGATGAAATTCGATCAGCTCCAGCAGGTTGTCGTCGGGGTCCGGGAAGAGCACGAAGCGTTGACGTCCACCCATGCTACGGATCTCCCGGGGCTCGTCCGGGATGTCGATTCCACGGCTGCGGAAGTCTGTGAGGGTTCCGTCCAGATCCTTCACCCGCATGGCGATGCGGTGCACGCCCGCCTCCTGGGGACGCCGCGCCGGACGTGGCGTCGGCTTGGGCTCGACGTACTGCATGAGCTCGATCTTGGTGGCGCTGCGCGGATCGTCGCCCAACGAAAGGATCACCGTCTTCGCGCTGCCACCACCCTGCTCGATCCGCCCCGCGATGCTCACCGGAGCCAACTGCAACGGCTCGCTCCGGCCCAGCTCGAACATCACCTTCCACCCGAGCTTCTGGTAGAACGCGATCGATCGTTCGAGATCGGTGACGTGGAGATTGATGTGCACGAGATTGAGAATCGGCATGGGCCTGTCCCCCTGTAGCTCGGCTGCACCCGAAGTTATCATGATCCGGGAAACCCCCGAGCCCGTCCTCCGATCACGCACTTCGAGGATTCCGCGTGACCGACGCCCGGACGAAGTGAGGGGCCGTTGAGCAGAGATCAGACTCGGGCCCGCTCCAGCGCCATAAGCCGTCAGGATGCGGTCTCGGGAGAGCAACTCGGAGGAAACGGAATGGCAAATGCCGAGCTCGGCGCGGTCGTGTTCGGAACCGGCTTCGGAGTCCTGACGCATCTGCGGGCCCTCCGGAAGGCGGGCTTCGAGGTGCTCGCCCTGGTGGGCCGCGACCCGGAGAAGACGCGCAAGCGGGCGCAGATGTTCGACGTTCCACATGGACTCACATCATCGACCGAGGCGCTCTCGCTGCCCGGCGTCGATGCCGTGGCCGTTGCCACGCCGCCTCACAGCCACGCAGCCATCGTTCTCGAGGCCATCGCGGCGGGCAAGCACGTGCTGTGTGAGAAGCCCTTCGCGCGGGACGCGAGCGAGGGCCGCCAGATGCTCGAAGCTGCCGAGAAGGCCGGCATCGTTCATCTACTGGGTACCGAGTTTCGCTGGTCGACGGCCCAGGCGCTGATGAACCGCGCGGTTCGTGGCGGATTGATCGGTGAACCGCGCATGGGCACGTTCCTCTTCCAGATGCCGGCGCTGGCAGATCCGGCGGCGGAGGTTCCGGGCTGGTGGGGCGACGCCGAACAAGGGGGCGGATGGCTCGGGGCTTACGGATCCCATGTGATCGATCAGGCTCGCACGTTGCTGGGTGAGTTCGAGGGCGTCAGCGCCTCCCTGCATCTCGTCTCGGACCGGAACTGGACGGCAGACGACAGCTACACCGTCCACTTCAAGACCCGGGATGGCGCCGAAGGAATCCTGCAGAGCAGCGCGGGAAGCTGGGGACCGACGGTGATCTGCTGCCGGGTCGTCGGCACGCGGGGGACCGTCTGGATCGAGGCTGCGGAAGTGTTCGTTGCGGACGCCAGCGGACGGCGCAAGCTCGACGTCCCCGAAGATCTGCGCCTTCCGGCTCCGGAGCCGCCGCCTTCGGAGCTGCTGGTAACAGCGTACGACGGTCTGCATTCCATGGGGATCGACCTGGGACCCTACACACGACTGTTCGAAACGATGCGCGACCGGATCCACGGCAGGACGATCCCGGACGATCCAACGCCGGCCACTTTCGCAGACGGGGTCGCGATCCAGACCGTGCTCGACGCCGTACGGCGCTCGTCCAACGAGCGAAACTGGATCAGCATCGATTGAGCCAGGCCGCCCCAGCGGACGCGTACGCTGGATCGGACGGACCGACATGGATGGATCGCCGCTAGTGTGGCGCTTCCGAATCGAACCGGCCGAAATCGGGCGGTTCGTTTGCAGCTGTGGGGGCAGTGCCCAGCAGTCTACGGGCAATCGAGCCGAGCACCGTCCCCACGCCGAGGCCGATTCCAGCGGCCAGCGGGATGCGCGGATGGCTACTGGCCTCGGCCAGGATCGGAACGTGGGGGAACGCCAGCCACGCAAGACTTATCATCATGGCGAGCACGATCATCCTCTCGACGATCGACTTGCGGAGGATTGCGTGCGCAAAGAGAAATCCCGAAAAGATCGCTGCCGAAAGCGAGACTTCGGGTGCGAAGAGCTTCGCCAGACCCCAGGCGCCACCCGCCGACAGCGCCGCAGCCAGCAGCACCAATCCGATCACGCCGAATCCTTCGGCCGTTTCCCTCCAGGTCAGCGGCGCCAGGCCGGGATCGTCTACGAACCCGGCCGACTCCGTTGCCGACCGATCCTCCGGGAAACCAGGCGCCCACTCGAAATGGTCTTCGCAGCGTCGACAGATTGGCGAGGCGTTTTCGACCGATTCGGTCAGAATGAAGTAGACCCTGCGACCCGCCATGGCCTCCCGCACCCGGGGCGCGCGATCCAGAAACGCCACCCAGACATCCTCGGCTTGATCGAGCCGAGTGTCCGCCTCCCGAACCGACGAAGTCTGGAACTCGAATTCCAGGGAAACCATCACGTTGACGCGGTAGGCGCGCAGCTCCATACACACGTCGTCCCATCCGACCGGCTCCCCGGCAAGAAAGCGATCGACGGCGGCCTCGAAGTCCGGCCCTTCGTGCTGTTGGATCTTCATCTGGGGTGGCTCCTGCCGGAGAACGGTTCGTCTCCGTCGGTCGCCTCAGCGAATGGTCCCGTCGAGAATCAACCTCACGGCGGCCTCGATGTGCTCCTCTCGAGACACGTCGATGGGCCCGTCATCACGGTGCATGCGATCGATCACGCCGAGCTGGAACGCGCGCAGCACATCTGCGGTGTGATCGACGTCCAGGTCCTGCCTGAACTCCGCAGCCTCGACACCTTCGCGCAAGATCTCAATCAACCGATCCCGCCACGCGCTGATGGCTTCACGGCTGGTGGGTTCGGGCCCGAGAATCACGACCCGGCCGTCGTCGGCCAGGATCGCCTGGAGGAAGGGGCGCGTGCGCGCGTACCGAAGCGTGTGGCGGACCATGGCCTCGAGCTTCTTGCGGGACGTGGTGGCAGCATCGATCGCGGGCTGGACCGCCGCGCGCCAGCCATCGAGAGCGTAATCCCGCACGCTGCGAAGCAAATCCTCCTTGCTGTCGAAGTAGGCGTAAAGCAGGGACCGGGAGACGCCGGCCCGCTTCGCGATCTCCTCGAAGCGGGCTTGCTGGAAGCCACGCTCAGCAAAGCACTCGCCGGCCGCGTCGAGGATGCGCTGCTCGGTCGCCGCACCGCGGCTCGTTCGGCGCCGCGGGGCTTCGTCGGGAGAGGAGCTGGCCACATGGAATCATTGGCGATCCAGACGTTTTTTGTCAATTCTGGCGGGCCGACCCAGCTAGCCAAAAGCCCGGATCGGCCGGCAGGCAAGGCTGAAATGCCTCGCGCGCGCAGGGAATTCCGGCCCCGCCCGGGCTTCTCAAGAGTCTCCGGCGCAGCTCCGATGAGAGTGACACGCCTTGGGGAGACTCTTGTCCGTACACAGCCGCACCACTGTCTACCTGGTCCATCGTCTCGGCGACGGCGACGAGCAGGTGGTCGTCTGGGATACGACCGACATCCGGGTCGGACGCCGGCGGAGCATGGATCTGGTGATCCCGGACGCCGAGGTTTCGCGTCAGCACGCCATCTTCGAGAAGCGCGGTGAGCGACTCTCGGTCAAGGACCTGGGCAGCGGCATCGGCACCTTCGTGAACGGTGAGCAAATCACCGACGTCGAGCTCAAGATCGGCGACGTCATCAAGATCGGCAACATGGAGCTTCGGGTCGGCCGCACCAATAAGGAGATCCGGCCGGCCAAGAACATCCGCTTCGCGTCGGATCTGAAGGGCGGCATGGTTGAGGCCCAGGCCGAGGGCGGCCGCACCATGCTGGCCTTCGATATGGAGGACGACCTCGCCGCCTCGAAGCCTACCGAGCCGCTGCCCGAAAGCGTTCAGGCGCGCGCCGTCTCCTCCGACGGCTCGCTGGAAGACACCGAGGACGACGACCCGCTTGGACTCTCGATCGGCGCCGACATGCTTCTCGGTAACTCGGCGGACTCGGCGGTCCGAAACCTCGACGTGGAGTTCGATGAGACGCCGCCGGCCGACGCGATCCCGGGAGAGGACCTGCCGCCGCTCACCGCCGCACCGGAAAACCCGCCGCACGGCCGCGGCGACGCACCACCGCCGCCGCCGCCTCTAACGCCTGAGGCCTTCGCCGCCAGCACACCGACGGCAGCCCCGGTCTCGGGCGCTCGTACCCGTCGCACGCTGGTACTCGAGGTCGACGGCCCCGAAAACGAAGTCGAGCAGTTCCTGGCCGTCGTCGACGGCAAGGCGATCTCGGTGGGTTCGGTCCAGCTGCGCGTCAAGAAGCTCGACTTCGACTAGCGGTCGCCACCCATCCCTTCCGTCCAAGATCCGACGGGCCAGCGCAGACTTCTCGGATCCGCTCCTCCCCGATCAGCCAGACGAGAGCTGCTTCGCTTCGTCAGCGCTCGGGCGCGATGTCCTCGAGCTCGCGCGCCGCCGTTTCCGGCAGGAATGTCATCACCACGAAGGCCGGAATCACCAGTATCGGCAGCATCAGCGTGATCGCCCCCGCGTGAGATCCCGTCAGCTCGTAGAGCGGGCCTTCCAGGTAGAGACCGGTGAACGCGCCGAGGACCCCGACGACCGTTCGAACCCCGGCCGCCGTCGAGCGGTACGACGTCGGGAAGAGCTCACTCCCCATCGCCTTGAAGAGCACGCTCAAGCCCATGGTCGAGAAGACCTGGGCGATCCAGATTGGCGCGATGATCCATCCGGACAGGTTGTAGAATCCATAGAAGCAAAACCCGGCAAGTACGATCATGAAGACGATGACGCGACGACGTCCCAGTCGGTCGCTCAGCACACCGGCTGCGAGATTTCCGAGGATCCCGAAGGCCCCTCCAACGATATAAAGAAGGGTGACTTCGCCCGGGGCGTAGCCGTGAACCTCCTGGAGAGTCTTCGCCATCAGCGTGACCGCGGTGATGATCACGAATTCCAGCGGAAAGAGAGCAATGCAGAGCACGGCCAGGCGTCGTGGATACATCCGCACGAGCTGTGCAATGGGATGGAACCAGTCGAGCCAATCTCCCCGGTCGCGTCGTTGGCTCTGCTGCTCGCTGAAACGTTTCGTCTCCGGCAGCGATCGGCGGAACCACGCGAGAAAGGCCATCGGCAGGCAACCGATCGCATACATCGCACGCCATCCGAAGGGCAGCCATTCGACGAACCCGAAGACGATGGCCGATAGACCGTGGCCCAACGCGCCGAGCGCGCCGAGCATGCCGATTCCCCAGCCGCGGTGTTCCGCGTCGAGCTCCTCGGCAAGAACGACGGCGGCCAGCATCGTCTCTGCGTAGATGAACATCCGGGAAATGAACTGGAGCGCCACGAACTGTTCCGCGGTCTGGACCATCGACGTGGCAAACGTGCTGACGGTGAACCCCAGGATCGTGATCAGCAGCAGGCGCCTGCGCCCCATCCGGTCGGCGAGAACAGCAAACGCGAAGGCCGGCACGGCGCCCAGCCGAACCAGGCCGGCAAGAAGACCCACGCTTTCTTCTGGAATCGACAGACTCGCCTGGATCTGCAGCAGCGCCAGCGACATGATTCCCATGTCGTAGTGGTCGAAGAACTCGGCCGCCGAGAGCAGACCCAGCACCTTCCACTGAGGACGGCTGAGCGGCGGGGCCTTC
>Ga0114950_10004597_pt1 | contig 10725 bp, 7 predicted proteins | sample N075metaG_FD_83503 | JGI IMG/M metagenome (GOLD analysis project Ga0114950, IMG submission 83503) | Deep subsurface microbial communities from Kermadec Trench to uncover new lineages of life (NeLLi) - N075 metaG | ecosystem: Environmental > Aquatic > Marine > Ocean trench > Sediment | place... | reverse complement strand
TTGCTTACACCGGCTATTTTTATGATTCTACTCAACGCTTCCTTTGCTTTCTTCGCCGTTTCTTTAGACAAATAGCCTGGTATAAAGTGAATAAAGGTGCCAAATCCTGAACGGTGTGATATCCAGGCTAATAAGTCGAAGGCTGCCGGCCGTTTGAAAAAATCTCGTGATATACAAATAAATGAAGGTCGCCAGTTATCACTATCTTTATCTGCCTTCTGTAAGAAAATCTGTAATTTTCTACTTACCTGAAAAATCACTCCCTGAAATATTTTAGAAAGGCCTTCCTTATCATCTCTGGTAGTGGTTATTGAGTAATATATAATTGTCATAAATACCAATGAAAGGAAGGCAAAAAGCGGCTCCATTTTAAACATTAGATATAAGGTAAATAGAAACCCTACTAATGAAATATACCAACGTGAGTTAAAACCCGGACGATACGCTGGGTCAGCGGCAAAATGTTGTAGGAATGAAATTAAACAAATAGCCCCATAGGTAACCATAAAAAACATTGAGATAATACGGGCTACAGAATTAACATTGCCCATGGCAATAAAAACAAATGCAATTCCGCAGGTTATCAGTGTTGCATTAAACGGTTCATTATTAGTACCTTTTCCGGCAGATAACCACCTTGTTAAAGTTGGTGAAGGAAGTATCCTGTCACTCGCCAAAGCCTGCAGGGTTCTAGGTGCAACCAGAATACTGCCTATTGCCGACGATATGGTAGCGGCCGCCAGCCCGATTGGAATAATTGGCCCCCATATCGAAATATCTGCCATAATCAGGCCAGCTCCATTGAGTTCATCGGGGGTAGCCGAAGATGCCAGCTTATAAGCTATGAAGATGTAGATTATCATACCTGAGAAAGTAGCTGCCAATGTACCTATAGGAATTGAGCGTTTAGGATTCTTGAGATCTCCTGAAAGACCCACCCCTGCCGTCATGCCAGTAAAGGCAGGAAAAACAATGGCAAATACCTTAAAGAAATCATCATGATTGTCTACTTTTTCTGAAAGGTTGAAAATGGTATTGGCCATTGCCTCTGTTGGTGAACCCATAAAAAAGCTTATCAGTGCTACGCCTAATATGGCCACGACTACATAGAGGGCTTTCATGCCCAAATTAGCTCCTTTGACTAATATTAAAACAGAAAGTATGGTCATCGCCGGAATACTTATGAGGCGTTTATCGATCAACTGCAAACCGTAGCTGGTATTGAGCCAATCCAGTACCGGCACAAAAGCTTCAGCAAAGGCAATTAAATAAAAAGCAACACTTATTGCCTGCGATAAGAATAGCGTTACGCCAATTGCCGCACCTACATTTATACCGAATGAGCGTGAAATAATATAGTACTCTCCGCCTCCTCTAACTCGCTGATTAGTGGCTATTTCGGCAATTGCCAGACCTGTTGGGATGGTTACCAGGTGGGCAAACAAAATAATAAGTAAGGTTCCTAAAAACCCGGTGTTACCCACGGCGTAACCAAAGCGCAAGAACATGATCGCCCCCAGAATTGTAGAAATGGCAGTGAAAAATACAGGTGCTGTGCCAAAATTGGCTTTTTTCTGAACAAACTGCGGCATAGAAGATTAACTGGTTTTGAACATGGATTAAATATACTATATCTTTATTGCTGTGCGAAAATTTAGAAAATTTTATTCTAAGTATAAGGAATATTTCAAAGTGGATCTGGTCATGTATATTGTCATGATTCTAATGATAATTATCTACATGATCTGGTTCTTTATCACCCACTAGTAAGAAAATCGACAATATTATTTTTAAGTCTGTAACTTTTTAGTCTGAATTCCCGTTTGTATATTTGATATCAATTTAATATCATTATGAATAACGAAAAACTAACTACCCCCATTTCAGGATACATCATGGCACTCCTGGTTTTTGTCCTCTTCGCAATAGGCCTGTTTGGCCTGCTTGCTATTCGAATCCCGTGGTCGGCATTGGTAATATTCTTCACTGTGATCCTACTGCCGGGATTTTTCTTTATTAACCCCAATGGTTCCCGCGTACTTGTATTATTTGGTAAATATATTGGCACAGTAAAAGAGAATGGATTTTACTGGGTTAACCCGCTATATGTAAAACAGTCCATTTCCCTGCGTGCAAGAAACTTCGATAGCGAGCGGGTAAAGGTTAATGATAAGGTGGGTAACCCAATTCTTATAGGCGTTATCCTGGTCTGGAGAGTTGATAATACTTTCAAAGCCGCTTTTGATGTTGATAATTACGAAAACTTTGTCCGCATCCAGAGTGATGCTGCGGTAAGGAAGCTTTCCGGTATGTATCCCTATGATAATTTTGAAGACGAGCGGGCTGAAATCACCCTTCGTTCGGGATTGACAGAGGTTAATCATACGCTCGAAGAGGAATTAAGAAATAGGCTAAACATTGCCGGTATCGAGGTTATTGAGGCCCGCATTGGCTACCTGGCCTACGCTTCAGAAATTGCCAGTGCCATGCTGCGCCGACAACAAGCAACAGCCATTGTTGCTGCCAGACAAAAAATTGTTGAGGGCGCCGTGGGTATGGTAGAAATGGCTCTCGAACAATTATCGGTGAAAGAAATTATACATCTAGATGAAGACAGAAAAGCCGCTATGGTGAGCAACCTAATGGTGGTGCTCTGTGCTGATAAGGATGTTACTCCGATAGTCAATACCGGCACTTTACATCAATAAAATTTGGCTGCTTATTATCTGGAATGATACCTTATTTCAAGAATATTAAGTAAACAATAATGGCCAAGAAAAAACCATTTGTATTAAGAATTAATACTGAAACCATGCAGGCCGTTGAGAAGTGGGCTGACGACGAATTTCGTAGTACCAACGGCCAAATAGAATGGATAATAGACCGTGCGCTGCACCAGTCGAAGCGCAAGAAGAAGAGAGGCTAAGGCCCTTTTGAATAGCCTAAATGTAATTTTATACTATACTTAATACCAACATAAAAATTATGGAACACAAAAAATATAAATGCCCTAAATGCGGCAATCGCACATTTAATACCGATGAATTCAGAGCTACAGGTGGCTTTCTTTCCAAAGTATTTGACGTGCAGAACAAAAAATTTACCACTGTATCCTGCGAACAATGCACCTATACCGAAATTTATAAAGCCGATAGCAGTACTTTAGGAAATATATTTGACTTTTTTACCGGCTAATAAATGACCGAGGTTATCTTAGTTGACAGCGATGACAACTATCTAGGTACAATGGAAAAGATGAAGGCACACAAATCCGGGGCGCTTCATCGGGCTTTTTCTGTTTACCTGGTTAATGATAAAGGGGACTTTCTTATGCAAAGAAGGGCCGCTGACAAATATCATTCGGCAGGATTATGGACCAATGCCTGCTGCAGCCACCCCCTACCTAAAGAAACCACGATGCAGGCGGCATTTCGCCGGCTTGATGAAGAAATGGGTATTGTTGTTTCATTAAACCATTTATATCATTTTACTTACAAAGTTGAATTTGATAATGGCCTGAGCGAGCATGAACTTGACCATGTTTACCTCGGAATCTATAATGGTACTCCAAAGCCAAATCCTAATGAGGTAATGGATTGGAAGTTTATGCCATCTGATGAAATTATCAAGGATGTAAAGCTGCATGCGGAATTATATACAGAATGGTTTAAGTTAAGCTACGAAATTGTTATCGTCAACAGCTTTATCCAGTAATCATTATCCACTGGTTCAAATAGTTAATTTTAAAGATTCCCTTTCAATAAAAAAGGCTAGTTTTGTGGCTTTTAGAGTAGAAATATTTACACTATCATGGCAGCATATAATTCAGCTGAGATTGAAGGAAAATGGCAAAAATACTGGGCTGATAATTCACTTTTTAAGGCAGAAGTGGAGCCTGCCAAACCCAAGTTTTACGCCCTTGATATGTTCCCCTATCCATCGGGTAGTGGGCTCCATGTAGGTCACCCACTGGGGTATATTGCTACTGATATAGTTTCCCGCTTTAAGCGCCTGGAAGGCTATAATGTCTTACACCCTATGGGTTTCGATGCCTTCGGATTACCTGCCGAACAATATGCCATTCAAACCGGCCAGCATCCACTTGTGACTACTTATCAGAATATCGATCGATATAAGGCCCAATTGAAGAATATTGGTTTTTCGTTCGACTGGGATAAAGAAGTTCAGACCTGTGATCCTAAATACTATAAGTGGACCCAGTGGATTACCATACAACTATTCGAATCATGGTACGATAAGGACCAGGACAAGGCCAGACCAATAGCAGAATTAATCAACATGCTTGAGCAGGACGGCAACACCGGTATAGACGCAGCATGTGATGAAGACACTGCGCTAATCACTGCCGGAGATTGGCAGCAATATAATGAGGTGGCAAAAGCTGATTTTTTGCTTAAGTACCGGTTGGCCTACCAGGCTAATACTACCGTTAACTGGTGTGCAGAGCTTGGTACAGTATTGTCGAACGATGAAGTAAAAGATGGATTCTCTGAGCGCGGTGGCTTTCCGGTTGAACAACGAATGATGCCGCAGTGGAATATGAGGATCACCGCTTACGCAGAACGCCTTCTCCTTAGTCTCGATACAATCGACTGGCCCGAGCCGATGAAAGAAATGCAACGCAACTGGATTGGTAAATCTATTGGCGCGGAATTCTACTTTGAGGTTGATGGACACGACGAAAAAATAAGTGTTTTCACGACGAGGATAGATACCATATTTGGCGTAACCTATGTGGCGATTGCCCCGGAGAGCGAACTGGCAGTTAAGCTCACTATAGAGGATCGTATTGAAGAAGTAGAGGCTTACATTAAGGCCAGTAAGTCCCGTACGGAACGGGAACGGATGAGCGACGTGAAAACAATTTCCGGCGTCTTCTCTGGCAGTTATGTGGTGCATCCGTTTACCAATGAGAAACTACCAATCTGGATTGCCGACTATGTGCTTGCCGGCTACGGTACGGGCGCCGTAATGGCTGTTCCTGCTGGAGATCAACGTGACTATGCCTTCTCAAAGCATTTTAACCTGCCCATCCCTGCCATCATGGAGGGTGCTGATATCAGTACTGAAGCCAACACAACCAAGGATAGCATAATGATTAATTCAGGGTTTATTAATGGCATGGACTATGAAGAAGCCACAGATGTAGTGATTAAAAAATTAGACGAAATGGGTATCGGCAGGGCCAAAGTGCAATACAAAATGCGTGATGCAATCTATGCCCGACAAAGGTATTGGGGAGAGCCATTCCCGGTGTATTATCAGGACGGAATAGCAAAACCACTACCGGTAGAAGATTTACCTCTTGAACTACCAGAAATAGATGCTTATAAGCCTACCAAATCCGGCGAACCCCCACTTGGTAGAGCTAAAGACTGGAAATACCAGAATAAATACGCTTATGAGTTGAGCACCATGCCAGGTTGGGCCGGCTCCAGCTGGTATTTTTTCCGCTATATGGATCCTCATAACGAAGATGAGTTTGTCAGCAAACCGGCACAGCAGTACTGGCAAAATGTGGACCTCTATATTGGCGGATCAGAACATGCCACAGGCCATTTATTATACAGCCGCTTCTGGACCAAGTTTCTATTTGATCTGAATTATGTTACTGTTGATGAGCCTTTTAAGAAGCTTATTAACCAGGGGATGATCCAGGGTAGGTCTAATTTTGTTTATGCCCTTAGGTTGGGTTTTAATGATGTTCATGATGACTTTAAGCATGTCCGTCTGCCTGAATTCTATGTATCCAAAGGACTTAGAGATCAAGCAATTGATGAGTCAATTACCGTTGAGGACAGAGAATATGCCCGTAGTATAATTGAGTACGAGGTGGATAAACTCAACGACCAACATAAAGGTCTTAACCTATCCTTCGACAGCATTGACTTAAAGGTAGTATCAACAATACATGTTGATGTAAGCCTGGTGAAAAACGATATTTTGGATGTAGAAGCATTCAAAAACTGGCGACCCGATTTAAATTCTGCCGTAGTTATTCCCGAACGTTCCGGTGATTACATCTGTGGTTTCGAGATTGAGAAAATGTCCAAGTCAAAATATAACGTTGTGAGCCCCGATGAAGTGATTTCGCAATATGGTGCCGATACGCTTAGATTATACGAAATGTTCTTAGGTCCATTAGAACAGTTTAAGCCATGGAATACCAATGGCATTGACGGCGTATATAAGTTCTTAAAGAAACTTTGGCGACTATTTCATGATGAACAGGGTAATGTATCCATTACCAAAGAGCCACCATCGCCGGAAGAATATAAAAGCCTGCACCGGGCAATTAAAAAAACAAAGGACGATATTGAAAGTCTGTCCTTGAATACATCCGTGAGCAGCTTTATGATCTGTGTAAATGAACTTTCGGCTTTAAAGTGTAATAAAGAAGATATCCTGTCTGATCTCTGCCTGATAATATCTCCATTCGCCCCTCATATAACCGAAGAGCTCTGGCAAATACTGGGTAACAAAGAATCGATAACCTTTGCCAAGTTCCCAGCCTATAATGAAGCTTATATGACCGAGGATAGCTTTGAATATCCCATTATGGTGAATGGCAAAATGAGAAACAAAATGAAATTTGCTATAAACAGGCCTGTTAATGAAATTGAAGATCTTGTGTTGGCTGATGAAACCATTATTAAATGGATGGCCGGCAAAACAGCTAAAAAGGTAATTATAGTGCCAAAAAAGATAGTCAACGTAGTAGTTTAGTGGCTCTTTGACCATTTGAAGCAACAATAATCCTTAGGCATATTTACTAGTCTTTTCTATCTATTTTTAGTTACATTTATAGGATGAGACTAGCCTTCAGCCTAACGCTGATAATGCTGTTATCATTTTCATCATTTAGTCAGGAAAGTATCGATCTGCTCACTATTTCCGGCAGGTATGGCGTTCCCCGACCCTATTTATCTCAATATTCAGGAAATGCCACTGAAACCGGCATATTAGTAAATTTAAAAGTCCCAATTCCTCTTAACGAGACGAAAACAACCCTCTGGTATAATAATCTTACCTATACCCAGGCCACCATTAATAATGATGAAATAATGCCTGGCAGCCTTGCCAACCCTATTTCTATTCATGGGTTTATTCTGCAAACAGGATTTATGAAGCGGTTTGATAACGGTACAGGCTTCCAGCTGTTACTGGCACCCAGATTCATGACTGATTTTAATAATGTGAATAGTAAAAATTGGCAATTAGGTGGAATAGCACTTTATGAAAAACGATATAGTGAGAAGCTACTGCTACGCTTCGGGTTATTATACAACCAAGAGCTTTTTGGCCCACTTCTCACTCCCCTGGTCGATATTGATTGGCGTATTTCTGATAGATGGAGTATTGCCGGTTTGATGCCTATTTACGTGAAGGTGAATTACCATGCAAGTGAGAACTTGATCCTGGGCTTCAGTCATTTTGGTTTAACTACAACTTATCGATTAGGCAATCCGGCCTATGTTGATGATTATATCGAGCGGACAAGTGTAGATCTTAGTTTATTTATCAGGCAGAGGATAGCTGGAAACATCCATCTTGAAGGCAGATTTGGCCATACGCTAAACAGGAAGTATGCTCAATATGAAGAAGATCAAAAACTTGGCCTTAGGTTTATAATATTTGATTTCGGGGATGACAGGATACAGAAAAATGCAGATTTTAAAGACGGCATCATCGCCAGCATCCGTCTGGTCTATAATCTCCCTATTGAATAATTACAAATTATGAAAAGTGCTTAGAATTATCCTGCTAGTCTGTACGTTCTGCCAGGCTGGTCAACGCTTCAACCAGATAATCAATATCGTTTTTAGTAATGTATACCGACAATGAGATTCTCAGGGCGTTTAGATCAAACCCTGTCATTGGTCGGCAATCGATACCATATTCATCATAGAGCTGTTTTTTTATCTTAACGACATCTTTACCAACAATCTCAATCACCTGAATGGCACCTGATAGTTCATCAAGTTCAGGCGTTTTAAATTTGAAATTAGGATTATCTGCAAGTTTTGAGCGAAAGTAATCTTTTAACTCAAACGTTCTCAGCTGAATTTTTTCAATGCCTATTTTATCGATAAAGTCAACAGCCGAACCTAATCCCAATACTTCCGGCAAATTACGGGTGTTGTAGTTCTCGAGCCGGCGGATACTCTTATCTCTATGACCACGGGCAACCATTAGTGGCTTTAGATAATGCTGACTCTCTTCTCTGGCATAAAATACCCCCACTCCTTTCGGTGAAAATAGCCATTTATGAGAGCTGGCGGCATAAAAGTCACAACCTAAATCGTGGAGGTCTATTTGCAACATACCAGCAGATTGGGCGCCATCAACGGCCACTAATATGCCTCTTTTATGCGCCATATCGGCTACTTGTTTTACTGGTAGAATCATACCATTGGTGTTAACAATATGGCACATTGAAATAATTTTGGTTTTACGGGTTATGGCCTTTTCATAGACAGCAACCAATTCGTCAACAGTTCGTGGCAAAATAGGTAAAGTTGGTCTGATAAGCTTTACCCCATTGTCCTGCTGCCATACTTCCCAGGGAATAGTAGCGCTGGCATGTTCATGGTCAGCCAGAATTATCTCGTCGCCAGGCTGTAAGGAAAAACTTCGCGCTATGAGATTCATGCCTTCAGTTGTATTATGGATCAGGGCTATTTCTTCTGCCGAAACAGAAAACAGCTCGGCAATTTTCTTTCTCACGCCCTCTTTTTCTTCTTGCCAGCCACCCCACATGTACTTAGAAGGAAATCCATCTAACGTCTTCCTAAATTCATTCGTCGCTGCTTGTACTGATAATGGAGATGCCCCTAATGAAGCATTATTAAAATACCTCAGCCCGGGAGCAAATTCAAATTGGGCTCTAACTGACTGCCAATATTCTTCTGAAGAATCAAGATCAGATGGCAACCAACGCGTATCCATTTTCAAGACGCTTGAATACACGAATGAAGGTAGAGCAAGGGAACCAACCATTCCCGAAGCCAGCGATTTTATAAAATTTCGGCGAACATTATTTTTCATGTATTAAAGATAGACTAAAGGATGCTATCTTTAATGAAGAAACCTACGACAAAGCATAGATGAAATTAGTTCTTATGACAACAATCTGTCCTGCTCACTGGAATGATTATTTAATAAAAAGCATTTCTCTATACTTAGGCAGGGGCCAATCCTCATCGTCAACCAACAGCTCTAATCGATCAACTGCATGCCTGATTTTATCAAAGTGCTTGCCTTTTACATCGTCGCAATAAGCAATAGCTTTTTTACGTAAATCCTCAATCTTATTTACCCGTTTGCGTTCATTTACCATCTTTTCAACTTCAGACATTACTATTATAAGCTCAGTGCTTACGCGGTTAATAGTCTCCTTGACATGCTTATTATCAAGCTTTAGCTCTTTAAGTCCGTTAGCATTTTCGATAAGTTTATTCTGATATTTAATTGCCGTAGGAATAATATGATTATGTGCAAGGTCTCCCATGGAGCGTGATTCAATCTGCACTTTCATAATATAATTTTCAAGTTTTATCTCATTTCTAGCTTCCAGCTCAAATTGAGAGAGCACATTGAATTTGCTATATAAATCAATACTCTTCTTCGACAGGAAACCATCCAGCGCCCGGGGAGTATCCTTTACATTTGGTAGTCCTCTTTTCTTCGCTTCTTTTACCCAGGTAGCAGAATATCCATCACCTTCGAACCTAACCTTACTTGAATCTTTAATATACTTACGCAGTACATTCATGATGGCTAACTTTTTATCAGTTCCGCCAGCCATCGCCTTATCAACTTTTATCGAAAAATCATCTAAAGCACTTGCCATAATTAAATTTAGTACCGTCATTGGGGCAGCCACATTTTCATCTGAACCTACAGCCCTGAACTCAAATTTATTGCCGGTAAAGGCAAATGGAGAGGTTCTGTTTCTATCAGTATTATCCAGGATAATTTCAGGTATCTTATCGATGCCTAGTTTCATGTACATATTATCCCCTTTGCCAACTTTTATATTACCATTAGTTTCAATCTCATCTAATACTTCCGTGAGTTGGGTGCCAATAAATACTGACATGATTGCCGGAGGTGCCTCGTTAGCGCCTAATCTGAAATCATTACCCGCAGAAGCAATACTTGCTCTTAACAGCTCAGCATGATCATGTACAGCCTTAATTGTGCAGACAAAAAAGGTAAGAAATTGAAGATTATCTCGGGCGCTACTACTTGGTTGGAACAAGTTGACTCCTGTATTCGTAATGAGCGACCAATTATTGTGCTTGCCATTACCATTTAATCCGGCGAATGGTTTCTCGTGAAATAATACCTTTAGTTTATGTTTTACAGCTACCCTGTTCATTACATCCATAAGCAACTGGTTATGGTCTGTAGCAATGTTAATTTCTTCATATAGTGGCGCTACCTCAAATTGGCCGGGTGCTACTTCGTTATGTCGTGTGGTTACCGGGATACCCAACTTTAACGCCTCAATCTCAAAGTCCTTCATATAGTCATAAACCCTACTTGGTATGGAACCAAAATAATGGTCGTCAAGCTGCTGCCCTCTGGCCGGATTATGACCAAACACAGTTCTCCCACTCATTACAAGATCCGGGCGGGCATCATGCAATGAGCGGTCGATAACAAAATATTCTTGCTCACAGCCTAATGACGGTACCA
>Ga0114950_10004596_pt1 | contig 10726 bp, 9 predicted proteins | sample N075metaG_FD_83503 | JGI IMG/M metagenome (GOLD analysis project Ga0114950, IMG submission 83503) | Deep subsurface microbial communities from Kermadec Trench to uncover new lineages of life (NeLLi) - N075 metaG | ecosystem: Environmental > Aquatic > Marine > Ocean trench > Sediment | place... | reverse complement strand
GAGGGCAGGGAGGGCGACACCCGTCAGTGTACGCGGTCCCACCCGCCGGGGTCTCCCGCACGTCACGCCGGCACGTGCAACACCTTCACCGCACCAAAGGAGAAGGAGAGCCGAAGAGCCTCCTTGAAGATGGGCTCCAGCGCCCGCCGTGTAGGCGGGCCGGCAGCGTCGCCGCCGTGGCGCCGCCAGCAACTCGCGCAGGGCGCGAATTCAGCGGCCCGTGGGGCCGTTCCGGACGCTCGCAGTGCACGGCCCGAGCCGGGCCCCGTCGACAGCATGGCTCGTCGGTCCAGGGCGCAGCCTCGCCAGGCAAGTCCCTCAATGATACGCCGCGACCAGGTCTTCGTAGGTTCGGCGAACGCGCTCGACGTAGCTCAGCACGCGCGGCAACTGCTCGAGCGACAACGCCTGGGGGCCGTCGCACAGCGCCGTCGCCGGATCGGGATGGACGTCGAGGAGCACCATCGACGCGCCGGTGATCACGCCCTGCGCGATCGCGTGCAGGATCTCGGGCACGCCGTCCGGCGCGACGGCCGCGCGGCCGACGCTGTGCGAGGGATCGATGCACACGGGCAGGCGCGTCAGCAGGCGCACGACCGGCACGTGCGCGAAGTCCACGAGGTTGCGATGCGGGTCGCCCAGGTGCGTCTTCACGCCGCGCAGGCAGAAGATGATGTTCGGTTGTCCTTCGCTCGCGACGTACTCGCACGCGTTCAACGAGTCCTGCAGCGTGATGCCCATGCCGCGCTTGAACAGCACGGGCATCACGCGCTGCCGGCCGACCGCCTTGAGCAGCTCGAAGTTCTGCGTGTTGCGGGTGCCGATCTGGAGCATCACGCCGGTCGGGTTGCCGGCGGAGTCGAGCGCGGCTTGGATTTCGTCGATGTGCCGCGCGTCACAGACCTCCATCGCAACGAGCTTGATGCCGTACTCGCCGGCGAGCTCGAACACCCACGGCAGGCACTCCTGGCCGAGGCCCTGGAAGTCGTATGGGCTCGTCCGCGGCTTGTAGACACCCATCCGGGTCGTCGTCAGCCCCGCGTCACGGAGCGCGGCCATCGTCTGCTCGACGTGCGCGGGCGTGTCGACCGCGCACAGGCCGGCGAACAGGTGAACCTCGCCCTCGTCGAAGCGCACGCCGTTGTACTCGAAGCCCACCGGAGCATCGGCGCGGCCGTGCCGGCCGATCAGCCGGAATTTCTGCGATACGCGCACGACGTGCCGCACCGACGGCAGCTCGTCGAACGCGCTCTCGGGGACCTTGGCCGTGTCGCCGATCAGGTGGACCTCCACCACGGTGCTGGCCGCGCCCTCGAACACGTACTTGGTCGGTGTGACGCCGGCGAAACGCGCCGCGACGGACAAGACGGCCTCGAGCTCCTGCTCGGATGCCCCGGAATCGAGCGTGACGATCATGAAGCCTCGCCTTCGGTCGGCCCCGGTGCGGAATCCCTCTGATGCCGGCGCGAGAAGCGCAACACGGCCTCGAACACCTCGGCGACGGCGTCTTCGTCGAGACCGAGCTCGGTCGCATTTGCACGCCACGCTTGCAGGAGTCTCTGCTCGCGCTCTGGATCACGGATGCCGCGACCGACGCCGGCCTTCGCGCGGGCCGCGCGTAGCGACACGGCGGCACGTCGCGCGAGCAGGGCGACGAGCTCGGCGTCGATCTCGTCGATCACGTCCCGCGCAGCGCGCAACTGCCCGGGTTCATCCAGCTCGGCGATGCGCAGCGAGGTGGGCTCCTCGTGCGCGACTTCGTCGGCCGGTGTCGGCGCGCGCAACGCTTCGTCGGTCGCGATGAGCGCATCGAGCAGCTTGCGGCGCGCTTCAGCCGCATAGGAGTTCTCGCGGTGCAGGCTCGCGAACAGGTGACCCGCGTCTTCGCGTACCGACCGCACCGTGCGCGCGAGCGCCTGCACCGACGGCGGAGCGAGCGGGTGGTCGAGCGTGAGCTCGGACTCGAGGATGCCCTTGGCGACGAAGTAGGCGAGCGCGTGCCCGCTCGCCATCGTCTGGTCGTGGCGCTCCGGGTCCTGCTCGACCAGCTCGCAGCCGATGCGCGCATAGAGCGCCCGCGCGTCTGCGACGGCCTGTGGATGCATCGCGTTCGGGCAAGCGATCACGCGCATCGGCTGCTCACCGAGTGCGAGGCTGGTCGGCCCGAACAGCGGATGCGTCGCGAGCCAGGGAACCCGTTGGCCGAGCACCCTCTCCATCAACGCGAACGGCCCCGCCTTGACCGAGCCGACGTCCATCACGAGCTGGTTCGCGCCGAGGTGCGGCGCGAGCTCGCGCAAGGCGGCCTCGGTCTTCGCGATCGGCACGGCGACGATCACGTGCGTCGCGCCTCTCAGGAGCTGCGCGACGGAGCCGGCCGCGATCTCGTCCGGCACGACCACGCGTGGGTCGAGTGCGCGGACCGCGACCCCGACCTCGAGGAAACGGCCCCCCAGAGCCCTTCCGAAGCGCCCGTAGCCCAGGAACGCGAGCGTGGTCGTCATCGCGGCCATTGGACGGCTGCGGCATCTCTATCACAAGGGAGTGCCGGCTACCCTGAGAGTGCTAGTTGAAGTCGTAGATGTACGACAGCCGTTCCTTGTTCAGGATCAGGTACGGCAGGCGGAGGAGCTGCCTGAGGTCCTTGTCGCCGTTGTCCTTGAAGCCGCGCAGGATCGGGTTGCGCATGACGAAGAAGCGGCGCGTCGCCTTGTCGCTGACCTCGTAGGCGTTGGCGCGGATCTGCCCCGAGACCTCGATGTTGAGGTTGCCGGTGTAGAACACGCGGACCTTCTGGAGCTTGTCCTCCTCGGCCGCATTGTTGTTGGCCATGTCGGCCCGGGTCTCGTCCCCCGCTTCGTCCAGGAACTCGTGGGCGAGGAGCACCTCGTCCATGTTCATGTGGAGCAGCGGCGTCGTGATCCGCTCGCGCGAGTTCAGGTCGATCAGAGTCACGTCCCGGATGCGCAGAAAGTACTTCCGGTGCTCGTCCAGGAGCTTGGACAGGCGCGTGTACTTGTTCTCGACGTTGCCCTTGATGAGAAAGGCGTCGGTCAGGAAGACGTCGGAGACGAGCGTGAGCATCGGGGTTTCCTCTGGGCGGGTGGCTAGCGCGCCAGGAGCGCCCGAACCGCGCCGGCGAGGTAGAGGGAACCGATGACCAGAACCCAACGACCGCCCGCAGCGAGGTGCACGGCTCTCCTGACGGCATCCCCGGGGTTCGCGATCGCTTCCGCCTCGAGGCCGGCGCGCCCCGCTGTTTCGGCGAGGTCGCCGGCATCGAGGTGGAGACCGGTCTCCACGGAGGTGCAGATGAGCCTATCGACACGCCCCGCGAGGGCCTTGAGGATGCCCTCCGCGTCCTTGTCGCGGGCCAGGGAAAGCACGGCCACGGGGGCGCCCGTGGGGGTGGGGGTGGCGGCCAGCTCCCGGAGGACCAGCTCGACACTGCGCGGCACGTGGGCGCCGTCGAGGACGATCGGCACGCCCTCGAGCTCGAAGCGCTCCATCCGCCCCGGGAGCCGGGCGCCCGCGATCGCGGCCTCGTCGAGCAGGGTTCCCGCGAGCTGCGTTCCGTCCTTTCCACGCCGGCCCCGCGCACCGAGCGCGTCGAGCGCGGCGCGGGCGAGCGCCAGGTTCTGGGCCGATGGCGTCGCCGCGCTCCCGCTCGGGGGCGTCACCACCGCGAGCCCGAGCTCGCGCGCGCGGCCGAGCAGCACGGCGTGGGCGTCGTCCGCAGTTGGGCGGCCGGCGCTCGCCGGCTCGCCGCACACGAACGTCGCTCCCGCTCTCAGGATTCCGGCCTTCTCGGACGCGATCGCGGCGCGCGTCGCGCCGAGCACCGCGGTGTGCTCGAGCTCGATACCCGTGATCACGCACACCTCGCCATCGATGATATTGGTGGAATCGAGGCGCCCCCCGAGCCCGACCTCCACGATGCCGAAGTCGACCGCCTCGTGCGCGAAGATCCAGAACGCGGCCGCCGTCACGAGGTCGAACCAGGTCGCATCGCTCCCTGCCGAGCGCTCGTGAAGGGCGGCTTCCCTGGCCGCGAGCGCGCGCTCGAGACCGTCCGCGAGCAGGTCGTCCGAGACGTCACGCCCTTGGAGCCGGATGCGCTCGTGCATGCGTTCGACGTGGGGCGAGGCGTAGGTGCCGACGCGCAGGCCGGCGCGCGCGAGCCCCGCCGCGATCAGGCTCGCGACCGAGCCCTTGCCCTTGGTGCCCGCGACGTGGACCGCGGGCCAGCTCCGGTGCGGGTCGCCGAGGCGCTGGGCGAGGTCGCGCATGGACTCGAGCCCGAGCCGCATCCCCGCCTGGCGATCGCGCCGCTCCCAGTTCACCAGCCCATCGAGCGTGCGGATCGCCCGTTCGAGGCGCCGGGACGCGTCGGGGGGGGTCATCGCGCTTCGTGAGGGGCTCGTAAAGTCATCGACCTTCGGCGTTCGCGTCCGCCGCGGAGCCGGCTGGAGACCCATGGGGCCCGGAGTGGGCCAGGGGCGGGCCCGACGTGGGCCCCGAGGCCAAATCCCGGGTCTGCGTCCACGAACACAGGCAACTTGTACGATAAATCCCCGGGCCGCAAGGCACGGGGGAGGAGGCGCGGCCGGGCACCGGCCGTGAAGCCATGGAATCCCGTACCCACTCATCCTCATGATCGAACTCCTACACCGGATCAAGGTGTTCGTGTACCGCCTCGACGGCTCGGAACCGGACTACCTGCTGCTCAAGCCCGATCAGGGCATCGAGGCCCTCTGGGGGCCGCTCCAAGGGGACCTCGGGTTCGGGGAGAAGCTCGAGACGGCGATCCGGCGCAGGGTCATGACGGAGACGGGGATGACCCCCCCCGGTCAGGTCGTCGACCTCGAGATGCCCGGCCGCTGGACCCTCGGTGACGAGGAGATCATCGAGTGGACCTTCGGCTTCCACTCGATCACCCAACCGGACGAGGACCGGCTGCAGAAGCACTGGGCGGAGTACCGCTGGGCGGCATTCTCCGAGGCCTACCCCTCCCTCGGGTTCGACAACGACCGCGCGGCCATCATGCGCCTGCACACGTACCTGGGCGCCGCCTGAGGGGCCGGAAGGGTTGGGAGCGCGGGGTCGGTTTCCCGGAATGGCTCAAGACAGGCGCCGGGTAGGGGCCGAAAGACGGGGGGCATGCCCCCGGCGACCCCGCCCCGGCACCTGAATCGAGAAGAGACCATGGGAAACGATCAAACCTTCATGGAGTGGGCGCGGACCTTCTTCAGCGACACGCAGAACCTGGCCCTGACCGGCGCGGCCCTGGCCTTCCTCGCGCTCTGCTCCTGGCGCATCTTCGCCCGGACCGGACACAACGGCGCTCTCGGCCTGCTGATGTTCGTCCCCGGCGTCAACGTCGTGATGCTCGGCGTCCTCGCCTTCGGCCGCTGGCCGATCGAGAAGACCATGCGGACGCTCCAGTCCAAGAGCAAGGCGGCGCGGCAAGCGAACGAGATCCTCGAGCGCGCGGCCTGATACGGTGTCGCACACTCCGTCGCTGTCCAGCGAGTGATGGGTACCGCACACCGCCCGAGCCGTCAGCACTGACGGTTCGGGCGGTGTGCGGTACCCATCACTCGCTGGACAGCGACGGAGTGTGCGACACCGTATCAGGGGAACAGCGGCAGGAGCGGGAACCGACGGCCGAGCACGGTCGCGTGGTCCACTCCGAACCAGCCCTCGATCACCGAGCCGTAGACCGATCGGAAATCGGTCGTGAAGACGAGGTCGCCCTTGTCGAGCTCGGTGAGTGACGGGTGCGCCCCGTACAGGCCGCCCTTCACCTTGTGACCGAGCACGAACATCGGGCCGGCCTGGCCGTGGTCGTGCCCCGCCGAGCCGTTTTCCGCGACGCGGCGACCGAACTCGCTGAACACGAGCACGACCGTGTTCCGTCCGGCTTCGCTGTACGACAGGTCCTCGATGAACGCGCCGAGCGCCGCATCCAGGGTCGACATCAGACCGTCGTGTGTAGCGCGCTGTGACGCGTGCGTGTCGAACCCGCCGAGCTCGGCGGAGAAGACGCGCGTGCCGAGATCGCCCTCGATGAGCGCCGCGATGTCGTGCAGGTTCCCTGCGAAAGGCGTGCGCGGGTACCTGGCCGCGGCCACGTAGCTTGCGGCGGCGCGCCGGATCCGGCGCGAGGAATCGCGCGCGTCGTCGAGCACCCTGCGCAGTCCAGCGAGCGCGGCGTCGCGCCCGCTCCCGCCCGCGCGCTTCCGCCGCGCCTCGAGCTCAGCCCCCGCTCCGGCGTACGACCGGCTCTCGGCCCGGTCGCCGTGCCACTGGTAGCCCGCCGGGGATTCGAGCGAGCACGGCGGATGGGTGGACGAGTGCAGCGCGTAGGGCGCGATCGCGCCCACGTGCACCACGAGCTCGGGGTGGTCCGCGTCGTTCCAGGCAGCGTCGGTGAGCCGACCGATCCAGCCGTCGCCCGACACGCGCCCCGCGCGCCGGCCGGTGTGCCAGATCTCGAGCGCCTTGAAGTGCGAGCGAAGCTGGTCGGGGTAGCCCGCGCCCTCGACGATCGCCAGCTTGCCGGCGTGCCACAGCTCACCGAACCGCGTGAGGCCCGGGTGCAGCCCGCGGTAGTCGTCGAGCTTCAAGACGTTCCCCCCGCCGCGGCGCGTCGTCTTGCGGGCGTTCTGGAAGTCGTCGTCGGCGTAGGGGATCACCGTCGCGAGGCCGTCGTTGCCGCCCGAGAGCTGGATCAGGACGAGGCTCCTGTCGGAACTCTCGGCGACCGATGCGACCCAGCGCGCGGCACTCGCCGCCGGGGAAGTGAGGGCGAGGCCGCCGAAGACGGACAGGCCGCCCACCAACACGCCGCGTCGATCGAGTCTGGAGTCGCTGGTGGATTGGTGCATGGTGCGAAGCGCGCTCAACCCAGTTGAGCCTCCGGTAGGGAGAGGATGAGGTGCGCCAGGCGCCGCAGGATGCGCTCGCCGACCGCGCCCGAGTTCACGAGCCGGCCCTCGATCCCGTACGAGCGGCGCTCGCGCCTGAGGTGCTCGAGGAGCAACTCACGCGTCTCCGCGGGCGGTTCGATGGCGAGCAACTCGTCGAGCAGGTAGTCGACGATGTCGCGGTCGACCAGGAGCCCGCGGCGGGTGATGCGCGCGATCAGGTTCATGCGCGGCCGATAGTTGGCCCGGTCGACCAGCGTGATCAGGCGGTCGAGCTGGCTCGGCCTGGCCTTCGGCGGAGAGTACGGCGCGGCGGGGCGCGCGACCCGGTCGCCGGCGCTCATCAGCGCCTCGCCGTCCATCGCCATGTCGGCCCCGGAGTCCATCGCGGGTCGCTCGGCGTCCATCGCGGCGAACTGCTCGAAGGGGTCCAGCCGCTCGGCCCTGGGCACGACGACGCCGAGCAGGGCGCCCATGACGTTGCCCCGCTGCATGAGCGACGACGTCGTGATCCACGCGGCCCCCCCCTCCCAACCCTTCACGTTCGGCGGGGCGAGCAGCCGTTGGCCGAGCAACCCGCTGGCGGCGACGAGGAACGCGGGCGGCGGGTCGAGGCCGAGCCTCCGGCACGAGCCGACCAGGTAGTCGATGGGCGAGAGCACGCGCGCGCCGACGACCTCGTCCCGGTAGAACCGCGGGTCGAGGAACAACCGCCGCAGGAACGGTCGGATCTCATAGTGCTCGCGGCGCAGGAAGGCCGCGTAGTCCGCGCGGCGCTGCTCGGTCGGCGCGACGCCTTCGAAGTACACGAGCAGACGCCCGGCGACCCAGCGCGGACATGCGTCCTGCGCCAGGAGGATGTCGACGAGGTCGTCGCCGTCGGCGCGCCCGGTCACGCCGAGGATCGTCTTCTTGCCCGGGTCGTGCTGGCGCGCACGATACAGGTAGTCGAAACGACTCGTCGTCCGCCCAGTGAGGGCCCGCGCCGCCTCATGGACATCCTGCTCGGTGAAGTTGCCCTCGCCGAGGCTGAAGAGCTCCATGAGCTCGCGCGCGAGGTTCTCGTTCGGGCTCGCCTTCTTGTTCGAATCGTTGTCGAGGTAACGCAGCATCGCGGGATCGCGGAGGATCTTCCGCAGAAGGTCGGCGTAGCTGCCCAGCGCGTGCTCGCGCAGGAGCTCGTTCTGGCGGATCATCGGGTACGAGCGCTTCACGTCGGTCACGGAGCTCGTGAAGAACCCGTGCCAGAACAGGGTCATCCGCTCGCGCAGCGGATACTCCCCGTTCACGAGCTCGTCGACCCACCAGGCGAGGAAGCCCTGGAGCTGCCGCTTGTCGGCCGCCTTCAGGCGCTGCATCGCGCGCCTCCGCCCTTCCCTGTCCATGTCGGCGAGAGCGTCGCGCGACACCTCCAGCCGGTCGTAGAAGTACGGTTCCTCGGGACTCTCGACGTCCAGCAAGCGCTCGACGAGCGCCTTCGGGCCGGCTTCGACCCAGCGTTCGATCTCCTCGGGCCGGGCGCCGAAGCCCGCGCGATTCAGGAGGTGCTCCACGGCGCGCGAGTTCCAGGTGAGCTCGACCTCCACAGCGCCGGTGCCGGTCCGACCGGCCGCGCTGGCGCACAGGAGGAGGAGGCCGGCGGCGCCCGGGAGAGCGCGCGTGAGTCGCTGGATCGTGTTCATGGTCATCCCTTCCACGCGGAGTTCGCCGGTTGGCCCGGGACGCCCTGGAACCCACGCGGGGGTCCGAGGTTCCGGAGCCGTCTCGGCCGGGCTGGCCGGGGCGCTCCACATCCTTACCATGGTCGGCGCCAGGCCGCCGGACGCGGCTCTTCCAGTAGACCATCCATCCGCCAGCCCTCGCTGAGAAGGTCCGCCATTCCGCACCCGCCCCGCGATCTAGCACGCTTCCTGGACCTCCTGAGGCGCGAGGGCGAGCTCCGGGAGATCGCCTGCGAGGTCTCCCCCGACCTGGAGGTAGCCGAGGTCCACCGCCGGGTCATCGCGGCCGGCGGGCCGGCGCTCCTCTTCCGCAAGGTGCGCGGGGCGGACTTCCCGCTCGCCACGAATCTGTTCGGCACGAAACGCCGCATCGAGCTCGCGTTCGGGCGCCGTCCGGAGGAGCTCGTCGCGCGCGCGGCGCGGCTGCCCGAGGAGCTCGTGCCACCGACGCCGGCGAAGCTGTGGGCCGAGCGGGGCCTCCTCTTCCAGCTCGCGAAGGTGGGCACGAAGCGGCGGCGAAGCGGTCCCGTGACGGAGGTCGTCGAGCGCGCGCCCGACCTGACGCGCCTGCCCGCGCTCAAGACCTGGGCACGCGACGGCGGGCGCTTCATCACGCTGCCGCTCGTCTACACGGAGCACCCGGAGACCGGCGGCCACAACCTCGGCATGTATCGGATCCAGGTGTACGGCCCCGACGAAGTCGGCGTGCACATGCAGATCGGGAAAGGGGGCGGCTTCCACCTCGCGGCGGCTGAAGCGCTCGGCCGGCCGCTCCCGGTCAACGTCCACATCGGCGGTCCGCCCGCGCTCGTGCTCGCCGCGATCGCGCCGCTGCCGGAGAACGTGCCCGAGCTGCTCCTCGCGAGCCTCGCGCTCGGCGAGCGCCTCGAGCTCGCGCACAACCCCGCCGGACCGCTGCCGGTCATCGCGCGCGCGGACTTCTGCCTCGTGGGCGAGATCGTCCCCGGCGCGCGCCGACCCGAAGGCCCGTTCGGCGACCACTACGGCTACTACTCGGAGGTGCACGACTACCCCGTCATGCGCTGCAAGGCGCTACTGCGGCGCAAGGACGCGATCTTCCCCGCCACGGTCGTCGGCAAGCCGCGGCAGGAGGACTTCTTCCTCGGCGACTACCTGCAGCGGCTGCTCGCCCCACTCTTCCCGATCGCCATGCCGTCGGTGCGGGACCTCTGGAGCTACGGCGAGACGGGCTATCACTCCTTGTCGGCCGCCGTCGTGTACGAGCGGTACACGCGCGAAGCGATGATGAGCGCCTTCCGCATCCTCGGCGAGGGACAGCTCTCGCTGACGAAGTTCCTCCTGCTCACCGACTCGCCCATCGATCTGCGCGACTTCCCGGCCACCCTCCGCCACATCCTCGCGCGCGCGGACTTCCGCACCGACCTCTTCATCCTCGCGAACCTGTCGATGGACTCGCTCGACTACGCCGGGCCGCGCATCAACGAGGGCGGGAAGGGCATCCTGCTCGGGACGGGCGAGCCGATCCGCACGCTCCCGACCGGGTTCGACGGTGAGCCGCGCTCGGGTGTCACCGACGTTCGGGTCTTCACGGACGGGTGCCTCGTCGTCGAGGGCCCCGCGTACGAGGCCACTGGCGACTTCCCGCGGCGCGTCGCGCGGGACCCCGCGTTCGCGGCCTGGCCGCTCGTGGTCCTCACCGACGACGCGGAGCGCGCGACGCGCAGCTCGATGAGCTTCCTGTGGACGACGTTCACGCGCTTCGACCCCGCCGCCGACCTCCACGCGGCGGAGATCCGACTCGTGGGAAGTCACGCCGCGTTCACGGCGCCCATCGTGATCGATGCACGGAGGAAACCCGGCTATCCGGAGGAGCTCTTCTGCGACGAGGAGACGGCGCGGCTCGTCGACCGGCGCTGGACGGAGTACTTCCCGGCCGGCGACGTCGAGATGGGCGACTCGGACCGGATGTGATGTCGCGGTAGGGCCGCTCCAGCCAACCACTCGACTGGAGCGCCCCCCGCACAGATCCCAGCGAGCGGCACTACCGCACTGGGCTCCTACCGCAGGTGCTGACGCGAAGGCGCTGGCCCGGGT
>Ga0114950_10004594_pt1 | contig 10728 bp, 8 predicted proteins | sample N075metaG_FD_83503 | JGI IMG/M metagenome (GOLD analysis project Ga0114950, IMG submission 83503) | Deep subsurface microbial communities from Kermadec Trench to uncover new lineages of life (NeLLi) - N075 metaG | ecosystem: Environmental > Aquatic > Marine > Ocean trench > Sediment | place... | reverse complement strand
GAAAGGCGACGATGGCCGTTGGCGGTTGCGTCACCTGCATACGACGCCGGAGCGGCGGCGTCGATAGCGTTTGCGACGGCCGACCAGGGACAGGACGACGGGAACTTCGTTCGTGCCGCCGCAGGCTTTGATCTCCATCTCGTAGGGGATCGCCATCTCGACGGAGATTCCCGCCCTCTCGTTGACGAGACCGGACAGCGCCTGGCGGGTCGCCACGCGGCCCTTTGCCGCGTCTGTCACCGTGAGCCCGAGAGGCTCCAGACATTGCCGGCGGACGATCCCCGCGGATGAGGCGGATTTTCCATGGCCATCACGCGCACCTCCAGCCCCGCCTAGCGTGACCATTTTCGGATTTTCGCAGCGCCACAATCACGCTAGGATCATCCGGAATCAACCAGGAGACGAGTCATTGAGACTACTTACACGTTCAGATTTTGATGGGCTTGTTTGCGCGGCACTACTGTTTGAAAAAGGGGTGATCGATGACTACACATTCGTTCACCCAAAAGACATTCAGGATGGAAAAGTAACGGTTACGTCCAATGACGTGCTGGCCAATGTTCCTTACGCCGAAGGCGTGGGACTTTGGTTTGACCACCATGCCAGCGAAGAAGAACGTCTCGAACTCGACAAGCTCGACTTCGAAGGTGCCTCCCTATCCGCACCGAGCGCCGCACAAGTCATTTGGGACTATTACGGCGGAGACGAGAGCTTTGGAAAACATCTTCTTCCACTGCTAGAAGCCGTCAACAAGACCGATTCCGGTAACCTCACAAGAGAAGAGATTCTCGAGCCCAAAGATTGGATACTCGTCTCTTTTGTCATTGATCCACGAACGGGGCTTGGGCGCTTCAAGGATTACCGGATCAGCAATTACCAGTTGATGGAGGACATGATTCAATACTGCCGCACCAAAAATGCGGAAGAGATCCTCAGTATTCCCGACGTTCAAGAAAGAACCCGTCGCTATTTCGAACAAGCGACACTGTTCGAGGACATGCTGGCTCAAAACCACACGGTTCACGACAACGTCGTGGTCATCGATCTGCTGGAACAACAAACCATCTACAGCGGCAACCGTTTCTTGGTCTATGGGCTATATCCGCAGCAGAACATCGAAATCCGCCTGATGTGGGGCAAGGGCAGGCAGAAGGTCGTCTTCGCCTGCGGCCACAGCATTCTCAACCGAACCAGCAAAACCAATGTGGGCAAGCTGATGCTCGAGTACGGCGGCGGCGGCCACGAACAAGTCGGCACCTGTCAGATCTCGCCAGAGGACCGGGAAAGGGTTCTCGGCGAGATCGTAGAGCAGATGGTAAACGACGGTTAGGGGCACGATAACCTGACAGTAGATGGTAGAATTTCGCTGCATGCGTAGCCCCTCTTGACTTATGAGCACAACGAAAAAGCATCGCCGGCAAGTTGCCGCGGCCATCGTCTTGATCGCACTACTGGCGCCGTTGGCGCCGCTGATGGCGTGGCACTGCGATGGCATGCCGGCTGACGACCGCGGCGGCGACAGTATGCCCGGACCGTGCGCCGGCTTGTGGTCCGCTGCTTGCTGTCATTTCAAGTCGCCTCCCAGGCCCACGGACAGCGTGCCGGGCGGTTTTGATGCAGAGACGACGGGGGCAATCGTTGGTCTCGCTCACGCCATCGCCGTGCCTTCGTCGGTCCTCGGTGTGCCGCTGACGCTCGACTTCCTCCTGGAAGATCGCGCCGGACCACCTCCTCCCCGGCTGCTCACCTCCGTCCTGCTGATCTGATTCGAGGCGGCGCGAGCTCAGCTCTCTCGGGCTCGCGTGACGGAGCATCCCGCACCGGTCCACGACCCGGGCCCCTGGTCAAGTTTCGTCAGGGTGTCCGCGCAGCTCTACGAGGCCCCGCAACGTGGCCGTGGACCGTGTGAGCTCCCACTCTCTTCACCCACGAAATCAACCAGTAGTGCTCGGCACCTCGCGGTGCACGTGACCTTCGGGATTGCGTAGAAGAAGCGTCGTCAAGCGAGCGGAACGCAAACGGATCAATCCATGAAGCAACTTGGCCAAAACCAGAGCCGGCGGCTCATAGTGGCGCTCGCCGTAGCGCTTGGCGCCTTTCCAGCGGGACTTGCGGCGAGTCCTGCCGCACAAGAACGTCGGGCATTTGCTGCCGGTGCGCCGCTGCCTGGCACCAATTCCCGGAGTGCTGGTTCGGAGTCGCCCATCGTCAGTGCCGACGGGCGCAGCGCGCCGACGGACGTTGGTGCCCTGGTGCAAGAGGCTCTCATGAACAACCCTGGGCTCGAATCCGTCCGGCAGCGATGGAACGCGGCCCAAACCGTTCCGGCCGGCGTGCACGACTTGCCCGACCCCAGCATCCGCTTCGGTGTCTACAACTTGCCGCTCGACACGCTCAACTTCTCTCGCGGCGAGTTCCGCATCCAATACCGGCAGGAGTTTCCGGCTCGGGGCACGCGCGACCGGCGCTCGGCAGTCGCCGAGCTCGAGGCCGACCGGCAGGGGTTCGGGTTCGAGACCACCCGCGTGGAGCTCGCCGCGGCAGTCCGGCGAGCCTACTACGAGCTCTATTTCGCCGAGCGCGCACGAGAGATCCACCACCAGCACCTCGCCCTCGTTGGCGAGCTGTCAACCGCTGCGGAAGAACTCTACGCCACCGGCCAGGTGCCTCAGGAAAACGTCCTGCGGTCGCTCGTCGAGCTCAGCCAGCTCTTCGGACAGCTCGCCGATGTCGAGAGCCGGGTCAGCATCACCACGGTCCGCTTGAACCGATTGCTGCACCGGCCGACCGGCGCCCCGATGGGGGCACCACAACCTCCGCGGATTATCTCGGAGCAACCCGGCATGCAGAGCCTGATCGAGCGGGCGGTGAACCGGCATCCGGGCGTCGCCGAGGCCACCGTGGCCGTCAAACGCGACCAGGCCGCCGTGGAGCTCGAGCAGCACGAGTCGAAGCCGGATTTCGGTGTCATGGCGGAGTGGTGGACCGGCTCAACGCCGGTAGGGCGAACCTACCGCTACGCCTTCCTGGTAACCACGACACTGCCTTTCGTCCACGACGCCAAGTACACTGCCGCGCTCGACGAGGCGCTGGCGGTGAAGCGGTCCGATGAGGCCGCGCGCCTCGATGTCATGGACCGTATCGCCGAGGGTGTTTCATCGGCGTGGATACGAATGCAGGCTCAGGCCCGTATCGTCGAGCTCTACCAGACCAGCGTGATACCTCAGAGCCAGCAGTCGCTCGAGGCGGCGCGTAGCTCGTATCGCACCGGATCCGTGGGTTTCGTCTCGGTGGTCGATAACGAGCGTACTCTGCTGCTCAACCGCCTGGCGCTGGCGCGTGCCGAGGCCGACTACGGAACCGCACTCGCCGATCTGGGCGCAGCCCTCGGGGTGATCGACCCGGAGGGAGTATTGGGCGGCAGACCCCCTGCGGGCGAGCTCGCAGAAGAGGGAGGAAGACGATGAGTGGCTTCGAGAAGACCGCCTGGAAGATCCTCGGTGGGCTCGCCATCGTGGTGGTCTTGGCGGCCGGTGTGCGGTATCAGGATCCCGTGGTGCGATTCGCCGGGCACGCGCCGATCGTCGGCGCGTGGGTGCAAGCTCGTTTCCCCGATGCCTTCGGGAACGTGGCAATGTCGGAACACGAGCACGAAGGCCTGATCGACTACTGGACCTGCTCCATGCACCCCTCCGTTCACCTCACGGGACCGGGTGCCTGCCCGATCTGCAGCATGGACCTGGTGCCCGTCTACGCGGCGGGCCAGACCCCGGTGGGCGGGGCGATCACCGGGCAGCCCGAACAGATGCCTTCCATGCCCGGCATGGTGGGCTCGGGAGGCCAAACGGCAGCCGGCTCGAGCGCGACCCCCGAGGAGAAGGCCACGCTGACGATCGATCCGACCTGGCAGCAGGCACTCGCTGTCACCACTGCACCGGTGGAGCGGCGGCGGCTCTCGAGCACGGTCCGCACCGTCGGCATCGTAACCCACGACGAGAACCGGGTCGTCGACGTCAACTTGCGGGTCAGCGGCTGGATTACCCGGCTCCTGGTGGCCGAGACGGGCCAGTTCGTCGAGCCCGGCGAGACGCTCTTCGAGCTCTATAGCCCCGAGTTGGTGAGCACGCAGCGCGAGTACCTATTGGCCGTTGAGAACCTCGAGCGGGTGAGCGCCAGTCCGGAGCCCGAGATCGTGGCTCGGGCGCGCTCCCTGGTGGAGGCGGCGCGCCGCCGTCTGCTGCTCTGGGACCTGGAGCCCGGCCAGATCCAGCGCCTGGCTGAAACTGGCGAGGTCATCGATGAGCTACCGATTGTTTCACCGGCCGGCGGATACGTTCTCGAAAAAATGGCTGTCGAGGGGATGGCGGTGACCCCCGGCATGCGCCTGTATCGCATCGTGGCACTCGATCCGGTTTGGGTTCTCGCCGACGTTTACGAGAGCGAGCTGCCGTTTGTCGCCGCGGGACAAGCGGCGACGCTCCGCCTTCCCCACGATGCGCAGCAAATCTGGCGCGCCCGCGTCGATTACCTCTATCCGACCCTCGACCCCTCGACGCGCACCGTCAAGGCACGACTCGTCGTCGACAACCCCAGTCTCGCGCTACGTCCCGACATGTATGTCGATGTCACCATCGAAAAGGAAAACGCCGCGGTGCTGGCGGTTCCCCGTGAAGCGGTGCTCGACCTGGGCGCCAGGAAGATCGTCTTTGTCGACCTCGGCGGAGGCCGCCTGCAGGCCCGTGAGGTACTCGCAGGTCAGGATGTCGGTGGATGGGTCGCCGTACACGCCGGGCTCGAAGAGGGGGATATCGTGGTGACCTCCGGACAGTTCCTTATCGACGCGGAGAGCAAGATCCGCGGTGTCGTCCCGCTGCCGCTGCCGGAGCCATCGGGCCGCCAGGACCCACCGCCGCGGGGCAACCGATGATCGCCAAGGTCATTGGCGCCTGCGCCGAGAATCGCCTGCTGACCGTACTGCTGGTTGCCTTCGCCGCGGGCTTCGGCGTTTGGGCGCTGGTGAACACCCCGCTGGACGCGATCCCCGACATCTCCGACGTCCAGGTGATCGTGCATACATCGTGGCCCGGGCGGAGCCCCGATCTGGTCGAGGATCAGATCACCTACCCGATCGTTACCTCGCTGCTCGGCGCGCCGCGCGTCCGGGTGGTGCGAGGCCAGTCGATGTTCGGGGACTCGTTCGTCTATGCGATCTTCGAAGACGGCACGGACATGTATTGGGCGCGTTCGCGCGTGCTCGAGTACATGAACGAGGTGGCCGGCCGGCTCCCCGAGGGCGTTACACCCCAGCTCGGGCCCGATGCCACCGCCATCGGCTGGGTTTTCGAGTACGCCCTGGTCGACCGCTCCGGTCGCCATAGCCTGGCGGACCTGCGCTCCTTCCAGGACTGGCACCTGCGCTACTGGCTCGAGGGCGTTCGAGGGGTGGCTGAGGTAGCCGCGGTGGGCGGGTTCGTCCGCCAGTACCAGGTGGACATCGATCCGAACAAGCTATTGGGCTACGGGATTCCGCTGCGTCGCGTCGTCGAGCGCATCAGAGAGAGCAACAACGACGTAGGCGGCAAGGTCATCGAGTTTTCCGGGTTCGAGTACGTGGTGCGCGGCCGCGGATACATCAAGACGATCGAGGATCTTGGCAAGGTCGCCATCGGTCTCGGCGAGGATGGAACGCCGGTGCGCGTCAGCGACATCGCGACGGTCCACTTTGGTCCGGACATCCGCCGCGGGCTGGCGGAGCTTGATGGCGAGGGTGAGGTGGTGGGCGGCATCGTCATCGCGCGCTACGGCGCCAACGCGCTCGACGTGATCGAACGAGTCAAGAGCCGTATCGAGGAGGTCCGGCCGGGCTTTCCGGAGGGCGTCGAGCTCGTCGTTACCTACGACCGCTCCCACCTGATTCACTCGGCCGTGGACCTTCTGCGGGAAACGCTGATCATGGAAGGGATCATCGTCGCCGTCGTCATCCTGTTCTTCCTGCTGCACTTCCGCAGCGCCCTGGTGCCGGTCTTGATCCTGCCGGCGGCGGTCTTGCTGTCGTTCATCCCCATGTACTGGAAGGGGATGACCGCCAACATCATGTCTCTGGGCGGGATCGCCGTGGCCATCGGTGTGATGGTCGATGCCGTGATCGTCATGATCGAGAACAGCCACAAACATCTGGAGAGGCGTCTCGAGCTGGCGCCGCCGGACCGCCCATCCAGAATCGAGAGCATCGTGACAGCCTGCCAAGAGGTCGGACCGGCGCTGTTCTTTTCGCTGCTGGTGATCACCGTCTCGTTCCTGCCCGTGTTCGCGCTCGAAGCCCAGGAAGGGCGCCTGTTTCGGCCCCTCGCCTACACCAAGACCTTCGCCATGTTCTTCGCTGCGGTGTTGTCGGTGACCCTGGCCCCGGCGCTCATGGTCACCTTCCTGCGCGGCAACATACGTTCCGAGAAACGACATCCCATCAGCCGGGTGTTGGTGGCGGTTTACAACCCGGTGGTCAAGCTGGTGCTGCGCTGGCGGTGGGCGACGGTGGCGATGGCGATCGCGGCCGTGGCACTCACGGTGCCCGTTTACCGGTCGCTCGGCAGCGAGTTCATGCCGCCCCTCAACGAGGGCAGCATCCTCTACATGCCCACCGCCGTTCCCGGCATGTCGATCGCCGAAGCACGACAGGTGGTGCAAACCATGAATCGCATCCTGATGCAGGTGCCCGAGGTCGAGCACGCCTTCGGCAAGATGGGGCGCGCCGAGACCGCCACCGATTCGGCTCCACTCTCCATGAACGAGACGGTGATCACGTTGAAGCCCCGGCACCTCTGGCGCCCCGGCATGACCTGGGAGAAATTGATCCGTGAGGAGCTCGATCCCAAGCTGCGCTTCCCCGGCATGCCGAACATCTGGTGGATGCCCATCCAAACGCGCATCGAGATGCTGACAACCGGCATCCGGTCGAATTTGGCGATCAAGGTATTCGGTGACGACCTCGATGACATCGAGCGCGTCGCCGTGCAGATCGAGGATGCTCTCAGTGGCTACCCGGGTGTTGCGTCGGTGTTCGCCGACCGGGTCACGGGGGGGTATTTCATCGACTTCGACATCGACCGCGACGCCATCGCCCGCTATGGACTCACCGTGGCGGACGTCGAGATGGTCATCGAGACCGCGATTGGCGGCAAGACCATCACCACCACCGTCGAGGGGCGCGAACGCTACCCGGTGAACGTGCGCTACGCGCGGGACCTGCGCAGCGACCTGGAGGGGCTCCGGCGCATCCTCGTTGGCACGCCGACCGGCGCCCAGATCCCCCTCGGACAACTCGCCAGCATCGAAACCCGCACCGGCGCGCCCATGATCAAGGGCGAAAACGGTTCGCTCATGGGCATTGTCACCGTCGATGTCCAGGGCGTGCCGATCGGCGACTTCGTTGCCGGGGCGCGGCAGCACGTGCTCGACACCGTGGAGCTCCCGCCCGGCACCTTCATCACCTGGGCAGGCCAATACGAATACCTCGAGCGCGTACGGGAACGGTTAACGCTGATGGTGCCGCTGACGCTGGCGCTGGTCTTCTTTCTGCTCTACTTCCACTTCAAATCGCTGGGCCGCACGCTGATCGTGATGCTGTCGGTACCGTTCGCCCTGGTCGGGGCGTTCTGGATGCTGTGGTTGCTCGAGTACAACCTGAGTGTGGCGGTGTGGGTGGGTGTCATCGCCCTCGCCGGTGTGGCCGCCGAGACCGGAGTGATCATGATCGTCTACCTCGACGAGGCCTGGTCGCGACGGCAGCAGGAGGCGAGCGCCGCCGGCCGCGCGCTCGAGAGCCGCGATCTGTTCGAAGCCGTCATCGAAGGAGCCGTGCAGCGCGTGCGCCCCAAGATCATGACCGTGGCGACGACGATGCTGGCGCTATTGCCCATCATGTGGGCCGAGACCATGGGAACGGGCGCCGGGGTCACCAAGCGCATCGCCGCACCCATGATCGGCGGGCTCGTTACCTCGACGGTTCTCACGCTCGTGGTGATACCGGCGATCTACTACATCTGGCAGCAGCACGCGGTACGCATTGGCGCCACTGCGGCAGATCTTTAACCCTGGGCGTGACCCGTTGAGATGTCCGGGCTAGGGAGCCAGCGATGCCCGGCATTTCGTCCCCCCATGATACATTTGGATCCATGCACCAATTCGCGTTCCAATGCCCCGCCGGCCAGCGTTCAATGGTTGGAGTGATCTGCGTGTTTTTGGCGCTGATCCCCACCCTATGCACGGCGGCGGCGCCCGCGGTGGGGAGTCACCACGGCGGCGGCGCCGACCACCATGGCGGGGGCATCGGTGGCATGTCCGCGCCGGCCCACCTGCACTGGGGCGCCGCTCCTCGCGCCGAGCTTCAACACCACACGCACGCATGTTGCAGCATCGCGGCGCAGAAGCCCACCCGCGAGGATGGTCTCGTGCTGCCTGGGTCGATCGGTACATCTGCGGAGACCGCTCAGGTCGTTGGAATCTCGAGTTTGGCCGGGTCGCCGGGTCGGTCGAATGTGGACACCCCATTCGGCACACCGGGCCTGTCTGCGACCAGCGCCCCGCTGCGCTGCTGATACTGGTCCGCCCAGCCTGACGTCGATTACTTATCTATTGCAGCCCTCCTGCTGATCGCCCGCTGTTCAACTGCCTACGGAAGGTGTGGCGATGCCATCGGGGGACCCCGCAAGTACTTCCGGAGCGCCTACACCAGTCAACGAATGACCCATCGATTCGGAAAAGCGGCAACGAATAAAGAGCTCGAGCCCCTGACCCGACGACGTTTCGTCGGGCAGGCGGGAATCGGTGCGCTCCTACTGACGGCGTCGGGGCTGCTGCCACGCTGGGCGCGCGTGGCGTGGGGGGTCGTCCCTTCCCGCCGAAGCGCAGGACGGGACACCGAGATCGAGCTGACCATCCGGAAACAGCGTCTTCTCTTCGGCGGCGAAGCGGGCGAAGCCGTGACCATCAACGGCTCCGTACCCGGGCCCCTGGTGCGCCTGCGCGAGGGCGGCACCGCCACCCTGCGGGTGGTCAACGAGCTGGACGAGGCAACGTCCATCCACTGGCACGGACTCCTGGTGCCCCCGGAGATGGACGGCGTTCCGGGTGTCAGCTTCGCAGGAATCCCGGCCGGCGAGACGTTCGAGTATCGATACACCGTGAAGCAGAACGGTACCTACTGGTACCACAGCCACTCGGGGCTCCAGGAGCAACTCGGACACTACGGACCGCTGATCATCGATCCCGCCGAGCCCGATCCTTTCTCCTACGACCGCGACCACGTGGTGGTGCTGGGCGACTGGAGCTTCGAGAGCCCCTACAAGGTCCTGGCGCGGCTCAAGAAGCAGTCCAACTACTACAACTTTCAGCGCCGCACGTTCCCGGAGCTTTTCGACGAGGCGGACCTCGGGCTGTCGAACCGACTGATGTGGGGCCGCATGCGGATGGACGCCACGGACATCGCGGACGTCACCGGGGCGACCTATACCTACTTGATGAACGGATTGGCGCCGCAGGATAACTGGACGGGCTTGTTTCGGCCCGGTGAGAAGGTTCGGCTGCGCCTGATCAACGCCGCCGCCGGCAGCTTCTTCGACGTACGCATCCCGGGCTTGAGCATGACGGTGGTCCAGGCCGACGGGCAGAACGTCGAGCCGGTTACGGTGGACGAGCTCCGTATAGCGATCGCCGAGACCTACGACGTGATCGTGGAACCGGTAGAGGATCGCGCCTACACGATCTTCGCCGAATCGATGGATCGCAGCGGCTACGCCCGCGGCACCCTGGCCCCCCGCGAGGGAATGTCAGCGGACATCCCGGCGCGCCGTAAGCGGCCGGTCAGGACCATGGCCGACATGGGCATGGGTGGCATGGCTGGTATGGATATGGAAGGTATGGACATGGGTGGTGGCGGTGCGGCCATGGGCGGCCACGAGGGCCATGTGATGCCGGGCATGGACATGGCAGCAGACGATCCCGGGCCGCCGACACCGGTCATGCATGGCCCCGATCATCACGGTGCGGGGAACGCATCGGTGGCGGCGATGCCGACCAGTCGGCTCCACGAGCCCGGCGTCGGCCTCGGCAACGACGGCCGGCGCGTCCTGCTGTACGCAGACCTGCGCGCCCTGCGGCCGCTGTACGAGCATCGACCGCCGGACCGCGAGATCGAGCTTCACGCCACCGGGAACATGGAGCGCTACATGTGGTCCTTCGACGGCAAGAAATTCTCGCAGGTCGACGGTCCCATTCCGTTCGTCTATGGCGAGCGGCTGCGCATCAATTTCGTCAACGACACCATGATGGAGCACCCGCTGCACCTGCACGGGATGTGGATGCACCTGGATAACGGCAACGGGGCCTACAACCCACGCAAGCACACGGTGAACCTCAAGCCCGGCGAGCGCATGTTCGTCGAGGTGGAAGTGGATGCGCCGGGCCGATGGGCCTTCCATTGCCACATCCTCACGCACATGGAAGCGGGAATGTTCCGGGTCGTCGAGGTCGGCGATCATGTTCTGCGCGATGCCGATGAGGCAGGATCATGAGCCGTCTGCAAACAGTCACGGGCCGGCTTCCGCTAGCTTTCCTCGGCCTGGCCGCGTTCCTTTTGCCGGCACCGGCGTTCGCACAGCAGGCCGACTGGCCCAGCCCTATCCATGACGACCAGATCCGCTGGTTCCTGTTTTTCGAGCAGATCGAGTTTGT
>Ga0114950_10004593_pt1 | contig 10730 bp, 8 predicted proteins | sample N075metaG_FD_83503 | JGI IMG/M metagenome (GOLD analysis project Ga0114950, IMG submission 83503) | Deep subsurface microbial communities from Kermadec Trench to uncover new lineages of life (NeLLi) - N075 metaG | ecosystem: Environmental > Aquatic > Marine > Ocean trench > Sediment | place... | reverse complement strand
CCTCGCAGAAGTTTTTCCAGAACGCCTGCTCGCTCGCCATGAAGAGAACCTGGCCGTCCGACGAGTCGTACATCTGGTAGCGGACGCCTTCCCTCATGCCCGCAGTTCCCGGCGCACGGCGCTCGTAGTTGTCCGCCTTGTTCCCCGTCACTTCTGATTCGGGTCGTTCGTAGGCCTTCCAGGACTCGCTCCGGTACCAGTCCATGTACGCCGCAGCGTCGGACTGGCCAATCTCCATCATGCAACCCGAGCCGGTTTCCCTGGCTCTCAAAACCGCGGCCAGGATCCCCAACGCCCCGAACAGCGGACCGGCGTGCATCCCCATCGAGGGGTGCTCGGGGATGTAGCAGAAGCCATCGTCGTCGTAGGTCGGGTTGACGAGCCCCGCCCAGGTGTCGAACGCAATCCCGTGAGCGGGCAGGTTCCGGTAGGGACCCGTCATGCCATAACCCGAGATGTTGATGAAGACGAGCTTCTCATTCTCCCGGCGCAGGCTCTCGTACCCGAGACCGAGCTTCGCCAATGAACCCGGCCGCATGGCTTCCACCACGACGTCGGCACCCCGCACGAGTTCTCGATAGATCTCGACTCCTTCCGGCTGCTTGAGATCGAGGGTAACGCTCTGCTTGCCGCGGTTGATGTGCAGGTGCAGGAGCGACACACCGTTGATGATCGGCCAGGTCATCTCTCGCACGTAGTCACCCGACGGCGATTCGACTTTGATCACTTCCGCCCCCAGATCTGCGAGATGGGTGGTGATCGCGGCTGGACCGAGGAGTGAACTCTCGATGATTCGGATACCCGACAGGGGGGTCTGGGGGTTGCTCATGAGAACTCCTCTGGGTCTTGCGGGATTCGGCACGCGGGGCAGCCGGATGGCGACTCCGCAATTCTTACAGATCCGGCGCAAAGAGAAAGCGGGGCCCGGCTATTGCCGGACCCCGCTCGGTCGCTCATAGGCCTATCGGGTGATTCTAATTGACGTCGATCAGGAAGGGCTTGCCGGGAGTCGTCAGGATCGGCCCCTCATCGGCCTCGTTGCTCACTACCTCGATTCCCATCACGGTGGGGTTCGCGCCGCCCGGGCGGTGGAGAAACAGGACCTCGAGCACGCCGTCCGTCACCGTGACGGTGAAGCTCCTGACCACGGCCCGATACTGCGCGTTGCCGGCTGCGGCAAAAATGTCGAAGTCGTCGAGTACTGGAACGTCCTCGATCTCGACATCAAAGAAGCGCTGGCCGGCCGCCGTGAAGCTGTGCTCGGCGAAGTGGAGGCTCAGCGTGTAGGAACCGTTGGTTAGCGGAAAACTCCAGAGCATCTCCGCGCCACCTTGGGTGTCGGTGCGACTGCTGCGATACATCTCATCGAAGCTCGTCGCCGCGATCCCGATACTGGAGTCGATCGCGCCCGCGACGCCGGTGTTCCAGAAGCCCACGTCTCGGGTCCAGGTCCTGCCGTCCGAGAGCACCCGATCCGCGGTCTCGCCCGCGTTCACCCGGTATGGGCTCAACAGGGTAACGATCTCGAATTGAGTTGGGTCGTTGGGAAACGCGTCGGCGTTGTCCCCGACGCCATCACCATCCGAGTCGACAGTTTCGCTCGAGTCGTTGGGAAAAACGTCGGCGTTGTCTCCGACGCCATCACCATCCGAGTCGACAGTTTCGCTCGGGTCGTTGGGAAAAACGTCGGCGTTGTCCCCGACGCCATCACCATCCGAGTCGACAGTTTCGCTCGAGTCGTTGGGAAAATCGTCCTGGGCATCGGGAACGCCGTCACCGTCCGCGTCGGGAGGCGGTGGAGGGGCGTAGGCTCTTTTATTCGAGTGGAACGACTCGACGTTTTCGTCGTTGTAGGCCGTAACCGTGATGTGGACCGTCGCCTGGTCCGAGACATCGAGAAAGACGAAGTACTCACCGGCCTGGTTGGGTCCAGCCTCTGCCAGGCTGAGATCCTCGATCAGGCTGCCCAAAGCATTGGCGTTCGCGTTCAAGTAGACGCGAAAACCGATAATGTCCGTGGCCGGGTGGGTCCAGCGGATCTTCTCAGTGCGGGCCTCGGCGGTCGAGCCCCACCCCAGAAAAATTGCGAGAATCGCCGAGAGCGCGGCGAAATGGCTGCGCTTTGCGGCGCCGCCAGTGGCGTGACTCTTCCGCTTCTTTTGAAACATCGCTGACCTCGATCAGGCTGCCCAGGCGCCAGCCCCTCGGCCTGGATGGAACTTGAAAATCATCTTCTCTGGGCTTGGTTATCGGCGACTCAGGCCCCCCCATTGTGACAAACGTCACCCGGCTACTTGCGGCTTCCGGATGGCAGCTTCGTCGGGCCGCAAGGCCGTCTGGGGAGAACACCCAAACATCTAATGGTTCCGGGCATCTACGAGGAATCGTGCCCACCCCTGGATAGGCAATTTCCGCGCAATGTTTTCGATTCGCCGCAGCAAATTTCCGAGGCTTTCGCGCTGCCTCAGGCAATCCCGTCCAGGCAACGCTGGAGACGTCCATAGAGGTGAATCCTCAACCCTTCGAGGGTGGCGTAGCCAACTAGCGCGAAGATGCTCGAACTCAACGCAAGGGCGAGGGCACTCAGGTGCAGTGAATCGTTCGCCAGATGCATCGAAACGAATAACACCATCAGACCAACGGTGGTTCCCACAAACCCGATCGGAGGCAGAATATTTGCATACATGGCCATCGGGTCCGAATAGCGGGACTCGTACTCGTTCATCACATACTGGCGGGAAGCGTCGCGAATGAAAGCGTTCGAGTACAGTTCGTCGCCCTCGCGCTGGGATTCCGCCTCAACGCGATCGAGCAACAGCCCGAGAGCCTGGGGGTCGACGTCCCCCACTCCGGTGCGCTGCTGCTCGAGTTCACGAGCCCCCACTGGGCGAGTCGCGATGCGCCCGCGCAAAAAGAGACTCATCCCCCGGGACAGCGGAAGCCAGAGGACCAGGAGCGAAGCCAGGCTCGCCATACCCGCAAGAATCCATTCGTTCATCATCGTGTAGCCCTCCACTGTTGAAATGCCATCCTACAGAGAAGCCCGCGCAACGCGCAGCTCTCGAATTCCGTGTGCCAACGTCTGACTCTCGCCAAGCGGATACTCGATCATCAGACTCTCGTGATTTCGAAACCGATCCGTCAAGCTGTCGATTACTTCCGTGAGTCCCACCGTCTCCTCGATCGCCAGATACAGAGCCGCTTTGGCAAACAGCAGGTTGGCCTCGAGTAGTCGCAGGTCGGTGTTCCAGCCCTGGCCCTCGGAGGTAAATAGCGGGTCGACGTGTTTGTCGATGAACGGGCGGATGAACCCCTCGAGCCGCGAAGAGTCCCGGTGCTTTAGCTGTCGGGTGGTGAGTTCGTAGCCGCGAAAGAGGTGGACGAGGTCTGCGTGCACGCGACGCATGCGCAGTTTCTTCTGGGCCAATGCCGCGCCTCCCAGGAATACCCGCGGCTCGACGATCGCGGGCAGTCTGGCTTCGGGCGTCCTGAAGCCCAGCAGGCCTGCGAAGTCGGGTGCCTCGATTTCGAAAGGCAGAGAAGCGCAGCCCAAAGCACCGAGCATCGACGCAAGCGCCAGCGCCGCGACCCAGACCGGACTCTTTCGAACTCGCTTGCATTGATTTTGCTCGAGTTGCATGGGCGTCCGCGTCTTCATCATCATCAGGGTTGTCTCCTGTCGTATGCGGGGCGGCGGGCCTTGTTCGACGATCCGTCCCAGAGTTTGTCCGGCACGCTCCTTATGAACACGCGATCGCCAAAGCGCGATTCGGACTCGTCCTCGTAGAAGAGTCTTCGCACCAGGGCGTGAACGGGTTGGTCGCGCTGGGAGGCGAGCTGCTCGAGGAAGCCATCGCCCGCGAGCGCTTCTTCGTATAGCGCGAGCGCCTTGGCGCGACCGAGCAACTGGACGTCGACTCGATCTCGCTGATCCGCCAGGGTTCGCAATTGGCGATCGATATCGGTGATGAACGCCGTCTGGTCTGTTCCGTCTATCCCATCTCTTCCCTCTATCCCCTCCAGGGGCGGCGCGCCCGACACTGAGGGTAACTCGGTCGCATCAGCTGGAGCGGCCCGCAGAATCTCGCTGCGCCTGGATACCAGCACTTCTCGTTCCCCCGTCAGCGTGGCGACCCGCTCTTCTATGTTGCTGCGCTCTTCTACCAACGCCGCAAGATCTTGCTGCAGATCCGCAAGACTGCGATCGTCGGTAAACCCGAAGTACATGATCGCCAGATCGTTCCCCAATGCGTTGCGGAACGCGCCAATCTCGAGGGCGCGAGGCTCGTTGCCCCGCACCCAGCGGTCGACGTAGGTCGAGCGGCTGACCTTCTGGGCGGTGGGCTTCACGAGCTGCAGAAACTCCGCTTCTCGCCCCGTGCGCTCGAGGGTGCTGGCGATGAAACTCCAGAGGTGTCGATCGAATGGATAGAGATCGATCGCCTGATTGAACTGCTCGATCGCCAGTTCGAGTTGTTCATCGGTCGGGTTGTCCGGGTTGAAGCGCAACACCGCGGCCCCTATGCCTCGATGCGCGAGATGCGCGCCGAAGTAGGCCGAGTCGGGCACGGCCTCGCCCGCGTCGGATGTCGCGTATTTTTTGAACATCGCGAGGAACTCGGCGTAGCGTCCGAGCGCTGCGTTGATGCGTTCGCCTTTGATCTCACCAGGTTGGTCGGCGAGGCTGAGTTCGAACTCGGCGGCGTTGAGACTCACCTCCTGGATCTCACGCCAGAGTTCGTGCATGGTCTGGACGTAGGTTTCATGACCGTGATCCTGGAAGCCATGACGCTGCCAATCGCCTTTGTGATCGCGATTCAGTGCCCCATAGACCAGGATGGCCTCCTCGACCCCAAACGGAAGCTCGAGTTCGGGCATCACGCCCAGGCGCTGACTCGCCGCGTAGATCTCTCCGATCTCGCGCAGCACTCGAACATAGACCGCGCTCTGGCCCTGCAACGTCACCGCGTGGCGCAGAGCTTTTTGATACGCCCCCATCGCGACCCGGGTCGCATCGATCGTACGCTGGCTGAAGCCTTCGTCGGCCAGCAACCGACTCGCCTCGTGGTGGGCCTTTTCAGCTTCCACCAGGGCCAGGGTAAAGGTGAGGCTCCCACCGTCAGATTCCGGACCCCGCAGACGATTTGCGATGTGGTCGAGATACTCAACCGACGAATGACGTCGCGGGATGATCTCGGGAACGCTTCCCACCCGGTCATCCGCCAACATGAACACGATGCTCGTCAAAGCGTCGAGACTCTGGTCGATGCCGAGAGATTGGCTACGGATCAAGATGATGCGGGCGATGTTCTCGTAGAGATAGGGCAGGGTCGTGACGAAACCCGTAGTTGTGGACGCACCCAGGGACAACGCCTGGTAGGTCGAGAAGGGGCTCTCGAGTTCGGCCACCACCGTGATCCAGAGGCTGTAGATCTCGCGATCGAAGGCAAAAGCGTTGCCGAGATGCAAGGCCTGGTGGGCGCGGATGTAGTGGTACCAGTAGCGATTTTTGTGACGCTCGAGCCGGTTCTTCAACAAATCGACCGCGTGCAGGGCCGAGTGAATGTCTGCACCATCTCCCTCGGCCAGGTAGTCGAGCAGGTAGGCGATCGCCATGCGTCGCTGTTCGTCCTCGCTGTGGCTGATCGACTTGTCCCCGTAGTGCTCTGCGATGTAGTCCGAGAGCGTCACCCCCACCTCGCGCCCATAGCCCGCGAGGCGAGCGCGCAGGGCTTTGGGCCGGGCCGAAGAGTACACGTAGGCGTGGTCGAGATAGCCGGCCCAAGTCGGTGCGACGGGCGAAGAGGATGCAGCGATTGCTTTTGCGCTCCCGGCAGTCAGGTTGACGCTGCAGACGATCGCGATGGCGAGCGCGGTTGCATTGGCGATGGGTCTAGTCATGGCAGGACTCCCGCGACTCGCTGTGCGGTGACACATGTTTGTGCCCGCATCAGTTCATCACATCGATTGCCCAGTTCTCGACCCGGATCGCGGGCGATCCGGAGGAGAAAGGCATTGAGGTTCTTGGTTTCGAGAAAGCTGTACGAGCCCCCGAGCCCCGTGCATTCGGTGCCGGGGCCGACCACGAGCATCAGCTCCTGCTTGAGTCGGTTCTCGCGGTCCCGCGATCGACACGCTGCCAGGGAATCGAGGGGTACGCCTTCCAGTAACGCCACCGGGATTGGGTTTCGATTTTGTCCCGGGAGCGACACCGGCGGCAGGGCGATCGCGCTGGTGGGCGCAGCCGCAGCAAGCACGGGCGGAGGCGCCTCGCGTTCGACCGGTTCAAAATGGGTCGCCGAGATGCCTTGCGGCCGGGGCCGCGCGAGCGAGGCAACGCGAACCCGGGTGGCAGCCGCTGTGGGTCGCGGCAGCATGTCATCGAACTGATCCATCTCGATGTCGGCCAGCGCAACGCCCGTCGGGACGGGTGCGATCGCCTGCAAACTCGGCACGGGCTCTGGGGCATCCGATACCGCTCTGGGCGGTGGCTCCGAAGCCACCACTTGCAGCGGCATCGGGAGCCGGCTCTGCTCCTCTGGCACTCGCTCGAGCTTCTCGTATGCCATCAGCCTGATGGTCGGCGGAATCTCACGCGTCACAGGAACCAGGTTGTTGATTTCCAACAGCAACGCGCCCAGGGGCAGTAGCAGCGCGAGGTAGAGAGGCGAGAGTGACGCGAGCACTTCGCGCCCGGGACGCAGGGGAACGGTCTCGATCGGGACCCGGGGCATGGGCACGAGAACCCGCGCGGCGCCGCGTCCGTAATAGCGTCGAAGCCGCCAGTCGTTCACGGAAGCCCTGCCGAAGTTGGAGCCGTCGATACTTTGGGCAGCGTCGCGACCGTATCAATAGACGCGACCGGGTCAAGGGACGCGACCGGGCGAACGGCCCCGACATGGTTCGCGGGCCAGGTTGCCTGCACGAAACTGAGGGCTATGAGAAAATCTTCGGCCCGCGAATCGCGATGGGGAGCCAGGAAGGGCGCGGCCCCCGACTGGTCGCGCAACCCTGTAAGGGCGCGCTTCAGTTCCAGAGATGCGATGCGGACTTCATCGCTCAACTCGTCCGGGTCTCCGGACACCAGAGAAAACGCGGCATCATCCTGGGGCGCGCGCCGCGGATGCACCCGCACCTGCCAGCGATCGAACGATCCGGGTTCAAACGGATCGGTGTTCGCTCGCTCGATCTCCGGAAGCTCGAGCGCCGCAAAGTCCGGGACCGGATCCCGCTCGCGCTCTCCGGTGTGGAGCAGGGCGATCAGAATCAGAAACGCGAGGTCGCGAAACGAAAACAACCACGCGGGCGCATTTCCAGTATTCACAGACATGTTCAATATGAACGGTCCGAGGTCCTTCACTCTTGAGCAATTCGTGCGCAGCTCGGGCGAAAAACGATAGATTCTGCGAGACTTTTGGTTCTCGCTCCTCTACTCACCGACGAGAAACACCACGACCGTGCATTCAATCCCTCGAGCATGACCGCGAGCAACCACTTCAAACTCGCAATCAGCAAGCCCGACGAAATCGCAATCGACGACTTCACGCGTCAGCGCAGTTGGTCGCAACTCCTCGACCGATGTATCCGCATTGCGCGCTTGCTCGACACAGAGATCGGACTCGAGCCCGACGACCACATCGCGATCCTGATGGAAAACCGGGTCGAGGGAGTCGAGTTGATCCTCGGCGGCATCATGGCCGGGGTCTGGGTCACGCCGATCAACTGGCACTTGTCCAGCGACGAAATCGCGTACGTGATAAGGGACTCGGGCTCGAAGGTGATCTTCACCGACGAGCGCTATCGCGACACCGCGGTCGAGGTCGCGGGAGGCAGCCGAATCATTCTCGCGGGAGACGAACTCGATGCCCTGCTCGCCGGGGTCTCGCGTGTTGCGCCGAATCCCCAAGGCCCCGCCGGCGGCAACATGATCTACACCAGCGGAACCACCGGCCGACCCAAGGGCGTGAAGCGGGCGCGACAGACCAACGTCGCCGCCGCGATGGACTTTCTCGGTCAATACGGCTCGAGCGTCGGACTCGACGGATCCGGCCCGCATCTCATCACCGGCCCCATGTACCACGCCGCCCCGCTGATGTTCGCAATCTACGACAACGCCAACGGAGCCCCGATCATCATCATGCCGCGCTGGGACGAGGAACGGGCCCTCGAGTTGATCGTCGAGCGAGAGATCCGGCACCTCCACATGGTCCCCACCATGTTCGTTCGTCTCTTGCGCTTGCCCGAAGAGGTCAAGCAGAAATTTTCTGCGCCCAGCCTCAGTCTCGTGCTCCACGGGGCAGCACCGGTTTCAGTCGAGACCAAGCGAGCCATGATCGATTGGTTCGGAGAGAAGCTCGTCGAGTACTGGGGGGCGACCGAAGGCGGGGTCAACACATTGATCGGTTCGCGCGAGTGGCTCGAAAATCCTGGCAGCGTCGGCAAGACGTTGCCGGACTTTGAAGTTTTTGCGGTAGGTCCCGATGGCGAACGACTTGCGCCCGGCGAGACTGGCGATCTCTACTGCCGGCACAAGCGTCTCGACAAAGTGTTCGAGTATCACGGCGATCCGGACAAGACCGCCGCGGCGTATCTCGCCAAGGGCGTATTCACGATCGGCGACATCGGCTGGGTCGAGGCCAACGGCCACGTGTACCTGGCGGACCGCAAATCGAACATGATCATTTCCGGGGGAGTCAACATCTACCCGCGCGAAATTGAACAAGTGCTCGAACAGCATCCGGCGGTCGCGGACATCGGGGTGTTTGGTATTCCGGACGACGAGTGGGGGGAGAGCGTCAAGGCGGCGATCGAACTGCGGGGCGGCTTCGCCGCCAGCCCTGCCCTGGAAGCTGAGTTGCTCGATTTCGCTCGCGAGCGACTCGCGCGGTACAAGGTCCCGCGCTCGATCGACTTCGAGGCGGAGCTACCCCGAGAAGCCAGTGGGAAGCTCTACATCCGGCGTCTCAAAGATCGCTATTGGAAGCACCACAGCCGTAAGATCTAACGCGCCGGTGCCCGTTGAACCATTCCCGCGACCTTCTATCGTTGCGTGTCGAAGATACGAGGACGAACTTGCCCGATCCCCGAGAGACCGATTCCAGTCGAAGCCCGCGCAGCACCACTCTGCTCGCCATCGGTGCCGCGGCGGGGCTAGCCCTCGCCGCATGGGGACTGCTCGGGGACGCCGCGAGCGCGCGACTGCCCGAGGGTGCGGTGGCCAGAGTCAACGGCACCGCGATTCGCGGCGAAGACTTCGAGCGGTTGTTGGCCGCGGTGATGAAGGACATGCGCACCCCCGATCTCGATCGAGCGCGCAAACGCGTGCTCGACCGGATGATCGAAGAAGAACTTCTGGTTCAGCGCGCCCTCGATCTGGGTCTCGTTCATCTCGACCGCAAGGTGAGGGCGGACCTCACCTCCAATGTGATCGCGTCCGTGGTCAACGACTTTACAGATCGCGTCCCGAGCGGCGTCGAACTCGAAGAATTCTTCGCCGAAAACAAAGAGTACTTCACGCGACCCGGGCGTCTGCGCGCCCGAGAGATCTACTTCCGCAATCGCGACCGCACCCGTCCCCCGGACCCTGGGTCTGCTCGGACCAGCGCGCAAGAGCGAGCCGCGAACGCCTACGCGCGGCTCACTGCAGGCGACCGCTACGAGGTGGTGAAGGCTGAGCTTGGAGACGTCGAGATTTCGCCAATCCCCGACGCGTTGCTGCCCCCGGCCAAACTTCGCGAGTACGTGGGCCCAACCCTGCTGCGCACCATCGACGAACTCGAAATCGGCGAGTGGAGCATGCCCACGCTCTCGGGCAGCGCCATCAGGATCGTGCAACTGGTCGACCGACAGCCCGCGGTAGCCCCCGGTCTTGCAGAGATTCGCAGTCAAGTCGAGATCGATTGGCGACGTCGTATGGGGGACCGCGCCCTGCGAGACTATCTCGACGAGCTGCGGACTCGGGCCGACATAGAGATCGCAGAAGGGTTCGAGTAGCGGAGGTTTCATGCGCGCACGTTGGGGTCGCTGGCACGGATATATGGACGAACTCGAGGAGACCATGCGAGGTGCGGGCCAGCACCTGCAAGAGGTCGAAGAAATCCTCGCCAGCACCTACGAGCGCGATACCTGGAGGGGCGCACAGCGCGACACGGCAGATCTCGAGATCGTGCGACGCGCGCTCGACATCCCGTTCTTTCGCAAGTTGCTCGAAGCGGCTCAGCGCCTCGAATCCCTGGACGCGCTAGAGACTCCGGGCTTCGTGGGTCGGGCCTGGCGCCCGGGAGAAGTGGCGGACGAGCAGACGTCGGCGAGCCGAGGTGTCGCGCGCGAAATCGAAGCCGTGACGATTTCGGAGAGCCTCCATGCCCCCGCCCGCATCGTCGCCGCCGAACGTGCGCTACGAGATCGCACCCGGTCGCTCGTCATCGTGCTCGATCATCTCGTCAATAGCCGCAACATCTCGGCGATCGTGCGAAGCGCCGAAGCACTCGGCCTGCAAGAACTCCACGTCATCAATCGCCAGGGCAAGCCGGCCCTCGAACGAACTTTGACCACCCGAGCAGAGCGCTGGATCGATGTCTTCTGGCACAGCGATGGCCCGAGCGCGATCGAGTCGTTGCGCGGGCGCGGCTACCAGATCCTCGCTGCCGACTTTGGCGAAGGCGCGGTAGAAGTAGAAGCGGTCCCGTTGATCGGTCCGACGGCGCTGATTTTCGGCAGCGAACAACGGG
>Ga0114950_10004592_pt1 | contig 10731 bp, 8 predicted proteins | sample N075metaG_FD_83503 | JGI IMG/M metagenome (GOLD analysis project Ga0114950, IMG submission 83503) | Deep subsurface microbial communities from Kermadec Trench to uncover new lineages of life (NeLLi) - N075 metaG | ecosystem: Environmental > Aquatic > Marine > Ocean trench > Sediment | place... | reverse complement strand
TCAGGTTGCGACCGTCCGTGCGCGAGCCAGGCCCCATCGCCGGTGCGGCCGGGTCCGAGATCTCGGCTCCGCCCGCCTTGGACAAGAAATCCCAGCGCCCCCCGCCCAGGGCCACTTCGAGCCCATCCCCTCGGCCACTGGCATTCGCCCTCGAGTCGGGAAAGTCGATCAGTTGCAGCGCCAGGTCGGGGAAGCCGTCGCTGCGGGCGGCTCGAGAGAGCTTGGAGTCGTTCTCCCAGTTGCGCTCGGGGCTGTGCGCGTAACAGGCCGCGGGCGTCGCGTGGGTGAGGCGCGTGGTCGTCACCACCCCGGTCGCGAGTCCGCGCGCCTCCGCGAGTTCGAAGAGCGTGGGGACGCGGCCGGCGGGAACCTGGGAGTGGTCGCCGCGAGTCACGCTTTCGTCGACGCCGATGAGACCCGCCTTGGTCTTGATGCCGCTCATCATGGCGGTCATCGTGCCCGCAGAATCAGAAACCTGTTGATTGGTGTTGTAGGTCTTGGAGAGCGCGACGTGGTCGAAGCGTTCGAAAGAGAGCCAGTTCTCCTCGCCCGTCCTTCCCGCCAACTGACCCTCGAGGATGCGGGCGGCGGTGACCGTGGTGATGCTCATGCCGTCGCCGACGAAGAGGATGACGTTCTTGGCCCGGTTCGTTGCCGGGCGCTCTGCATGCATGCGCTCGATGGCCGCGCGACCCGCCTCGTACCAGGGGTTCTGTTCCACGTCCGCGAGTGCCGGCGATGAGATGTGGATTGAGACGGCGACAGCGGCTGCCAAGCTGAAGCGCGCGGCCGGGGTGAGCACGCCGCGACGCCGATCGCGTGCCTTGTGGCGCCTTGGGGCCTCTGTTACCCATCCGAATGTGCGTTCGAACGCCACGATGCCTTCTCCCTGTAGCGGCGCCTGGGCATCGATTTGCCCAGCGGTTCCGGTCTCGCCGGTCCTACCGGTTATATCGGTCGTACCGGTTATATCGGTCCTACCGATCCTACCGATCCTACCGATCCTACCGGTCCTATCGGATCTACCGGTCTTGCGGGCGCTGAGGCGCCTGCCGACTTTCTTGACGCTCTGCGCGCTGGCGCTTCTGTCTGCGGGCTGCTCCCATTCGACGCCTTCTCGTCTCGCCTATTCAGCTGCCTCCGACCCGCCGACGGCGGCCAGCACGACGGGATCCCCCGCGATGTTCCCCCGTCCATTCCATATCATTGCGCACCGGGGTGCGTCCGCCCAGGCTCCCGAGAATACCCTCCCGGCCTTCGAGCTCGCTCGTGAAGCCGGCGCCTTCGAGGTCGAGTTGGATGTCGAACTCTCGGCCGACGACGTCCTGATACTGTTTCACGACGCCAGCTTGGACCTGAAGACGAATCTGGCCGGCCGAGTTCGCGAGCATCGCGCCGAGGAGTTGTTGCGGGCGGACATCGGCAGCTGGTTCGACGAGACCCACCCCGACGTCGCGCGTCGCTACACGGGAACTCCGCTGATCCGGCTGCGCGATCTCTTCAGCCGCTTCGGCCGCGATTTGTACTACCACGTGGAAATCAAGGCCCCCGAGCACGCGATCCCAGGGCTGATCCTCGCCGAGCTGGCGGAATTCGAGCTGCAGGGCAGGGCGCTCCTGACTTCCTTCGACTTTCAGCAGCTGGTGCGAGCCCGAGAACTCGATGCCGCGATCCCCATCACCCTGTTGTTGGGCAACGCCCACGAGCTGGCCGAATTTTCAACGCCCGACGGCGAGCCGCCGCGTGCCACGTTGCTCGAGCGCCAGAAGGCCTGGATCGATGCTGCCCATTCGGCCGGCTTTCAGATTGCGGGGATCCGATCCATCGACCTCAGTCCGGAGGTCGTCCGCTACGCGCGGGCGCTCGGGCTCGAGGTTCGCGCCTGGGCGATTTCCAATGACGAGGACATGGAGCGCGCGATCGCTCTCGGGTGCAATGGCATGACGACCAATTGGCCGGAGCGCCTGATCCAGCGGCTCGTCGAGCACATGGGGGCAGGGGGCGGTCTGCGGTGAAGCCCCGCGACGGGCCGCTCTGCGATGTGCGTGTGCTCGACCTGTCGCGCGTCATCGCGGGGCCCTATATCGGCCGCGTGTTCGCGGACCTGGGTGCGGACGTCATCAAGGTCGAGCCTCCCGGCGGCGATGAAGTCCGCCAGATTGCTCCGAAGCACGATCGCGGGATGTCCGGCCTCCTTACCTTTGCCAATGTCGGCAAGCGTTCGCTCTGCGTCGATCTTCGCCAGTCGGCCGGCGTGGAGCTGGTGCTCGATCTCGCGAGCCAGTGCGACGTGGTGCTCGAGAACTTCCGGCCGGGTGTCCTCGAGAGACTCGGGCTCGGGTGGGAGGTGATGCACTCGCGGAACCCGCGCACGGTGCTGCTGTCGCTGAACGGCTTTGGTCGCGACTCGGTCTGGAGCGACCGCCGCGCCTACGCACCCATCGTGCACGCGGTCACGGGAATTCTGGACGACCAGGCCGCATTCGCGAATCAGCCCGTGGCGCAGCACAAGGACGCACACGCCGACACCGTGGCCGCGCTTCACGCGGCCGTTGCCGTGCTCGCGGCCTTGCGAGCCGTGGCGCGTGGTGAGCCCGGACAGTGGGTCGAGGTTCCGATGTTCGACGCCGTGCTCGCGACCTACAACATCACCGCCAACGAGCTGCTCGAACCACCCGACGACCGTGTGATGAATCCGATCTACGACGCCGGCTCGCACGGCGCGATCGCCACCGCGGGATCCGTGCAGCACGTCTGGGCGCTGATTGCCGCCGCGCACGACGACCTCGAGGATCCGACACCGGTGGGTGCGGACATCCGAACGAAGGCGAGGCTTCGCCACCAGGCGCTCGAGGGTTGGATGGCCGCACACGAGAGTCGGGAGGCGCTGCTCGCGCGGCTGGCGGAGGCGGGGATCGCCTGCGCACCGGTCGCGACACTTCGCGAGGCGATGACGGGTGAGTTGGCGCAGGAGCGTGACCTGCTCAGCTGGGTGGACGATCGCCGGGGAGGCACGCGTCCCGTGGTGAAGCCGCCCGCCCGCTTCTCGGCTTCGCCGAATCGAGTGCGCGGCCCGGCGCCCCAGCGCGGCGAGCACAATGAAGAAGTGCTGCGCGAAGTCCTGGGCTACGCGCCGACTCGGATCCGCGAACTCCTGGAGGCGGGTGTCCTCTCGGCACACGAAGAGGACGACACGAGCGACTAGCCCCGGTGACGAGATGGCCACGCAATAGCCGCGAGATGGCCGCGCAATAGCCGCGAACGAGCCGAACGGGACTCGGCCCGGCTTCTCCAGCCGCCCGCTAGTTCCGAGTCGCCTGCTCCTCCAGAGCGTTGAAGTCCGCCAGAATCCGCTCACCGTCGGGGTGGGAAAGGATCCGCTCGCTCATCATCTTCCTCTGCTGCTCGGCCTGCAACAGCGGCTGCTCGACGACAGCCCAGTGCACGATCTCGTCCCACAGCGGGTCGACCAGCTGGCATCCCGGGATCGTTTTCCCGTCGATCGTCTTGAAGTTCACGTTGCGCAGCTCGCCGAGGTACAGGCGCAGGGAGGTGACGTGTATCTCCTCGTCCTTGCGAATGCGATCGACGATGTCCGCCGCGTGCTCGGCTTCTTCGCGCCGTTCCGTGAACAGCTCCGGGTCGCGCAGCATGGTCTCGGTCATGGCAAAGCCGCGCTCTGCACGGAATTCGATCAGCAGCAGGTTGAGCAGGAAGTAGACCGTCCGTTCGAAGGCCAGCGGGATCCGCGATATCCGTGTGGCGTCCTGCTCGGCGCGCCCGATGTTGTCGGGCACTTCCGGCTCTTTGAAGTCCGTTTCGCCGAAGGCCAGGTCGCGCAGGGCGAACCACATGGAGTCGTGGCCGCCGATGCCCTTGTCGGGCTCGCCTCCTTCGTCGATGCCGTGGGCGATCAGAAGGCCCTTGTTCAGGTGGCCGATGGCCATTTCTGAAATGTCTTCGTCGACGAACTCCTGGAAGTCTGGGAACTTCATCTCCGCCAGCAGTCGCCCCCGCGCCTCGATCTTTCCCGTGATCGTCAGGGTGTTCCAGAAGCTGAGCCCCAACCCCTCCTTCAGCAGGAACTTGTTTTGTTCGGGGCTCGGGTAGCGCAGGCCCGAGAGCAGCGAGGAGTCGGCCGCGAGGCATTCGCCGCCGCGCGCGCGAAGCGCTTCGGTCCAGGCGGCGATGGCGGGATTGCGCATCAGGCAGCGCGGCGGGATGTAGTCGCCGGAGGCGTCGAAGCCCCCGTGTAGCCGGCGTCCGGCCTCGATGTGCTCCCGGGCGTAGGGGTGCGAGCGCATGAGTTCTTCTTGGCTGAAGCGGAGTCGGGTCATTGGGAGTTCTCCTGGGCGCGTGGGGTGCAGGCGTTTCGCGGGTGACGCGCGGTCGAATCGCGGCGCCCTCAGGTCGGATCCTCTCGCATCAGTCGGGAAAGCCCGGAACGCCTTCGTCCAGCTGTACGCCGAGCGTGTTGAGCGCCATCGATACGAGGTTGTACTGTCCAACCGCGAAGACCAGGTCCAGCAACTGTTCGGTGGAGAGTTGCGTGGAGAGTGACTTCCAGGTGGCGTCGCTCACCATGGCGTCGGCGTGGAGTTCGTCCACAGCGCGCAACAGGAGCGTGTCGAGCTCGCACCAGCCGTCGGCATCGGGCCCCTGCGTGATTCGCTTGATTTCCTCGTCGCTCAACCCCGTCTGTTTCCCGATGACGGTGTGCTGACCGAATTCGTACTCGGCCTGGCAGAGCCAGCCGATCCGCAGGATCACGATTTCGCGTTCGCGCGCGGGGAGGCTCGACTTCGCGAGCACGTGGTTGCCGAACACGAGCCAGCGCTTCATCAGCTTCGGGTGGTGGGCGAGGGTGGCGAAGATGTTGAGCAGGGGAGCGCCGCTGCCGCGCTCGCGCCCGAGAGCCTGTAGGGCGTCGTCGCTGAGCTGGTCTTCGGCAAGGGGCTGGAGTCGGGCTTCGGAAAGGCGCATGGCGAGCTCCTGGGGTTTGGGATGGGGGTCCTTGCGAAGGCGATCGACGACGCGGGAAGTCGGCCCTCGGGGCGTCAGTATACCGGCGAGGAGTCTCGCGCGGCAGCGGACCGGCAGGTCGTGCGCAACTCCGGGACGGCGTGCGAAGTCGGCAACGAGTCGGGCAGAGAGCCGCGCGCCGGGTCGCTGGTGGAGAGGGCACGTCAGGTTGTCCGCTCGACTGTCCGATTCAACCCGGTGTCTGTGCCGGTACGAGCCAAGCCGTGAGGAGAGTCATGGAACGAGATTGGACGCCAACGATCGGTGCGCTCCGCGCGGGTCTCAGCGAGGTGATTCGAGGCAAGCAGGAGGTGGTCGACCTGCTGCTGGTGGGCATTCTGGCAGCCGGCCACGTGCTGCTCGAAGACGTGCCGGGGGTCGGCAAGACGACCCTTGCGAAGGCGCTGGCGCGGGTCTTTCAGGTGGAGTTCTCGCGTATTCAGTTCACCCCCGACCTGCTGCCCGCGGACATCCTGGGTGCGCCGATCCTGAATCCCAAAGATGGCAGCATTCGCTTTCGCCCCGGTCCAATTTTCGCCAACGTACTCCTCGCGGATGAGATCAACCGGGCCTCACCGCGCACGCAGTCTGCGCTGCTCGAGGCGATGAACGAGGCGCAGGTTACCGTCGAAGGTAAGGCCCACTCCTTGCCGCGACCTTTCTGCGTGTTGGCGACGCAGAATCCATCCGACTATCAGGGCACCTACCCCCTGCCCGAGGCGCAGCTCGATCGCTTCCTGCTCCGCTTCGGCGTGGGCTATCCCGACTTCGAAGACGAACTCGATATCCTGTTTGCGCATCAGGGTTCGGATCCGCTCTCTGCCGTGGTGCCCGTCGCGACTGCAGACGAGCTCGTGGCCATGCAGAGGGAGGTGCGCGCACTCCTCGTGAAACAAGAGGTGGCGGAGTACTTGTTACGGATCGTCGAGGCCACCCGCAACCACCGCTGGCTGGCCCTTGGAGTCAGCACCCGGGGTGCGCTGTCCTTGTTCCGTGCCGGCCAGGCGAACGCGTTCCTGCAGGGCCGAGACTATGTGAGTCCGGATGACTTCCAGCTGCTCGCCGTTCCGACGCTCGCGCACCGGGTTCAGTTGGGGTCGGACGCGCGCTACGGAGGCGAGACCGGCGAGTCGATCATCACGGACATCATCGCCAAGCTGCCGGTTCCCGTTTGAACTACGCGCGCCTCAACCATATTCTGATCCCCACCACCAAGGACGACCGGGATCGCTGGCGCAAGACGGCCTGGTCGCGTTTCTTGTTCGGCCCTCTGACGTCTACCTGGTTTGCGCTCTCGGACGAGGGCCGCATCTTGCTGGGCTTCAGCTTGGTGGCCGGGTTGGCCGGGATCGATGTGGAGCGGAGCGAAACGCACGCGCTGTGGGCGCTGCTCTTCTCTCTCATCCTCAGCTCTCTCGTCGCGCGGCGCGCCTTTCGGCTATCGGATGTCCGCTTCGAGGTGGCCGGTCCCGGGCGGGTTGCCGTGGGGGCCCCCGCCCACTTTCAGCTGACGCTCCACAACCGAGGCGATCGCCCGCACTTTGGCATCCGCGTCGAGCGTCCATTCCTTCCTTGGGATGGAACGTGGGAGCGGCGAGCGCCGCGGCTGGCAGAGGTTCCTGCACGGCAGCATCGGAATGTTGCCGCGATCGCCCGCTTCCGCTCGCGCGGAGCCCATCACATTGACGCCTTCAGCGCCGCGGCTCTGGTGCCACTCGGTCTGGCCCTTGGGCCGGCGACGCAGAGCACGGGCATCCGCTTCACCGTCGTGCCGCGCGTCGCTCACGTGCGGATGTCCTCGCTCGCGAACTCGGGCTGCCATCAACCCGGAGGCGTCGCGCTGGCCTCCCACACGGGCGAGTCGATGGAGCTGATCGGCGTGCGTCCATACCGACCCGGAGACGCCCTGCGCGATCTGCACGCCGTGACGTGGGCGCGAACTGGGGAGCCTTCCGTGCGCGAGTATCGCCAGGAATATTTCACGCGTGTTGGGGTCATCCTCGACACCGATCCCGCCGGAGCGAGTGAGCCGCGCTTTGAAGCCGGCATCTCTCTTGTCGCGGGGATCGTGGCCGGCTTGTGCGGTGGTGAGGAAGTGATCGACTTGCTGGTCACGGGCGAACGAATGCGCTCGTTCACTCTCGGTCGCGGCCTGGGCCAGCTGGATCAGGCACTGGATCAACTCGCAGAGGTCGAGCCTGGAGTGTTCGATGCCGAGGCCCTGATGTCCGCCCTGCAGCCCTACCTGGAGCGGCTCTCGGCCGTCGTCTTCGTCGCGTTCGAATGGGATGAGCGGCGGCTGGCCCTGGTGCGGGCGATCCAGCGTCGCGGCGTGGCATGTCGGACCGTGATCGTGACAGACTCGAGACGGGCGACTCGCCGATCAGAACCGGCGGACTCCGCGGGCGTGGTCCAGTTCGACGTCGATGAGGTGAACGCGGCCTGTCTCGCTGGCGAGGAGCTGGTGCTGTGACGCTCTCCCCCCACATGGCCGACTCCGCGGACACGGCCGACTCCGCGGACACGGCCCGCTCCGCCCGCATGGCCCTGGTCGCCGCGGTGGTGTCGGCCGCACTGTTGTGGGGCGCCGTGACGGGGGTGCGGTTGCTGGCCGGGCTGGGGATCAGCCTGGCCCTGGCATCTCTGCTTCGCCGCCGTCTCACTCCGGTGTCGGCACCGGTCCAGGGGCTGCTGTTGTTGGCAAGCGGGCTCGTGGCCTTGTTCCTGACCGCCCTCGTTTCCTTTTCGCCGGAGGTGGCCTGGGGGGATCGGCCGGTGCACAGGGCCTGGGCGGTGCTCGGTTCGGGTGCGCTGCTGCTCGCCGCCATCCGGACCCACCTGCGCGAGCCCGAAGGCGGTGTGGTGGCCACAATGGGGTTGGGCCTGATCTGCTTGATGGCGTGCGGCAGTGTCCTTTCGGGCCCTCTCTACCTCGGGGCCGCACTCGTCTACCTGCCCCTCATGTTCATCGCGGTGCGCTGCGCCGACTTGCATCGGCCGCGCTGGCTCGAGCTGGGTTGGAGACACCGAGTCGTGTTGAGCGGTACGGCTTGCGCGACCGCTCTCATGACGGCCTCGCTGCTCGTGGTGCTGCCCGCGGCCTACGACCGCGCCAGCGCCTGGGCGCTGGGGCTGCTCGACGATTCGCTTCAGGCCGGCTTCCACGACGGGCCGATGGCCCTGGGCTCACTGCGTGGGATGTTGCAATCGGATGAGATCGTGCTGCGCGTGCAGGGGGAGGTGGGGGACCGCTTGCGCGGCAACGTCTATACCCACTATGCCAATGCCCACTGGTTGGCGAACGGGTTGGCGAACGAGCGCGCCGAGGCGAAGCTCGAGGTACTGGCCGATCGCCTGGCAGCGGGCCACCACGCGGAAGCGAACTCGCCTAGCCCCAGCGCGATCATTCGCCACGCGAAGGGGGAGGGCGATCGCTTCTTCCTGCCCCTCGATGCGTCGCTCGTCGAGCTGTCACCCAGTCGGGTCCGCATCGATCGCTACGGCATCGCGCGCCCTGCGGACGAGAAAGCTCCGGTGCAGGCGAGGCTGCGCCTGGGGTCGCTCCGGCGGCTGGCCCCGGCCCCGCCGCATCCGGAAGACAGTCAGCTCCCCGACACCCTGCGGCCGCAGCTCGAGGCCATCGCGACGAGCTGGACGGGCGACGCGACGACAGCCAGAGAACGCGTGCAGGCACTACAGGCGCACTTGGAGGCGGACTACAGCTATTCGCTCGAGTTCGAGCGCGGCGGCGCTTCGGCCAGCTCCGATGCGATTCTTCAGTTCCTGCTGGAGGACCGTCAGGGGCACTGCGAATACTTTGCCTCTGCACTCGCGCTCCTCGCGCGCGCCTCGGGGCTGCCGTCGCGAATGGTCACTGGCTATCGCGTGCACGAACGCAACCCATGGGGCGACTATTACGTTGTGCGCGAGCGCCACGCCCACGCCTGGGTCGAGATCCACCTGGGCGAGTCGGGCTGGGTGACGTTCGACCCGAGCCCGCTGCGATCCTTCGAAGACCCGGCGGTGGCGACGACGCCGCTCGCATCGGCGCTGTGGGACTGGGTGGGCGTCGAACTGCGCCGGCGCGGTCCCGCCCCCTACCTGGTTCTACTGGTAGTCGTCTTTGGTGGGATCCAGTTGCGTCGGTTGTGGCGCGGGAGACGGCGCAGAGCCGGCCGCGAAGAGCAGCGGCCCTCCAGCCCGCCCTTCGTGGCCGAGTTGCTCTCGCAGCTCGGCCGGAGCGGCTGGCGACGCTCGCAGGGCGAGACCCTCGAGGCATTCGCGCGGCGACTTCAGGGCGCGGACACAGGGTCTCCGAGTTCCAGTCCGAGTCGGAGTTCGAATCCGCACCCGAATTCGAACGCGAATCCGCATCGCCACCCGCCTTCGGCAGTTCTGGGCTCGCGCGATTCGAGCCCTGCGGAGTCTCCGGCTTCGGCGTCGCTTGCTGGAGCGCAGCGGCTCCTGGTGCGCGTGGCCGCACTGCTCTACGGCGGTCGAGGTGATTCGCGCGCCTTGGAGCGCGACGTCCGCGACTGGATCGCGCAGGGCTCCTGACAGGCGACGCGTTGTTCGGCAGCGCGGAGCGCTAGTGCGGCTCCTCCGGCTCCTCGAGAGGCTGCGAGCGACCGTAGCCGCCCGCCATCGCCTTGCGCACGTCCGCCATCTGTTCGGTTGACAGCAGGTTGGGCCCGCCGATCTGCAGTGTGTTGAAGTACTGCTGCGCGAGAGTCTCGACTTCGACCAGCAGCCACATCGCTCCAGAAAGATCCCCGCCTGTTGCGATCACGCCGTGGTTCGCAAGCAGACAGGCATTGCCGCCGTCTAGCGCCGCCAGCGCATTGCGGGACAGCTCCTGCGTCCCGAAGGTGGCGTAGGGGGCGCAGCGGATCACGTCGCGCCCGGTCACGGCGATCATGTAGTGGAGCGCCGGAATGTCGAGCCCCACGATCGCGATACTGGTGCAGAAGATCGGATGGGCGTGGATGATCGCACGGACGTCTTGGCGCGCGTGCAAGATGTCCAGGTGGAAGCGCCACTCGGAAGAAGGTGAGAGTTTGCCCTCGAATGAGCCGTCGAAACGCATCGGCACGATGTGCCGGGGTTCCATTTGGTCGTAGGGGAAGCCCGACGGTGAGATGAGGAAGCCATCACCGCAGCGCGCGCTGATGTTGCCCGACGTCCCCTGATTGATTCCGCGCTCGTTCAGCTCGCGGCAGCGCGCCACGATGTCCCCCCGCAGCTTCCACTCGTCGTCGGCAAAGCCCTGGCTGATCGGCTCGCGGGTCGTCATCTCGGGTCGCGCTCCGACGGTCTAGTTTGGTGCCGACTGCGTGGGCAGCGTCGCCAGATCGATCTGGTACAGCTCGGCGACGTTGTCGCAAAGGATGTGCTGTCGCTGTTCCGTCGTCAGCTGGGCTGCGTGCTCCCTCAGAATGTCCTGCGACCACGGCCAGGTGGAATCGCTGTGCGGGAAGTCGTTGGCCCACATCAGCCGCTTCCAGTTCATCAGGTTGGCCGTCTTGAACGCCACCCAGTCGTCCTGGAAGGTCACGTAGATGTTCTCGGCGAAGTACTCCGAGGGCAGCTTCGAGAGTTCCTGCCCCGGTGGCAGCCAGTTGCGATGACGCTTGAAGGCGTGGTCCATCCGGTACATGTAGTGGGGCACCCAACCGGCGTCCGCCTCGACGCACACGATCTTGAGCCGCG
>Ga0114950_10004591_pt1 | contig 10733 bp, 9 predicted proteins | sample N075metaG_FD_83503 | JGI IMG/M metagenome (GOLD analysis project Ga0114950, IMG submission 83503) | Deep subsurface microbial communities from Kermadec Trench to uncover new lineages of life (NeLLi) - N075 metaG | ecosystem: Environmental > Aquatic > Marine > Ocean trench > Sediment | place... | reverse complement strand
GTTCCGGCTTCGGGCTTCGACGACATCATGGAAGCCGGCGGCGGCCACAACGACGCCTCGACCAGCACCGCTCGGACGAATTACTTCGACATCGGGCCGGCCGAGTTCCTGCCCACGCTGCGGTGGCTCGAGGCCGGCCGCATCCAGGATCTCGGTCGGGTGATGACCCAGGAGAAGCTCGACAAGCAGCGCGAAGTCGTGCGCAACGATCGGCGACAGACGGCCGAGAACCGGCCCTACGGCTGAGATGACCGGCGGCACACTGAGCGACAGGGAGCGTTGGGACGCGAAGCACGCCGCGGCGGCGGGGACCGGCGCCCATGAACCCCATGAACCCGAGGAACCCGAGGCGTTCGTGCTCCGCGCCCTCGCGCTCATTCCGTTGCGCCGGGGGGCGCGCGCGCTGGACCTCGCCGCCGGCCGGGGCCGCCATGCGCTCGAGCTCGCGCGGCGCGGCTACGAGGTCGAGGCGTGGGACGTCAGCCCGGTGGGGCTCGCGATCCTGGCGGAGCGCGCGGCCGCGGCGGGGGTCGAGGTCGAAACGCGCGTCCTCGACCTCCTGACCGGGAGCCTGCCCGTGGACGCGAAGTTCGACCTCGTCATCGTCGTGAACTTCCTCGATCGACCGCTCTATCGCCGCCTGGCCGGGCTCGTCCGCCCGGGGGGGCACGTCGTCGTCACGACGTTCACGACGGATCGGACGGGGAAGACCCCCAGCGCGCGGCACTGCCTCGAGCCCGGTGAGCTCGCGCGGGGGCTGGCGGGGTTCGCGACGCTCCTCGCCGAGGAGCGGGGGGGACGCGCAGGATGCCTCGCGCGACGTCGCGGGCCGGAGTAGCGAGGAAGTTTCCAGGAACCTCTGTCGGCGCCCCCCCCGAGCAGCTAGGATCCACCGGAAGTTCCAGGCGCACAAGGGCTTGTACCCGTTCGCCGGCACCCGTCATGGCCCTCACCGAGACCGCATCCGAAGAGCAGAGCCTCGAGCAGAGGATCCAGCGCGTGGGCGCGGCGCTCGGGCGCACGCTCACGGCGGTGAAGGATGCCGTCCCCGGCGCTCCCCAGGGCCCCCAGAACCTCGCGCGCGCGCTGGGGCTCGACAAGGTGCTCACGAGTCGGCTCCTGAAGGCGATTGGCAAGGGCGATCCGATGGCGGTGCTGCACCACATCCCGGGCCCCGAGCCGCTCCGCCGCGTCCTCCGCTCGGCGCGGAAGCTCGGCGTGCCGGCGGCGACGTTGCGACCCGCGACGGAAGCCATCGAGGCCTTCGACCAGTTGATCCACAAGGACGCCGGCGACCGCAGCTCGCTCGGGGCGATCATCAGCGCCTGGCTGCCCGAGGCGCGCGAGGAGTTCGAGCTGCGCCGCAAGCAGTCGGCCTTCAAGGCGATGAGTCAGCTCAAGGGCGCGGAGCTCGACATGGACCTCTCGGCTGCTTTCCTCCACCCCTCGGCGGACGGGAAACACATCGACGTCGTATGGGCGAACTCGGCGCTCGGCCTGAAACGCCTTCGTCCCGGGGCAGTCTTCCGCTTCACGTCGCAGCGCATGGTGCCCGACGACGCCGAACGCCGGCCCACGACGTTGGATGGCGAGCCGGCCCTGGGCCTCGATCGCGTCCGCCTCGACGAGTTCTGCATCTCACCGCCGGCGGAGATCGACGTGGTCCAGCACGGCGACGCCTTGCACTACACCCTCGGGGGCGAAGGGTACGGCCCGCGGTCCGCCGTCGACGTCGTCTTCGTGGAAGTCAACCTCGAGGAGATGCCGCGTTTCATTCCCGGAGCGTCGCCACGCAAGGCCTACGTGTACTCGGAGGTGTGGGTCCCGTCCAAGGTGCTCGTCCTCGACCTGTTCGTCCACGAGGACCTCTACGAGGGCGCGGATCCCGAGCTGCTCATCTACGACACTGCGATCCGCGGTCTGGCCGACGTCAACGACTCCGCGCGGGACATCGATCGGCTCGACATGGCCGAGTCGATCCAGCCCCTGGGCCGGGGGACGGGTCGCATCCGGATCGCCGAGGTCCCGCGCTACGCGGACCTCGTGCGCCTCGTCTTCGGGAAGATGGGCTGGGACGACGAGCGCTTCCGCGGCTACCGCGTGCGCGTCGAGTACCCCATCTACGGATCGCAGATCGTCCTGGCGTTCGAGGCCACGAGCGCGACCGGATGAGCCGCACAGTGCGCACCACGGATGGTCGGCCGGATCATTGAGGTCGTCCACGGGCACGGATCGCGCGATCCGAGCTATAATCCCGTCAGCGGCGCGAAGTTCGGGCGCGGCGCGTCTTCCCGATCATGAAATCGGCCCACCTCGTCCTCGGGCTGGTGCTCCTTGGGGCACGGCCCGGTCTCGCTCAGCGCAACGTCCTGGTGATCGTGGCCGACGATCTCGGCCCCGACCGGGTCGGCGCCTATGCCGAGAATCCCGACCCCGGGCGGACCCCGAACATCGATCGGCTGGCCGCGAACGGTGTCCTCTTCCGCACGGTCTGGGCCAGCCCGTTCTGCTCGCCCGCCCGTGCATGCTTCCTGACGGGCCAACACTCGTTCAGGACAGGGATCGGCGTTCGAATCGCGTGGAACCAACCCGACTACGGTCTTCAACCCGGCTTCGCCCCGATCGCGGAGCGTCTGCGTCCGCTCTACAGCAGCGCGGCGATCGGCAAGTGGCACCTGGCCGACAACAGCCAGCCGACCGACCATCCGCTGCGCGTCGGCGGTTTCGAACATCATCACGGTTCGCTCTTCAACCTCGGCGGGTTCCAAGGCGGGTACCAATCGTCCTATTTCTACTGGCAGAAGTTCATCGACGGCCAGCCCGAAATATCGGAAGTGTACGCGACCACCGACAGCGCCGACGAGGCGATCGCCGCGATCCGGAGGCTACCCGAGCCGTGGTTCGTCTGGCTCGCGTTCAATGCACCGCACCTACCCGCCCACGTGCCGCCTGCGCATCTGCACACCTACCCCCCTCCGCTCGCCGGCGTACCGAACCAGTATCGCGCGATGGTCGAAGCGATGGACACGGAGATGGGGCGGGTCCTCGCCGAGATCGGTCCGGAGGACACGGTGATCTTCACGAGCGACAACGGCCCGTACGAGCAGGCGATCACCGCCCCACAGGATCCGACCCACGGCAAGGGTACGATCTTCGAGGGCGGGCTCCGCGTGCCCTTGATCGTCGTCGGCCTCGACGTCGAGCGCCCCGGCGGCGAGTGCGCGGCGCTCGTCTCCGCCACCGACCTCCTGGCGACGATCGCCGACATCACGGGCTTGCCGATGAGCGCGCCGGACTCGATCAGCTTCCATCCGTACCTGTCGAATCCGGACCGGCCTTCGATTCGGAGAACGCTCTACTCCGAGCATTTCGGACCGAACGGCCCGCCCCCGTTCGAGCATTGGCGGCGTGCCATCCGGGACGAGCGCTACAAGCTCCACAGGGGATCCAACGCCGATCAGTTCTACGACCTGGAGCTCGACCCCTACGAGCAGTCGGATCTGCTCGAGGTCGGGCTCGACGAGGCGCAGAGGGAGCGCTACCAGTACCTCGACCGGCAGATGGTCCTCCTGGTCGGCCGGTGATTTTTCCGTCCGGAATCGTAGGCTCCACCATCCGGTCCCGGTAGCGACCGGGGACGCCGCGCCCGTCCCGGAACCATGGCCCTCGTCCGCTCCCCCCTTTCCGCTTTCCTCGTGCTCGCCGTCGCGTCCATCGTCGGGGTGGCGCCGGGCGTCTCCGCCCTTCAGTCCGAGGGCGATCAGGAGCCCGTGCCCGCCATCAGCACGGTCGACGAGTTGCGCGCCTGGATCGCGCGATTCGGGCGCAAGGGCGGGCCGTGGAAGGGAGCCGATGCGCAGCTCCGCGTCCTCGCGAATCGGCTGGGAGACGAAGTGCGAGAGGAGCCCGATCGAAGCGCGGAGCTCTGCGGGCTCCTGCTCGATCTCGCCGGCTGGAACATCCACCACATCCTCACTCGCGACGACTTCGCGGCAGGGAACCCGCTGAGGGTCGTTCACCGCGCCGGCTACGAGGTACTGCTCGACCTGGTGGCGAGCCGGCCGGGGGAGCGGATCCTGGAGTGGCTGGCGGACGAGGTGCTCGTGCTGCCGGGTCGCCACTCCGCGAGCCGGCGCTACGTGGCCCTCGGCGTGCTGAACGAGTACCGCACGGACAAGGCCCGCATGGCCATGCTCACGATCGCGCGCAACGAGCAGGACGAGCTGCGCCCCACGGTCCTCTCCCTCCTGGCCACCTGGCCCGAGGAGTCGATCGACCTGTTCCTCGTCGGTCTGCTGCGGAAGAAGCACGACCCGAAGCAGAAGCCGCACCCGTTCAACCTCGTCCTGAAGCGCGTGCGGGATTCCGAGGAGCCCTTCGGCCCACGCGCCGCGGACGCCCTCGTCAAGCGTCTCGCCTACATGTTGATCTCGGCGGATTGGCGCGATGCGTCGCGCGCCATCGAGCTCGCGCGCGGGCTGGTGCTCGAGCGCCGCGTGCCGTTGCTCCTGGACGCGCTGCTCACGTGGCACAAGCGCGACCTCCGAGGCGGCGGAAACAAGCGCATCCTGCACGAGATCATCCGCGAGTTGCGCCGCATCTCGGGCCGCTCGATCGGCGAGAATCCCAAGAACTGGATCACCTGGTGGATCGCCTACCGCCAGGGCAGAGTCGAGGTCCCGATCGAGGGCGAGGCGCTCGAAGAGCAGCGCACGCACGCCACTTTCTTCGGCCTCGGCGCGGTCTCGGATCGGATCACGTTCGTCATCGACCACTCGGGCAGCATGCTCACAGAGTGGGGTACCACGGGCCACAACCGCTACGAGGAAGCGATCGAACAGATGACCCGCTTCATCCAGGCCTCCGGAGCGGCAACCCGGTTCAACGTGATTCTCTTCAGCGGTATTCCCGTCCGGTCGAGTCCCCAGCTCGTACGCGCCGACACGGAAACGTTGGAGCTCGCGCGCAGCTCCCTCCTCGCACTCTTCCCCCGGGGGGCTACGAACCTGCATTCGGCTGTCCGGCTCGCGCTCTTCCTCGACGAGGACGGGGACGTCGACGTCGACCGCCTCGAGGCCGACACGATCATCGTGCTGTGCGACGGCGAGACGACGGAAGGGCCCGGTTGGGTGCGGACGCTCTTGGAGCGGGTGAGTGCGGACGCGCGCGTGGTGTTCCACTGCGTGCATCTCGGCAGTCGCGACGACGGGACGCTCCGGCTCCTCGCGGAGGAGACGGGGGGGGAGTACATCCAGATCGGGGGGTAGGACGCACGCTCTCGCGTCTGGGGTGCGCGGCCGGGAAAGCGGTCAGTGGCCCGGGGCGAGTGCGAGCGGGATCAGCCCGTGCATGCGCCAGCCGACTCGTTGGAGCCAGGTTCGGGCACGGGTGATCGGGCGTGGGGTAGGGACGTCGCGCCCGAGTTGCTCGATCCAGCCGTCGAACCAGCGACCCGAGGAGAACGGGTCCGGGATGTCCTTCGCCGCGAAGCTCCCGTGGCGTCGGCCGTTGTTCAAGACGTAGGCGAGGACGTTTCGAACCTCGCGTGGCGTGCGCAGGATGCGGTTGTGGTACCGGTCCGCGAACACCTTGCCCGCCCGGCGCCACAGCTTGTTCAGGGCCTTGGCTATCCGGATCAGAAGACCCTGCATGCCGCGCGTGAGGCTTCGACTGTCCTCGGCCTCGACGATCATGTGGACGTGGTTCGTCTGCACGGAGTAGTGATTGAGGCGAAACCCGAACCGGTCGCGGCCCGCGCGGAAGGAGCGGAGCAGGAGGTCGTACGCATCCCTCTCGCGCAATCCCGGCAGGCCGCGCGCGATCCGCACTGTCACGTGCACGGGGAAGCGTTTCTTCAGCTCTGCGCGCCCGTGATGCGAGCCGCAGGCCGACCCGCTCTTCGGCTTCCTCCCGGCACCTCGGCGCCTTCCACCCCACTCAGGAAACTCGAACTCAACTTGCCTGTCTCGCTCGCGACGCACGTGGCTCCTCCGGTTCCTCCAGTTGATTGGGCACATATGCAAGACCGGCCGGGAGTGGGGGGGTTGCACCGCATACGCGCAATACTTCCGATTCACCGCCGACCGCGCCGACCACTCACCGACGGTGTCGGTGAGTGGTCGGCGATCCTGCCTGGAACCCGATTCAGAGGGAGCGATCAACACGCCCCCACGCCCCCCTACTCCAACCGCGTCAAGATCTCCTTCTGGTTCATCAACGTTCGCCGTCAGGACGCGCGGGCCTCCTCCCCGTCCATCCGGAGGTACCGCGAGGACCACGCCGCGAGCACCTCCGCGACGTATTCCGCATCGCGCTTGTCCGAGAGCAGGTGATCCGCGTCCGCGAGCGTCACGAAGCTCTTGAAGCCACGGGCCGCCTCGTAGATCCGGCGCGCGTTCTCGATCCCCACGATCCGGTCGACGGGCGAGTGGAACACGAGCAGGGCGCTGCGAAGTGCGCCGAGTTGTTCCCCCAGGTTGTGCTCGCTGAGGTCGTCGAGGAATTGTTTCTGAATCCGGAACGGACGCCCGGCGATCTCGACCTCGGCCGAGCCCTCGCGCTCGATCTCGGCGACATCGCCGCGCAGGAGGGTGCGAACGTGCTCGGGATCACTGGGAGCCGCGATCGTCGCTACCGCCGTCACGTCCGGCAGTCGTCGTGCCGCGGCGAGGACTGCCGCGCCGCCCAAGCTGTGCCCGATCAGCAGCTGCGCAGGGCCGTGGTGGACACCCAGGTATTCCGCGGCGCTGACGAGGTCGTCCACGTTCGACGAGAAGTTCGTGTTCGCGAAATCCCCGTCACTGCCACCGAGGCCCGTGAAGTCGAACCGGAGCACGGCGATTCCCCGCTCGGCCAGCGCGCGGCTGATCCGGCTCGCGGCGGCGATGTCCTTGGAGCACGTGAAGCAGTGCGCAAACAGAGCGTGCGTCCGCGGCATTCCCTCCGGCAGGTCCAACCGTCCAGCGAGGGCTTCTCCCCGGCGGTTCTCGAACACGAGCTTCTCACTTCGAGTGCTCATGGCGCGTCTCTCCTTGTATGGAAGTCGGGTTGTACGGATCGAGGACGCGGGACACCCGCCGCCCTATGCGAACGCGAGCGCGGCGCTCCAGCTCGCGACGACGGCGGCGAGGGCGAGGGCGCCCAGCACGATCTGATCGGTGCCGCCCAGGTGCTGCGGCAGCCGGGTCTTGCCCGCGATCACGCCGATCACCACGCCGGCAAGGAGCCCCGTGACGTGCGCCATCACGTCGGTGTTGTCGCCGCTCGTGCCCAGGAAGCCGAGGAGGAGCGCGCCTCCGAGGAGCGGCGCGAACCGGCGCATGGGCGGGTAGTTCAGCGCGTGCCGGCGCATCCATTCGAACGCGGAGAGCAAGCCGAGCGCGCCGAATACGGCCGTCGACGCTCCGATCGCCGTGTGGCCGGGCGATTGGATGTAGGCGTTCACCAGGTTGCCGAGGCCGCCCGCGAGCACGATGCAGAACCACGTCAGGCCCGCGCCGAGCGTGTGCCCGGCCAACACCGCGAAGGCGCACCCGAAGACGATGTTGCCGGCGAGGTGCGAGACGTCTCCGTGCAGCGTGAGCGACGTCACCGTGCGCCACCACTCCCCGTTCACCACGCCGCCGGCGTGCATCTTGCCGGCGGTCCAGAAGTTCACTCCGAAGACTCCGTGGCGGCCGATCGGATACATGAGGACGAGGATCGCCGCATAGGCGGCGGCGGCCCCGACGCCGCGCGACACGATCGGCGGCGGCTCGTACTTCGGGGGCCAGCCGGCATTCTCCTCCCGGTACCGCTCGAGCTCTTCGTGCGCCGCAGCCACGTGTTCCGGGCGTACCAGGACGCCGAAGCCGCCCGGCACCTGGCGCACCTCGAACGGGATCCCCAAGGCCTGGAGTACGAGCCCGTGCTCGAGGCACTTCTTCCGCGATGCGGCGTGGAAGATCGCGACGGGCGACGGGATGGGCTCCATGGTGGATGGACCGCGAAGGGTGGCGCTCCGGCCGGCTCGCCATGGGCAGGGGCGTGGCTCTCCCGGCGGGATCCTCAGGCGCGCAGCATCGCCTCGAGGCGGTCGAGCCCCATGACCATGTTGTCCATCGGCGGACCGAAGGAGAAGCGCATCCACTGGTCGTAGGGCGACGGCTCCGTCCGCCGCTTGCCCGGGTTGATGTCGAAGAAGGCTCCGGGGACGGTCAGCACCTTGTGCCCGAGGGCGCGGCGGAAGAACGTCATCGCGTCGTCGAAGGGCGCGGGCAGGTTCGCGAGCGAAGCCCAGCAGTAGAAAGTGCCCATCGGTTCCGTGACGAACTCGATCCCCATCGATTTCAAGCGGCGGACCATCAGGTTGCGCTTCTGGCAGAACACCGTGCGCAGCGCGGTCGTCTCCTGGTCCGCGCGCGCGGGCTCGAGCGCCTGCATCGCCGCGCGTTGGGCGATGCGCGACGGACCGCCGTCGATGGAGCTCGCCGTGCGCGCCATCGATTCCACCATGGCCGGGGGACCGAGCACCCAGCCGACGCGCCAACCGGGATAGCGGTGGCCCTTCGTGAGGCCGTCGAACACGAGGATCGGGTCGCGGTCGACGTCCTCGACGTAGCGCGCCATGCTCACCGGGCCCGCTGCGGGGACGCATTCTCCGTTCCCATGCGGCTCATGCGGCTCGTAGATGAAGTGGCTGTAGAACTCATCCGAGATGATGGTCAGGCCTCGCTCGCGCGCGAGCCGGGCCACCTGGGCGAGCTCCTCGCCCGCGATGACGTTGCCGGTCGGATTGCACGGATTGGAGAAGACGTATGCGTCCAGCCCGTGGCGCTGTGACGCTTCGCGCAGTTGATCCGCCCCGACGACGAAGCCGTGCTCCCGCCGGCCCTGGAGCGCGATGGGCTCGATCCGGTCGAGGTGCAGGTTGAACATGTCCTCGTAGGCCGTGTAGTCCGGGACCTGATAGCCCACGCGGACCGTTCCCAGCGCGGCCATGGCCCGGGTGAGCGCCAGCCGTCCGCCGGCCGCGACACCCACGTTGGCCGCCGTGTACTGCGAGTCGGAGTCCTTCCGGTACAGGCGGTTCGCGTACTCCGCGATGCGCTCGCGCAGCTCGGGTGTCCCCTCGAGCGGACCGTACGCGCAGTCGGCGGGGTCCAGCTCCACCGCGAGGATGCGCGGCGGCGCGCCCTCCATCGCGCCGACCTCGGGCTGCCCTTGACCGAGGTTGCACCAATCGGGATGGCCGTTGACGAAGCCGAGCTTCATGGCCTCGGCGACCACGAAGATCACCCCCATGTAAGGGACATCGCGGAGCGCGCCGAGGTTGGTTTCGGTAAGAGTGGATTCCGGGTTCACGGATTGTTCGTCGCAGATTGGAGTGCGACAGCGTACCCGGTGTGCGCTCGGGGAGCGCCTCCGGATTCGCTATCCTTCGCGGACTCCCAGCTCGAAACCGAGTGCGCCCCCCGCCGTGAGTATCTCACTATGACCGGACCCCTCGTCGAAGTCCGCGCCCTGCGACGCATGTTCGGGTCGCGGGAGGCGCTCGCGGAAGTCAGCTTCGACGTGCAGCCCGGCACGATCTTCGGCCTCGCCGGCGCCAACGGCTCGGGGAAGACGACGCTGCTCAAGATCCTCGCCGGGTTCATCGCTCCGAGTGGGGGGGCAGCGCGCGTCTTCGGGCTCGATCCCCGCCGCCGCCGGGCCGAGGTGATGCGCGACGCGCGGTTCGCGTTCGCGCCGCCGGCGCTGTACGAATCGCTCACGGCGCGCGAGCACATCGCGCTCCTCGCGAGCCTCGGGGCCGCTCCGGACAGGGGCGGCCGGTCGCGCGCCGTGGCGGTGGCGGCGGCGCTCGACGAGGTCGGGCTCGCAGATAGGGCGGACGACCGGGTCGGGACCTTCTCGTTCGGGATGCGGCAACGGCTCGTGCTGGCGCAAGCGCTCGTCCCGACGCCGCGCCTGCTCGTGCTCGATGAGCCCACGGACGGGCTCGATCCGCTAGCGGTGCTCGAGCTGCGGGGCGTTCTGAGACGGCTCAGGGACGAGCGCGGAGTGACGATCCTGCTCTCCTCGCACCTCCTCGTGGAGCTCGACGAGCTCGTCGACGAGCTGCTCGTGCTCGACGAGGGCCAGACGATCTACTGCGGACCGCCCGCGCGGCTGCTCGACGGGGAGGCCCGGCTCGTGCTCGTGATGGACGATGCGGCGCGCGCCGCCCAGCTCTTCACGCGGCGTGGACTCGCGGCACAGAGCGCCGGCGACGGCGCGCTGGTCCTGGGCGACGGCAGCCTCCCGTTGGCCGAGGCGGCCGAGATCCTCCGCGCCGGCGGGCTCGAGCTGCTCGAGTACCGCGTCGAGCGGCCCACGCTCGAACGCGCCTTGATCGCGCGGATGCAGCGCGCGCGGGACGCTCGGGCGAATGGCAAGCAGGAGCGCGCGTGAGCCGGCTCGAGCTGCTCAAGCTCCTTCGATCGCGACGCCCCATGCTCGCGGCGCTCTCCTCGGCGCTGTTCCTGACGCTCATGCTCGTGGGCTTCTACACGTACGCGCGGAACCATGCCCGCGGCGACGTCGACTTCGGCTACACCTTCGAGAACGAGTCGTACTTCAACGGGCTCACTTTCACCGTGTACTCGTTCTACTTCGGCTTCCTCCTCGTGCTGCCGATCTTCGTCGCGACGGAGGGCAGCGCCCAGATCGCCGGGGAGACGTCCGACCGCACCCTCGGGCTACTCCTCATCCGG
>Ga0114950_10004590_pt1 | contig 10734 bp, 8 predicted proteins | sample N075metaG_FD_83503 | JGI IMG/M metagenome (GOLD analysis project Ga0114950, IMG submission 83503) | Deep subsurface microbial communities from Kermadec Trench to uncover new lineages of life (NeLLi) - N075 metaG | ecosystem: Environmental > Aquatic > Marine > Ocean trench > Sediment | place... | reverse complement strand
TTTGGGGTTCTACGATGCAACCGGTGGGAAGCGCCTTGACGCTCGCCGGGCTCGCCTGGGTAATCGGATTGGGCAAGACGCTCGATGCCGTCAACGAGGGCAACGAAGGGCGGCCCGTCGGTAAACTGTGGTATTACTGGATCAAGGATGTCATTCCAGTGGGGATCATCATCATCCTGGCACTTGGACTCGAAGACCTGTTCGCAGTGTTCTTCGGTTGACCGGCGCGGCAATCATCGCACGACCTCCTGGAGCACCACGCCGTCCAAATCGTCCGGTGCTTCGACGCCGAGAAGCGCGGCAACCGTGGGCGCAATGTCAACGGTCAGAACTCGTCGATCGTACCGACCTGCAGGAATGCCCGGCCCCCAGAACACCAGAGGAACATGAGTATCGTAGCGGTACGGCGTTTCGTGAGTAGTTCCCCCCCTTGCCATGCGGTACAGGTAGTGTTCCTTATACCTGATGATGATGTCTGGCGCCCGGTTAGGATGAAAACTTCGGAGGTACTGACCGCGAAAAGGATCGTCACTGGGCTCGAGAACGTCGTCGTACGCGAACGCATCGGCCACATACTCTGATTCACGAAGTCTGCTCGCGATGGCCCGGCGCGCCCTCACCTCGGTATACATCGGCACTTCCTCGCGAAATCGCATCACCACGCCATACGGAGAGGCGGAGACACCACGGAGCTGCTCGAGAATTCTCATATCCTCCAGGACATCGGTCAACGCTTCGATGATGATTTCCTGCCGCTCCAGCCGGCCGATTCGCCGAGCATCTACACCCTGGCGGGCCAGGTACTCCGGCAAGGGCAAGACACCGTGGTCCGCCGTCAGCACCACAGCATAGCGTCCCTCTCCCACCGTCTCGTTCAGAAAGTCGAGGAAACCATCCAGCATGCGATCCAGCCGCAGGTAATAATCTTGCACTTCCTGACTGAACGGACCGTAGCGATGGCCGATGTAATCGGCGGATGAGGCGCCGACAAAGAGCAGGTCGGGCACGTCGTCTTTGCCGATCTCTTCGGTCACGATCATCCGCTCGATGAATGCGAAGGTCAACTCGTCCCCGAACGGCGTCCACTTGACTTCGTCGTAATAAGCCATCGAATATCGGGGCCGGGGAACCGACCCTTTCACCTCCCCATCCCGCTCCGCAGAGCTATCGATCAGATCATCGAACCGGTGGGGAAACGTGATGTGAACGCCGTCACTCTCCTCCGGGAAGCCGTCTTCCCGCGAAGCCGAGTATGCTTCCTCCGGCAGCAATCGCGTCCATTCCTTGGTGAAATAGGAATCCACCAACGCGGAATCATTGAAGGCGCGAACCCACCCGGGCACCGAATCGCGATAGTACGTGGATGTAATGAACCTGCCGGTCTCGGCGTCGTACCAGTACACGCCGTCGGGGCGCCTCCCGCCCATGGTGATCGCCGCCCGGTCCTTCAGCGCCACCGCGTAGACCTTGCTCCCAGAAGAGTGCCCCTTGAGCCAATCGCCCACCGCTTCGCGCATCATGTTGGCCGGCGACCGCCCCGAAAGACCGGCCCGGCCGACAATGGGAGCATTCGGATCGGCAACCGCATAGACGGTCTTCCGCTCCTCCCGGTCCCACCAGCTGTTGGCCACGATACCGCTGCGGGTGGGATACACGCCTGTGGAGATTGTGGCATGGCCCGCAGACGTGGACGTGAAGAAATGGTCGTGGTGCGCCTCCGTATACACCGCTCCCCCTCCCTCGCCGGCCAGCCGGGCTAGTCCGCCTTCGAAGACCGAAGCAAACCGCGTCAGGTAATCGGCCCGCATCTGGTCGACGGAAATGACGACCACCAGCTTCGGGGGTTGGGGCTCGATCTGCCCCTGTGCCGTCCCACCACCTGAAAGGACACATCCCAGAAGCCAAAGGGCACTTAGGCGGGCCTGTGAATGACGCATCGCTGATCTTAGCCTGTTCTATGTAGGATCACCGGTTTCGGCTTGATAGCGGAAACCGGAAGCTATTTCCAGGTCAGAGGGGGGACAACCTGCCCCGGCCCTCTTCTTCTCACTCATTCCCCCCTCCAGCCACCTTAGTTATAGAGCAAGAACCCCACTCACAGTTCCCCTTCCCTGACCGCCGACCATGAGGGGGTAAGGAACCTGACCGAACTACTGGTTGCCAGGGCAGCTCGGTCCTATTTTCGGTTCGGGCGCAACCACTTGCAAGGAGTGATCGCACATGATGTCTGGCCGCCTTCTCACCCTGATCCTGATGTCCACACTGGCTGCCCCGGGCTGCGCGCCGAGCGACGACGGCGACTCCGGAGCAGAGCTGCCGGCTGCGGGTATCGACATGACACCCACCGTCGTCATAGAGACCACGCAGGGCCGGATCGTCGTGGAACTCAACCGGGAAAGAGCCCCGGAAAGCGTGGATAATTTCCTGCGGTATGTCGCGGGAGGGTTCTACGACGGTCTGTCCTTCCACCGGGTCCAGCCGAACGTGATCCAGACCGGGCTCTACACGGCCGACCGGAGGGCACGCTCTGCTGCCGACGCGTTTCCTGTCATCAACGAAGCCGACAACGGCCTGAAGAACGTGCGTGGCTCGATAGCCATGGCCCGCACCGCTGATCCTCACAGTGCCACGAGTCAGTTCTTCATCAACGTGTTGGACAACCCGGGATATGACTTCAAGGAAAAAACTGTCAGCGGCTGGGGCTATGCCGTGTTCGGACACGTCACCGAGGGACTGGATGTTCTTGACGCAATCACAGCAGTGCCCACGAGGATACAAGGAACTTTTCCGGCCCCTATCGATCCGATCGTCATGGAGCGGGTGTACGTCGCGGACCGGGACGGGAACTGATGTACACGATCCCGTTCAAGGTACACGACCCTGACGCGATGCTGACGGGAGACCGGTGTCATGCAGGTGTACGAGGACGGACTCTTGCTCCAAATCGAGACCCGCGAGGGATTGCTGTATTTGTTGCATATGAGTTAGATTGTTGCATATCAATGCAATAATACACAGTCGTGCAACAATCATGACCTCAGAACTCTCCGCAGTTATGGACCTTTTGCAGGAAGCGGTTGGCGACCGCTTCCAAATCCACGTCTTGGGCCGAGACGATCCCAATGGCCCTTCCCTGGAACTGACCACCACGACCGGTCGGCGGCATCGGCTCAATCTGCAGCCCTGGCAGGACGACAACTCGGCGGTTGGCGAGTATTCGGATACGCTGTGGGTCTTTCAACGGGCCTCCAACCCTCAGAGAGACCGGCTACGTCGCAACCACACCAATTTTGTGGATCTGAGTGGTGCCGTCCGGCTGGAGCTGCCTGATTTGCTGGTCGACCGAACCGACCTAAAGCCCAAACCTCGAGTCCGACAAACCGGCAACCTCATTAACCCCTTCGCCGATAGAAGCTCTTTGGTCATACGAGTGCTGCTGAACCACGCATCAGCCCGTGTGTGGGGGGTACGGGAGTTGGCGCAGGAAGCCGGAGTGGATCCAGCTACAGCATCTCGAGCGACACGTCAACTGGCCCGACAGCGGCTGCTTCAGGTAGAAAGAATGGGCCGCTCATCGAGGGTCATAGTGACAGAGCCTCGGCGGCTGCTGCGACGCTGGACCGAACTCTACGACTGGACGATGAGCAAGAGTGTCCCTGTTCATGCTCCGGTAGGAAGTGTTCAGAGTTTCGTCAATCGTTTGCCCGATCTTCTACATCGATTCCGTTGGGCATTGACTTTGCAGGCCGGGGCCTCCATGACAACTCCGCATGCTTCTTGGGAACGGTTGCATGTCTACGTGGACGTTGGCGACATAGGCCAGCTCTACGAGTTCCTGCATGAAGAGCATTGGACACCTGCCGAAGACGGCAAGATCGTTTTTCTTCTCCCGTACTACCGTCAGTCGGTCTGGCATGGGTTGTCACAATTTAAGAAGATCAACGTAGTCAGTGATCTTCAGCTTGTTCTGGACCTGTGGCATTATCCCGTGCGTGGTCGCGAGCAGGCGGAACACATAATCGAGATGCGTGTCGCTTCGGTGTGGGAAGATGGCTGATCTCCCTGGATTAGAGCGAAGCCTGTTCTGGATCTTGGTTATTCTCGAGCCTTACCTCGATGACATCGTACTGATCGGTGGTTGGGTGCCACATGTCTATCGTCGGTTCGGAGGTTTTCCTAGCTGGGAAGGGAAAACTTCTCTGACGTCCGAAGTTGACGTACTTGTCCGCGACGCAATACCACCAAGTGGTAGAAGCACTTTGCCCGAAACACTCGAGACCGCCGGATTTGGGCCGCAGACAAAAGAAAGTCCCGTAGCGGTGTGGATCAAGGATCAGGGTGTTGGGGAGAAAGTTGAGTTCCTTGTACCCAGCACCGGTATTGCCATGGATGAGGGGCGTGTGAAGCTCATCGGGGAACAAGGCAAGCTCGGGGCAGTAGCTCTTGATGCTCTCTGGTTGCTTTCCGATTACACGCAGAGACTGTGTATTTCAAAGAGCGCAGTTGAAGCCGCCGGCATCAATGTTTCATCCGAAATTGCTTGTCAAGTTCCGATGTTAGGAGCATATCTCTTGAATAAGGGCGCCACGTTCATGAACCGCCGAAGCCTCTCCAACGGAGACAACCAAAAGCGTTTCAAGGATCTGCTATATATTCGTGATTTGATGGCAGCTGGCCAAGATGTCGTTCGGTACTTGGAGGCAGATATTCAAGAGGTCGTGGGCTCGGACCGGAGGGCATCGCTCTATGCGAATACCGCCGGGTCCAACGTGAAGCTTGTGTTAAGTGAAACAAACCGACGCTCAATCTCGGAAGCTGGAGCGATGCTTTCCGAACGGGAGGGTATGAGCGCGGCAGCTGCCGCGGCCGACATTGAGGGCCATTTGACTGATTTCACAGAGATGGTTGGTCGCACAACGGCGAGCCAGGCTCACGAAGTGTGACGAGTGAACCTCCCATCACTCACGGTCCCACTGATCCTGTGCACCATCATTGCCGGCTGTGGAGGCGGCACGCCGCCGCCGGAGCCCAGCCCGACACCGCCTCCGCCACCGCGGCCCGCTCCCCCACCGCGTGCAGATCTGGCACCCATGTGCCACGGCCTGGCCAACTCATATGACTGCGGCCAGGCCATTGAACGGTACCAGCTGAGACGGGCACCGCAGCTCTTCACCCGCAACGGAGACACCCTGACAGTCCACCTCTCCGGCCGTCAACTAACAACTTTCGTGGACAAGGATCTGGAACACGAGAACGGTGTGTCGTACACGTATCGGGAATTCATTCCGGAGATCGAGCATCATCTCGTCCACGCCCACCTCTACGAGGGCACGGGGTATCTGCTGGTCAGCCACAGGACGGGCGACATGGTGCGCATCCAGGCCCCACCGATATTTTCACCGGACGGCAATCGATTTGCCACTGCGTCGGAAGACCTGGAGTCCCGCTACAACCCCAACGAAATCCAGATTTGGCGGGTCGGCGAGAACGCCGTCGTCTTGGAGTGGAGCCTTGCACCGGCGGGAGACCCGGTCGTGATAGCGCCGGGCGCCTGGGGACCAAAGAACCTGCGATGGATCAGTCCAACCGAGATCCGTGTACAGAGGGTCACCTTCGATCCCGATACCTTCACGCGAACCGAGGGCGAGGACGTCGTCATCCGACTTGTTCGCGGGCGGTGGCGTGTCATGCCTCGCGAAGAAGGTTACTTCGCTCTCAACGCCCTCGCGGCCCGATTGTAATCCTTGGGCCTGACCCAGAGGATCATTCCGTAGCGTCCCTTGCCGGCCGCCACCGCGTCGGCCGCGATGACGTTGATGCGTTGCGTCGCGAGCTTGCCGATGTGTCGCCCCACCGCCCCAATCGAGTCAGAGCCGGTAATGAGAAATCCTCGCTTTACCTTACTCAACCGCCAGCCGTTCTTCTTTGCCACACGGCGAAGCGCCCCCATGTCTTCCGGCACCAAATCGAGCTGCGACTTTCCGCCCTTCTCCGGAAAACCGGAAAAGGCGAGGAGGTTGACCCCTGCGTCGCTAAGCTCGCTCAAGATCTGCACTCCTTGCCCCGCCCTACTGGGAACCTTCACGTAGCAGTAACTCACCTTTCTGACTCGATCGGCCATCGCGGGCCTCCTTCCGATATGGGTGATTCTACCCCGGGTCCCCCTGCCACTGTAGGGAAAGTCGTGACACTAGTCAACCAAAGAGGCGCCCTTAGAGACTTCCCCTTGGCGAATCCGCCCTCTCCCGGACGCCTCTGGGGACCGGCCCCGGTTCGATGAGGCAGACCTCATCCAACAATAGTCCAGCCGCTGAGAAGCGGCGTGCTACTATAAACATAGTAGAAACTTCCCATAAACCTTTTGACAGTTGGAAGCATCTTCTATTTGTGGGCCCTCGCCGGTGGAGGCGGGATTGTGCCCAACGTCACAGTATTCAGTACTTTAGCGTGGCACACTTAACGTGGTGGATTACATCCGCCGAGCGGCCATCAAGGGCTGCTACACACCCAACCAGACGTGGGGCATGCCAAACGAAGCGAATCCCAAGGAGCACAGGGGCAATCTCGACATCGACGCGAGCGACGCGTGGTACCGCGAGCTGTTCGAACAAGGCCTCGGCTACCTCTGCACGCACACGCTTGACGGGACGTTGCTCACGGTGAACCCGGCGGCGGCCGACGCACTTGGGTACGAGCCGAGCGAGATGGCAGGCCAGCCCTTCGAGCGCTTCCTGGCGCCGAGCGTACGCCATTTCTTCCCACGGTATCTCGAACGTTTGGGGTCTGAAGAAAAGGCGACCGGCCTGCTGCGAATGCTCACCAAGAGCGGTGAAGAGCTGCTGTGGCTGTTCCACAACACCACGGTAGACGAGCAGAACAGCGTTCCGTACGTGCTGGGATATGCGCAGGACGTCACAGCTCTGCGCCAGACGATCCAATCCGAGCGTCAGGCTGCGTCCGACTACCGCGCGCTGGTCGAACATGCGGGCTACGGTATTTACCGCGCCACGATGGGCGGCGCGTTTCTCATGGTCAACCCGGCTCTCGTGGACATGCTGGGGTACGAGTCTGCAGAAGAACTCATGACTGTGAACGTGGCTACGGGAGTTTACGCCGACGACGAGGTACAGGAGCTTCTCGTCGAGCAACACCGGAACGCCGACCGCGTCGAGGAATTCGAGACCAGGTGGAAGACGCAGCAGGGCAAACTCATTACAGTCTCTGTCAGCGGGCGTCTAGTTCGCGATCCCTTGGGCCGACCCGAGTGCTATGAAATGTTCGTCAAGGACGTGAGCGAGCAGCGCGCACTCGAGGAGCAACTCCGGCATGCACAGAAGATGGAGTTGGTCGGTCAGCTTACCGGCGGCATGGCGCACGACTTCAACAACCTGCTCACGGTGATATTGGCGAACGCAGCTCTCATCGAGGCCGCATTGCCTCTGGATGCGGAGGGCACGCGGTCCGATCTGAAGGAACTGGAGGCGGCGGCGCAACGCGGCGGTGCGATGATCAAGCGCCTCTTGAGCTTCAGCCGTCGGGTTCAGTTCCCGCCCCAACCGGTGGACATCGGAGAACTGCTGCAGGACCTCGTGATAACCCTGAGGAGGCTGCTCCCGGAAACGATCGAAATCCAGGTGGAGAACGACTTGGCCCTCCCCCAGGTTCAAGCCGATCCCGGGGCTGTGGAGCAGATCGTGATCAATCTGGCTACCAATGCACGAGACGCCATGCCGAACGGTGGCATACTGCGTCTGGAGGCGAGGCACGCGCGGTTGGATGCGTCTCACCGGGCACAGCATGGCTGGGGCAATCCCGGTCAATACGTTCGCCTCTCGGCGACTGACTCCGGCACCGGAATGGATGAGGAGGTGCTGGCGAAGATTTTCGAGCCATTCTTCACCACCAAGGAGGCCGGGCACGGGACGGGCCTCGGCATGCCGATGGTCTACGGCCTGATGAAGCAACACGGAGGTTTCGTTGACGTGCAGAGCGAACGGGGCAAGGGAACCACGGTGCAGGTTTACTTCCCCGCCAACACTGAGAGGGTAACCCTCCCCATGCCGGTCGAGCAGACGCAAGATGTCACCGGGGGTACGGAGACCATTCTCGTGGTGGAAGATGAGGAGCCCGTGCGGCGGGCTGCGCAGCGAGTTCTGGAGCGCTTCGGCTACAAGGTGCTGCTGGCTCCCGATGGCCAAAAGGGATTGCAGTTGTACCGGGACAACGAGAATGTGGGGCTCGTGATTTCCGACGTCATGATGCCGAAGATGAACGGTGCCCAACTCCACCAAGCAGTCTGCGAGGAAGATCCCGGCAGCAAGTTCCTCTTCGTAAGCGGCTACAACGCGGACGAGTTGACGAAGACCGTCGACATGGATCCCACCGTTCCGTTCATGCAGAAGCCGTGGACGCCGACGGAGTTTCTCACGAGGGTGCGGGAGCTGTTGGACCAACCCCAGGGTGGCGCGTAAGAGCAACTGAGGCCCCGCCGGTTGAGGGTCCCTAAATCCAAACCCCGGATTCTTTCCTGAATCGGGGTTATCTCATTGTCACTCATCATGTTGACATTTCGTTGACCGAGGCCGTATACGTTAAGGTCCGTCCATCGGTGAGCAACAATGCAGCGTGCGTTCCACCTGCGAGTGTTCGGACCACCGGCGCTCCTGGACCCTGATAGCAGGGTTCACAGATTCCGCACCAAAAAGCAGCTGGCGCTGTTGGTGTACCTCTCGATCCACCGAGACTCGCCGGGTGTGTCGCGGGCTCAACTGGTCGATCTGCTCTGGCCCGGCGTTGAGGAAAAGCGCGGGCGTCACTCCCTCTCCCAAGGTCTCTCCGTAATCCGACAGATCCTCGGCGCCGACGCCGTCATGGCCGTGGGCAACCATCTATCGTTGTCCGCTCCGCTCCGGAGCGACGTGGATATGGTCTGCCGGAACGGAGACACCGATATCGATCTCGGGCATCCACTGCAGGACTTTGAGGATTGCGCCGGCGCTGACTTCGCCCACTGGGTGGATGCTGCTCGGCAGCGGATACTCGCTTCTGTGCGTGCAACTCTGCTGCGTGCCTTTCGCGAGGCTCGGAGTCGTGGTGAAACGAAACTGGTCCACCACCTCGCGACACGGTTGTACTGCGTAGATCCCGTCAACGAGGTGGCCGCTCAGGCGCTCGCCGAACGTTTTCTGCTGGACGGTGACGTGGGAGGAGCAAGTCTGCTGCTGCGAGATTTCCTCGCTCGGGCCGAGCAGGCTGGGGATGAAAACAACCACGCCAACATCCGCCGTCTCATCGAGCGAATCGAATCCGGAGCACATCCGGCGACGGACACGCAACCGGCGCCTCGCCGAGAAGAATCGAGAGACGCTTCCGAGTTCCTTGTTGGGAGAGCGAAAGAACTCAGCAGGTTAGAGGCGATGTGGGAGCAGGCAAAGACCGGATCGCTTCACACGTGCCTCATGAGCGGGGTAGCCGGAATCGGGAAGACCGCTCTCATGAGGCGTTTTGCAACCTCGATTGCGGCACGTGGCCATCTCGTTCTCGTCATCCGGTGCGAGGAAATAGGCAAGGCGGTGCCGTTTGCCGCCCTCGCCGATCTCATCGGCGAGTTGAGCAAAGATCCGTCTCTCGGCGGAACAGACCCATACTGGCTGGCAGAGGCGAGCCGAATCGCGCCGGCGCTCAGAGCGAAATACCCCGGGCTCCCGAACCCCGATCAGGCCCCCGGCGAGTCGGTGCGCCTCCGGGTGGCGGAGGCCCTGTACCGCATGTTGGAGACGGTGGCGGAAGGCTCGCCGCTCCTCATTGCCATAGACGACATTCAGCATCTCGATCAGGCCAGTCGGGACGTGCTTCACATCGTTGCACGTCGCTTGGCGGAACACCCTGCGATCATTCTCGGAGCGGCTCGGATCGAGGGATTCGATTCCGCCACCTTGTCCGAGCCACCGTCGTCCGACCTCGGGAAGTGGCATTCGAAGTTGGAGGTTCCGCCGTTGTCGTTGGAGGAGGGGCGTACTCTGGTAGCCAAGCTGACTCAGGACCTGGAGAGCGAGGCGGATTGCACACGAATCAGGGAGCGCATTACAAGCCTTGCCGACGGCAATCCCTATTTCCTCGAAATGCTGATTTCCGATTGGCGTGTTCACCGTGGCGCGTCTCTGGCGGCGTCCGAGCCTCACGGGGGTCTGACGGGCACCAAATGGCGACCGCCTGACACTCTGCGACTCACGTTCTCGCGTCATTACGAGGGGCTCCGCTTCAGGGGGCGTCAGGCGCTCGAGTTGCTGGCCGTTGCCGGGCGGGCGATGAACGCGTCCGAGTTGGGAGAGCTGCTCGGCATCGCCAGAGGCAAGGCGAGCCGGATTGTCCTGGAGATCATCGAGCGGGGGGTGCTGCGTCTCGAGGGCGAAGCGGTGTCGTTCAAGAACGAGCTGCACCGAGCGTTCGTGTACTACGCCATGGCTGACGAAGCGCGCCGCTACCATCACGGGAGACTAGCCCGGATGCTAGTGGCGGACGCGACGGCTTCTAACCCATCCAGCTACCTCGAGGCTTCGCACCATTTCGTACAGGCGGGTATGGGGAAAGAGGCGATCGACTCTGCCGTGGCGGGAGCCCGTGATGCCGTGAGTCATGGTGCGCCGCGGGAGGCGGAGCGTGCGTTGCGCGAGGCCGTCGGGATTGTCGCGGGGCCGCCGGATGAAGCACTGCTCTTGCTGGCCGAGTCGTTGA
>Ga0114950_10004588_pt1 | contig 10735 bp, 9 predicted proteins | sample N075metaG_FD_83503 | JGI IMG/M metagenome (GOLD analysis project Ga0114950, IMG submission 83503) | Deep subsurface microbial communities from Kermadec Trench to uncover new lineages of life (NeLLi) - N075 metaG | ecosystem: Environmental > Aquatic > Marine > Ocean trench > Sediment | place... | reverse complement strand
GGGCGGGGGCGAGAGCGATAAGGCAGCGTCTGCGGCGTTGCGCTTGATCGGTCTACCTACGACGTACTGACGTACGCCTCCGGTATCCTTCTCGGCGCGCGCCTTGCATCCACTACCTTCTCGCTCCCGCTGAAGGGTTGGTGGTTTCTTTTTCCTCTTTTTTTTTCGCTCCACCTACGCGCCTAGCGGGCAGCGAGCTGCCGTAGGCGGCGAGAGGTCGGGGGTGGGCAGTGGGAAATAGAAAAAATTGAACCCACTCTCAAGTTGGCACCAAGCCCCACCAAGCGAAAAGCGGAACAACCGCCCATCACCATCACCCCACTGGAGACATCTGAAATAATCCACCTCATGCTCCCAGCCGTAGCCATCATCATCCCCGCCCTGAACGAAGAGCAGGCGCTGCCCACTGTCATCTCCGAGATTCCACGCCGGCTCTCGCCGCGCATTGTGGTGGTCGACAACGGCAGTACAGACGCCACCGCAGCGGTGGCGGAGCAGGCTGGGGCCGAAGTGGTCTCGCTGCAGCGGCGGGGCTACGGCCGCGCCTGCCTGGCGGGCTTCGCCCATGTGGCGTCGAGCCCCCCCGACGTCGTCGTCGTCCTCGACGCCGATCACAGCGACTTTCCGCAGGACCTCGACGACATTCTCGCACCGATCCTGGCGGGAGAGGCCGACATGGTGTGCGGCAGCCGCGTGCAGCGCGCCGCGGCCGGGGCGTTGCCGCCCCAGGTACGCTACGGCAACGCCCTGGCGACCTTTCTCATCCGTTGGCTGCACGGGTTTAACTACCGGGACCTGGGGCCGTTTCGAGCGCTGCGTTGGGAGGCCTTGCAACAGCTCGAAATGTGCGATCCTACCTACGGCTGGAATGCCGAGATGCAGGTCAAAGCGGTGCAGCGCGGGTTGCGCGTGGTGGAGGTGCCGGTTCGGTACCGCCAGCGAGTCGGCCGCTCCAAGATCAGCGGAACGGTCAAGGGCACCGTGCTCGCCGGCGGGCTGATCGTCTGGACGGTGATCACTTTGAGGTTCTTGCCCCGATGGCAAGAGCGGCGGAGAGAACATGGATCGACTGAGCCTTTACCGTAGCCTGGCGCGCCCCGCCGAAAGCCGCATCCTGTACTACGTCGTCGACGGCATCGGTGGACTGCCGCGCACGCCCGGCGGGCAAACCGAGCTCGAGGCCGCCAACACGCCTACCTTCGATCGCCTGGCGAACGAGGGATCCACCGGCCTGGCCACTCCGGTCGTCCCCGGCGTAGCGGTGGGCTCAGGACCCGGGCACCTTGCCCTGTTCGGCTTCGACCCCACCGAGACCACCGTCGGCCGCGGCGTACTCGCTGCTCTCGGTGTTGGCTTCGACCTGCGGCCTGGAGACGTCGCCGCCCGCATCAACTTCTGTACGCTCGATACCGACGGCAATGTCACCGACCGGCGCGCCGGGCGCATCGGTTCGGAGCTCGGGGCAGCGCTCGCCGAACGGCTCGATGATATCGACCTCGGTGGCCCGGTTGATTGCATTGTTCGCCACGTCAAGGAATACCGTGCCTGCGTCGTGTTCCGTGGCGGAGAACTGGGCGGCAGCGTTGCCGACACCGATCCGCAGGCCACCGGCGTGCCGCCGTTGGAGCCTTGCCCGCATGATGAGATGTCGGAGCCGACCGCGGTGTTGGCTACGGAGTTCATTGCCCAGGCGAGCGCCGCTCTTGCCGATCAAGAGCAGGCCAATGCCATCCTGTTGCGTGGCTTCGACATCTTCGCACCATTGCCCAGTTTCGCCGATTTGTACGGCGTCAAGCCTGCCGCTGTCGCCGCCTACCCGATGTACCGCGGCGTGGCGCGCCTCGTCGGCATGAGTGTGTTCGATGCCGAGGACACCATCGACAGCCGCGTCGATCTCACCGGCGCCGCACTCGAGCATCACGATTTCGTGTTCGTCCACTACAAGGCCACCGACAGCCGCGGCGAAGATGGAGACTTCGACGCCAAGGTCGAACAGATCGAGCTCGCCGACCGATCTCTGGCAGCGCTGCTCGAGCTTGGTTTCGATGTCGTCATGGTCACCGGCGACCACTCGACGCCGGCGACCTACCGGGCGCACTCCTGGCACCCGGTTCCGGTGCTTGTGTGGGGGCCCCACTGCCGGGTCAACGGGGTGGCGGCGGGCTTCGGCGAGACGGCTTGTTTGAGCGGGGCGCTGGGGTCGTTGCGGAGCATGGACATTCTGCCGCTGACGCTGGCGCACGCGGGGCGGGTTGGAAAATTCGGAGCTTGACCGCCCGCAAGAAATCAAAAAGATGGGCGGCAGGAAAATTGAACCCAAATCAATGACCCGCTCGCACCGATAAGATCGGCGGCAGGTGTTTGGCCAGCGTGGCCCAGGTCGAGCCGCCGTTGACCGAGCCGAACAGGTCGCCGGATTCGGCGCCGAAGTACAGCCCCATTGGCGTGTGTCCGTCGCCGCAGAATGCTTGGCGCAGGACCGTCAGATATGCGTTGGTTTGCGGCAGGCCGTCGCTGTGTACCATCCAGCTCGCGCCGCGGTCACGCGTTTCATACACCCGAACCTTGCCGTCGACCGTCACCCGATCCTGGTCGGACACCATGGGGATCACATAGGCGCTGTCGGGGTCGGCCGGATCGACAACCAGGGGAAAGCCGAAGTCGGCGGGCAGCTCCGTATGCGCGGCGATGTCGTTCCACGAGGTGCCGGCGTCGTCGGAGCGATACACGCCGCCGTGGAACTGCATGAACATGGTCTCCGGCTGCAACGGTGCCCGCTGCAAGTTGTGCACGCAATGCATCAGCGTCGACGCGCGCACCTCTTCAGGGAGGTAGCGCGGTACGAGTCCCTTGTTGGCGTTACGCCACCGGGCGCCGCCGTCTTCGGTGATCCACACACCGACCGCGGAGATCCCCAGCGCCAGTCGTTGCGGGTCGCCGGGCCACGGACAGATCGAGTGCAGGCACAGCCCGCCGGCGCCACCCTCCCACTGCGGCCGCGAAGGGTCATTCCACAGCGCCTCGTTGAGCGCCCAGGTTGCGCCGCAGTCGTCGCTGCGAAACAGCGCCGCCGGTGCCACACCGGCCCACACCGTGCCGTCTTCGACGCCCGGTTCAATCACCCAGATGCGGGTTACCGAAGCACCGGCCGACTCCGGAAAGGCGGGCCCCTCGGCTTGCTCCCACTCGCCCAGCGGATCGTCGGCGTACAACAGTCGTGGGCCGTGCTGTCCATGGGTTACCGAGGCGAAGTACCTTCCTGTGCGGTGGTCTTTGATGGCGTATTCCACCGCCTGGCCGGCGAACTGGCGCCCGGCAATCTCCATGGGGCCGCCGCGAGCGCCGCGCAGGACGATCAGCCCCTTGTGGGTGCCGACCAACAGCTCGCCCTCGACCGGCGCAGGTGCCGGGTCGCCATCGGGTGCCGCGGTCGCTGCCAAGCCTCCCGAGATGGCGCGCACGACGTAGAGCTCGTCGCCGGGAGACAACGGGGTATCGAGCGCGGCTGCGTCGGCGTTGACGAACAGCGTCATGTGCTGTCGCAAGCGGCTCTGCTCGTCGAGCACCCATCCAGCGACAGAGGGTTGCTGCCGTTCCAGATTGCGCAGAACCTCGCCCACGGTGGTGCCGTCGATGGTGAACCGGCGCGAGCCACGGGTGCGCTCCTGCATCGACGAAGGAAGGATCACGGTGATCATGGGGCCTCCTCGGGGAGCGAGTGTGCCCTAGCTCAAGAACTCGGTGCCCGGTGGGCGGACGGCAGTCTCAAGATCGCTGTTGGGTGGCAGCATAGCAGCCGCACGCTCGAAATTCCCCAGCCGGTGCCGCGTCTTCACGGGCGATTTTCGGCACCGCGGGTGGCTCGGGATGGGGGTGCTGGGATGGTGGTTTCGTTCTTGGTGGGGCTCGGTGCAGGATTGAAAGTGGGTTCAGTTTTTTTGCTTCCCACCACCCGCCCCCGACCTCTCGGCGCCTACGGCGCCTTCGCTGCCCGCTGGGCGCGTAGGTGGGGGCGAAGCGCCTTGTGTGCGGTGGGCGGTTGTTCGGCTACTCGCACAGGTGGGAGCGAAGCGCCCGGCCCGACAGGCGCCCGGCCTTTTCCTCTGGCAACCAGCGGGCAAGGGTGCTGCCGTAGGCAGCGCCCGGCGGGGGTGGGCGGCGGGAAATCAAAAAATCAGGAAGTTGCCAACCCTTTTCCCCCCTATTTCAGAAAGCCCAATAATCTCCCAAGTTCCGATCCGTCACCCCGCTTTCACCTACGCGCCTAGCCCGCATGGGAGGTGCCGCAGACAGTGAGCGGAGGGTGGCGGGAAATAGAAAAAACGTGGTTGGGGGGCATTTAAAAAATGGGAAAGAAGGCCCATGCCAGCATCATCCCCCCTGTGCAGAAACCGAAAACAGTCCCCTCGGTCTCTCCGCTACTTCTTGCGCGGCTGCACCACCCAGGCAATCAGAATCCCCAGCGCGTAGAGCCCCAGCATCGGTGCGGCCAGAATCGTCTGCGTCGCCATGTCGGGCGTAGGTGTGACCACCGCGGCGATGACGAAGATGGCGAGAATGGCGTAGCGGAAGCCGCGCACCATCATGCCGGAGGTGAGGATGCCCATGCGCGCCAGGAAAAACACCACAATGGGCCATTCGAAGACCACGGCGCAGCCCAGCAGCGTGCGCAGCAGGAAGCCGAACAGCGCGTTGGCGGAGAGCACCGGTCGGAAGTTTCCATCCATCCCCAGGTTGATGAAGAAGCTGGCCATCACCGGGAACAGGATGAAATAGCCGAACGCCGCACCGCCGAGGAAGAAAACGATCGAGGCGAGGATCACCGGCACGGCGTAGATGCGCTCGCGATTGTAGAGGCCCGGGGCGATGAACAGCCACATCTGCGTCAGCAGCAGGGGGGAGGCGAAGAAGAACCCTGCCATCGCCGCCACCTTGAGATAGACGACGAACGCCTCGGTGAGCGACAGCACCGCCAGGCGGGCATCTTCCGGGAGGATGGCGTTGGTTTCGAGCACCCGCGTCACCGGCAGCGAGATGATGTCGAAGATCTGCTGGGAGACGAACCAAGCGAGGATGGTGCCGACCAGCACGGCGCCTATGGACACGGAAAGCCGGTAGCGCAGCTCGGTGAGATGTTCGATGAGCGACATCTCCGCCAGGGGCTCGCGGCCCAGCTTGGCGGTGTCTTGGGGGTCGTCGACCGACGTATCGACCGTGCTCATCGTCTGCCCATCAACCAGTGCGGCGGCTCAGGACGATGGGGCTCAGGGCCCGCTGTCCGTGTCGTCGATCTGTTTGTTGCTCTCACTGCGTTCTTCGAGGCTGATTTCCTCTTCGAGTGAGCGCTTCAGATCGTTCGAGGCACGCTTGAACTCGGACAGGCCCTTGCCGAGCGAGCGTCCCAACTCGGGGAGCTTGCGGGGTCCGAAGATAAGCAGGGCGATCACCATGATCACCATGAGCTCCGTACCGCCGATCGAACCGAACATTGGGACTCCGTTTCCGCGACAGAGGGTGTCGTGCCGCGCCGCAAATCTGATGATACCGCATGTTGGCGGGGCGGGAGGTAGGCGGGAGCGATAAGGCAGCGTCTGCGGCGTTGCGCTTGATCGGTCTACCTACGACGTACTGACGTACGCCTCCGGTATCCCTCACGGCGCGCGCCTTGCGTCCACTACCTTCTCGCTCCCGCTGGGAGGGCGGTGGCGGGCATCAAGAAAAAAGCTGCTCAGTACCTCCCTCTCTCGAACCCCGCCTTGATCTCCTCCCGAGCGGCGCCTTCCCCCAACATCAGCATGAGCATCAACCTGGCCTTCGGCCCCGGCAGGTGATCGGCGAAGATGACGCCGTGCTGCCGCAGGGTGGCGGCGCCGCCGTCGTAGCCGTACATCGGCGCCGCTCTCCCGCGGATACACCGCGTCGTCATGACTACGGGAATTTCGCCGGCGACGGCCTTGATCGCAACTGCCAGCCCCGGCGTCACGTTGCCTCGACCCATGCCCTCGATCACCAGCCCCTGGGCGCCGGCCGCCCGGCTTGCCTCGACGTAACGACCGTCGGCGCCCGCCACCGTCTTGATCAGATCGACGTTGGGCTCGATGGCGTCGCCCTTGAACGAGGGGAGAGAGGGGCGCACGGGGTCATTGAAGAACACCACATTGCCGCGGTCGACGACGCCGATGGGGCCGGTTTGCGGGCTGGCGAAGGAATCGTACGACTCGGCGTGCACCTTGACCACGTCGGCGGCGCCATGAATGGAATCCGCCATCACCACCATGGTTCCGCGGCCACGTGCCCCTCGGGACGCTGCCACCTGCGCCGCGGCGAGGACGTTGGCGGGCCCGTCCCAGGTCGGATCCGACACCAGCTTCATGGCGCCGAACACCACCACCGGCAGCGCCGGGTCGAGCACGCGGTCGAGCACGAAGGCGGTCTCTTCGATGGTATCTGTGCCGTGCGTCACGATGACACCGTCGATGGCGCTGTCGGTGGTTGCCGCGCGAACCCGGTCGGCGAGCTGCAGCATGCGTTCCGGGTGCATGTGGGGGCCGGGGTAGCGGCCGAAGTTGTCGATGATTACGTGTGCCACCTCGCCGAGCCCGGGAGCGCGTTCGAGGATCTGCTCCCCGGTCAGCGAGGGCACCGGCAGCCCGCTGTCGGCGTCGAGGGTGCACGAGATGGTACCCCCGGTGAACACTGCCAGAATGGTCGGCAGCTCTTTGCGGTCGGCCATACGGTTCTATCCGTTCTGCTCGGCGAGGAAACGTTTCATGCCGCTGCGGTATTTGTAGCCGCTGCCGGTGAGGAAACAGGCGACGGTCTCGTCTTTGTCGAGATCACCACGCTGTAGCAGGCGCGGAATTGCGGCGAGCGCGGCGCCGTCCTCGGGGGCGCCGTAGATTCCTTCGTCGGCGCCCAGATGGCCGACGAAGGCCATTGATTCTTCGTCGGGCACGGCGATGGCGGTTCCACCGGACTCGCGCAGGGCGCGCAGAATTTCCTGATCGCCCACCATCATCGGCACGCGCAGGCCGTCCGCCACGGTGCGCGCGTCCTCCCAGGGCGTCACCGACTCATCGCCGGCCTCGAAGGCGCGGATCACCGGGGCGCATCCGGTCGATTGCACCGCGATCATGCGCGGTCGCTCGGCGCCGATGCAGCCCAGCGCCTCGAGCTCGTCGAACGCCTTCCACATGCCCACCAGGCCGGTGCCGCCGCCGGTGGGATAGATGATTGCGTCGGGAAGCTTCCAGTCCAGCTGCTCGGCTAGTTCGATGCCCATCGTCTTCTTGCCTTCGACCCGATAGGGCTCCTTGAGGGTGGCGACGCTGAAGAAACCTGCGCTCTCCATGTCGGCGGCAAGCCGGGCGCCGGCGTCGGTGATGAGGCCGTCGACGCGGATCACCGTGGCTCCCAGGGTCTCGCACTCGTCGACGAACTCGCCGGGCGCGTCGGAAGGCATGTACACGGTCGCCGCAACCCCGGCGCTTGCAGCGTAGGCGGCCATGGCGCCGCCGGCATTGCCGGCGGTGGGGATTGCCAGCGAGCCGATCCCGAGCTCGATGGCTCGACTCACCGCCATGCAAAGACCGCGTGCTTTGAACGAGCCCGTCGGATTGAGTCCTTCGTCCTTGAGCAGCAGCTTCCCAACGCCGGCGCGTTGCCCGAGGCGTGGCGCGCTCAGTAGCGGTGTCCCGCCCTCGCCGAGGGTGAGTCTGAACTGCGGGTCCCGCACCGGAAGGATATCGGCGTAGCGCCAGAGCCCGGGCGGCCTGCCGGCCAGCCCGGCGCCTTGCCGCCAGTTGGCGGCCGCGGCGTCGAGATCGTAACGCGCGAACAACGGTCCTCCGACCGCGGAAAGGGTTTGTACTTTGTCGGCTTCGTAGACCGCGCCGGTGCGCGGGCAGTAGAGTTCAACGAGCGTGGAATCGAGCATCTTGGCCTGCTGTCGAAGGGGTTACAAGGCGGATGAGGTGCGGCGCCCGTCGAGCCGGCGAGAGCTGTGCCCCGGCCCATCTTACCCGCGCCGCGGCAGGCGCCAAACTCGGTTGCTCCTCCGCGTTTCCGACGGCTCGGCGCGTTGAAAGGTCGGGGAGCTTTTGCTACCCTTCAGTGCGCAACTCATTGGGCGTTCGCACAGGGTGGGCCCCGGCCCACTTTTTTCTTTGCCTGCAACTTCACAGGAGGCAGCGTGGTCGAGACGCAGACGGTCGAAGAGCGCGTCGCCCCGTTGGCTGCACGGATTGCGGCACGTGAAGGCTGCGAGCTGGTGCAATGCGCGTACGTTCACGAGGGGGGGCGCTGGTTTCTACGGGTGTACATCGACCGCCCGGATGGCATCACCATTGACCACTGCACGGCGGTAAGCCGGCAATTGTCGGCGGTGCTCGATGTCGAGGACTGCATACCGCACGCCTACAACCTCGAAGTGTCGTCGCCCGGCCTCGATCGGCCGCTCAATACTCCCGATGATTACCAACGATTCGCCGGTGAGCCCGTGCACATTCGAACGACCACGCCGATTGGTGGGCGTCGTCGTTTTCGGGGAATTCTCGAAAAGCTCGAGGACGAAGTCGTTACCGTTGCTGACGAGTCCGGTCGACTGTTCGAAATCCCTCTTGAAAAGGTGCATAAAGCGCGCCTAGATCCTCGAATTTAGACTTCTCAACAATTGACCACTACCAGGTGGCAACTACAATGACGCGACTGTTGCTGCAGACAATCGAGCAGATTGGACGCGAGAAGAACATCCCTGCCGACGTCATCATCGAAGCCGTCGAGGAGGCGATGGCGGTTGCGTCCAAGAAGTTCCACAAGACCGAGCAAGATCTCAAGGCGCGACTCAACCGGGAGACCGGCGAGGTCGACGTGTTTGCCGTAAAGGAGGTCGTCGACAGCGTCGAGGACGACGACCTGGAGATCACCGAGGAGGCGGCGCGCGAGATCAATGCCGACGCCAAGTTAGGTGATTTCGTGGACATTCCGATGGAGACCGCCGAGCTCGGGCGCATCGCCGCGCAGGCGGCGAAGCAGGTCATTTTCCAGAAGGTTCGCGACGCCGAGCGCGACAATATCCACGCGGAGTTCGTCGAGCGTGTCGGTGAGCTGATCACCGGCCTGGTCAAGCGCTTCGAGCGCGGTGACATGGTCGTCGACCTGGGTCGCACGGAGGGTCTGCTGCCGCGGCGCGAGCAATCACGCGCGGAGCACTACAACATCGGCGACCGCATCCGCGTGGTCATCGTCGATGTGCTCAAGGTCTCGCGCGGCCCGCAGGTGGTGGTGTCGCGTGTGCATCCGGAAATGCTGATCCGCCTCTTCGAGATGGAAGTACCGGAGATCTACGATGCCACCGTTATCATCAAGGGTGCGGTGCGCGAAGGCGGCGACCGCGCCAAAGTGGCGGTGCACTCCACCTCGCCCGATGTGGATCCGGTGGGAGCCTGCGTCGGCATGCGCGGCTCGCGAGTGCAGTCGATCATCCGCGAGTTGCGCGGCGAAAAGATCGACATCGTGCAGTGGTCGCCCGACCTGCAGCAGTATGCCATCAACTCGTTGAAGCCGGCGCGCGTCAATCGTGTAACGGTGATCGATGGCGACGAGCGTCACCTGGAAGTGGTTGTCGATGAAGACCAGCTGTCACTGGCAATCGGCAAGCGGGGTCAGAATGTTCGCCTTGCCGGCAAGCTGCTCAACGTCAAGATCGACATCAAGAGTGAGGAGGACAAGAAACGCGAGGTTGAAGTGGCACTGGCCCAGATGGCCACGCGCGAGGAGCCTGTCGAGACCCTCGACGGCGTCGGCACCAAGACCGCGGAGGCGATGATCGCCGCGGGCTTGAAGACTGTCGGCGACGTCGCCGAAGCCGGCATTGACGGCCTTACTGAGGTTGCCGGAATCGGGCCGAAGGGGGCCGAGAAGATCCTTGGCGCCGCCAAGGCGGCACTGCTTGCGGCAATTCCCGAGGAGCCCGCGCCGCCGCAGAAGCCACCGCAGACGGAGAAGCCGACGGAGAGCGATCCGAGCAAGGTCGTCGAAGTGGTGGATACGGCGGCAGTACTGGCCGGCCTTGCCGCTGCGGCCGATGACGCTGACGAGTCCGCTGCCGCTGCCGACGAGTCTGAGGGTGATGCCGCCGACGAGTCTGACGTCGACTCTGTCGACGATGCTGATGCCGACGCCGCCGATGTTGACGCCGGCGCCGCCGGCGATGCTGACGAGTCCGATGCAAACGAGAAAGATGTTGCTGATGAGGCCACCAACGACCAAGAGTTCGTTGCGGCCGGGGAATCCGACGAGACCGGAGACGACGAGGTCGTGGCGGCAGGAGCTGCCGACACGGACGACGAAGAAGTCGTCGACGCTTCCGCCTAGCGAGGCACGAGGAGTAAGTAGAGCGAATGCGCGTTCATGAGCTGGCAAAGAAGCTCGGCATCGAGAGCAAAGCAGCTCTTGCTGCGCTCGGCGATCTCGGTCTGGAGATCAAGAGTGTCCATTCATCGGTAAGCGAAGAGGCTGCCGAGCGTGTCGCGGCGAGCGTGGCCGGGGGCCCAACGACCAAGAAAGCCGCCAAGAAGACCACTAAGAAGGCTGCCAAGAAGACCACCAAGAAGGTTGCAAAGAAAGCGGCGTCGAAGAAGAAGACCAGCAAGAAGGCCGCGACCAAGAAAAAAGCCACCAAGAAGGCAGCCAGCGGCGAGGAAATAGAGCCGAAACACGCGGCCAAGCCGGAGCC
>Ga0114950_10004587_pt1 | contig 10736 bp, 7 predicted proteins | sample N075metaG_FD_83503 | JGI IMG/M metagenome (GOLD analysis project Ga0114950, IMG submission 83503) | Deep subsurface microbial communities from Kermadec Trench to uncover new lineages of life (NeLLi) - N075 metaG | ecosystem: Environmental > Aquatic > Marine > Ocean trench > Sediment | place... | reverse complement strand
TGCACGGCCGCGGTGATGACGGCGCCGGCGCCGATAGCCGCCGCAGGCGAGCGGAACAGAGTCGCATGGATGGCTCGCTCTGCTCCCGAGGCCAGCACCGTCTTGAGCAGATCGACCAGAAACTTGAGAGCGAAGAAGAGAAGAAGCACCGAGGCGAGCAGGATGAGGATCGGGGAGTGGCCGAGCAGCTCCAGAACCCATTCCGAGATCGGCTTGGTGAAGATCTTGACCGGGCTCAACAGATCTGTTCCACCAACACCTTCGACGATCGCGCTGAGCTTTCCGGCCGCGCGTCCCAGAAGTCCGAAAGCGATCTCCAGCGGCAACAGGATCAGAACCGTGAGCCAGTTGAAGAAGTCGTGGATCGTGGCACCGGCAAAGGCCCGTCGAAACTCCGCCGGGCGAGTGACGTGGGCGAGCGCCACCATGGTGTTGGTCACCGACGTGCCGATGTTGGCGCCCATGATGATCGGAATCGCACCCTCGATGTTCAGAGCGCCACCGGCGACCATCGAGACCACCATGGCAGTCGTCGTCGACGAGCTCTGAACCAGGGTCGTCGCCAGGATGCCGACGAAGAGACCGACAAAGGGATTGGCCGTACGAGCCAGAAGAGTCTCGGCAACGTCCTTGCCCATCAGTTTGAACGCCGCGCCCATCAGGTCCAGGCTGACGAAGAAGAGCAAGAGCAGGCCGGCCAGTAGGGCGACCTGAGTGGCAATGCGGGCCTTGGAGTGCATCGGTTCGCGCTCAGCCGATGAGCGAAAGATATCAAGAATCCGATGTTGGCGGCACACTCGCTGGCGACCCGATGGTCATCTTCAGATTCTCGAGCGAGATGTGGCGGCGCGCTACTGAAAGCAGATCTTCGGGGACGAGATCCGCGAGGCCGCGCTCGAGCCAAGTCGGATCATCCAGGGGCAGGCCGTAGAAGGAGGCCTGGCCGTCCAGGTCTGCCCACTGGCGGGCCGTCTCACGGCGAAACGGTTCGCGCCCGATGAGGTAAGAGCGGGCATCCTCGAGCTCCCGCGGCTCGACGCCAGAATCGAGCAGACGGCTCAACTCTTCGCGCACGCAGACCCCGGCGCGCTCGACCTTGCTCGGTGACGTCGCCACCATGACTATCAGCCTACCGGGATCGAGGCCGGCACCGGCCACAGCCGTTGCGAAGGCGGTGTAGGCCAGGCCCTCGGACTCGCGGACTCGGGACGGAATCCGCCCCGTGAGGCCCGCACCGGCACCGAGGATCACAGAGAGGGCCTGCAGAGATCGATAGTCGGGGTGAGCCAGAGGCACTGTCACATGCCCGAGGAACAGGTGAGACTGATCTCGGGCCTGCGTCTCGACGCTGCGTCGAGCTTCCGAGAGCCCTTCCCACCGGACCACCGGTCGTCGCTCGGCCGTGCCGACTTCGAGTCCATCGAGCTCGCGTTCGGCGAATCGGCGAACCTCTTCTTCGTCGATCCCTCCTGCCACGGCGAGCACGACACCACTGCGCAGACCCTGGTCGTGAAAGCGCACACAGTCCGCGGACCGCATCGCTCCCAGCGATTCCGGGCTTCCCTGAAGCGGGCGTCCGTTGGCATGTGGATGGTAGAGCTGCTCAGCGAAGGCCCATCCTGTCTTGACGTCAGGCTGGTCGCGCAAGCTGTCGAGCTCGGCCACGCCTTGCTGGCAGACCCAGCCGAGTCGATCCTCCGGGAAGTCGGGCTCCAGTAGGAGCTCGGCAAGCCAAGCGAGGCCCTGGCGCCAGTCGCGCTCCAGACAGTCCAGGCGCAGCCCATGGCTCTCCAGCCCCCCGAAGCTCGACAACACCATACCCAGATCGTCGCTCTCTCGGGCAACGCGGCGCCAGTCGCGCTTGCGCGTGCCTTCCATGAGCATCCGACCCGTGAGCCATGCCTGCCCCGGCTTCTCTTCGCAACGGCTACCACCGCGCACCCAAAGCCGCATTGACACCGTAGCGGATCCCGGGATGTGGCGAGCTCGAAGCTCGAGGCCTGACTTGTTCGAGGCATTCATGCGTGAAACCCACCTACGACGGCAAGGACCAACCAACGACCCCCCGATTCAGGTCGAGGTAGCGAGTCGCGACGTCGCCGACATCATCGGCCGAGCAGTCGAGCACTTCGCGGCGGTATCTCTCGGGAAATCCGGCATCGTGATGTGCGATCGACGACGCCGCCATCAGGGCCCGCTGATAGATGTGCTCGTGGGCAAACACCCAATCGGCCCGATAGAGCTGTTTGGCTCTCTGGAGATCGGACACCGTCGGCGCCGCCTTTCGAGCTTCGTCGAGAAGCTCGAACAGCCGCTTCTCGACGAGCTCTGGATCAGTCCCGGGAAGCTCCAGAGAGAAGCTCAGGGATCCCGGCTCAGAGCTGTCGCTGAGATCCGCCGAAATCCATGCACAGAGCTGCTCCTCCTCGACCAGGGTCCGATGCAGGAGGCTGCTTCGGCCGACCGAGAGCCAGTGCAGTAGAAGGCGAAGGTGAGGATGATCGGGGTGCGAGCACGGCGGCGCGGGCAGGCTGAACAGCAACCTCGGCAGCTCTCCACGGCGCACTTCGAGCCGCTTTCGAGCCTCCGGGAAAGCAACCGGATCGGTCTCCTGAGCGCAGCCCTCCGCCGAAGGCAACGACCCGAAGGATCTCGCCACGAGCTCTTCGACCTCGCTTCCGACGTCTCCCGCCACGACAAGGACTGCGTTGCCGGGCCGGTAGTGGCTGGAGTGAAAACTCCCCAGAGTCTCGGGAGTCATGGCCAGCAGCTCCTCGCGCGTCCCGAGCACTGGACGGCCGTAGGGGTGCCCGGCGAAAAGCGCTTTCTGAACCCGAGCCTCGAGCGCGTCCCAGGGCTCGCTCTCGTACATCGCGATCTCTTCCACGATGACCTGCCGCTCATTCTCGAAATCTCTCGGATCGAGAAGCAGGCCGGCCATACGGTCCGCCTCCATCTCCAGAGCTCGGGGCCAGCGGTCGGCGGCGAACTGAAAGTGATACGCCGTGGAGTCGTGGCCGGTGAAGGCGTTGTTCGAGCCGCCGAGAGACTGAGTGAGACGATCGATCTCACCGGCGCCGAACTTGGCGGAGCCCTTGAACATCATGTGCTCGAGGAAGTGCGCCGTGCCCGCCTCGGACTCGGCATCGGCGGCGGCGCCGACCCGAAACCAGAGAACGGTCGTGACGATCGGCACGTGCCGGCTCTCGATAACGGCAAGCGTCAAGCCGTTGTCGAGTGTAGAGACCCGGAAGTCTTTTGAAACCGACTCAGACACCAGAAACACCTTCTCTGCCCGTCTGTTCGTCGGCGCGGCGCTTGAAACAGAAACTGTGCTTAGGTACGAAACCGTCCTCCCTACCGCTCCACCATAGCGAAGAGACAGTAGCCTCGCGTCTCGTCAGCTCGATCCAATTGCACGTGTTCTCACCTTCTTCGTCATGACGACCGCGGCTCGAGGTCGTCGTTCCGGTGTGGAGAATGGTCATCGGCAGCTCTCCGCCCACGGGCGCATTCGCCTGGGCGACGAAGGAGTGGTGCAGGTGGCCGGCAACCACCAGATCCACGCCCGCCGCGGCCAGGCCATGCAAGGCACGATTGGCGCCCCACAGCACTCTGGGGGCATGACCGCGCGGAGGCATGAGGAGGTGATGGTGGAGGACGGCGATCTTGAACAGATCCGGCGAGGCGTTCGAGAAGACGCGGGTGGCGGCATCGAGCTGGCGGCGCAAGATCCTCCCGCCGGTGAGCGTGAAGTTGAAGGCCGTGTTGAAACCGATCACCAGCAACTCGTCGTCCGACAGATTGGGCGCGAGCTCGCGGGCGAAGTGGCTCCGGTAGGCGCGAAACGGCGCCAGGGAGCGCTCCCAAAAACGGTACAGGGGAACATCGTGGTTGCCGGGAACCACGATCACCGGCACCCCGATCTCGTCGACGAATCGGCGGGCGGCGCGAAACTGGACCGGTTTTGCCCTCTGCGTCAGATCGCCGGACAGGATCACGAGATCGGGTCGCCGAGCGGCAACCAGATCGAGGACGCCGGCCGCACGATCCGGCAGATGCGCGGGACCGAAGTGGACGTCGGAGATGTGAAGAATGGACCGTGACACGGATCTCGCGCCGCGAAGCCACACGGCTTCCATCGCGGCGGCTCCCCCGCGGGGGTTACTCGACGTCGCTGTCGAGGATGTCGCTGTCGAAGACGTCGTTGAGGAGACTTGTCACCCTCTCGGTAGCGGAGTCTGAGAAAGCCGCGACGATCGCCCGGCCATGTTTCCGTCCGATGAGGAAACCACCGATGGCGACCAGCGCCAGAGAGCAGAGAGGATAAGCGCGAACGACTTCCTCCCACTCCAGCTCTTCGGGTAGGAGATCATCGACGACCTTCTGCTCGAAAGAGCGCTCCGGAGGGGAATCCGTCATGAAGCGCTGCGACTCAGCGACGCCGGTCGGAGCGGATGAGGAAGCCAATGAAGAATCCGATGGCGCCAGCGATCAGAACCGACCGGCCGGGATTATCGCGAACGTAGACCGTGACGTCTTCGCGCAGCCTGTCCATGTCCCTGCGAGCCTTGTCGTAGCCTTCACGAATGGACTCACTGGCAGTGCCGTAGTGCTCCTTCGCGTACTCGGAGGCGTGCTCGGCCTCCTCTCGAACCGTCCTGGAAGCCTTCAAGACGCGCTCCTTGGCGTCTTCGAGCCTCGACTTCGCATTCTTCGCCACCTTCTTAGGGCTGGTCTCTATTACTTCTTCGCTCAATGCAAACCCCCTGTATTCAGAGCCAGTCGCGCCTCGCTTCTGCGGTTGCCTGCTGAGTCTCCGAGGAGAGAGTCCGCGGCCGGCGCGAACCGCTAGTGTACCACTGGAAGGCCGGCCAACAGGCCAGACCGGAGGGAAGACTGGTGGAGCAGAAGGGATTCGAACCCTCGACCCCCACGTTGCGAACGTGGTGCTCTCCCAACTGAGCTACTGCCCCACTCCGGGAGCCGCATTGTAGCGCGCAATCGGCTCGCGCGAACCGTAGCAGCCTGCTTAGTTCCGGTTCTTCTCGATCAACCGATCGAGCAGCTTGACCGCGCCCCCGAGGCCCTCGTCCGCGAGCGCCTTGCGCGCCGCGTCGACTGCGATGTCGATCACCACATCCTTGCTCGTTTCCCAGTCGGGCTCGACGTCAGGCTCTTCGAGAGTGCCGCTCACCCGAAAAGGCAGAGTCAACCATCCGTCAGGGTCCAAGAGCGAAACGAGGATCTCCTGCCCGGTCCCTCCTATTCGGACACTGTCGACCGGCGCATGGACCTCCAGGCGCAAATCGATAGGTCCCTCGAGGTCGAGGAGTCCGCTAACCCCGAGCCTGGCGTGCTCCGAGACGAGCTCGAACGGGGTGATCTCGACCTCGTTGCCAGTCACGCGAAAACGAATCTCGGTCTCCGCGTACGGCGCGCCAGTGAGAATCTCCCTGCCCAGCAGCCGTTCGATCTGACGGATCATCGTCGGCGAAGGAATCTCGCCCGGCTCGAGATGGAGCGTGCCCTCGCCGGTGAGATCTGTCATCTCCCAACCGGCGCCCGTCGCCTCGAACAGGAGCTCCGCCGGGCCCAGACGGTCCTCGCTTCCAACACCCAGGACGGCGCCGAGATCGATCTCTCCACTCAGTTTCAGGTCGTATCTCGAAGGCTCCTCGTTGAGATCGGCGTGCAACCAACAGCCGGTGAGGCGGGCAGTGCCAGTGTCGAGCTCGACCTCCTCGAGCCGTAGCTTGCCGGCCTCGACGAACACTTCACCCGCGATCCCACTTGCAGTCGAGTCTTCCGATCGAATCTCGGCGGCCTGGAAGCTGCCAACAGCGAACAGCCCGTTCCACCCTGCGCCACGATCGAATCTAAGATCGTGGAGATCGAGAGTCAGGCCGTCGACTTCGAGCTCCGCCTCCGCGGCATCTCGGCCGAAACTCCGCAGGCTACCGTTCTCGATTCGCCACGAAGTGATCGCAATGACGATGTCCTCACCTTCAGCCTCCGACGATCTGGCAGGCGGCTCCCCACCTCCTCGGCCTGCGGGTCGCCGCCGATTCCGGCGGTCGATCTCGGCGGCCTCCACTGCCGGTCGGAGCTCGAGCTGCGGCCGTTCGAGCACGATCTCCTCGATGAGGATCCGGCCGCGGAGCAAAGACCAGAAGTCGTGTCTCAGAGTCACACGATCGACCTGGAGCGCTAGTCGGCCGGATTCGAGCTCGATGCTTGCCGAGGCCCCACCGAGCTCGAGGCCTGAGAACAGTGCCAGGCGCGCGCTTCGTGCGGAGACCGTCACCCCATCGATCTCGTTACCCCTGCGTAAGACCTCGCGACCCAGCAGCTCGCCGTCGAAACTGAGAATCAGCGCCACCGTCGCTGCCATGAGCAGGACCAGCAGAACCGCGACGGCCGCAAGCACTCTTCGCATCCGAGCAGCTTATCTCGACCCCGCGGAGCCTGGAGGCATTCTCTCCATCACTGCCGAGCCGGTAGCAACATTCAAGAATTTGTTGCAGGGAATCCAATAAGATGGATCACAGGCGTGTAACGCCTCGCTGCTGGTACGTCCGAAACCCTGTAACCTGCTTCAATGACCTGTAAACACGGTGCAAAACCTGTGCTGCGGGTTTCTGCTCCGAAGCAAGGAAGTTGGCATCGACCTTGCCCTTCTAGCCTTCAGAGAGAAATCGGGATGTGCCTGATCCGGCCTAGTGGGCCGTCCGACCGATCAACACCGATTTCGAAGCAAACGAGACAACAGGAGAAACCATGAAAAGCACAACCTCGGGCCTCCGGGCCCAGGCACTCGCAGTGGCGCTGTTGCTGACCCTAGTGCTCGTACCGAGCGCCATGGCGCAGTCAACTCGCGGCATCATCGAAGGAAACGTGAAGACCGACGCCGGAGACAGTCTGGTGGGAGTCCAAGTCAATCTTTCTTCGCCCAACATGCAGGGCACCCAGACGAAGGTAACGGATGCCAACGGTCACTTTCGCTTCGCGGCGCTGATCCCCGGCGTATACAAGGCAGAGTTCAGCCTCGATGGCTACCAGGCCATGTCCCAGGAGGCGATCCGGGTCCACATCGGCTCGACTCGCCGGATGGAAGTGGAAATGCCCGCTACCTTCCAAGACACGGTAGTGGTCACCTCGGAGCGACCAGCCATCGACCTCGGAACAACCGAGCTCGGCGCCAACCTGAACGCCGACATCTTCAACGAGCTCGCCACCACCCGCGACGCATTCGACATCGCCCGCGTCGTTCCGGGAGCGCAGGCCGACTCGTGCAACCCCGTTTCCGGACAGTGTCAGGGCAGCCAGTCCTTCTACGGCTCCACCGGCGCTGAGAACTCCTACTACATCGACGGAGTCAACGTCACCGGCATCGAGCTGGGACAGCGCGGCAAGACGCTCAACTTCGAGTTCGTCGCCGAGGTCCAGGTCAAGACCGCCGGCTACGGCGCTGAGTACGGGCGCGCCGTCGGAGCGTTGATCAACGTCATCACCAAGTCGGGTGGCAACAGCCTCAAGGGCGACGTCTTCGGCTACTACGATGACATCCAGAACTCGCTGAGCGGCGCGGCCAAGACCGGCCCGATCAGCGGCAGCCGCCACATCAAGGAGTTCACCCGTCAGGACTTCGGCATCGACCTCGGTGGTCCCTTCGTTAAGGATCGCCTATGGTTCTTCGCCGCCTACAACACGGTCGACAACTCCGACGACATCGAGGTTCTGAAGGACACCGGCATTCCGGGTGCACCGGCTTCCGGCGACATCATCAAGAACCAGACCGATCGGGAGCTCTGGGCGGCGAAGCTGACCCTTTCGGCCTCCCCGTCGCACTCGTTCGTCGCCGTCGGCTACGGTGATCCCAGTGAAACCGTCGGCCCGGGCAACCGCTCGCTCGCCGCGAGTCCGTTGCACTGGCTGGGCAAGGACGAGTCCGGCGCGACCGACACCGCCCTCACCTACGACGGTGTGTTCAGCGACAACGTCATCGCCAGCGCCCGCGTTTCACTGCACGAAGAGTCCTACACCGTATCCGGTGCAGGCACCGAGACGGTCGGCTGGCTCGACCTGACCAACCCGCTCGGCGATGGCACGGTGGTGTGGGGCTTCGAGGGTTTCGTCGGCGGCTTCGGCTTCTATCAGAGCCAGCCCGAGCTCACTCGTGACCAGCTCAACGCCGACATCTCGTACTTCGTCGACGACTTCGGCGGTTCTCATGAGTTCAAGATCGGATACGAGTTCGAGGACATCGGCGGAATCAACGACAACTTCAACGGCGGTCGTGGTCAGCGGATCTATCGCTTCAACTGCGTCGACAGCGCAACGCGCGACTGCCGAGGCAGTGACTACTACTATCGTCATCGGTTCTACACCGGCGACAGTACGCTCGATCCCGAGACGCTGACTCTCGGCGACGTTCAGGTGCCTCTCAGTGTTGACATCAAGACCGAGAACGACGCCCTCTACCTTCAGGATTCGTGGAGGCCGACCGGCAACCTCACCCTGAATCTCGGCGTACGGCTCGAGACCCAGGCGCTGTTCAACGCCGATGGTGAGGTCAGTGGTGACTTCGACGACAATCTTGCTCACCGGCTCGGCGTGATCTTCGATCCGACCGGAGAAGGCAGGGCGAGACTCTTCGCGCACGTCGGACGGTTCTACGAGACCATTCCGATGGATATCGTCATTCGCTCGTTCGGTGGCGAGATCTCGATCTTCTCCTACAACCTGTCGCCCCTCGAGGCGGACGTGGCGAACGATCCTACGGTTCGCAACGCTCGTTTTCTCGGCGGTGGCCTCTCCCCACTCGATCCCACCGCCAAGGGTGAATACCTCGACGAGCTCGTGATTGGCGCCGAGATGGAGATCGGTAAGGCAGTGTACGGCCTCAAGTACATCAGCCGCGATCTCAAGAACGTCCTCGAGGACGCGCTCGCCGCGGACGGTGACTACTTCATCGGCAACCCCGGCAGGGGCCTTATGAAAGGCACCTACGACCTGGGATATGCCTTCGGTTACAACGACACCCTGCATGAGCTGCCGATACCGACGCGCGAGTACACCGCAATCGAGTTCACGCTCAACAAGAGGCTGACCGACAACTTCCAGTTCCTGGCCTCGCTGATCTGGTCCGACCTGAAGGGCAGCTACGACGGCAGCTACCAGATCTCGACCGGCCAGCTGGACCCGAACCTCAACTCGGCTTTCGACTACTTCGACTTCTCCGTCAACAACGACGGCAAGCTGTCGAACAACCGCGAGTGGCAGGCCAAGTTCGACGGTATCTACCGCTTCGACTTCGGTCTCAACGTCGGCGTGTCGGCGTTCTACCGCACGGGTACTCCGATCACGGCGATGGGCTACTCCGACGCCTACAACAACTGGGAGTTCTACCTGTCGAACCGCGGAGCGTTTGGCAAGGTTGACGGAGCGTACGAGGCGGATGTTCACCTCGGCTACCCGTTGCCGATCGGCGAGCGCCTGGAGGTTCATCTCCTCCTGGACATCTTCAACCTGCTGGATGCCCAAACGGAGACGCTGCGCGACATCCGCTACACCGACGGGACTGAGATCTATGTTCCTCTGGATGGATTCACCGGCGAGACCAGCGTGCTCCAGCCAGGAGACACCGCGAAGCCTCCGACAAGCACAGGTTTCAACACCACCAACGTGTGGACGAATCCTCGGAGATTCCGCTTGGGTGTTCGCCTGAGCTTCTAATCTTCCTCACAGAGGTGGATGCAAGGGGGCCCGCAAGGGTCCCCTTTTTCTTGCGTTCCCGCCGCTCGGCCGCCGCTCTAACGCACAAGTAAGATACACATCCATGCGTCTCGTCGCGGCCGGCCTCGCAGCACTGGCTCTCTCGGGCCTCATCCTGTGGCTCACCGTCAGCTGCGCACCGCAGGGAGACCCCGAGATCGCTACCGGAGTCGCGGACGAGCCCGATCCGCAAGCGGTCCGCGACGCCCTGCTGAATGAGATCGCGCTACGGCTGCCCGAGAGCGGTCGCAAGGTTCTGGTTCTCGGCCTCGACGGTCTCGACTGGGACCTCGTGCTGCCCTGGGTCCGCGACGGCAAGATGCCCAACCTCGATCGGCTGATGCGCACCGGCACCTGGGGCCGCATGGAGACGATCGTACCGACGCTGTCGCCTCTCATCTGGACGACCATCGCCACCGGAGTGGCTCCCGACATCCACGGAATTCTCGACTTTGTCGAGAAAGAGCCGTCGCGCAACGTCATGGTGCCGATCACCGGCCGGGGACGCAGGGTGCCGGCAATCTGGAACCTGGCGACCGCGCTCGACCGCCAGGTAGGCGTCGTCGGCTGGTGGGCATCGTGGCCCGCCGAAAAGGTGAATGGAGTGATGGTCTCCGACCGGCTCTACTACACCCTCACCCAGGGAATCGACACCGCGGTGTTCCGTCGCGATCCGCCCGACCTCATCTACCCACCGCAGCGCGCCGACGAGTTCAAGGAACTGCGCGACAAGGCGCTACGGGAGACAGACTTCTCAGCGGTGCGCTACTTTCTCGACGTCCCCGAGGCAGACTATGCCAAGGCGATCGCGAGCAAGGCCGGCATGGACCATCCGATCGATGGATTTCGGCGTATTCTGGCTTCTTCGCGAACCTACTTGAGCTCGGGGCTCAGACTCGCTGCCGATCAGCCCGACCTGCTCATGGTCTATCTCGAGGGAACCGACACGATCGGCCATC
>Ga0114950_10004586_pt1 | contig 10738 bp, 11 predicted proteins | sample N075metaG_FD_83503 | JGI IMG/M metagenome (GOLD analysis project Ga0114950, IMG submission 83503) | Deep subsurface microbial communities from Kermadec Trench to uncover new lineages of life (NeLLi) - N075 metaG | ecosystem: Environmental > Aquatic > Marine > Ocean trench > Sediment | place... | reverse complement strand
CTTTAACACCGGCCGCCGCCATGCCTTGTATTGCCGCGTTAGTTTCGGCAAACGACAACCCGGCAAGGCGCGCAACTACGCCCGCATTTTTTAACGCTTCGCTTGTCTCGTTTATTTCCGAACTACCCAACCGCGCACCTTGGGCGAGTATGTCTATAAATTCGCCCGCGCTTTCGGCACCTTTACCGAACTGGTTTAACGCTTCGCCAAGGGCGGCGGTTGCCGGGGCAAGGTCTAGCCCGGCCGCTTCGGCCAATGTTACGGCCGCTTCGGTAGTGCGTTCTAAGGCGTCTAGGTTGTCTAGTAAATCAGGTTTGGCCGACGCCATTAACTTAAACGCCGTGGCCGCTTGCGACGCGCTAAGGGTCGTACTAGCGCCTATACGCTTCGAAGCTTCGGTAAGTTGGTCTAGGTCTTTGCCGGTCGCGCCAGTAATTGCACTTAGCGCGCTTATCGACTTTTCGAATTCGGCAATTTTCTTCGTGGTATTGGATATAACCGCCCCGGCGGCGGCGAAGGCGGCAAACCCGGCAAGTGCTTTTAAGCGGCCGCCGATATTCTTTAACGCTTTGTCGGCACCGCCAAACGATTTATTAAAACCGCGCCTTTCGCCTTTGAGTACAACGCGACCCGTCCAAGTTCTTTGTACCATGCCTACTTACTCCGCGTCGCTAAATGGTTTTCGATTAACTCTACCGCCGTTACAAATACGTTAGATTGGTTTAGCCAACCCCCACTTTCGGGCAAGATATTATTTTTGTAATGTTGGTAAAGTCGTAATAAAAATACCGACCGTTCGTTAACCAACCAACGCAAACATACCGTACTTTCTAACCCTAGTTCGGGTATCGACCAACGCACGTAACCCGCGTCGTGCGTTACCGTGTCGCAACTACAAACTTCGCAATTAAAAACCCCCGTCGGGGCGCGTTGCACTTCAACCGCGATTATAAGTTTTTTTCGTCTTCCCCCGTTAAAAACGACCGCGACAAAATTTGGCCGCCTAATTCCAAAATTAACACGTACGGCAATACGTCGATATTACTACGCGTAAATTTAAGCGGTTTACCTTCGTGGTTAACTACGTTTTTCCAATCCGCAATACCCGCTACCGCCGCTTCGTATAAACCCTTGCCCGAAATTTCGCCGCTTTCGCTATGGAATTCCCCTTGTAACTTTGCTATTTGCGGTGCCTTTAACGGGCGTAACAAAAATTCGGCCGGGTCGCTATCCTCTTTTTCGCTATCGGGCGTCCACCATTCCGGCACTAAACCGGTTAATGCTTTAACTGTCATACGGTCACCTTTTTTTAACTTACGTAAACGTTATTAATACTTCGTCGTCGCCCGAAACTTCGGCCATACCAAACGGTATATCATACGTGCGTATGCCGTCACGGTCGCCGGGGGAAACGTCGCGGTATGACGACGCCGGTATATCAACTTCGTACCGGTTACCCAACGTGCCGCCAATAACGCCGGTACCAATTACTAATACGGTACCGTCTTCTAAATCGGTTAACGGGTCTTCTACCGCGAGTAATTCCGCTTCGGGGTCGTAACTTCCGTTCGGGTCACGTTGCGTTAACTGTACTTCGGCAAACCCGTCGCTTGCCGAAATGTCGGGCGGCATTGCAATAGTGTTCGACATATCCCACGTTAGCGCGTTAATGATTGCGCCAAACCCGCCGATAACAAACGGCACGCTAATTAACGCGGCCGGTACCGTTGCTATGTAAGTTGGGCTAGCCAACGCAACGTCGGTAACCGCGTCTACGTGACCGGTTAGCGTAAACGTCATTTTGCCAAGCGCGCCGGTTTCCAAGTTAAACGACACGTTGCCGCGTATGCCGACAACGTTATAACGTATGCCGTCTTGGAAATAGTAAATCGTTATGCTTTCGTGTAACGAACTTACCGGGGCGTATTGTACGTCGGTTGCCGGGGCGATTGTTTCCCCGAAACCGCAAGCGCGTAGCAGGGGGCCGAATTCGGGGGGTACGTCAACCGCGCCGCCCGCGCCCTTTATTTCTACGTCAAACGTAAACGTCATAAGACGCCCGCCGTACACTTGTTGCAACATTCCAATATTAGCGCGAACGGCGGGGCGTTCATTCATACGCAACCCTTCGTTAGACCAACTAATATTTTCGACTAACATAGCGTCGGTACCTTCTACCGGTACCGCGTCTACGCCGTACGTGCCTTCTATCTTGGCTAAGATTACTTCGCGGTTAACTAACATTATCTTTACCCTTTGGTTTGGTGTCCGACTTCTTGCTAGACTTCTTTACGGTTTTCGTGTCGCCTTTTTCTACGACTTTGCTACCGCCCGTTTTTTGTACCATTTTAATTCTCATTACGTACCCCTTCTTAATCCAAACTATCTATATTAGTCCGTAACCGAAATTCCCAAACGGTACGGTACGTAATAGTTTTTTGTTCGCCGCTGGCGTCTAATACCGGTTCGTCGGCCCCTTGCGGTATCGTCGTTAAAATAAAGCTTAACCCTTGCGTTACGTCGGTCATTAACGACCGGTGTACGAAGTTACGCATATCTAAAAAAATATTGTCGATTGCGACCGCCGTAGACTTCGCGTACAAGTCTATAAAAATTGATTGCGCCCAATCTATAAACGCGACGTTATCGGGGCCAAGCGGGTTAAGCGGGGTGTCGGCACCAATTTCGATATTGTAGGCGGGTAACTCGGTGTCGGCCAAAGTTTCGACACGCGAACGGTAAACCGTACCGGCCACTATGCCGGGGTCGGCCTCTAAGTTAGTTACCAACGCGTCTATTAATTGTTCTATTCGTGTCGCCAACGGTTAGCCCAACGCGTCGTCTAACGTTTCTATTAACGTTGCCTTTGTGTCTTCGGGGTTTACGTCTACTTCGTATTCTTCGGCAAACTCCAAAATTTCGGCCTTGGTGTTTTCCATTGTCGGAAGGTCTACCGTTTCTTCTTCTTCTTCTTCGGTTTCTTCTACGGTTTCTTCTACCGTTTCTTCTACCGTTTCGGTTTTCTTTTCGACAGGCGCTTTACCTTCTTGCACCAAATACTTTTCTAACGTTGAAAACGCATAGCCCGACCGCCGGTAGTGGCCCCACTTGGCTAACGGCGCTTTAACTACCTTGCCGTCTTTTTCAAAATACGCAAAATGTCCGGTCGTCATTTTTTACCCCTTCTAAGTTTCTAACAGTAGAAAAACTACTAACGCGCTTTCGTCGGTTTCGAAATCTTTAACGGTGTAGCCAACGCCGCGAATAGTAAACAAGTCGCCCTTATTGGGGCTAGGTGCGTCGGTATTCGTTAACGTTACTTGCGGGCTAGTAGCTATAAAATTTAGGTCTTCGGTGTCGGGTTCTTCGTCGGGTGATTGAAAAAAACCAGTGACAACCGCCGACGCCATACCAAAAGGCGTATACGTAACGTCTTCGCCAAACGTGGCGATAATATTAGCGTCGGCGGTGTCATAGTCGGGCATGGTCGATTACGGTTCGACCGTACCGTTACCCGGCGTTAGCAATACGGCAATGTCTTCGCCGGTCGTCGCGCCTTTACCTTCCCACGCTACGCCAAACCCGATAATATCCCCGCTTGCGGGCGTCGCGTTTTCGTCGTCAACTTCCGACGCGCTAACGTCGTAAAACACTTGCTCGCCTTGGATAATTACGGCGGCGTCAACTTTTGGCAAGTTGTACACTTCCGAAATTGCAACGGCAATATTGTCGGCCGCTACGCCGTCAACCAAGCAAACGCCAATCATAGAACCAACTACAATCGCGTCGCCACTTGCAACGGTGCCGCTTAACGTTACGTCAATGCGTCGGCCGTTTTGTACTCTATTTCTAGCCATATCTTTAAAACTCCATGCAATAAAACTTAGTGCGTTAAAAAAGTAGCGGGGCGCACAAAACCCCGCTACTGGTTTCGGTGCCTAGTTACTACTAGGTGCCGTCGTCACGTTGCCATGTTCGGAATTCCATTGGCGCGGTGCCAACGTCTATTCGTACTTTGAATTCCGTACCGTCAATACTCCAACCCGCTTGTTGTTCTAGCATTGGCGTTTGGTTGCCGTCTAAAAACGCAACTTCGATAGTATCGAAGCTTTGCCCGGCGGCAAGGTAATAACGCGTCGCGCTATCGGCGTCTAAGCGTGGGTCGGTTACGACTTCGGCCAACCCATTTATAGAGTTTCTAACGCCGGGGTTTGCTTGACCGGGGGCGGTCGTGTCCGACATTAGCGAAACGGCGGTACGGTTAAGCACCTTCGGCACTAACAGAAACGACGGGGTAATATTAAGACCAACCGCGCTACCGCTAGCGTCGGTTTGTAACCCCATTGCTACGTCCATATCGGACAACGCTTGCACGCCCGTCGCGTCGTTTGTAAGCGGCGTACCGCCCGCGCCCGACTCGTTAAGGTTGTTATGCGCGGCGTCAAACAATGCGATACCGTCGCCCATAACCGGGTTAGACGTTAACGCGCCGTATGCCAAGTCGCCAACTACGCGCGAAGCGGCCCGGCCCATTGCCGACGGTATGCGAGTAAACGCGCCCAAGTCGTCGTTAATGATTGCTTGCCGGGAAATGGCGAACAATTTGCCGTACGTTGCAAGTTGGATAGTTTCGCCTTGCTCGGTAAAGCTACCGTACTTGTATTCGCCGTCTTCGTTGACCAATTCCAAGTCGTTAAAACTTGAAAGGTTAACGCGCCGCCCTATCTTAAAGTCGGATAGGTTACCGGTTTGCGCCCAAGTCGCCCACGTTTCGGGGGATTCTTCAAACCCCTTAAGCATAGACTTGTTAGCCGCGTCGGCAAGAATCAACGGAAAGTCGGAAGTTGTGAACGCACGGCCGACTAAATCCATTTTGCCAAACCGCGACGTATCAATATTAACCAACTCCAACGAACGCCGGGCGTACTCCAACAACGTATAAGCACCTAGCCCCGTCTTGGCAACTTCGGCCTTTTGGTCGGCGTCGGCAATGCCCGCACGAACCGCAAGCGAAATAATTGCCGCGCTTCGGAACTTGTCGGCAGAGTCTTCGCCCGCTTGTACGCGTACCGCTTCGGCCCCGGCCGGTTCGGCACCCTTACCGATTTCGACTAACAACCGCTTACGCGATTCGTTTTCGTCGTGGCCGTCGGCAATACATACCGCCCGCATTGCTTCGAATTGCGGGTAAGGTTTGTAAGCTTCGTTAATCGCCGTAACGCGGGTGCGTTCTAGCGTTACGCCTTCGTCGCGCGCCGCATCCAAGTTAACAACTTTGGACGTAACGGGCGGGTCGGCCGGTTCGGGCGTTGGCGTGGGGGCGTCAAGCGCCGTTAACTTCGCGCGCACTTCGTCGGTTGGGGTGTATGGGCTACCGTCTTCGTTAGTAGCAGTACCGGCGAGTATAGCGGCGCGAGTTTCTTTGGTATCCCCAATTGGGTTACCGTTCGCGTCAAACTTAAACATGGCATTTTTTCCTTTGTCGTTAACAATGTCAATTATACGGTAGGCCGTTTGGCCTTCTTCTAGCCCGCGCCCGACGCCTACAGTTTCGTCGGCTGGCGTGCTTACCGCGCTTACTTCGAATGGTGTCCAATCGGTTATACGAAACTCGTTTGGCTCGCCCTTACCCTCGCGGGTTAATGTCCGTTCGTTGATAGAATAACCAACGGAAATATTACGCAAGATACCGTCTTGTATATCCTGCCATAAGTCGTCTACGTCTTCGCGTTTGCTAAAACGTATTACCGCTTCTATGCGGCGGTCTTTAATGGTTGCGCTTTCCACGACGCCTATACGATTTTCGCGGCTAAAATTGTCGTGGTTAAAAAGAAGGGGTGCGCCGTCGTTAAGACGGTCTAGGTTAACTTCGCCGCGCTTATGGCCTAAGACTTCTACCCAAGGTTCGCGGAAAAATGACGAACGTAAAACAGGTTTTTCGGAACTAACAGAAATACGTACGGTGCGGTCTTCTTCGCTAATAATATGCTTGGCACGTATTTCGACATTGCGGTAAATGGTGCCGCCTATCCGTTGTTTTAACGTTCGCATTTAATCACCCCTAAAAAGTTTACGTGTTAACGACGCGGGCCATACCGTCGGCACCTTCTATTAACTTTGCGGCCGACTGTAGCGCCGGTACAATCCGTTTGTAGTATCGCCCCGGTATGTCTTCGCAACAATCCAATAGCCCCGCCATTACGTCGGGCGAAATTATATACCCTACCAATTTGTCTTGGCTACCATTTTGTAAGGCGGCCAACGCTTCGGCGGGTATTTCGGCGTTAATTTCGGCGGCGTCTTCGTGGCCCGGCAAGGTGCTTACTTTCTTGTCTTCGTTGTCTTTACTCATATCTACGGCCTTTTCGTTAAGAATTTTCGATATTGGTTACTTGGTTTTTGCGGTCTTCTTTTAACGCTAGCAAGTAATTTATGGCGGCGTCGTACGCGTCTTTTAAGTTGCGGTCGGTCGCCGCTTGCTTTAAATCGCGCACGGTTTGAAGGTTTGCGTTTATCCCGGCCAAGTCGCTTTTAAGTTCGTCTAGGGCGATTTCGTTAATAACTATGGCCGCTTCGGGTAGTTCGAAAACGTCACCACGTAGCGCGTTAAACAAGTCGTTACTACCCGCTTCGCCAGTGTTACTAATTTCGTTTCTTAACCCTGTATACGTACCGTTGTTAATGATACCTAGCGCCGCATACTTAACGGCAACCGCGTCTAAAAACGCGCCCGCTTCGGCGTTCTTTAACCGGGCGGCGCGTGCTTTAAAAACGTCTATAGCTTCGCCGCGTGTAGGCGACCCCGCTACCGCTAACGTTACGAATTCGGCAAAGACTGTTATAAGTGTATTCACGTTATTAACCCCAAGGCAACTAACGCCGCGTGTATACCAATACTGGTAACCGGTACGGCAAGTTGTTTAGCAATTGGCGCGGTACCGTAAAAACCTAGGTTAGTCGCAACGTGCGCGAAACCGTCGGCCCCCGCGTTAAAAATTTCGTTAGCTACCCCGGCGGTATAAACCCGCAACCGATAACGCCCGCTATTGTCGGCCCCTTCGCGTTCGGCCGATTGAAACGCTATGTTAACGCGGCCGCTTGTGTCGTCTTCGATACTCCAAAATAACGCCGTACCGAAACCGTCAGCCATATCGCCCGTTGTTAACCCGGTAAGTCGCCACGACGAAAGCAATAAATTTGTACTGGTAGCCCGGCGTATGAAATCGGAAACCGGGAATATATCGGCCTCTACAATTATGCCGTGCAAAACTTGAACCTTCGACGCGTTCGCCCCGGTTATTTGGGTATCAAGTACAAGGTGCGTACCGTCGAAATATATACCGGCGTCGGGGGCCGCTAACGTATTGCCAAAGTGGGCGGCAATGTTGTCGTTAAAGTGAATAGTACCCGCGCCAAATTCCGACGCGGCGGTACCTATGTTATTTAAAAAGCGCGTGTTACTGGCCGCGACAAGCGCCGAACGTATCGCATTTTTTGTAACGTTGCCGCCGAACGGTATTGCCGCAACGTCAACGCCATAATATGCCGTCATGCTTTCCGCACCCGCGCCGGGGGCGAATAAAGAAAGCGCCGGGTTTTGGCACCATATACCGCGAACCGTTCCGAAATCTATAGCCGACCCTAGAACCGTCGAAAACTTCGGCGCACAAATTAACGCGCTTATATTTGTCACGTTCATATTAGCGCCGAAAACCGTACCCGCTAACGTGGGCGAAAAGTTAACCCCGGTCGCCGTTGCCGTAGTACGCGAACCACTAAACGGGTTAGTAAGACGCGGCCCGGCGTTTAATACTATTGGGTTTAGTGGGTTATGGCCCACGGCGCTACCCGCTACCAAATTTGGCAACGCTTGTAAAACAGTGTACGCGGCAAAACCGGGGTTAACCCCCGTCGTAATTATCGGCGCGCCCCTAAACGATTCGTAAATAAATGTTGAGTTAATAAAGTCAATCGTACCCGACATATTCAAACCGCCGCCAACAAACGCAAAAATATAACCTTCGGTAGCGTCATAATTAAATACGTACGGCCTACCGCTTAACGATATACTTTCGAATTCGACGGGCGATTGCATTACGATAGTACCCAAGTCGGCGTCGGTCGAACCGCGTAACCTTAATTCTTCTAACGAAGCTAGCCCGCCTATTGCACTTTGCCCGCCCGCCTTGCCGGGTTTCCAAAGAAAATCGCTTGTGTCTGCTACTTGGTCGCCGCCGGTCGTTTGCGTTAACGTTATTTCGTCGCCGTCGCCCGCCGTAACTAGCGCGGTAACAACCGAACCGGTGCCGCCGCCCGCTATCGACATTACTACCGTTACTTGTGCGTTGTTCGCAATGGCCGCACCTTGCGCCGCAACGTTAGCAATACCTATAGTTATGTCGGGGCCGTTGTCGGTGTTACTAGCAACTTCGACAAGTATAAAGTTATCGGCGTTACCCTTGTCTTGTATGTAAAGTAAGTCGCCCGCTTCTAACAACGCCAAGAAGTTCGCCAAGTCTTCGGCGTTGTCGTTGGTTTCGTTTAGATACAGTTCGGTCGCTAGTTCGGGGTCAACGTTATTAAAGTTAAGACGCCCGGTACTTGGGCTAGTACCGGTGCTTGTGCGGTAACGCCAAGGGCCAAGACCGGCAAACCCGCCCCCGGTGTTTAACCCTGATAAGTCTACCGTAATGTCGGGGCCAAGCGGCCCGGCCGTGTCGCGTGCAAAAACTAAATCGGTACCGACTAACGTTATAGAACTAAAACCGGGGTTAGCACTTGCGCCACCACTACGACCCGACGCACCGCGCCCGCCGCCCTGCCCTTGCAAGTTAATAGACTGTCCAAACTTACCGTTAGGTTGTTCGAAACTTAAGCGCGTGCCTTCCCACTTATGGCGGGGTACGGGGCCGACTTGGCCTTGGTCGCCTTTGTCGCCTTTGTCGCCTTTCGTCCCGGCGTGGCCCAAATGCCCGCTACGCCCTGTAAGGCCCGCTACGCCCTGTATGCCGCGCTTGCCCTGTATGCCGCCGTCGCCGTCGTCGCCGTGCGGCCCGGTGTCGCCTGTTAAGCCTCGCGTGCCGCTAGCGCCGTCTTTACCGGGCGGGCCGGTGCCGCCGCCTTCACCTTCGCCCCCGCGCGTACCACGACGGCCACGACGGCCCCGGTAACCTTCGCGGTCTAGCAATTCTTTTAACGTATTGCGAACGTACGTAGCGACCCAACGCGGCACTTCTTTAACGTCAAGTTTTTCTAACTCTTTAAACAACGGCGACGCCCCCCGCGTATTAAGCTACGTTAACTTTTCTAAACCCGTCGTCGGTGTATTCGTATAACTCGCCGTCGGGGCCGTGGTACTTGCGACCCGCTACAAAACGGTCGGCACTTTCGGCGTTCGTAGTGTCGTCGTCGGCCCCGGTGTTGTCGCCGTTGCCTACATCATTTTGGTTATCATTAGTAGAGTCGTCGCCACTAGATACATTCCCGCTATCGTTAGCAAAATCGCTACTAAAAACCAAACCGTCTTCGTTATCTTTTTCACGTTCCCGCCCTATTTGTTTTTGCACTAAGCGCGGGTTGCCGCCTTGCTCTAAAATAATTTGCGCCTTCGACTTAAACCCCGCTTGCACTTGCTTAATTGCGCTTTCGGTTTCGCGCATTGGTTCAATATACGGCGTGCCTAACCCTACGTGTTCGGCGTCGAACAACGTTAACGGGTCGGCCCCGGCGAAGTCTATAGCGCCTTGGTCGCGCGCCGTTTCGACAAACGCTTGGTAAATCGGCGCGACGTACGACCGTATAAACTCGTTACGCAATTGCGTATAGACGCGCGCCATTTCTACCAGTTCTTGCCGTTGCGAACTGTAAGACCCTTCGTAGTCTTTAGCGATAGAACTGTACCCAACGTTAGCACCGCCCGCGACCGCCTTAAGTTGGTTAGCGCGAAAGTCGGTTATTTTATTGTCGGGCCGTTCGTTTTTAAGGCTTATCATTTCTTCGCCCGGTTGCAAACTGTCGGCAATAATGCCGGGCGCTAAATCCATTTCGCGGAACCGGTCGGGGTCGGCGTCGTCGGTGTCAACGTAATCTATGTTCTTTGTAATGGCGAAGGCGAAAGCGGCACCAATACGGGCGGCCATGCGTTCGCTTTCTTCGTAGTCTTTTAAGTCGTCTAGCCGCGTAAAGATACTAGCGAAATCGGACACGCCCCGCGTTTGCCGTATGCGGTCGTTGCGCTTTAGGTGTACAACGTTACCCGCAATAATACCTTTAACGTTATCTAGGCTAACGAAGCTAGACCCGCTACTTAATCCGGTTAACGTGCTATCGCCCGGCCCTTCGGTTGGGTATTGCTTAAAGAAAAAATACGTATTAGGGCGGCCCCAAACATTTTTCTTAATGCCTTGCCGTATGTTGTCTTCGCCCTTGTTAAGACCGACCGGGCATAAATCCGCTTCTAGTTGTTCGATACTAAATTGTATTACGGTGCCGTGGTCTAGCCGGGGAATGGTGCCTTTAAGAAGTTGTGCAAATACTTCGCCGTCACGAAACCACGCACGGCACGCCAAGCGTTGTACCTTGCCCCAACTTTCTTCCCAAGTTACTTCCGGTACGTTGCCCCAATCTTGCCAAAGAGTTTCTAACCGTTTGTTAACGTCGTCCATTAAATCCCCGGCCGTAGTCTTAACCATTGGGAACGTAAGCAACCCAACCCCGACGACTTGGCTAACTAACGTAT
>Ga0114950_10004584_pt1 | contig 10741 bp, 10 predicted proteins | sample N075metaG_FD_83503 | JGI IMG/M metagenome (GOLD analysis project Ga0114950, IMG submission 83503) | Deep subsurface microbial communities from Kermadec Trench to uncover new lineages of life (NeLLi) - N075 metaG | ecosystem: Environmental > Aquatic > Marine > Ocean trench > Sediment | place... | reverse complement strand
TTGTGAATATGACCACGCCCGGCACCTTGGTTCGAGCTGCCCTCGGCGAGGCCGTGGGCACATTAGTGACGACCTTGCAGGAGCCAAAATGATCAACGAAATTGTTGCCGATGCCGGATCTCGGATGGACAAGACGATCGAGGCGTTTAAGGTAGAATTGACGAAGATTCGTACGGGCCGCGCTCATCCCAGCTTGTTGGATCACATCATGGTCGATTATTACGGTGTGCCAACGCCCCTGACTCAGGCGGCGAATGTTAACGTTGAGGACGCCCGGACATTGACCGTTACGGCGTGGGATAAATCGATGGTTCCGGTGATCGAGAAAGCGATACTAGAATCCACGCTAGGCCTGAATCCGATCACGTCCGGTGCCGTAATGCGCATACCGTTGCCACCACTTTCAGAGGAGCGACGCCGCGATTTGATTAAATTGACGAAGTCCGAAGCGGAAACATCAAGGGTTGCTGTTCGCAACATTCGGCGCGATGCGATGCACCATATAAAGGATTTCGTCAAGAACAAAAATGCCGCTGAAGACGACGGGCATAAGGCAGAAGCGGAGGTACAAAAATTGACCGACGTTCGAATAAAGAGGGTTGACGATATTTTGGCCGAAAAAGAACGTGAGATGCTGGAATTCTAACGCTTGTCCGCGTTAGGCGCTCGTGGTGAGGGAAAATCCGATTTTAGCCAGTGTTCGCGCGCTAATTTGTGGCGAATAGTGATGTTATTTAATAAAATATTCGTCGGGAACGAATATTCGCGTTGGCCCCGCAGGGGTGAAGCGCAGGGCTAGGGATGCGCTGAATAAAAAGAGGGCGAATAATGACCATAGTTGGCTTTGCCGCAAGGCGACGTCCGACCGTCACATAATCAGGCAATGACACACGAATCAAACAACGGTTTGCCGCGGCACGTCGCCATCATCATGGACGGTAACGGGCGCTGGGCTAAGCGGCGGCAGCTCCCGCGTATAGCCGGCCACCGCGCGGGGGTGGAGAACGTGCGGGTTCTCGTGCAGCGATGTGCCGAACTGGGGGTGAACGTGCTTACATTGTTCGCTTTCAGTAGCGAAAATTGGCGCCGACCGCGGACCGAGGTGAGGTTGTTGATGGATTTGTTTTCGGTGGCGCTCGATCAAGAAGTCGAGAAGCTCCACAAAAACGGTGTTTGCCTGCAGGTCGTGGGAGACCGCCGCCAATTTCCGGTTAAGCTACAGCGACGGATCGACCGCGCCGAGCAATTGACGCGTGATAACGATGCCTTGCTCCTGGTGATTGCTGCAAACTATGGCGGACGATGGGATATCACCCAAGCGACACGCCGGATCGCCGTGGCGGTAGCCGACGGTAGTTTGATTTCCGATGACATCACCGAAGACACGATCTCTCAATATTTGTGCCTGCCCCGCATCCCGGAGCCGGATCTGTTCATACGATCGGGGGGCGAGCAACGAATCAGCAACTATATGCTGTGGCAGTTGGCCTACACTGAACTCTATTTCACGGAATGTTTGTGGCCGGATTTTGACCTCGATGAATTCGACCGGGCGTTGAAAAGCTATACGACTCGGCAACGTCGATTTGGCATGACGGGCGATCAGGTGGCGGTCGCTAGTCTCGCAACGAGTTCGGCTGGGTAGCGCGTTGCTGGTGCCGTCATCCCAACGGGTCAATCGATTTGTCCCGAGTCCGATCATTGCCTAGCTCGGTCATGCGGCGCGAGTCAATCGCCGGCAACCGAATTTCTGCAAATAGGTGCTGAATAGTCGGGTCATTACCGCTGGCCTTTTGGCGCCGACTGTCGTCGTCGGCGTTTATTTCTTGCCGGTCGAGCAAATAGCGGCATTGCTCGGAATTTTTCTCGTTATCGCGGCCTGGGAATGGTCAGGCCTACTCGGATGGCAGCGGCCGATCGCGAGGGTTGCATATGGCGCATTCGTGGCCTTACTCGCGTTCGTCGTTTGGCGTTGGCGTGCCGCGGAGGCGTGGTCGTCGACCTTGCACCTTCTGGCACTTGCATGGTGGTCGACAGCGCTGCTATTTGTCGTCGCTGCGCAACGGCAGCGCTTGGGTAAATATGTGAGTTTCGCCAGTAACGGTGCGACTGGACTAATGGTATTGTTACCGGCATGGTCTGCCATCATTTGGTTATTAACAACCGACCGTACGATGCTGTTGAGCCTTTTCGCGCTGATTTGGATTGCCGATTCCGCCGCATTTTATTGCGGTCGACGGTGGGGCCGCAGACGTCTTGCATCCAATGTGAGTCCAGGTAAATCATGGGAGGGGGTCGCCGCTGGCCTTGGTTTTGGAGCAGTGTGTGCCGTTGTCATCAGTTACGCAACGCAACGGCCGGTTGGTGCTCAGATCCCATTTATCGCGCTCGCGATGGCCGCTATTATCGCCTCTGTCGTCGGTGATCTCTTTGAAAGCATGCTGAAACGAAATATCGGTGCGAAAGATAGCGGTCAGGTACTCCCGGGCCACGGTGGGGTCATGGACCGAATCGATGGTCTTGTCGCCGCGGCGCCGGTTTTTTCGGCGGGGCTGTACTATTGGGTCAATCGGTTATGACTGGGATCACCATACTCGGCTCGACCGGGACTATCGGCGTTAATACGCTTGATGTGGTATCGCGGCACCGTAACGCCTTCGAGATCATTGCCTTGACTGCCAACCGGAACGTTGAGGGCTTGTTTGCGCAATGCCAGGCGTGGGAGCCCAAAATCGCCGTAATGGCAGATGAGTCAAGCGCTGAACGACTGGCGGGCCTGATTCGAGCGCACGGCCTGTCGACAGAAGTACTCGGGGGTGTTTGCGGATTGGAGCAAGTGGCCGCCGCGCCCGAGGTCGACGCAGTGATGGCCGGGATCGTTGGTGCGGCCGGATTACTGCCGAGTATCGCCGCCGCGCGGGCCGGTAAACGGGTGATGTTGGCGAACAAAGAGGCGTTGGTGATGTCGGGACAGTTGTTTATGGATGCGATCGTTGATGGCGGCGCCGAACTGCTCCCGATCGACAGCGAGCACAACGCGATATTCCAGTGTATGCCGAAACAATTCGCCGAAGGTCTCGATGCGGTCGGCGTGCGCAAGCTGTTGTTGACTGGGTCCGGTGGCCCATTCAGAACGACGCCGATAGAGGAACTGAAAACGGTTACACCGAGCGAAGCCTGTGCACACCCGAACTGGGTAATGGGTAGAAAAATATCGGTCGATTCTGCGACAATGATGAATAAGGGGTTAGAAATAATCGAGGCTTGTTGGTTGTTTCACACGACGTCCGAGAAAATTACGGTCGTGATTCATCCGCAAAGCATTATCCATTCGATGGTGGAATATGTCGACGGCTCGGTTCTAGCCCAACTGGGAAATCCTGATATGCGTACCCCGATCGCCTATGCGCTTGGATTCCCAGCGCGCTGGGAGTCTGGAGTTGAACCCCTCGACCTGTTCGACGTCAAAAGCTTGCATTTCGAAGCACCTGATACCGACCGCTTTCCATGTCTGCGTATTGCCCGTGAGGCCATGATCATGGGCGGGACGGCGACTACGATCTTGAATGCGGCTAACGAAGAAGCGGTCGCCGCTTTTTTAGAGGAACGTATTCCCTTTACAATGATTCCCGAAATAATCGAAAAAGCGTTGGAAAATGTGACTACCAGACCGACGAACAGTATCGATGTCGTGCTTGAAGACGACGCGAATTCGCGCGCTTATGTCGGACGTCTTTTGTCGGTGGATGTGAGCTGATGGAATTAATTCAAACAATTATCGCATTCATCGTCGCGCTTGGGATCCTGGTGACAGTCCATGAATACGGTCATTTTTGGGTGGCGCGAAAAGTTGGCGTAAAAATACTTCGATTTTCCATTGGCTTCGGCAAGACGGTATGGTCTACACGGCGGGGCGTAGATCGGACGGAATTTGTCCTTGCTGCAATACCGCTCGGCGGTTACGTCAAGATGCTGGACGAGCGCGAAGGAGCGGTGTCAAGCGAAATGCGGCACCGAGCATTCAATAATCAAACACTCATAAACCGTACAGCGATCGTTCTGGCGGGACCCGCAGCAAATTTTCTTTTCGCCATACTCGCGTACTGGGTGATGTACATGATTGGCGTTTCCGGTCCACGGCCGATTGTTGGTGAGGTTGAACCAAATTCGATAGCGTCGAGCGCGGGACTGCGCGAGGGAGAGGAAATTTTGGCTGTCAATGGGCAGCCCGCCGCAACTTGGGATAAGGTGTTTCGGTCGTCGGTCACGGCAATCCTGGACTCAAGTTCGATTGTGCTCCAGGTGGTAAACCATAACGGGCGCGAGCGGGACGTACGGCTCCATTTAGGCGCAATTTCTGTGGATGATCTTAGTCGTGGGGATTTTTTTGAAAAAATTGGTTTTGTACCGTTTCGTGCACCCATAGAACCAAAAATTGGTCGTGTTCTAGCCGGTGAGCCCGCGGCACTCGCAGGATTAGCAGCGGGTGACATCATCGTCTCAGCCGATGGCAGCGCAATAAATAGCTGGATCGAATGGGTCGAGTATGTTCGTGATCACGCAATGCGGCGTATCGACGTCGTTGTATTGCGCGACGGAATATCAGTCGTTGTATCGTTGACACCGAAAGCGGTGATGTTAAATGTCACGCGGATCGGCCGTATCGGCGCGGAAGTCGACGTCGCCGGGATTAAGCCGGTTCCCCTCGGAATCGAGCGCTATGGACCCGTAGATTCGATGTCGATGGCCTTCCAGCGCACCGGCGAGGTTGTTTCGACAACTGTTAAGTTTGTGCGCAAAATGGTCATTGGCGAGGCGTCAGTGGAACACCTCAGCGGGCCATTGACCATCGCGAAATTCGCACGGCAATCGGCCGAACTTGGACTGCCGCGATTCTTGGATTTTTTGGCGTTAGTTAGCGTCTCTCTGGGAATACTGAATTTGCTGCCGATCCCAATGCTCGATGGCGGACACTTATTGTATTACCTGTTAGAATTTACATTGCGCAGGCCGGTCCCGGAATCGGTGCAGTTGATCGGACAACAAGTTGGAATGGTTCTTCTGCTCGGGCTGATGGGATTGGCGCTGTACAATGACATCATGCGTATGATGTAGCTGGTGACAGAAGTCTCAATATAATTAAAAAGATTTATGGACATAACCCTCGTTAAACGTTGGGCTAGGGTCTGTTTGTTGTTTGCGATCTCCTCATCGGCGCTCGCTATCGATGCCTTCATCGTCGATGACATTCAGGTTAAGGGCCTCAATCGAATTGCTCCGGGTACGGTATTTAACTACCTAACCATTACCGTCGGCGACACCATCGACGATCAAAAGGTACGCGACGCCGTTCGTGCACTGTTTAAAACGGGATATTTTCGCGACGTTCGGCTTGAACGCGAAGGAGACATTCTCGTTGTCATTGTTGATGAGCGGGAGACGATCGCCGACATCACATTTGATGGCAATAAGGTGCTCAAAACGGACAATCTGATTGAGGGTCTCGGCGACGTTGGCTTTGCCAAAGGCGAGGTCTTTAACGAGGCGAAGCTCGATAAGGTCAAGCAGGAATTGCAGCGGCAATATTACGCGCATGGAAAATATGGGGTGCGGATCACCTCGGAAGTTACGCCGTTGGACGACAGCAGCGTCAATGTGCATTTCACGATATCCGAAGGGCGGGCGGCGCGCATCAAGGAAATTAACATCGTGGGTAACGAGGTTTACTCTGATAGTCAGATAATCGGCGACTTTGAGTTGACCACGCCGACCTGGACGAGTTGGTTTACGAAAGACGATCAATATTCCAAACAAAAGCTGCAGGGTGATCTTGAAGACCTACGGTCGCGCTATGTCGATAATGGATATATCTACTTTAACGTTGACTCGACGCAAGTGTCGATTACGCCGGACAAGGCCGATGTCTATATTACGATCAATATAAGTGAGGGCGATCGCTACACGATCTCGGAGGTCAAACTGGCGGGCACGCTGATTGTAGAACCGGACGAATTATTCGACCTCGTAACGACGCGCACAGGGATGGTCTTTTCGCGTAAGAAAATGACGCAAACGGCGAAGAATCTGACGGAACGCCTCGGCGATGAAGGCTATGCATTTGCTAACGTCAACCCGATCCCGAACGCAAACGCAGAAACTAAAACCGCCGCGATTACCTACTTTATTGATCCCGGACAGCGTGTTTACGTGCGCCGTATCAGCTTTGTTGGCAATTCCAAGACGCGAGACGAAGTCCTGCGACGCGAAATGCGTCAGTTAGAAGGGGGCTGGATATCGACCTCTCAAGTCGAACGCTCCAAGGTGCGCTTGCAGCGGCTGGGGTTTTTTGAAGAAGTCAATGTTGAAACGCCGGCGGTTCCGGGATCAACCGACCAGGTCGACGTCAAATTTGCCGTTAAGGAGCGCCCGTCCGGAAACTTATTACTCGGGTTGGGTTTCTCGCAGTCGCAAGGGCTTATTTTTAATACCAACGTAACCCAGAATAATTTCCTGGGTAGCGGCAGAAGCATCAGCTTCGCGTTCAACAACAGCGAAGTTAACCAGTTATTCCGGCTGGGCTACCTCAACCCGTACTGGACTATTGATGGGGTCAGTCGCGGATTCAATCTCGCCTATCAAAAGACCGACTCGGGCAACAGCTCCAATACGACCCAATATAAATCCAAGGTGATGTCTGCCGGCGTGTCGTTTGGCATCCCGATATCCGAATACAATTTCATCTCGATTTCGGGGGACTACGAATTCACTGACATCGATACGTCTCTCAATCTTCTGGATCCTAGAATTGCATTTTTTATCTTTACTGAAGGCAATGAATTCGATGTTTTGCGACTGACCTCATCGTTCTCCTACGATACGCGAAATTCGACGATCTTTCCGACCCGCGGTACCTTGCAGCGGATACGCGTTGAAGCTGCGGTGCCCGGCGGTAACCTGAGATACTACAAGGTCGATTATGACTCGCGCCTGTTTCTCCCACTGATCAACGAATATGTTTTGCTGCTAAAGGGCCGGATCGGCTACGGCGACTCGTATGGACAAACGAAGGAACTGCCGTTTTTTGAGAACTTTTACGCCGGTGGGCCGCGAACCGTCAGGGGTTACGAAGAAAATTCGCTGGGACCACAGGATATTTTCGGACGTGCATTGGGCGGCGACACAATGGTGGTCGGAAACGCCGAAGTCATTATCCCCGTACCGTTTCTACGTGATTTTAAATCGGTACGCTTGACCGGATTTTTTGACGCCGGTAATGTTTTTGGCGCTGATGAGAGTTTCGACCTCGGCGATTTGCGCATGGCTGGGGGGCTCTCCGGCGTTTGGTTGTCCCCGTTCGGTTTGTTATCAGTTAGTATTGCGCAACCGTTTAACGATCAAGATGGAGACGAGGTCCAAAAATTTCAATTCACCTTTGGCACGTCGTTTTGAACCATTATTCGAAACGGGGCCCGATACAAGAAAACATTTGAAATCTGCGTGTTATTAGACAACGGGCGGACTACGGAGTAACTAGCATTGAAAACATTTAGGTTTTTTCTTTTAGGCATTATTTTCGTCGCGGCAACCGCTATTACCGTAGATTGTATCGCCGCAGAATATAAGATTGGGGTCGTCAATGCGGTCAAGGTACTCGAAGGCGCGCCGCAGGCGGATGTCGCACGAAAGAAATTAGAAAAGGAGTTCTCGGCGCGCGATCGTGAACTCGTGGCCGCGCAAAAGGCGCTCAAGAAGCTCCAAGACAGGATGGTCAAAGACGGTGCCATCATGAGCGAAACAGAGCGCTCACGGCTCGATCGTGAGATCAAGAACAAAGGACGGGAATTGAAGCGAGATCAAGATGAGTTCAGGGAAGACGTTAATTTTCGCCGCAATGAGGAATTCGGAAAGATCCAGCGCGACATCCTCGAAGCAATCCGTGAAGTGGCTAAGAACGAAAAATATGACTTGGTTTTAGGCGAAGGTGTCATATTCGCCAGCCCGGTAGTGGATATCACAGGCGCTATCATTGAGTTCCTGAAACGATAAAACAGAGGCCGTCTTATCGGCCGATTACGCGTGATAACCTGTAGAACATCGATTTGTACGGCTGTTGCCTCGTCCGGCCATTTTTTTTAAATGGCGTTGCCGATAGACGAGCTCGCGCGCCGGATCCAGGGTCTATTAACGACGGATTCTATCACCGATCTAAGACGAATCGCGCCGCTTGATCGGGCGATGCCGGGCGACCTCAGTTTTCTGGCAAACACCCGATTTCGCAAAAGACTGGTCCTGTGTCGCGCCAGCGCGATCATCGTTGATCGGGACTCGGCAGCATTGTGCACCACAGAACCGGTTATCGTCGACGATCTGTTGATAGCCTGTGCGCGCGCCGGCGAATGCTTACCGCATGCATCGCGCGTGAATGAGGTTAAGAATTATCCCGTCCAAGACTACCAGCGAGTCAGTCGCACCGCTGAGGTGTCGCCAAATGTAGTTCTTGGCTGGGCCGCAACGATAGGTCCTCATACGATCGTCGGACCCGGTTGCGTCATCGGCGATGGCGCGCGGATTGGTGCTTACTGCGAGCTGGGTCCAAATGTAACAATCGCGGCGGCGGCGGCGCTTGGTAATAGGGTTACGGTCGGCGCAAACAGTTCTATCGGGGGTGAGCCCTTCCTATATGTCCGGGATTCGAGCAAATGGTTGAAGCTCCCGAGTTTCGGGAGTGTCGAAATAGGAGATGATGTCGCATTGGGGAGTCACGTTACGATAGATCGTGGCGCAATTCGAGATACGATATTAATGGCCGGGACCAAGATTGATAATCATGTCCATATTGCGCACGGCGTTATTGTCGGGCGCGATACCGCGATTGCAGCACGCACCGCAATCGCGGGCGAAGCGACGATTGGAGATGGATGTACTATCGGCGGCGGAGTTGGTATTGGCGAGGGCGTTGTCGTTGCGGCCGAAGTCCGCATTACGGCCATGAGCATGGTGACGAAGTCGTTGCCTGAGGTCGGTGCGGCGTATTCTTCTACGTGGCCGGCTACACGCGCTCGCAGGTGGTGGCGGCAGGTTTCGATCCATGCGTCGGCGGGACGGCCAACCTCCTAGATTTCGTTGCTGCGCATTTCTTGAAGCGGAGTTGGATAATTGACTAGAGGATACTGTATGAGCGAAATAACAATTTCGGAGATACTCGATATGTTGCCTCATCGATATCCGTTTCTTTTGGTCGATAAAGTTCTCGATTGTGTGGCCTTCGAAACCATTACTGCGCTTAAGAATGTTTCGTTCAATGAGCCGTTTTTTCAAGGTCATTTCCCGGATCAGCCCATTATGCCTGGTGTTCTGATCCTGGAGGCGATGGCGCAGGCTACTGGGGTTCTCGCGTTCTATTCGCATAAGACGCAGAGTAAAAGTGATGCTGCGTACTACCTTGTCGGAATCGATAAAGCGCGCTTTAAGCGGCCCGTAGGGCCGGGCGATCAGTTAATTCTGAAGGCGCAAATGACGCGACAACTTCGCGGAATTTATCGCTTTGAGGCGACCGCGCATGTTGACGGCAATTTGGTTGCAAGCGCCACATTTATGACCACCGAAACGGTAGGTGAGCCTTGATCGATTCCACCGCGATTATTGATGCTGACGCGATAGTTGATCCGGATGTTTCGATTGGACCATGGTCGGTCATCGGTGCTGGTGTTGAAATCGGGGCGGGTTCTTGGATCGGTTCTCATGTTGTCCTCAAAGGCCCGACGCGTATTGGCACGAATAACAAAATATATCATTTTTGTTCGATCGGCGAAGATCCGCAGGATCAAAAGTTCCAGCCCGTGTCGAATTCGACCTTGGTCATTGGCGACAATAATGTGATCCGTGAATATTGTAGTATCAATCGTGGCACCGACCACGGCGGCGGGGTGACCTCATTAGGCGATAGCAACTGGATTATGGCCTATTGCCATATCGCGCACGATTGCCGTGTCGGTAACCATACTATTTTTGCCAATAATGCGACCTTAGCAGGTCACGTCGAGATCCATGATTTCGCGATCCTCGGTGGTTTTACCGGGGTGCATCAGTACTGCCGGATGGGCGAGGGTGCGTTTTCCGCCATTGCGGCGATTATCGTTAAGGACGTGCCCCCGTTTATCGTAGTGGAGGGAAATACGGCGCGCGCGCGCACGATTAATCGTGAAGGATTGAAACGGCGCGGTGTCGAGGGCGAGATTATCGCGAAACTAAAACGCGCGTATAAAACGCTGTATCGGCAAGGGCTACCGCTACACGAAGCGCTTGTTCAACTCGAGGCCGATGGCGGGGGTGTTGCGCAAATTGGTCGAATGGTGGCTTTTATTCAAGAATCGAGCCGAGGCATCGTTCGATAGGAGGCAATGCCCAGCTGTCTTAGTCCCTATTTCTCTTATCACGGCAGTGCGGTCCAATGAACCTTTGAACCTCAGGGACCTCTGATGAATTCTGGAGCACTCGAATGGCCGCCAATAGCGGGGACTCTTGGCAAGATCGGCAATGTAGAGCTGGGCGCATTCAAGCGCCAAGCGACGCGCCATAAATTGATCAGAGGTTCCTTAAACAACTGCGCGTAAAAGTGCTACACCTTGGAGCCGACATTGAAGAGTTATTTGTTACCACAAAGACCACAAAGATATTTTATTCTTATTTTTACAACATTATATTCTTATTCCCGTGTTCTCCGTGGTTAAGTCTACTATTT
>Ga0114950_10004583_pt1 | contig 10742 bp, 11 predicted proteins | sample N075metaG_FD_83503 | JGI IMG/M metagenome (GOLD analysis project Ga0114950, IMG submission 83503) | Deep subsurface microbial communities from Kermadec Trench to uncover new lineages of life (NeLLi) - N075 metaG | ecosystem: Environmental > Aquatic > Marine > Ocean trench > Sediment | place... | reverse complement strand
AGCTCATTCCCGTCACTTTTCTTGGGCTAAAAAAATCAATTCGAGTCCCTTTTTGTCGCAGACGATCGCTCCTGATTCTGTATCTGTGGCCTGGCGCCACAACGACTCTAACGTAGCCCGGCGCGAGCCTTACTCTCGAAGGGATCGGGATCGAGATGCCGTTGGGAGAGTTGCCATCAGGCAATCTGCGCGGAGATTTCTCCGGGAGACTGATGAGACGACCTGCCTGAGGATCATGGGTTTCTGAACCTGAAGTGGATCATGTTGCGCTCACGCCATGAACCGGCTGTACGTCGTCAAATTGATCTGGACAATGGACAGCTTTTGCTAAGAGACAGTTCTTGGTTTCTTCCTATGCCGCCTTGCTGGCCAAATACTCCTTCATTTACTTCGTTTCAGCGTCAGTCGCTTGATCTTGTCTTGTCCGTGTGATCGCCTGGCGTGATGTCGATTGCTTTGTTGGCGGGATCTGTTTTTTCGATCTGCACCCTCGCACCCTCACTGAATGCCTGAAGCGCGTCGGCCAGCGCGTCCTAGGCCCCGGAACGACAAGAAAGCCCCGTTCAGAGCATGGTTGTCATATTGATACTTATCGGACGTAGCGAAAATGGCGCTTGTTTTTCCTACGCGCAATCCGAGGGGAACGTGTAGCAATCAACGGTTGAGCTGTACCCGACGTTCCAGGACGCGACGGATCGAGTCGTACCGCGTGTCTAGGCGTTCGAGGAGGCCCGAATTCGAAGTCGACCGCTGCCCAGCCCGCTTTGGCGCCGCTCGCGGATCGAGTTATACTCGATCGCCCAAAACTACCCGGGGCCGCCCAACTAAGGAGACCGCGATGACTCACCGACTGGCGCTTGGCGCTCTGCTGATCGCCCTCGGCATGACCGTATGGTGGACGACCTCTCAGGCACGGGACGAAGAGTCTTGCAAAGCGGCATGCCATCAACAGCAAGAGGAATGTCTCGAGACCTGCGGTGAACACCCGAACCCGGTCGAGTGCTCGAGTCAATGTCGTGACGACGGATGGTCCTGCCGGAACCATTGCTACTAAGCTGCGACGGGGACATGCAGGTCTTCTGCGCCCCGGTCGACGAAAACCAGAAGCGAGATCGCGATGCGGCGAGGACAGGTCGTCTCAAGAAGTAGATGCTGGAACGACTCAACATACTCTTCCTGACCCTGTTCGCGCTCCTCCTCGCTGGCGCCGCTGTATACGTATATCTCGATACCAGCCGTGAAGAGCATCTCATCATCGCCGCCGGCGCACGGTCGAGCGAAGGCTTTCAGCTCGTGGAAGCCATCGCGGAAGTCGTTCGGCGGCATCACCCCAAGCTCGACATCGAGGTCATCGAAACGGGCGGTTCCCTCGACAACAGCCGGCTGATCGACGAGGGCCTTGTCGACATGGCCACGATGCAAGCGGATGGCAGCAGTACCGTGTCGGGTCGCCTGATTGCGAGCCTCTACCCCGACGCCTATCACCTCATCGTTCGACGTGATGCCCACATCGAAGACGTCTCCGATTTGCGAGGAAAAACGATCGCTCTGCCATCGAAAGGCTCAGCGCAGAACACGTCTTTCTGGTTTCTTGCGTCCCACTATGGTTTGACCGAATCGAGCCTGACCTCGTTGCCGATGTCGAATCGGGCCGCCGAATGGGCATTGATCACCAACGCAGTCGATGCCGTCTTTCGCGTTCGTGCGCCCGGAGATAAAACGGTCAGGCATCTCATCGAACGAGCAGACATCGCTCTGGTCCCGATCGAGCAGGCGGCGGCGCTTCATTTGAGGAAACCGGCCATTCGCCCCGGTATGATTCCCAAAGGCAGTTATCGTGGCTATCCCCCGCTACCCCAACAGGATCTCGAGACAGCCAGCGTGCAGCGATGGTTCGTGGCGTCCAAGGATGTGCCGGCCAGCGTCGTCTATCAGATTACATCCGTACTCTTCGAGCGGCGGAGAGAACTCTCGCAGTTGAATTCGCTGGCCTCGCTCATCACCGCGCCCGGACAGGGTGTGGGAACGCATCTTCCATTGCACGAAGGCGCCGCGAATTACTACGACCGCGAGAAACCGAGTGTCTGGAGCGAGCAAGCCGACCTCCTGCGCACTCTCGTCTCGCTGATTGCGGTCTTTGGCTCGATGGTCTTCGCGTTTCGCAACTGGTTTCAGGGCGCGCAAAAAAATCGCGCAGATGCCTACAACAAGGATCTCCTGGCACTCTACGAGACGGCAAAGAAACACGAATATTCAAACGAATTCTATCAACAAGAGCTCGGCAGCATTCTGAGCGTGGTGATCGACGATCTGGACAATGACCGCATCTCGCGCGATAGCTTCGAGGAGTTCTCGTTTACCTGGCAGGCGGTCAGTCAGCTCTTGAAGCAAATCCCGGGCGATGCGGAGACCCCTCGGCCATGAGACGGTCTATCAATATCAGCCTCGTGATCGCGTTCGTGGTTCTTTTGCTGCTCGGTGTGGTATTCCATCGTGAGCAGCAGAAACGCGTGGAAGCTCAGGCTTCCGGCCATCTCAAGACGATGCTCATGCTGCGCAAATCCGTATTGCAAAGCCATTTCGAGAGCCTGCGCTCGGAGATGATCCTGTGGTCGAGCCAGGCCGTCGTCGTCGATGTTCTACGCCTGATGCAGTCCGCCTTTGATCGACAGGGACGAGCGGGACTTGCTGCGGCGGGCGCGTTGCCCGCGAGCGCATTGAGGGCCGGCGTATCGGATACGGAGTCGATCGATAAACGCGTGGCAAGATTCGCAGCCCATCATGACTACTACGACATCTTCATCATCAATTCCAATGGCGACGTGTTGTACACGGTCGCAAAAGAGGCTGCCTCCGCCACTAATTTGATCGGCGGACCCTACGCTGACTCCGGTCTGGGTAGACTATTCCGAAGTCTGATGAGCGAAGGCACTCGAGATCAGGTGGCTTTCGAAGACTTTTCGAACTTTGCGCCCAGCAACGATGAACCCGCCGCGTTCATCGGCTCGCGGATCTATTCAGGCGACGAATGGATCGGTGTGTACGCGGTTCAGATCCCGACGCGACCCATCAACGAAATCATGCAATTCAGTTCGGGCATGGGCGAGACGGGCGAAACCTACCTCGTCGGCGATGATGGCCTGATGCGCAGCGATTCGAGATTCTTCTCCGAGTCCTCGATTCTGAAAACAACCGTGACCTCGCCCTCGGTCGCCAAAGCGCTCTCGGGCGAAGTCGGCATCGAGATCGTCGAGGACTACCGCGGCATTCCCGTTTACTCGGCCTACCAACCCTTCGACTTCGAAGGGACCCGATGGGCCGTCCTGGCTGAACAAGACGTGGCCGAAGTGGTTGCGCCCGCCAAAGACACCCTCAAACGGATGGCGATGGGATTCGGGTCGATCGTCCTCTTCGGAATATTGCTGAGGTTCATACTGTTACACATCGTTGTGCCCGCTTCCCTGGCTGCCTTCCTCGGGCTTTCGCTGATGGACTCGATCGACGACGCCTAGCGACGGATCTCACTGCACATAGGCTTCAGGCTCTTCGTAGGCGCGACTTCGGCAGGGATCAGCTCGCGGGTACCGCGAAGACCGTGATGAAGCCGAGTGCGGCCGCGACGACCGCCATGCCGGCGCGCTCAACGGGCGACTTGCTCACGCTGATGCCTACCAGGCACTGCAGCATGTAGTAGAAAGCAAACGCTCGCGACGCGAGCGCCAGGATTTCGACGGTGTTCGCAGGCCAGGTGAGCGCGATGGCGCCGCCTCCCACCATGATGCAGCCCCATTTTGCTTTCAAATGTCCGTGGGTGGCTTCCTACAGGTTGCCGGTCGCGGCAAGCGTATCCGCCCGGAACGGCAAGAAAGCCCCGTTCAGAGCTTGGTTGTCATATTGATTGCGAGCTCAACCGGTCGATGCAACACTTTGTCTGAACCCATAACGTGGCGTAAATGCCGACAACCGGGGTGACGCCGAATACGACGTCGAGCTTTCCGCGCGACGGGCAGAGAGCATTCTTGGTGGCCTCATCGCGTCCGGCGTAGCGGAAGATCGTCTCGTGGCCGAGGGCTACGGATCGAACTTCCCGGTCGCGAGCAACGATACGGCCGAGGGGCGCGAGCGGAATCGCCGCGTCGAGATCGTCATCCTCAGGCCTGGGCTGACCGCCGAAGAAGCCCACCGCTGATCGAATCCGAGCCCGATTCGTCGGCTGGCCGGAGCCAATCTGCGATCATGCTTGCTGGGTGAAGCCCTGTTGGCGGACAGCCGCCACGAGAACACGTCCCCGTGATCGTCTCGACGGGCAAAGACCTGACAGCCGAAGGGCGCGCCGCGCTCAGCGGGGTCGTAGAAGAAATTCTGCGACGAAGGCTCAGTCGTTCTCGGTCGGGGTGTCGCAGCTGGGACGCTCGAGGAGCCCGAGCGGAAGCTGCTCGCGATCGAGTCCGCGGGTGTCCAGCGCGCCCGATTCGGATATGAAATTGACGAGCAATTCCGCCGGGCCTGCCATTAATTCTCGTGGTGCACATCGGTACACTAACCCTATGTAGCGCGATATTCTGAATTACCTGGGGGACTGCACGGTGCGGATCGGTTGGACTCGGCTCGGAGCTGAATACGAAGACAAGAAGAGGGAGGTACACACGATGATGACTCGAGCAAGCGAGGGCGGTGCCTTCCGCCGTGCAAGTCGGTTCGCGATACTCGCCGGCATGGTGATGCTCTTCGCACATCTCGTGCCGCCGACGAGTCACGCGGCGACGGGAGACAAACCCAATATCATCGTGATCTGGGGCGACGACATCGGACGCAGCAACCTCAGTACTTTCACAGAGGGGATGATGGGCTACAACACGCTCAACATCGACCGTATCGCCGACGAGGGCATGAAGTTCACTGACTACATACGCCGAGCAGAGCTGCACGGCGGGTCGTTCGTCGTTCATCACCGGCCAGTCTGTCTTCCGTACGGGACTCAGCAAGGTCGGATTGCCTGGCGCCGAGCAGGGACTCAGCGACAAGGACCCGACGATCGCCGAGTTGCTCAAGAACCACGGGTACGCGACGGGGCAGTTCGGCAAGAACCATCTGGGAGATCGCAACGAGTTCCTGCCCACGGTCCACGGCTTCGATGAGTTCTACGGAAACCTTTACCACCTGAATGCGGAGGAAGAGCCGGAGGAAAGCGACTATCCGAAGAATCCTGCCTTCAAGGCCAAGTACGGGCCGCGCGGCGTGATGGATTGCAAGGCCAGTACCAAAGATGACAAGACGGTCGACCCGCGTTTCGGGAAGATGGGCAAGCAGGTATGCAAGGATACCGGCCCGCTGACCCGCAAACGCATGGAGACCATCGACGACGACATCGCGGCACGAGCCCAGGACTTCATGCAGCGCCAGGTCAAGGCTGGCAAACCCATCTTCCTGTGGATCAACTTCACTCACATGCACCTGTGGACGCATACGAAACCGGAGAGCCTCGGCCAGGCCGGAGAATTCCAGAGCTTTTATCACGATACGATGATCGACCACGACAAGAATGTCGGATCCATCCTCGACGAGATCGACAAGCTCGGCATCGCCGAGAACACAATCGTCGTCTACGGCACGGACAACGGCCCGCATATGAACACCTGGCCCGACGCCGCCATGACCCCGTTCCGCAATGAGAAAAACACCGGGTGGGAAGGCGCATTCCGCGTGCCCTTCATGGTGCGCTGGCCTGGCGAGATCAAGCCGGGCACGGTCTCGAATGAGATCATGTCGAACCTCGACTGGATGCCGACTCTCCTGGCGGCCGCAGGCGATCCCGATGTCAAGCAGAAGCTTCTGAAGGGCCACAAGGCTGCCGGCAAGAAGTTCAAGGTCCACCTCGACGGCTACAACTTTCTGCCCTACCTGACTGGCAAGGAGAAGGCCGGTCCGCGCATCGAGTACTTCTATTTCTCGGATGATGGTGACCTGCTGGCCTTCCGTCACGGCAACTGGAAGATGCACTTCAAGGTCCAGGACCAGCCGGGCACCCTGGAGGTGTGGCAAAGGGAGTTTCGGGACCTTCGCCTTCCCTACCTGTTCAACCTGAGGACGGATCCTTACGAGCGTGCCACGATTACGTCGAACGACTACTGGAACTGGTACATCCGTCACGTGTTCCTCTTGGTGCCCGCCCAGGAGAAGGTCGGGGAGTTCCTTGCCACGTTCAAGAAGTATCCGCCGCGCCAGAAGGCGGCGTCCTTTACGATCGACCAGGTCCTGCAGAAGTTGCAGGCTGCGCACGCCGGTTAGGCCCGCCGATCCAGCACTACCCGCATCCATGCGGGTAGCCCGAAGCAGAAATCAACGGAAGCAGCAGTGGGCGATATCCGTCGCCGTACTCGAAGAAAGTTCTCACCGGAAGAGAAGATCCGCATTGTGCTCGAGGTCCTACGGGGTATGCCGAGCGTCTATGAGCTGTGCCACCGGGCAGGCGTTGCCGCCAGCCTCTACTGCCGATGGAGCAAGGACTGCTTGGAGGCGGGCAAGAAACAGCTGGCTGGGAACACGGTCCGGGAAGCCATCAGCGACGCCGAGCCGAGGGTGTCGCTAGAATCGAGCCTGCGCGGTGGTCGACGAAGCCGCATGTGGTCGTGGGCGAGGGGAGTATCGACCTCGGCGCCGAGACCGTGCAGCTGACTCTGGTCCCTAAGCCGCACACGGCGAGCCCTCTGAGCACCGCGGCTACGGTGCTGGTGACGGGCCCGTTGGCCGCGCCTGATGTCAGCATCGATAAGACCAGTCTCGTTATCAGCGCTATGTCTGCAATTGCCAAAAAAGTCGACCGCGTCACGCAATCGCGTCGCGCATGGCGATGGCTCCGGGGCAAGAAAGCCGAGCCGACGCTGTGCGAAAAATTCCTTGAATTTGGGTCCTGACCGGCCCGAAGGAGGGGGGGGGAGACACCGCAGGCGGCGAGTACCGTCTGCGCGCGGCAGCGGGAAGAAACGCCGGCCTCGCTCTCGGGGAATCCGCTACTTGCCTGGCAGACCCGCCAGCACGCACCATAGCCATTGTCCCAGGTCGATGATGAAGACGAGCGGATGGAGAACGAGCTGGGCCGCTGCGAGATGGCGGTCTGAATCAGCTAGGCTCTCTGGAATTCTCCGGGGTCGAGTCGACGCCCGCGGTGTAGTAGGCTCGAATCGCTTGGCTTTCCCCCAGTCGTTGTTGAGTCGGACCAGGGATCGGCGCTAGGTTGCGATCTTCAGATCGGAGAGCACATCATGATCGTCGCGTGCGAGTCCTGCGATTTGCTCCACGAGGGGGTCGAGCTACCGCGCGGCGACCGCGCGCTTTGCTCGCGCTGCGGGCAGCGGCTCTACGGAAGTCCAATCGATTCGCTCGAGCGAACGATCGCGTTGACCATCGCGGCCGGAGTGCTGCTCATTCTCGCCAACACCTTTCCCTTCCTGAAATTTGCGCTCGGGGGCCAGGTCGAGGAGAACCGTATCCTGACGGGAATCGTCGACCTCTACCAGGCGGGCTTCCAACCGCTTGCGGCCTTGGTCCTGCTCACGACGATCCTGGCGCCGTTCCTCGAAATCATCCTGCATCTCTGGGCCATCGTTCCGGCGACACTCGGTTTCCGCTTTCCCGGCGTCGTGTTCGCCGCACGATTGGCCGCACGAATCCAGACCTGGAGCATGCTCGAGGTGTATCTGCTTGCGGTGATCGTGGCGGTCGTGAAGCTCGCGATGATGGCCACCGTGAACCTCGATCTCGGCGCTTATGCGTTCTTCGGCCTGATCGCGCTGCTCACGGCTGCACGCTCGGCCCTCGAAGTGGATGCGCTCTGGGACCGCATCGAGGCAACCCAATGACGGCCTCGACTCCCTCGCCTCTTGCTGAACCCCAGGCCAAACCCTATGCGGCTGGCCGTGGACTCGCGCGGTGTCCGATCTGCGAGCGACTCCACAAGGTGCCGCGACTCCCGAGCGCTGGGCGCGCCTCGTGCAGCCGTTGTGGCAGCCCGATCGCACTGCGCAAGACCGATTCGCTTCAGCGCAGCTGGGCGCTCCTGATCTCAGCCTACGTGCTCTATATCCCAGCGAACCTGTATCCCGTCATGTACGTCGGGCGACTCGGGCAGTTCGAAGGAGACACCATCTTCAGCGGCGTGCAGAGCATGTACTCAGCGGGCTGGTGGGTGGTTGGAACCCTCATCTTCACGGCCAGCATCATGGTGCCGCTCACGAAGCTGATCTCCCTGACGTATCTGCTGGCCTCCGTTGAGCGCGCCTCGCACTGGCGGCCCACGGAACGAACCCGCCTCTACCGGTTCGTCGAAGTCATCGGTCACTGGTCGATGCTCGACATCTTCGTCGTATCCATCACGGTCGCCCTCGTACAGCTCGGCGCGATCGCCGAAGTGCGGGCCGGTGTGGGCGCGAGCTGGTTCGCGGCGGTCGTAGTGTTGACGATGTTATCGGCCATGAGCTTCGACCCGCGTCTCATCTGGGACGAGGCCGGCCAACCCGAGAAGTCGGAGGATGCAGAATGAGCGAAGCAAGCGGTGAGCAAGACGAATCCGGAGATCTGCCTGACGTCGTCGTCACAAAGGGACGCGGAGTTAGCCTGATCTGGCTGGTTCCGATCGTGGCGCTCGCCATCGGCGCGTACATGGCGTGGGACGCCTTCGAAAACCGCGGCGTGGAGATCGTCATCACGTATCCCGATGCGGAATGGCTCGAGGCCGGCAAGACCAAGATCAAGTATCGATCCATCGAGGTCGGAAGCGTCGACGAGATCCATATCGACCCGGATACGAATGGCGCCCTGCTTCACTGCACGCTCGACAAGGAAGCGGGTCCGCACCTTACAGACGGGGCGATGTTCTGGATCGAGCATCCCCGAGTCGGCGGCGGCCAGATCTCGGGGCTGGGGACGCTTCTCTCGGGTGCGTTCATCGCGATGCGAGCGGGTGACGACGACGGAAAGCCCGTACGGAAATTCGCGGGCCTCGCCAATCCTCCCGTGGCTCGCGATAGCGATGGCGGCCTGCGGGTGAAGCTGCACACAGCAAAGGGCTACTCCCTGGCAGTCGGCAGCCTCGTCTACTACATGCATCAAGAGGTCGGAACAGTCGAGGCGGTCGAGCTGGCCGCAAATGGCGAAGGCGTAGCCGTCCAGCTCTACCTGCCCGATGAGCATGCGGCCCTCGTCCGGCAGGACAGCCGCTTCTGGAACGCGGGCGGAATCCAGATCTCGGCGAGCCTGGGAAAGGTCGACGTCAACACCCAGTCATTGTCGTCGATCCTCTCGGGTGGCATCGCCTTCGATTCGCCCGGCCGGACGAACTCCCCGGCGGCGAAGACAGGGGCTAGCTACTGGCTGCATTCGGATCGAGACGACATCGACGATTCGTTGCTCCGATTCGGGGGGCTGCGCATCATCGTCGAGGCGCCCCACCTCGGTGGCGTCACCGTCGGCGACGCGGTCAGCTACCGGGAGATGACCGTCGGCATGGTCATCTCACAGGAGCTGATGCCGGATTCGCGTTGGCTGCGCCTGCACCTGAACATCCAGAATCGATACCGACCGCTCGTGCGAACCAATTCGGTGTTCTGGAACGCCAGCGGAATCAGCGCGGATCTTGGACTCACGGGGCTCCACATCCACGCCGAATCGCTCCAATCGCTGCTCTCGGGGGGAATCGCGTTTGCGACGCCAAGCTCGCCCGGCCACCTCGTCAAGGAAGGCTCCGTCTTCAGGCTGGAGCCAGAAGTGGAGGACAAGTGGCTGAAATGGGATCCCGTGCTGTGGCGCGGGCCGCCGGGGAGCGCGCCTCCCGAGGTGAAGGCGAGCGCCGAGAAGAGGAAGGCCTCGCCTGGGCCGATTGCGCGCTTCTTCCATCACGGCGGAAAGAGCGAAGAGGAAGCGGCCCGGGATGCCGAGCCCCAGAAGGACCCCAGCCAGCACGAGGCACACAACAAGAAGAAGCACGGCTTGCTAAGCAGGTGGTTCCACTAGCCGCGGCTCCACAGCAGGCCGCGAGCAGCGACTCCCGCTTGCCGTGACGTTCTATTTCTTGTTGAGCGTCGGCTTCTTGGCGAGGACCTTTGCGGTCTTTTCGTGCGAGTGGTAGATGAGCAGCGCCGACACCTTGAGCGCCTCGATCTCGGCGACCTTGCCGACACCCTTGCTCAGGAACGAGTACTGGACGTCCGTGACCTTCGCGGGACCGATCTTGATGTCGAACTCCGCGCGGATCAGAATCGCAGGATACGTACCCGCCGGTGTATTCACCTCGTAGGCCCCGACGTAGGTGAGCTTCACATCCATGTCTCCCGTGTACGCGGTCTTGTCCGGGTGACCGATCTTGTACGCGAGCGCCTTCTGCTTCACTTCGAAGGTCTGGCCCGCGGCGAGCCCGGGCGCCAGGAATATCCCGGGATGAAAGTGCGTCCCGTAGGATAGATCGAGGTCGTCCTCTCCGTACTTGCCGAGGCTTCCGTCGACGTGGACTTGCAGGTACTGGAGGTATTGATCACCGATCTGTTGAGTCCAGGCCTTCTGCCCGGCCCGGTCCGGTGCGACTTTGATGGTCTCGACGCGCATGTGCTTCTGCTTGCCCTTGATGACGTTGTAAGTCCACTCCCCTCCGCCCGGTCCTCCCATGTACCAGCTCACGAGGTCGTCGAGCGGCGGCGCCGGAATCGCCTTGCCGACGACACCCTCGCCGAGGAGTTCGAGGACTTTGGCGT
>Ga0114950_10004581_pt1 | contig 10745 bp, 6 predicted proteins | sample N075metaG_FD_83503 | JGI IMG/M metagenome (GOLD analysis project Ga0114950, IMG submission 83503) | Deep subsurface microbial communities from Kermadec Trench to uncover new lineages of life (NeLLi) - N075 metaG | ecosystem: Environmental > Aquatic > Marine > Ocean trench > Sediment | place... | reverse complement strand
GAAGAAGTTCGCAAACGCATGCATCCGCGGGACGTCGCTGGCCGCTTCGAGGCCACTGGCATTATGATGCTGCTCGAACGAGGCAACATACGAGACGCGGAAGTATGGGGACAGCAACTCGTTGATCACATCAGCAAGCACGCGTTCAGGATTGGCGACCAGGAAGTCAGGCTGACTTGCTCCATCGGTGTAGTCGGAGTCAGTGGCGTCTATGCAAATCTCGAGGAACTGGTTGGCGCGTGTGTGGATGCACACGGCCATGCGAAGTCCCAGGGTGGCAATTCTGTTTATCTTCGCAAAGCTCGTGATGAAAGCACGCGCCTCAAGAAATACGATGCAATCTGGGTCAGGCACATCAAGGCTGCGCTCATGGACAACCGCTTCCGGCTCGCGCAATTGCCGATTGCCGGACTACGGAGTGACGCGCACAAAATGTACGACATGCTCGTGCGGTTGATTGATGAGCAAGGTACCGCCGTCCTGCCATCAGAATTCCTGCCGGCGGCCGAACGCAATAATCTGATGAAGACGATCGACCGCTGGATGGTTTCCGCATCGATCGAATTTTGCACCAGGCACAAAGCAGAGAAAGTCTTTGTCAAACTGTCGCACGACTCGATGGTGGACTCGTCGCTTGTCGATTGGATGCAATCGGAATTCGAAAAGCACAAATTGAATCCATCACACCTGTGCATACAAATCCCGGAACTGGAAGCGGCCAAGTACATCAAGGACACCAAAAAGACCGTCGATGCGTTTAAGAAGGTTGGTATTGAATTTGCGCTCGAGCACTATGGCATCGATAAGAATCGTTTTCAGATCCTCGATATTCTCGAACCCAATTACATCAAGATCGACGGCGAACTCATGCATACGCTGACGACAGATATGAATTTGCAGGAGAGCGTACGGGAGGTAGCCGCGGCGGCCCAGCAGCGCAGTATCGAAACTATCGCTGAACGCGTTGAAAATGCCAACGAAATGGCGGTGCTATTTCAGCTCGGCGTACACTTTATGGAGGGCCATTACGTACACGAACCCGAAGTCGTCCTGCAGAAATCCGCCAAAGTCGTCCATACAACGCTCAAGGCCATAAGCAACAAGTAAATGGTTCTTGCGCAGATCCCGAAAAACGTCTTTTTTGTGGCCAAAATTACGTTAAGTGAATCAAAGACGACCGTGTGACACATATCACATATTTGGGCCTGAAAGCGACTCCTGGAGCAGCAATTTACAAAACATGGCAATGGCACGTTTACAGCCATTTCAGGGCCACATAGTCTGAACTTCGCCCGCCGTACACGTTTGATTTGGGGCGAAAACCGAGCGTAAGGATCACGCAATCTGGAATAACCGGGGTATCGGCCTGTGAAAGCACCAAATAAACGCAAACACAAGAACGGAAAATTGAGTACTGCGAAGCGCAAGACAAACATGCAGATTTTGCCTGCACTGGCCGCTGTTGGCGGCGCCTGCGGGCTTGCCGCCGTGCCAGCGTCGGCGCTTGAACTTGGCCAAATCAGGGTCGATTCGACTCTGGGTCAGCCGTTGCGTGCGAGCATCGCCTATGCACTGAGTCCGAACGAGCAAATGTTTGATTTTTGCATTTTCCTGAAGCCCGGCAGGTCCGCAAACGGTATCCCGGTCGTCGGCAACGTCCGAATCGCGATTACAGATAGCGTGATCGTCCTGAACGGTCGTACGCCGATACGCGAACCACTCCTGGCAATGCAGCTGTCGGTCAATTGTCCGTACACAGCACACCTTGCGCGTGATTACACGTTGATGATCGATCCTGCACTGCCCGGGGAAAGCGAACCCGTGGCACTCAGTACGGATGCGGCACCGCTGATCACTGTGGAGACCTCAACGGTAACCGCGGCCGATATCGTCAGTGTGCGAAAACCGACACCGACCGTTCCGGCCGGCGCGCGTCCGCAGAACGACAACCCGATCGACGCGAGCAGCCGCTACCTGGTACAACCGGGCGATTCGCTGTCGCAGATAGCATCGCGGATCGAGCATCGATCCATCGCACTCTGGCCGGCGGTTGACGCAATTTTTGCAGCCAATCCCGGGGCGTTCCTGAACAACGACCAGGATCTTCTGAAAGCCGGAAGCTGGCTGCTTATTCCCGATATGACGGGCGCAGCCGCAGTTGCCACTGCAAACGCCGGCAACGCGGTTCAGCAAAATACAGTTGCTTCAGACGCCGCATCATCCGCTGCCTACTCCGGCGTTGTGGTTCCGGATACTTCAGCTGCACCTGTGCCCGAGGCGGCGGCAGCACCGGTTGAGGAGCTTGCCGAACCACTGGCAGCAACGGTTGAAGAGGCTGCCGAACCGACGGTAGCAACGGTTGCGGAAGCGGCCATACCTGAGATGCGACCAGGCGATATCATTGTCGGTACGGATTCGCTGTTCGTTGTACCGGTCGGCGCCGACGAAGTAGTCGACATTCCGGACATTTCCATCGAGACACCGCGGATTGCCCAGCCAGCCCCTGCCATCGTCAGCAGGGGAACAGGCGACGGTGGTATCAGCGGTGCATGGTCATGGCTGCTGTGGCTTGGCGGCACCGGCCTGGCGCTGATGCTTGGTCTGTTTGTGTTCGGCCGGCAACTCCGCGAGCGTTTCGGATCAGTTGCAGTCGGCACACCAGCAGTCCCATCCCAACGCCGGGGCGATGAGCCTGCCCCGCGGCCAGCCGTATCGGAGATCGATTATAACTTTGATGACGACACCCTTAATACCCGGGCAATCGTTCTCGATGCCGATCTCGAAGCCAGCACTGGCCTGCAGGACGCGTCCGAAATGAACGTAACGCAGGACTACGGATTCTCGGCTACCGCTGACAACGACTACAAGATTGATTTGGAAATTACCGAGCAGGCCTCCATGGAAGAGGATCTGCAGTCAACTGACGTCATTCCGCCGCTTGAGAAAATGAGAGAGACGATTCTCGTAAACGAGATTCTGCCGAGCGACGACGACGTTGCCGAAGTTGACGCTGACGAAGACTACGACATGTCGATGACAGTAGATGCCACCAGCGTTGTTCTCGACGAAAACACTTCGACCACGAGAGATTTGCAGGCCGTGCTGGTTGCTGCGGACGACGACTCGGATAGCGACGACACAGAACAAACGCTGATCCAGGAAGGTGACTACCACATTCTCGAACAGGATTACCAAGACGACCTGACTGCGACTCAAGCCCTCGACATAGAGATCGAAGAAGCTGCCCGGGCATTGACAGGACGCATGGACGACGTTGATGTAAGCGGCGACACGGCTAAGATACCGGGCGCACCGGATGCGGAGAATACGGCCGAACTGGCGGCGATCTTGCCGGAATCAGGCAGCGCGGAGAACGAGGATTTCGACGATGCCGGCGTAATTCCGGATCTGACGGCGGAAATGCCATCGGCTGAAAGTGACACCGTGATCGAAATAGACGCCGGGCGCAGTGCTGCCAAGAAATCGAAAGCGTCCTGAGCTTGCAGGCTGCTGTCTAGTCCTGTTCCGGCAAGTCGGCGCTCAGGCGGACAACAGTTCTCCATCCCTTCGGCAGCATGCTGCCGCGTAACGCACGCTCGCCGTAATAGTCGTCCAGATCATCCCACCTGATCGTCATCATGCGCGTGGCGGTATGCACCCGGAGATCCCCGCCTTCCGGAATGACCGCCATCGCGACCAGCTGTTCTTCGCCGGCCTTGTACTTTTTCGTCGGGATATTGATGAGCTTTAAGCCCTTGCCCCTGGCCAGCTCCGGCAGTTCTTCCATCTCGAAGCACAATAACCGTCCTATCGACGACACTGCCGCGATCAGGCACTCGGTATCCGGCGGTACCGGCGAGGGCACAACTGCCCTGCCGCCGGGCGCAACGCGCAGGATCGACTTGCCGGCTTTGTTCCTCGATATGAGGTCTTCGAGTGTCGCGATGAATCCATAGCCGGCATCGCTCGCCAGCAGCCATTGATGGGCAGGTTCACCAATCATGGTGCCGCAGAACTCGGCGCCGTCAGGCGGCTTGAACTTTCCGGAAAGCGGTTCGCCCTGGCCGCGGGCAGAAGGCAGCGATTGTGCAATGACGCTGTACACGCGGCCGGTGCTGTCGATGAACATCGCGAACTGATTGCTGCGCCCGTGGGCGGCAGCGAGAAAGCCGTCGCCGGACTTGTAGTTCAGCGCAAGCGCATCGATATCATGGCCTTTTGCCGCCCGGGCCCAGCCACGTTGCGATAGCACGACCGTAACCGGCTCGCTGGCGACAAGTTGCGTCTCGTCCATCGCCTGTGCTGCTTCCCGCTCGACGATCAGAGTGCGCCGCTCGTCGCCGTAATCTTGTGCGTCGGCCAGTATCTCGTTTTTCATCAAGGTCTTTAGCCGTAACGCACTTTTCAGCGTCTGCTCGAGACCTTTGCGTTCTTCATTGAGCTCTTGCTGCTCGCCCTTGATTTTCACTTCTTCGAGCCTGGCAAGATTTCGCAAGCGAAGATTCAGGATCGCCTCGGCCTGAATATCCGACAACCTGAATTTCTTCATCAGGGCCGGCTTTGGCTTGTCTTCCTTGCGAATGAGCCTGATGACTTCGTCGATATTCAGATACGCGATCAACAGGCCGTCGAGAATGTGCAGCCGGTCCGAAACAATCTGCAACCGGTGTTGCAGGCGGCGCTTAACCGTATCACGCCGGAACTTGAGCCATTCCGACAGTATGCCGATCAGGCTGAACGCCTTCGGCCGTCCGTCCAGCGCGACAATGTTCATGTTGACACGCACCGTTCGCTCGAGGGACGTCGTCGAGAAAAGGTGCGACATGAGTTCGTCAACGTCAACTTTATTCGACGTCGGCGTAATGACCAGGCGGATCGGCTCTTCATGATCCGACTCGTCGCGCAGGTCCTCGACCAGCGGCAGCTTCTTATTGCGCATCTGCGTCGCGATCTGCTCCAGCACCTTGCCGCCGGATATCTGGTAGGGCAAGGTGTTAATCACGATGTCGCCGTTTTCCTGCCTGTAGGTGGCGCGCAAGCGCAACGTTCCGTTGCCGGTCACGTAAATCTGTTTGATATCGGCCCGTGGCGACACCAGCTCACCACCGGTCGCGAAATCCGGACCCTTGATGTGCTTCATGATGTCAGCGATGGTCGCCTTCGGGCTATCGATCAGATGTACGAGTGCGCTGGCCACTTCACGCAGATTGTGTGGCGGCACATCGGTGGACAGGCCGACCGCAATGCCGGTGGTACCATTCAGCAATAAATTGGGAAGCCGCGCCGGCAACACGACCGGTTCTTCGAGCGTACCATCGAAATTCGGCACCCAGTCGACCGTGCCCTGCCCAAGTTCGGACAACAGCGTTCTCGCGTAGGCCTTCAACCGCGATTCGGTGTAGCGCATCGCGGCAAAGGACTTGGGATCATCGGTCGAGCCCCAGTTACCCTGCCCGTCGATGATCGGATAACGATAGGAAAAGTCCTGCGCCATCAGCACCATGGCTTCATAGCAGGCCGAGTCACCATGCGGGTGGAATTTGCCGATGACATCGCCAACGGTGCGCGCTGATTTCTTGGGTTTCTGTCCCGCTGACAAACCCAGCTCGCTCATCGCATAGATGATGCGCCGCTGCACCGGCTTCAGACCATCGCCGATTTGTGGCAAGGCCCGATCGAGGATGACGTACATCGAATAATCGAGATAAGCCTTCTCGGTAAATTCCTTCAACGGAAGCCGCTCTACGCCTTCCAGGTTCAGCTGATTTTGCATTAGAGTTTTCCTTGCTCGAATATTTCATGAGTAGCCGGGGATGCCGGTTTCTGTGCCGCGTGCATCGTGTCCGATCGTGCGACATTCATACGACTGCAGGGATGCAGGAGGTAGAGCGAAGCAGGACGCCAGAGCCGAGCAGGGCTACGGGTCGAGCAGGATCGGACGCGAGGTGCCGGCACAGGCAGCGGCAACCCGGCAGGCGCAGGCCGAAACGCTTCGCCATAAGTCTGTTGCACCTGTAGTGGCTGATTCATGTGAGACTTTTCGCTTTGGGTGCCGTTACTCATGAATTATTCGAGCTAAACCTCAGCGAGGTTGCCCTTGGTCTCGATCCATTTGCGCCGGTCCGCCGAGCGCTTCTTCGACAGCAACATGTCCATGAGCTGATCGGTCTTGTCGCTGGGCTTGATGGTGAGTTGCACCAAACGGCGCGTATCGCGATTCATTGTCGTTTCACGCAGCTGCTGTGGGTTCATCTCGCCCAGTCCCTTGAAACGCGTAACCATCACCTTGCCCTTGATTTTTTCTGCGTCGATGCGGTCCAGGATGCCCTGCCGCTCACTGTCATCGAGTGCGTAGAACACTTCCTTGCCTGCATCGATTCGATAAAGCGGCGGCATCGCGACGTACACGTGCCCCGCCAGCACCAATTCGCGGAAGTGACGCAGGAACAGCGCACAAATCAGCGTTGCGATATGCAGGCCATCGGAATCCGCATCGGCCAGAATGCAAATCTTGTGATAACGAAGATTGCTAATGTCGGGACTCGCCGGGTCGACGCCCAGGGCAACGGTGATGTCATGCACTTCCTGTGATTCCAGAATCTCGGCTGTGTCAACTTCCCAGGTATTCAGTATCTTTCCGCGCAGCGGCATGATCGCCTGCGTCATCCGATCTCTCGCCTGTTTCGCGGAGCCGCCTGCCGAGTCGCCCTCGACCAGGAAAATCTCACATAGCTCGGGCTCCTGCGACGTACAGTCCGCGAGTTTGCCGGGTAAGGCCGGGCCCGAGACGATTTTCTTGCGGACAACTTTCTTGGCCGCCTTGAGCCGCGCCTGTGCCTTTGCGATCGCCAGCTGAGCGATCGTATCGCCGGTTTCCGGGTGCTGATTGAGCCACAGGGCAAAGCTGTCCTTTATTACGCCCGCGACAAACGCCGCGGATTCGCGAGAGGTCAGTCTTTCCTTGGTCTGCCCGGAAAACTGCGGGTCCTCGAGCTTGGCACTGAGAACGAAGTTCAGCCCGTCCCAGATGTCCTCAGGTACCAGCGAGATGCCGCGGGGCAGCAGGCTGCGGAACTCGCAGAACTCGCGCATGGCATTAGTCAGGCCGGTACGCAATCCATTGACATGAGTACCGCCTTGCGGCGTCGGCACGAGATTCACGTAGCTTTCGATGACGGCCTGGCTGGACTCCGTCTGCCAGGCCAACGCCCAGTCAACTGCCTCGTGCTTGCCACTCATGCTGCCCGCAAATGGTTCGGCCGGCAGATGTTCTACCTTTCCCATCGCCTCGAGCAGGTATTCCTCCAGTCCGCCCGAATAACACCACTCGACCTTCTCCTTCGGTTTGGTGACCTTCAGCCGCACGGTCAGTCCCGGGCACAGCACGGCTTTCGCCCGCAGGACATGCTTCAGCCGGTTTACCGAAATCTTGTCCGTATCGAAATAATGCTTGTCGGGCCAGAAGCGAATCGTTGTACCCGTGTTGGCTTTGCCGACCTTGCCAACTTTTTCGAGTTTGCCGCGCTTTTTTCCACCAACGAAACTCATGTTGTATTCGATTCCACCGCGCCGAATCCAGACTTCGAGGTTTTTTGAAAGTGCGTTGACGACGGATACGCCGACACCATGCAAACCACCGGAATACTGATAGTGTTCCTTGTTGAATTTGGCGCCTGCATGCAGACGCGTCATGATCAGCTCAACGCCGGGAATTTTCTCTTTCGGATGGATGTCGACGGGCATGCCGCGGCCATCATCGCTGATTTCCACGGAACCATCAGTGTGGATCGTGACTTCGATTTTTTTGCAGTGACCAGCCAGCGCCTCATCGACGCTGTTGTCGAGCACTTCATGGGCCAGGTGATTCGGCCGTGAGGTATCCGTGTACATGCCCGGCCGCCGCCGCACAGGGTCGAGTCCACGCAGGACCTCGATGTCCGCCGCATCGTAACGTTTGCTCATCTACCTGTTTTGCCCCAAGCGAAAGCAGAAGTGTCGGAGCTGGATTCTAGCCGGAATAAAAAAAGAGTAACAGCAGGAATATGCCGCTGATTACGGTTATTCGACAGACAAAAATTGTAGAAACGTCTCGTAGGAGCTCGCCCCGGCGAGCGATTCGGGTCAACCGCACGCATCGGGCATCGATCGCCCAGTAGGCCGGGCTCCTACAAACGAATAGGGGTCCGAATAGGGGTCAGAGCCCTATTCGTTAGTCGAGATCGCCGACCAAAGACCGACGAATGTTTTCGGCAACCGGCCGGATTTCTACCCGGCAGTTTTCGTGATCGATGCCGGCCGCAAGAGCGGCATCGCCCTTCAGTGCGTCAATCTGCTGCGGCGACAATTCAAAACGCAGGAAATGCACAGCGGAGGTTTTCTCAGCATCCGCGCGCTCGAGATCCTCATCTGCGATCGCCCAGATCTTGTCCAGGTCTGCAACCTGCAACCAGACCTTGTCTTCAATGCCGATCAGGCGCGACAGCATTTCTTTGCGCTCCCCGGCATCGGGAAACTCGAGCATGAAGGTTGCCTTCCAGTTCGTGCCATCCGGAATGAGCGGGTTGTACACGTCAAGCTCATCGCAGATTCCGGCCGCCTCGAAAATTCGTTCGATGCGCAGCATTTCCTGTACCTGGTATTGCATGGTCAGCGTGTCCTCAAAATAGAGCGTCGCGTTTGTACCGAGCGCCAGCCTGCGGTCCCGCTTGTGCTCGATGATGTCCGCTCTGAATTGATTTCGCAGCCCGTCGTACGTCTCCAGGCTCAGGAGTTTTTCCCTGGTCAGTTTTTCCATGTGTTGTCAAATTCCGTAGGCCCGGCGCAACAGCGCGAGCGGGTGTGCTGCATGGTGGTTTTCCAGCCCTTGCGCGATCTGCTCCGCCGCCATCGGACAGTCGCTGACAAAGTGGTCCGCGTCGCTTTTTCTCACTTTCTCGATGACCGGCCGCGCAATTTTTCGGGATATATCGTGAAACTCTTCCTTGAGCGCGTAGGTGCCATCGTGACCGGAACAGCGCTCGATGGCTTCGACTTCGGTGTCCGGGACAAGCGCAAGAAGGTCCCGGGTTTTCAGGCCGATATTCTGCACCCGCAAATGACAGGGCACCTGGTACGCAACCTTGCCGAGCGAGTTCTGAAAATCCGTTCTGAGCTTGCCGTCCTTGTGCCGCAGCATCAGGTATTCGAATGGATCGAACATCGCGTCGCGAACTTTCCTGACGTCTGCGTCGTCGGCAAACATCAGCGGCAATTTCTGTTTAAACATTAGCGTGCACGAAGGTATCGGCGTCACGATGTCCCAGCCCATGTCCACCCAATGGGCCAGATCCGGAATATTGGCATCCCTGGCCTGACGCACCGCTTCAAGATCGCCCAGTTCCAGTTTTGGCATGCCGCAGCACGATTCTTTTGCCGCCAGCGCTACAGGAATGTCGTTGTGCTCGAACACGCTGACCAGGTCCTCCGCGAGCGACGGCATGTTGTAGTTGCCATAGCAGGTCGTAAAGAGCACGACCTTGCCTTGCGTACTTGCTGTGGGCACGCCGCGTTCGCCTTTCTCGTAGCGCAATACAGCGAGCCGCTTCCGCGCTGTCCTGGAGTGATAGGCGGGAACCGGGGCATCGGCGTGCACGCCAAGCGTCTTTTGCAATACGCGGCGGCCCAGCTTGCTGCGATTACTTGCGTTGACCGCCTGCACCACCACGGGAATGCCAGCCAGCTTGCCAATCGTATCGGTTGCGGTCAGCAAACGGTCGCGTTTGCTTGCACCCTTTTTTTTGAATCGTTGCGCCTTTGCGCGCAGCATCAGGTGCGGGAAATCAACATTCCATGCATGCGGCGGCACGTACGGGCACTTGCTCATGTAACACATGTCACACAGGTAACATTGGTCGACAACTTCCCAGTAGACCTTTTTCGGAACGGTATCGAACTCCATGCTTGCCGATTTATCGACTGCGTCGAACAACGTCGGAAACGCATTGCACAGGTTGAAGCAGCGGCGGCAGCCATGACAGATGTCGAACACGCGCTCGAGCTCCGTCATCAGCGAAGTCTCGTCGAAATAATCTGCCGACTGCCAGTCGATCGGATGCCGCGTTGGCGCGTCGAGGCTGCCCTCGCGTTTGTTGTTGGGTGGTCGCATGCGCAGGGATGCGGGCCGGGCCTCAGGCCCGGCCCAACGGTTACCTAGTCGTCGAGCGTATCCAGGGCTTTCTGGAATCGATTGGCGTGTGACCGCTCAGCCTTTGCCAGGGTCTCAAACCAGTCAGCAATTTCCTCGAAATTCTCTTCCCGGGCCTCTTTTGCCATACCCGGATACATATCCGTGTATTCATGCGTCTCGCCCGCGATGGCTGCGGCGAGATTTGCCGAAGTTGGACCGATCGGCAGGCCGGTTGCCGGATCGCCAACCTCTTCGAGGTATTCCAGGTGACCGTGCGCATGCCCCGTTTCGCCCTCTGCGGTCGAACGGAAAACCGCGGATACATCGTTGTATCCCTCGACGTCGGCTTTCGCGGCGAAGTACAGGTAGCGGCGATTTGCCATGGATTCTCCGGCGAATGCATCTTTCAGATTGGTCTCCGTTTTGCTGCCTTTCAATGACATGACTATTCCTCTTGATTCGAATTATTACATATTAGACTGAGTCTAAGTCTTGGCTTTAAGCTGCATGGCCGCGGATGTCAACGGCATCGACGCATTCGTTGACGCTGCATAAGCGCCCCTGTAGCTTAGCTCCGATT
>Ga0114950_10004580_pt1 | contig 10746 bp, 9 predicted proteins | sample N075metaG_FD_83503 | JGI IMG/M metagenome (GOLD analysis project Ga0114950, IMG submission 83503) | Deep subsurface microbial communities from Kermadec Trench to uncover new lineages of life (NeLLi) - N075 metaG | ecosystem: Environmental > Aquatic > Marine > Ocean trench > Sediment | place... | reverse complement strand
CGTCGGTCGAGCCGATTGATCTAGCCGGTTGATTTAGAGCCCTTCCGTGGTGGAGTTGCCGAACAGCGTGACCGCCCAGTCGTCTCCGGCGGTTTCGCGCAACAACACCTTGGCCTGGCGGCGAGGCTGATCCTTGGCGGCGACCAACTCCGCCGCGATCTCGATGACGATCCGCGAACGAATGGCCGCCGCCCGTACCCATTTTGGTTTTGCCGATCGGGCCGATGGGTGTTCAGCCATTTTCACTCCCCTTTCCCTCCAATTTAGCCGCCCGCGCGGCGAACCGACGCCCCTTGTTCAGGCGGGCCAGGCGATTATAGCCCCATCGCCACCATCGGCCGGCACGGGAGTATCGATCAATGCCCCGGGGGCTTCACCCGAGCCGGTTCCAGCGTCTATCTTTATTGACGGGAGGCGGTAGAATTCCGCTATAACATGCGCGCCGGGTCGGTTGGCAAACTGGCCCGCGGCAAGCGGCGCAAGAACGGCAAGAATGAAGAGGGAGAGCCGAAGTATGGATGACCTGCGTTATGAAGCCCCAGGGACGCTGGAGGCGGCGGTGGCGCTGCTGGCGGGCGAGAAAGGCGAGGCCCGGGTCATGGCCGGCGGCACCGACGTCCTGGTGCTGCTCCATGGCGACATCATCGAGCCCGACCTGCTGGTCGACATCAAGAACATCCCGGAACTCAACGGCATCACCCAGGAAAACGGCGGCTGGCGCGTGGGCGCGGCGACCAACTGCATGGACATCGTCGATCACCAAGAGTTTTCGGCAGCCTGGCCCGGCGTGGTCGACGGCGTCAAGCTGATCGGCTCGATCCAGGTCAAGGGACGCGCGTCCATCGGCGGCAACCTAGCCAACGCCTCGCCGGGCGCCGACACGGTTCCCGCCATCATGGCGGCCGGCGCCACCGCCACGGTCTTCGGACCCAAGGGCCAGCGCGAAGTCCCGGTCGAAGACATCGCCATCGCCCCCGGCAAGACCTCTCTCGCCAAGGGAGAGATCATCGTCTCCTTCTTCTTTCCCCCAAGGCCGCCCCATTCCGGCGGCGCCTATCTGCGCTTCACGCCCAGGACCGAAATGGACATCGCCGTGGTCGGCGTCGGCATCGACCTTACCCTTGACGACGGCGGCACCTGCCAGGCCGCCCGGGTGGTGCTGGGCGCCGTCGCCGCACGCGCACTTCTGGTCGACGAGGCGGCGGCGACACTCATCGGCACCGCCGTCGACGACGACGCGCTGGCCAACCTGGCGGCGGCCGCCAGTGCCGCCTGCCGGCCCATCGACGACAAGCGCGGCACCAAGGAATTCCGCGTCAAGGTCGCCGCCGTCCTGGCACGGCGCACGGCACTTATCGCATTACAGAGGGCGAAGCAAAGCTGATGGCAAAAAACCACATCACCACCACCATCAACGGTGACGAATACGAGTTCCTGTGCGACACCGAGCAGACACTTCTCGACTGCCTCAGGGACGAGTTGTTCATGACCGGCACCAAGGAAGGCTGCGCGTCGGGCGATTGCGGCGCCTGCAACGTCATGCTCGACGGGCAGTTGGTATGCTCCTGCCTGGTGCTGGGCGTCGAGGCCGACGGCAAATCCGTGGAAACCATCGAAGGCATGGCCCACGGCGATAAACTGCACCCGTTGCAACAGAAATTTCTCGAACTCAACGGGCTGCAATGCGGCATCTGCACCCCGGGAATCCTGATCGCCGCCAAGGCGCTGCTGGACCGGAACCCGGACCCCACCGAAACGGAGATCCGCTACTGGCTGGCGGGCAATCTGTGCCGGTGCACCGGATACGACAAGGTCGTCCGCTCGGTTCAGGCGGCCGCTGAAGAGATGAGAAAGGGCTGAACATGGCAACCGATCTTGACGATCTGACCTACGACCCCAATCGCAAGCTTAAAGTCGTCGGCACCAACCCCATCAAGGCCGACGGCGTGGACAAGGTGACCGGCCGGGCCAAGTTCGGCGCCGATACCTACCTTCCCGGTACCCTGGTGGGCAAGATCCTCCGCAGCCCCCATGCCCATGCCATCATCAAATCCATCGATATCTCCGAGGCCGAAAAAATCCCCGGCGTGAAGGCGGTGGTCACCCGGGACGACTTTCCCGACCTCAAGCCCGGCCCCATGCGCGACATCTCCGTCATCTGCATGGCCCGGGACAAGGTCTTCTATGACGGCCATCAGGTGGCGGCGGTGGCGGCGACCAGCGAAAAGGCCGCCAAGGCGGCCCTCAAGGTGATCAAAGTAGAATACGTCGTCCTGCCCCATGTCATCGACGTCATGGACGCCATCAAGCCCGACGCGCCGATCCTCCACGAGGACCTGCGCACCAAGGGCCTGGACGACGCGCCCGACAAACCCACCAACATTATCCAGCGCGCCGAATGGTCCATGGGAGACGTGGAGAAGGGCTTCGCCGAGGCGTATCTCATCGTCGAGCGCGAATTCGACACCAAACCCATGCATCAGGGCTATATCGAACCCCAGGGCTGCATGGCCAACACCACCGAGGACGGCCAGATCGAGCTGTGGTGCTGCACCCAGGCCCATTTCGTCTATCGCTCAAGGCTCGCCGCCATCCTCGAGATGGACATCTCCAAGATCCGCGTCACGGTGTCGGAATTGGGCGGCGGCTTCGGCGGCAAGACCAATTTCTATGCCGAGCCCCTGGCCATCGTGCTGTCGCGCAAGGCCAACCGGCCGGTCAAGATGGTGCTCACCCGCAACGAGGTGTTCCGGGCCACCGGCCCCGTCGCCGGCACCCATTCGCGGATCAAGATCGGCGTCACCAAGGACGGCAAGTTCACCGCCGCCGAGTGCGAGGCCTATTTCCAGACCGGCCCCTTCACGGGTTCCGCCTTCGCCAACGCGCCCCAGGCGATCTTCACCCGCTACGATCTGGAGAACGTCCGTGCCTGGGGCTTCGAGGTCGCCTGCAACCGGCCCAAAGTGGCCGCCTTCCGGGCGCCCTGCGTGCCGCAGATCGTCTTCGGCGTCGAAGGGGTGGTGGACGAAATCGCCCGCAAGCTGAAGATGGATCCCATCGAACTCAGGCTCAAGAACGCCGCCGTGGAAGGCTACAAGACCATCTACGGCGACACCTTCGGACCGGTGGGTTTCGTCGAGACCCTGGAGGCGGCGAAGGCCCATCCGCATTATTCGGCGCCGCTCGGACCCAATCAGGGCCGCGGCATCGGCTGCGGGTTCTGGTTCAACCGCGGCGGCGAGACCACGGCGTCGCTCAACATCACGCCCGACGGGTCGGTCAACCTGATGCTCGGTAACCCCGACGTCGCCGGGTCGCGGGTGTCGATCTCCATGATGGCGGCGGAAGAGCTCGGCATCAGCGTCGACAAGGTGCGCCCCATCATCGGCGACACCTCTTCGCTCGGCTACAACCATTCCACGGTGGGCAGCCGGGTGACGTTTTCGGCCGGCATGGCCATCGTGCAATCGGCCCGGGCGGCGATCAAGGTGTTGTGCCAGAGGGCCGCCATCATGTGGGACGTGCCCGAGGACCACGTCGTCTTCGAAGACGGCTATGTCCGCCCGGCCAGCACCAATGTCGGCGATTTCGAGCCGCTGTCCATCGCCGATATCGCCAAGAAGGCGGGCACCACCGGCGGCGCCATCGCCGGCCACGCCGAGATCAACGCCAAGGGCGCGGGGCCGGGCTTCGGCGTCCATATCGTCGATGTGGAGGTCGACAAGGAAACCGGCGGCGTCCAGGTCGTGCGCTACACCGTGGTGGAGGATGCCGGCAAGGCGATCCACCCGTTGCAGGTCGAGGGCCAGTTCCAAGGCGGCGCCGTCCAGGGATTGGGCTGGGCGCTCAACGAGGAATACATTTACGACGAGAACGGCTGCATGGAAAACCCGGGGTTCCTGGATTACCGGGTGCCGGTGTGCTCCGACGTGCCGATGATCGACACGGTCATCATCGAGGTTCCCAATCCGCGCCATCCCTACGGGTTGCGCGGTGTCGGCGAGGTCCCGGTGGTGCCGACCCTGGCCACCATCGCCAACGCCATCGGCGACGCCATCGGAACCCGGCCGCGATCGCTGCCGATGTCGCCACCCAAGGTCCTCAAGCTGATCGAACAGGTGGCGGAAAACGGCGTCGACGAGGCCTACGTCGCCTGAATTAAAAAAAAGAAGATAACCGGGCCGGGCGGCGGGCAACCGTCCCCGGCCCTTTTTTGCACCCGGCGCCCGGGGTCAGACGGCCTCGGCCATGCGGTCGAGCAGCACCGATTCGTCCATGAAATCGCCCATCAGGCAAGTCGCGCCGTGCTTGGCCAACTCATCGAGGTAGAGCCGGTGGAAGTACGGGTCCTGGTCCTCGTACTCGATCTGGCGGCCGCCCTCCTGGACGCTGACGCCCAGCGCGGCGGCCTGCTTCTTGCGTTCCGAGGTGAAGGGGTGGCGCCGGTTCCCTAAGTTCATGGCGAGGTAGCGGGCGGGCTCCGGCCCGGTGTTGAAATGCTGGTGGAACATCATGTCGGGCGGTGCGAAGACCACCCCGTGGCGCCAATCAATGCGCACCCGATCGTCTTCCCCGTCGTACCACATCAGCGAATAGCCGCTGCCGGTGACGTTGAAGATGAAAAAGTCGGGGCCGTGGCGGTGGGCCTTCTTATAGGTGCCCAGCGGCATGGCCGAACAATGGGCCTTCATGACGCCGTTGCCGAGGATGAACTGGATGGAGGAACTGCCCGGGCCGCGGAAGGCCAGGGGCTTCAACTCGAACCCGGACACGTCGGGAACGAAATTGGTTTCCCACAGGCCGGGGCCGTTGAGAAGGGGAATCTCGGTGCCTTCGCCCTCGAAATAGCCTTCGGGTCCCAGGCGTTCGGGGAATTCGTGATGGCAGTCGAAAACGAAGCTTTCGTTGATGAACAGGTTGAGCACCAGGGGCAGGAAATTGCTGCAGGCCAGCAGCGCCGGCTCCCGGCCCGAGCCGTTGAAGATCTGATAGCTGGCGTTGAGAGGCAGCGCGAACATCGACTTGGGGCCCCACTCGAAGGTGATTTCCCGGCCATCGGCGCCCTCGATCTTGGTCGATCCCTGGCCTTCGAGCACATAGACCAATTGCTCGTACATATGGCGCACCGGCGCCGATTTGGCGCCAGGGGGCAATTTGTGCAGGAACAGGGTGGTGAAATCGGCCCGCGCCTTGAGATGCACGATGGCGCCTTCCATGCCGAAGCGCGGCCAGGGCTTGGTTTCCACATCGAGTAAATCGACGCTGTACCCCTCGACGATGGGCACCGGCTGGGCATCCGCCCAATCCAGGTAGGGATCGATGAGAAGCCTGTGTTCTGCTTTCACGTCGTCTGGCATGGCATCCCCCTAGCTGTCGATGGCGCGCATGCCATGGGCCACGGCGCCGCGGTAGGCACGGTCGATATGCATTAATTCCCGGGCGCCGTCGAGCGCCGTCTTGTAAGAATGTTCATCCGTCACGTGGCGCACGATGGCGTCCTCGATCATGTCCGAATGATCCTCGTCGGCCTCCACATGGACGCTTGTTGAGATCAACAGCGCGGGGTCGATGCCGAGCTCATTGACCAACCGGTCGCGCCAACGGTAGCTGGCCCCGCCGCCCTTCACCAGCTTGGTATTGTTGCGCCGCTCGAGGAAGTGCGATGCCGTCAAGGCGCCGAGCCAGGGCAAGTTGGTGGCGAGGTGGGTGAAGGCGAGAAGCGCGGCGCGCACCAGCGGCGTGGTCTCGGCCGCGGCCAATTCCTCTTCCGTGACGCCCAGCGCCATGGCCTCGCGGCTCATCAGGGTGACATGATCGGCGCCGCCGCGCGGATCGTGGATCAGTTCGTCCTGCTCGTGGAGCCAAATCACCTGCTTGACGTCGTAGGGCGCGCGGGCCTGCACGTGGGCCCAGCAATCGCGCCGGTTGGCGCCGTAGAAGATCAGCTGCAGGGAGTAGAACCTGGCCCGCTCGATGGTCAGCGGCGTTTGCCAAAGGAGTTGGAATTCGGGGCTGACGATCTGTTCGTTAATCAACCGGTTGAGCTCTTCGACCAATTTATCCGCGAATTTGGACCGCGGGCCGTCAAGGGTGACTGTGTGGCTCGTCAACATGGGTCTTCCTCTTGTGCTCTTGCTCTTGCTTGCGCCTTGCGCGGGGTGGCGAAGGCGCGGCCCGCGCGCCGGCTTTATCCGAGCCTAGTGCACTATCCCGCCAAATGGAACCATTTGACCGGATCGTGCACCGGTGCGTTGCCGGTGGACCCGTCGGACGGCGCGCAAACACCGCGAGACGGCGTTGCAAGCCGGCCCATTCCCTTGCCTCGCCCGGTTGCGCGCGGCACCATTGATTCGAACCACCCCCGCCGGTCCGGCCGGCCGCCGCGCCACAGAGTCGCCGCGGACCGCCACGGCAATCTCGCGATCCGGTGGGAATTCATCGCCGTACCGGCCGAGGGTTGGACTCTAGGCCCCCCCCCGGAACGGCCCCGCGGGCAGTCCCCAATGGAACCGCCCGCGAGGGAATGGCAAATGCGCCCAAAAACCCTAGGATTTGCAATCGACGTTTTTCGACCGTGACCCCGGGCCCGGGTAGGTGAACGTGCAGGTCATCCCGACCTTGATGTTCTTGCGCTTGGTCTTCTTGCCATTGATGGTGACCTTGGTTTTCGAGCCTGAGATCGCCGTCTTGACCTCCTTGCCCTGGTACTTGATCCACACCCGGCGGCCGCCGCGCTTGATCTTGGTCACGGGGCCGGTGTGTTTGACCATCTTGACCTTGACCTTCTTGATATACATTTGGCCGGTCTTCTGGGTCGCCTCCCGGGAGGCCTCGACGACATCGGGCTTGGTGTCCATGATCTTGGCCACCAGATTCTGCACCTCTTCACCGGTCAGGGGCGCGGATTCCAGCCGTTGTTTCTTGAGAGCGGCAAGGAACTTGGCATCCTTGGTGGTCGCCAAGAAGGCGGTCCGCAAGGCCTTGACGCGAACGTTGGGCACTTTCGGCCCGGCGATGATGGGCCGCCCCATGGCCTCGCGCGCGAACAGGAGAGTCAGGATCTGGCGCTGACGCTTGGTCTTGCCGAGGTCCATGATCCAGGGCACGCCCCGCTTGGTGAGTTCGGGATGCTTGGAAGTGGACATTTGGATCAGGATGTCGATCTTGCCGTCCTTCAGCCAGGCCGGCCGCGTCGACGCGATGGACGACCAGGACCAACCGCAGCGGCCGTCCACTTCGCCCCGTTCGATGGCTAGGTTGATATTATTGCCGCCGGGATAACCGGTGATGAGGTTGAGGTTGGCGCCGAACACGTTGTTGAGCACCTTGACCATCATATCGGGCCCGGTTCCCGGCCCGGTGCCCCCCATGACCAGCTTGCGGGTCATGAACTGCTTCAGGGTCTTGACCCCCAAGGTGTGCCAGGTGACGCAGGTGGACACCTCGTTGTTGACGCTGCCGATCCAGTTGAACTTGGTGGGTTCGAAGCGGACCTGCTTGCTGCCGAACAGCGCCTCCATGGGGATGCCGCGATCAACCATGGCCAGCACAGTGCCGTCCTGGGCCAGGGTATTGAACACCTCGTTGGCGAGCTTGATGGTGCCCGCGCCGGGCCGGTTCTTGGGCGTGAAGCGGGGATTTCCCGGAATATGTTTTCCCATATGCCGGGCCACCGTGCGCGAGAATGCGTCGTAACCGCCGCCCGACGGGTAACCGATATAAAAGGTGATTGTCTTACCCTTGTAGAAACCGGCGACCGACTGGGCCGAGCCCGCGGATGCGCCGGCAAGGACGAGGACGCAGCTTAAACCGACGGCCTTCATAACATTCGACGTTCTCATGTCATTTCTCCCTGTCTCCGTTGAAATCGGCGCCCGCGAAAGGGGCCGACCAGATACCCCCTAGATTTCTCCCGCGCCTTTGCCAAGAACCGCCCGCGGGGGAAAGGCAAATGCGCCCAAAAACCCTAGGATTTGCAATCGACGTTCTTGGCCTCGCCATTGATCTTGGGCCAGGTGATCTTGCACGTCATGCCGACCTTGAGCTTCTTGCGCGGCGCGCTCTTGCCGCCGATGGTCACCGCGGTGCGCGAGCGCGAAATCTTGACCTTGTATTCCTTGCCCTTCTCGCTGATCCGGATACGGCGCCCCTTGCGCTCGACCTTGGTGATTTTTCCCAAGCTGGTGAACATGGCCAACTTGATCGAAGTGATCTTTTTCAGGAGTGCGACCACCTCGGGCGGCTGATTGATGATGTCGCGCACCATCCGGGCGACGTCTTCGCCGAAACCAGGATTGATGGTGCGCCTGGCGGTCTTTGCCTCCGCGCGCAGCGCCTTGCTGTTGATAGCCTTCTTGTAGACCGCACGGAGCAAGGCCAACCGGTCGGCGGGCAATTTCGGCGGGCCCGCGACGAAACGCGAGATCTGCGCCTGGCGCGCCATCATCTTGGCGACGGCCTTGGCGGTCGGCGTCTGGGCGACCTCGGCGCCCCTGGGCACGCCTTTGATGGAGTCGCCGAATTGCAGGACGATGGTGCCCTGGTGCTTGCCCATCACCACCATGGTCGAGCTTAGGCCCAGGATATGCCCGTCGATCTCGCCCCGGAGCATGCCCATCACCCGCTCGCCACCGGAATAGCCCGGCAGCACCTTGATGGGCACGCCAAACGTATGGGCGATCATGTAGGCCTCGTTATAGGCGCCGGAGCCGACGCCCGAGGTGCCGAACTGGATCGGCCGCTTGGAGTTGCGCATATCCTCGAACGTGCGGTAGGGCGACTTGGCGCTCATGAAGATCACCCGGGGATCGGCATCCGCCTTGCCGATCCACGACATCTTGCGGAGATCGTATTTGACCCCCCTGCGCTCGACGATCTGGGCATAGGTGAGCCCGGTGGTGAAGGAGCCGATGGTCAGCCCATTGGGCTTGGAATGGTAGATCTTATTGGCGCCGATGATGTGCCCGGCGCCGGGCACGTTACGCACGATGATGGTGGTGCCGGGCATGAACGGCTTCATGTGCCGGGTCACCAACCGGCCGTAGAAATCGGCGCCGCCGCCGGGTCCCGTGGAGACGATATAGGTTAGTGTCTTGCCTTGGTAATAATCGGCGGCATCCTGAGCCCGGGCGTCGGCCATGGCCGCGGAGCCCAAGGCCCCCAGGACCAATACGGAAATCGAGACATTCTTCAACATTGGATTCTCCCATCTGGAACTTTTGGGGCGCCCTTATGGAGACCAGGGCACCGCTAATTTATTCAACCCCGGCGCCTATTCCTGGGCGTCGGGGAGATTGTGGATTCTCTTTTTACCGTAACCGGCGTGGACTTCGCCCACGTCGACGCGGTTCTTGGAGCCGTCCTTGGCATTCCCCCGGACCTGAAGAAGATGGGCTTCCTCGTCGCCCGCCTGGGCGAACCAATAACGCCCGTTGCGCGGGATCAGCACGCCCTCCATGGGACCGAACTCGCCGAGAAAATTGCTGTCATTGCCATAGAAACGGACCTCGCCCGACAACACCATCCAGAAGCCCTCCGACGCCGGATGGTAATGCAGGGAATTGGAAAAGCCCTTGGGCAGGATTTGCACCGTGCCGCGCAGAATTTCGCCCTCGCACAGGCGGAAATTGTTCCGCATGCCCTTGGGGATGCTATTGGGGCGGGCGAAGGAGAAAAGCTGGATGTTTGCCTCCACGTTCTCGAAGAACGCCTCTTTCTTTTCGGCCCCGCGCGTGGTGGGGGCCTTTTTGGCTCTTTTGGCACGCCTGGCTTTGGCCATTGCCTTATCCTCCCGCGGGCCCCCGGGATCTCCGGTTTCCATGGCTCGGGACCCGATGCGATCATACCATAACATCCCGGGCCCGCATTAGGCTTGCGCCGCGGCCTTGGCGCCGACATAATCCGCGCCGCAATCCAGGCCAAAGCGGCGGCGCGATCCGTAATTCCACACCAGGGGCAACAGATGACCGTCAGACGAGGGCGACATTTTTTACAAATTCCGGGCCCGACCAACGTGCCGGACCGGGTGCTCCGGGCCATGGACCGGGCCACCATCGACCACCGCGGGCCGGAGTTCGCCGAGCTCGGCCTGCGCGTGATCGCGGGGTTGAAGCCGATCTTCAAGACCGAGGGCACGGTGGTGATCTATCCGTCATCGGGCACCGGGGGCTGGGAAGCCGCCCTGGTCAACACGCTGTCGCCGGGCGACACGGTGCTGATGTTCGAGGTCGGCCAGTTCGCGGTGCTGTGGTGCGAGGTGGCGCGGAAATTCGGCCTCGACGTCGATTTCGTTGCCGGCGACTGGCGCCACGGGGTCGACCCGCAAGTGGTGGAAGCCAAACTGGCGGCGGACAAGGACCACACCATCAAGGCCGTCTGCGTGGTCCACAACGAGACCTCCAACGGTATTACTTCGCCCCTGGCCCGCATCCGCCAGGCCATGGATTTGGCCAAGCATCCCGCACTTTTGATGGTGGACGCGGTCTCGGCGCTGGGCTCCATGGACTACCGCCACGACGAATGGGGCGTCGACGTCACCGTGGCATCGTCGCAAAAGGGGCTGATGCTGCCCGCCGGGCTGGGCTTCAACGCCATCAGCCATAAGGCCCTGGCGGCCGCCAAGACGGCCGGACTCCCCCGCGCTTATTGGGACTGGGGCGCGATGATCAAGATGAACGCGGACGGCTTCTTCCCCTATACGCCGGCCACCAACCTGCTCTACGCCCTGGACGAGGCTTTGAAAATGTT
>Ga0114950_10004578_pt1 | contig 10748 bp, 10 predicted proteins | sample N075metaG_FD_83503 | JGI IMG/M metagenome (GOLD analysis project Ga0114950, IMG submission 83503) | Deep subsurface microbial communities from Kermadec Trench to uncover new lineages of life (NeLLi) - N075 metaG | ecosystem: Environmental > Aquatic > Marine > Ocean trench > Sediment | place... | reverse complement strand
TAGAGGTATGGGGTTCACAGATTTTGGGTAATTTTTCAAATGGTTGGATGGGCAGTGTTAACGTCGTCCATGAAACCTGGCCGGAATGGCGGTTTTCGCCGTTTTTTACCCTGGGCGCTGGAGTAATTCACACATCGCCAAAGTCGACGATCGTCCAGGGTGAAGATCGAACGGACGAAATAGCCCATGTCGGCGTCGGTGTTCGAATCTATGCGGGGCGGCGTTTTTTATTGCGCGTCGAGTACAAAAGCTACGTCGTATTTACGAGCCGCGACGAAAACGAGGAAGTGGAGGAATGGAAAGCCGGATTCGCGTTCTTTTTCTGATCATATCGCTGATCGGCCTTTCGGGCTGTGCGGCTACGAAAAACCTGTTCGGCGTCGGGCCCGCGGAGGCATCACAGCCGTCGTCCGAGTCGCCCGGTCAGGTCATCGATCCCGAGGTCGTGCGTCGCGACGTCAAGGAACCGAAAATTGACCGTGAGGACTTCGAAGTTGGTGTCTTCGTGGGCATCATGAGCATCGAGGATTTCGGCAGCGACGTCGTATACGGCGTCAGTTTTGCCTATCACGTCACTGAGGGCTTTTTTGTCGAAGCGACGGTTGGCCAGACAGAGGCCGGGCTGACGAGTTTCGAAGTTTTGTCGGGTGGCGCTCCTATCATCGCCGACGACGAGCGCACCTACACCTATTACAATCTTAATCTCGGCTACAACATTCTGCCGGGCGAGGGTTTCGTCGGTGAAGGGCGCGCTTATAACACGAGCTTCTACCTGATCGCCGGACTGGGTTCGACCCAGTTTGCCGGCGATGACCGGTTTACAGTCAATTTCGGGGCCGGTTATCGCTTGCTGTTAAACGATTCGGTGGCTTTGCGCGTTGATTTTCGCGATCACCTGTTCGACATCGATCTGCTGGGTGAGGAAAAAACCACCCACAATCTTGAGGCTTCCATCGGTGTGACCGTGTTCTTCTGAGGCAGGGTTCACGGTTACGAATCTGTTCCGGGGGTACCTTAGGGTCATGCGCCCGAAAATCATTTCAATTGGACGACTTCTGCTGCCGCTGGCTCTGCTTGCCGGACTCACCGCGTGTGGTGGCATCGAGCCCTGGGTAAAACCCTATGAACGCGATCGGCTTGCCGATCCCATCATGGCGCTGGACTCGGATCCCGTATCGAGTTCGTATATACAGCACGTCTATGAGTCGCGCGAAGGCGCTCGCGGCGGTGAAGGCGCAGCCGGCGGCGGATGCGGTTGCAACTAGCGGAACGACTTGTGAAATACCGTCGCGGCATACTCTTTTCAATCCTGGCCCTGGGCCCTGGCGGCGCCCAGGCCGGCGTATTGCCGGAAGATCGTGCTGACGTCCTGTATCACCTCTACGACGGTGGTGGTGTCCAAATCGATGGGCCGTCCGTGCTCGTTCGAAAGCAGGTTGGCAATAGCGTGTCATTGGTCGCCAACTATTACGTTGATATGGTTAGCTCTGCATCGATCGATGTCATTACCACCGCAAGTCCCTATACCGAAGAACGCACGCAGTGGTCGCTCGGCATGGATTACCTGCACGGCAATACAACCATGAGCCTCGGCTTCACGAGCAGTGTCGAGCCTGACTACGATGCGACAAGTATCAGTTTTTCGGTCAGCCAGGATTTGTTCAGCGATCTTACGACACTCACGTTGACCTATTCGCTCGGTGACGACGTCGTCGGAAATACCAGCGACCCGACGTTTGAGCGTGAGATCGATCGTCAGAATTACGGCATCAGCCTGACACAGATTCTGACGCGCAATATGATCGCAGCGATCAATTTCGAAACAATTACCGACGAAGGTTTTTTGAACAACCCGTATCGGTCTGTGCGTTATGCGGACGCGGGTAGCGCGATCGGATATAGCTATGAGCCCGAGCTGTATCCAAACACACGCACGAGCAATGCGCTCGGCATACGCGTCAAGTACTACCTGCCGTATCGGGCCGCAATAGAAGGCGAGTATCGTTACTTTACTGACACCTGGGATATTGACGGTAACACCGCGTCGATTACCTACATCCACCCGTTAGGGCCGTGGACCTTCAAAGCCAAATTCCGTTACCACGATCAGACTGGTGCGCATTTCTTCAGCGATATCTTCCCGCGTTCAGAGGCGACCAATTTCCGCGGCCGCGACAAAGAGCTCAGTCCGCTCACCAGTAGTACGTTCAGGTTGGCGGCGAGCTATGAAATCGTTGGTGGTGCCACAAGCTGGGGATTTATCAAGAAAGCTTCCATCAACGCATCGATTGAATTTCTGCACGTCGATTACCACGAATTCACCGATCTGAGCACGGGCGCCGCCTATGGGGCCGAGCCGTTGTATGCACTCGAAGCCGATATCTTTCAACTGTTCTTTTCCGTCTGGTACTGACCCAGCGCCTACGAGCGGGACATTTGTCTCGGTCATGGCTCGCTGTGCTGCGCTTTACTTCCCTCGACAAACATCCCGCTCGTAGGCGCTGCCCTCTTACCAGATGATAGGATACGAGGACCATGAAGGTCATTCTGATATTCGCTGCCGCGTTGATTGCCACCGGCATCATTCTCTATAACCGTCTGATTCGAGGTCGCAATCGTGTCGATACCGCCTGGAGCGACATCGATGTGCAACTGCAGCGTCGCCACGACCTGATTCCGAATCTCGTTAAAGCCGTCGATCAATATGCGAACTACGAGCGCGCCACGCTTGAGGCGGTGACGGAGTTGCGTGACCAGGCGAAACGGGCCACCGGAATCGAAGAGCGTGGTCAGGCCGAGGAAGCGCTCGGCAACGGCGTACAAAAACTCATTGCGTTGGCCGAGTCTTATCCGGACCTCAAAGCGAATGAGAATTTTCTGAAGCTGCAAGGCGAGCTCGCGGAAACCGAAGACTACTTGCAGTTTGCGCGCCGCTATTACAACGGATCGGTGAGAGACTACAATACGTTGACCGAAACCGTGCCGAGCAACTTCGTCGCCTCAACATTTGATTTCGAATCGCGCAGCTTCTTCCAAAAGTCATCGGACGATGTCGCCAACGTGCCGCTTATCGACCTGGGAACCGTGGAATGAAACGTGTGGCGCTGGCCTGGCTGTTGTTGTTGCCGGCTGCGGTGCTTTCTGATGAGCGGATCCTCGAGTTTCACAGCGATATTGTGGTGAGACAGGACGGTTGGATCGATGTGACCGAGCACATTACGGTTCGCTCGGAACAAAACCGAATTCTGCGCGGCATATATCGTGACTTTCCGACGGACTACGTAGACAAGCTTGGTAACAGATACGAGGTCGATTTTGAGCCGCTTTCCGTGCTGCGCAACGGGCAGATCGAGGACTATCATTCACGTGAACTCCGCAATGGAATTCGCGTTTACTTTGGCCGCTCGGATCGCTACATCGATAAAGGTGAACATTCCTACACGTTTCGCTATCGCGCGAGTCGAATGCTTGGTTTTTTCGAGGAACACGACGAGCTGTACTGGAATGTCACAGGATTTGACTGGGCGTTTCCGATCGATCGCGCCAGCGCTTCGGTGTCCCTGGCATTCGAACCGCCCAACAGCGAAATCTCTTTTGAGGCCTACACAGGTCGGATGGGTGCGTCGGAGCGGAACTACACAGCGAGCATAGACGATAACGGTCGCGTAAGTTTTGCGTCGACCAAGCCGCTGTCGTCGCTGAACGGCATGACAATCGTTGTCGGCTGGCCCAAAGGATACGTTGCCGAGCCAACTGACTTGCAACGTTTCATCTGGCTCCTGAGAGATAACGTCAATCTGATCGTTGCCGTAATGGGATTTGTGGCGCTGTTGTCCTACAACATCCCGATCTGGATGCGTTTCGGCAAGGACCCTGAGGAGGGCGTGCTGGTGACCCGGTATGAGCCACCGGACGGGTTTTCGCCGGCATCGCTCCGGTATATCCAGCAAATGTATTACGACAACAAGGCGATGACAGCGGCCGTCGTCAACCTGGCGGTCAAGGGGTACTTGCGCATTAACGCAACCGTTAGCCCGAGTGGGTTTTTCAATTTCGGTGGTAAGGAAAACGAGCACTCGCTGACCAAGCTTGACGCCGGCAATGATGCCCCGCCGTTGGCGGCCGGCGAAAAGGAGCTATACGACGAGCTATTTCGACATGGAGATACCGCCGTGCTCGACAACGAGCATCATGAAAAACTCGGCAAGGCCAGGAGCGCGCACCGGGAGTCACTCAAGCGTGATTATAGAAAAAACTATTTTCAAACCAATGGTTTTTTGAACATACCGGCAGTTTTGATCGTGCTTGTCGCGACGATAATCTCTCTGAATGTTGGCAGGGGACCCACGGCCCTGGTGATTTTGACGATCATGGTGATGTTTCTGACGATGGTGTTCTTCGCAGTCATCATGAAACGGCCGACCATGCGTGGTCGCAAGTTGCTTGATGAAATGGCGGGCTTTCGCGATTACCTCGAGGTCGCCGAAAAGGACGAGATGAATCTCAGGAACCCACCCGAGAAAACGCCAGCTTTATTCGAGACGTATCTTCCATTTGCGCTCGCGCTCGGCATTGAACAGGAATGGGCTGAAAAATTTGCTGGCGTGCTGGCGTCAACCCGAAATAAGAATGGTGGGCCTTATCACCCAGCCTGGTACCACGGCGCGTGGAGCACCTCTAATTTGGCAACGAGTACCAGCCATTTGTCGAGCAGTCTCAATACCGCCATCAGCAGCTCTGTGACACCGCCCGGATCGTCGTCCGGTGGTGGCGGCGGATTTTCCGGTGGTGGTGGTGGCGGTGGTGGCGGCGGCGGCTGGTGATCGTCAGGCCGTTCAGTCGCACTTGGATTCTTGCCTGCATTGTTCTGGCGGCCTGCAATGGCGCACCCGAATCAACAAGCGGCTTGCCGGCGAATCGCGTATTCATCAATGGCGCCGTGTACACAGTAAATGTCGCGCAGCCGTGGGCTGAAGCCGTCGCAATTGCGGATGGCCACATTGCGTACGTCGGCAGCAATGAAGAAATCCAATCCTGGATCGGCGCAGAGACCGAAGTCACAGAGCTGGATGGCCAGATGTTATTACCTGGGTTTCACGACTCACACACGCACATCCTGATTGGCGTGCCGACGGACGAGAACTGCGACCTGCTGCGAATCGATACGATCCCAGAGGTGGAAACCAAGTTGATTAAGTGCACCGAGCTACAGGGCTTCGGTGAAGATCGATGGATAGTCGGCGGCGGCTGGTCTGCGTGGCTGTGGCCAAAAAGCGAACCCGGCAAGGCCGCCCTGGATGAGATATTCCCGGAGCGTCCAGTCTACCTGGAATCAAGCTTTGGCCATTCGGCATGGGTAAACAGCCGGGCGCTGGAGCTTGCCGGAGTTCATTCGGAAACGGTGGTTGGCGTAGACGGTACGGTCGTTCGTGACCCGGCAACCGGTGAGGCGACCGGCACGTTGCACGATTCTGCAATGCTACTGGTCAAAAACATTCTGCCGGCGATGACAATGGAGTATCGGCTAAAGAGCGTTCGCGCGGCGATCGATATGGCGCACTCCCTTGGCGTGACGTCCGTAATCGAGCCTGGCTTCGACGGGGATCTCATTGCGCCGCTCCTCATAATATCGGATGCGGACGAATTCGAGCTGCGGGCCGTTACGTCTTTGTCACCAATCAACTGGCAACCTGGAGCCTTTGACGACGGTGTATTCGAATTCCTCGAACAGCGGGGCGCATGGCATCGTCCGAACATCGATGTCGATTCAGTCAAGATCTACATGGACGGTGTGATTGAATCCGGCACGGGGGCGTTGCTTGAATCCTACGAAGACGAATCACTGGGCCTGGGCCCGCAGTATTATTCTCAGGAAAAGGTCAACGAGTATTTCACGCGCTTTGATGCCATGGGATTGCAAGTGCATGTGCATGCAATCGGTGATGCGGGTGTACGTCTGGCGCTGAATGGATTTAAGGCAATGCGTGATGTGAACGGTGTCTCCGGCAATCGCCACCACATAACGCATCTGCAACTGATTCATGAGGACGACATTCCGCGTTTCGCGGAGCTTGAAATTGGCGCAACTTTTCAGGCGCTGTGGGCATATCCGGACGAGGCGGCGATCGAGATGGATATCCCGATGATCGGCAAACAACGCACTTATGAGATGTACCCCATTGCGAGCATCAATCGAGCAGGGGGTCGCGTCAACGGCGCCAGTGACTACTTCGTGACGTCCATGAATCCATTATTGGCTATCGAGGTCGCAATTACTCGCCAGGATCCATACACAAATGACGGCGCGATATTGAATGAAGATGAACGGGTCGATCTGGCAACTATGATCGAGGCCTACACGATCAACGGTGCCTACACGATGAAACTCGAGGACAAGCAAGGGTCGATCGAGGTGGGCAAGCGCGCCGATCTTGTGGTGTTGGACAGGAACCTGTTCGAGATCGATCCCGACGAAATCAGTGACACGAACGTAACAATGACAATCTTTGACGGTCGAACCGTGTTCCAACGCACTGAGTAGGCAATGAATTCACCGATCTATAATCTGCGACCACGTCGGCAGGGCACGATCCCGACGGTCATATTCGCGCTGTTGATCGCAAACGGTCTTGTGTTCGCTTTGCAACAGTTCGACCCACGATTCATGTTTGGCAATTTCGCGTTGTGGCCGTTCGGCGTTCTGAATTCGCCGTTCGCACCGTGGCAGCTCCTGACTTATGGCTTCCTGCACGGCGATGTGATGCACCTGGCATTCAACATGTTCATGTTGTGGATGTTCGGCAGAGAGCTAGAAGGCCTGATGGGCTCGCAACGATTTCTAATCTACTACCTGACGGGTGTCATTGGCGCCGGGATTATCCAGTTGATTGTCGCTGGCACGCAGGGCGGTATTTACCCAACGGTGGGTGCATCGGGCGGTGTATTTGCGCTGCTGCTGGCGTTTGGCATGACCTTTCCAAATCGTATGATCATGCTGCTGATCCCGCCGATACCGATGAAAGCCAAGTACATGGTCATCATTTTCGGTGTTATGGAGCTTTACCTGGGCGTCAGTGGTGGCGCTCCCGGCGTCGCCAATTTCGCGCACCTCGGTGGTATGCTCTTCGGCTTCTTGCTGTTGCAGTACTGGAAAAAGCCGAGACGCCGTGGATAATCTCTTCGCACTGGCGGCGGCCACCCTGGTGCTGGTCATGATCCCGGGACCAAACGTCGCATTGATCGTCGCCAACAGCATTCGCTACGGAATTCGAATGGGTTCGATGACGGTGCTTGGTACAACCGCAGGTGTGGCGCTGCAACTTGCGATTGTGCTGCTCGGCATGGCCGCCATCATTGAAGTCGTAGCTGATGCGCTGATCTGGATACGCTGGGCAGGTGTGACTTACCTCATCTGGCTGGGAGTCAGCACCTGGCGGGAGCCAGTCGAGGATCTAGGCAAGATTACTGCAGCGCCAGCAGTGTTCTGGCGAGCCAGCATAGTCGCTGCGGTCAATCCGAAAACCTTGCTGTTCAATGCGGCATTCCTGCCGCAATTTATCCCGTCGGGCGGCAACGCAATCCTGCAACTTGCCGTCGTATCGGGCGTGTTTCTGACGGTGCTGCTGTTGGGTGACATGCTGTGGGCATTGACTGCGGGCTCGGCTCGTCAGTTGCTTGAAAAGCAAGCGGCGGCGCGCAACAAGATTACGGGTGGCTTCCTGGTTGCGGCCGCTATTGGTCTGTCCCTGTCACGGCGAGGCTCGTAATTCGGGCCTGAAGGCCCTCCCACAACAAATGGCGCTCCTACTGTGGGAGCGGCTTTAGCCGCGACTTCCCTAAGCCCACAGCCCGCCATCGATCGGAATGGCAGTGCCCGTGATGTGCTTGGCCGAATCGCCGGCGAGAAAAAGCACCAGTGATGCGATGTCGCTGGGTTCGGCGATGCGCTTATTGGGACTGTTCTCGGCGATGTCAGCCAGGAAACTGCCGACGTCAACGTCTTGCGCCACAGCGCCTTCGGCCAGCATCGGTGTATCCACACCGCCCGGGCAAATTGCATTAACGCGAAGCCCGTCGGCGGCGTAGTCCAGCGCCATGGCCCGAGTGAACTGGATCAGGCCTCCCTTACTCACGCAATAAGCAAGCGCCCTCGGACCGGCGCGCAAGCCCCAGTAGGACGAGATATTGATGATGCTGCCTTCCGACTTCAACAGGCTGGGCAGGGCGGAGCGCGACAAGTAGAACGGAATATCGAGATTGATCGTCATCGTGTCGCGCCAGTCATCATCGCTGGTTTCTTCAGCATTGCCGCGCGGCAAAATACCCGCCGAATTGACCAGGCAATCGATGGCACCGAACTCGTCGATCGTGTCGGCGACGAGCTCATTGCAGTCATCGGGCTCGACGAGATCTCCAGCCCAGGTCGCGATGCTGTCGGATACGTCTGCGACTTCCGCCAGTCGCCCCTCGTCACGCCCGGCCGCCATCACATTCCAGCCCGCATCGGCAAACTCAATCGCGATCGCTGCGCCGATTCCGGAGCTTGCCCCTGTAATGAGTGCAACATTCATGTCAAATCGCCGATTGTGGGCCTTGTATCGAATTGTATCTCTTTCCGCAGCAACGATCCGATATTGCCTATATAATGCGCCACCGTTTTGTGGCCCAGCAACATGTTCCCCACCGATCATATTCGCAATATTGCGATCATCGCTCATGTCGACCATGGCAAGACGACGCTCGTAGATCGCTTGCTACAGCAATCAGGCACGCTCGACGAACGTGCCGCCGTGCTTGACCGCGTGATGGATTCGAACGACCTCGAGCGCGAGCGAGGCATCACGATTCTGTCGAAGAACACGGCGATACACTGGAATGAGTGGCGCATCAATATCGTCGATACGCCAGGACACGCTGATTTCGGCGGTGAGGTGGAGCGCATATTGTCGATGGTTGACGGTGTCCTGCTGCTGGTCGACGCCGTCGAAGGCCCGATGCCACAAACACGGTTTGTTACGCAGAAAGCATTCTCCTACGGCTTTACTCCGCTGGTCGTCATCAACAAGGTCGACCGAGATGGCGCGCGGCCTGGCTGGGTCCTGGATCAGACCTTTGAATTGTTTGACCGTCTCGGCGCCAGCGATGAGCAACTCGATTTCCCCGTGATCTACGCGTCCGCTCTGCACGGTTACGCAGGTACGGAGCCCGATGTCAGCGACGGCAACACCTTTCCCTTGCTCGAGGCGGTCATTGAACACGTACCGCCACCCAATGTGCAGTTGGACGGCGCGTTGCAGATGCAGGTTTCAAGCCTCGACTACAACTCTTATATTGGCGTGCTTGGAATCGGCCGTATCAATCGCGGCATCGTTAAAGCGAACTCGCGGATCAGCATCGCACGACCGGACGGATCGTCTCGCAATGGGCAACTGGTGCACCTGTACGGGTTTGACGGGTTGGAGCGAATCCCGATCGAGGAAGCCGGCGCCGGTGACATCGTCGTGTTCAGCGGGATCGACGACCTGCGAATATCCGACACGATATGCGAACGTGGTGCGCCTGAGGGACTGCCTGCGCTTAAAGTCGATGAGCCGACCATTAGCATGACGTTTCAGGTCAACAAGTCACCATTCGCGGGACAGGAGGGAAAGTTTCTGACCAGCCGCCAGATCGAGGAACGACTTGCTCAGGAACTCAAGCACAACGTCGCGTTGCGGGTTGAAGAGACTGGGGATCCGGACAAGTTTCGCGTTTCAGGTCGCGGCGAACTACACCTGTCAATACTGATCGAAACCATGCGGCGCGAAGGCTTCGAGCTGGCCGTCTCGCGACCGACCGTCATTGAGCGCGACGTCGCCGGTGTCAGGCACGAACCCTGGGAGCTCGTCACGGTCGATTTCGCGGAAGAGCACCAGGGTGCCGTCATGACGCGTCTGGCGGAACGCAAAGGCGAACTGTTGAGCATGCTGCCCGACGGCCGTGGCCGCATGCGGCTCGAATATCGCATTCCGTCTCGGGGGCTGATCGGTTTTCGTACGCAGTACTTGACCACTACTGCGGGAACCGGTCTTCTGTACTCTGTATTCGATAGCTACGCCCCGCGCATCAACGCAGATATTGGTCAGCGCAACAACGGTGTGTTGGTCTCAACGCTGGCTGGAAAGGCGCTTGCCTATGCACTATTCAACTTGCAAGAACGTGGTTCGCTATTTATCGGACATGGCGTCAGTGTTTATGAGGGAATGATCATTGGCATTCATAAGCGGGGTAACGACTTGCCGGTAAATCCCGCCAAGGCCAAGCAACTGAACAACATTCGCGCGGCCGGAAACGACGAGAACATCGTGCTCACACCGCCACTGCGCTTCTCGCTCGAACAGGCACTGGAATTTATTGATGATGATGAGTTGGTAGAAATAACACCACAGAACATCCGTATCCGTAAGAAGTTCCTTAGTGAAGGCGAACGTCGTCGCGATGCACGGCTTCGCGCGAAAGAAGCCGAGATCCCATCGTAGCGATCGGGTAGATTCAACGATATGTACAAAGGCGAACGATTTAACAGCATCAGCCACCTGGTAGGGGCGTCTCTCGCGCTGGTGGGTGGTGCTGTGCTGGTGACGTTTGCGGCGATGAGCGGCGAGATCAACAAGATTGTCAGCTACAGCGTATACGCGCTGACACTATTTCTTTTGTATCTCACATCGACGCTGTACCACAGCTTTCCCGGGCCAGCCAAGAACGTCTTT
>Ga0114950_10004577_pt1 | contig 10748 bp, 10 predicted proteins | sample N075metaG_FD_83503 | JGI IMG/M metagenome (GOLD analysis project Ga0114950, IMG submission 83503) | Deep subsurface microbial communities from Kermadec Trench to uncover new lineages of life (NeLLi) - N075 metaG | ecosystem: Environmental > Aquatic > Marine > Ocean trench > Sediment | place... | reverse complement strand
ATTGAAAGATTGTGGCGATCCGTCAAATACGAAGAAGTTTATCTTCACGCGTACGATACGGTCTCTGACTCACGAAATGGAATTGGTCGATACTTCGATCTTTACAATCAAAGACGGCCGCACTCTGCTTTGGGACGCAAGACGCCAGATAGTGTATATTTTTCTCAGCAGTCGCTAACCCTGGCTGCTTAAACGATGGGCTGGAATCCACTTATAAAACTGGGTTTAGCTGTCCAAACAAACGGGGCCACCTCTCCAGTGCGGTTTCGGCGGGCCAGGAAATGGAGCAGAAAGTTATATTGCAAGACATGAACCTGGAAATGGAAGTTCAGGACAGCCAAACCCAGGTCGTGCTTGCCGCAGTTGTTGACAGAATCCACGCTGACAAAAAAGCCAAGGCCGGTGAATCATGGGCAAAGGAACATACCGTATTGGCGTATTGGGCTGTGCGCTTTAATTGCCGTCTGGAAAATTCGGGCAAGCCTGAAAGTGAATGGAAGGATTGCGCGGCCGAATTACCTTAAACCACACAAATTCAACAAAATAACGACCGCTACACGGTTGCCGGCTCGGTCATCACGCACTTTGACAGTGTTTTTTGCCACAGGCATGATTAATCACAGAGAATGGCGGCATTCGAAATATGTACGTACAATGAATATATTCATCGGAGAATTTTAATGAGCAATCCAATTCATAGGGTACTAATCAAGGTTTATGCCGTTGGAACGAAAGCGTGTCTGGCCTTGGTGGTATTGGCCATATTTGCATCAACAACAGGTTCTGCACAGGAAAAATCAGATGATGAGTGGCAGTATGGACTGGAGGTATACTTCTGGCTGCCCAATCTCTATGTATCAACTGATCATGGTAATGTCACCTTAAGTCTGAAAGACATCATTACCAATCTGAGATGGATGACCATGTTGGACGTTGATGCGCGCAAAGGCAAGATTTCAATGGGCCTGGATGTCATTTATATGCACCTGGCTGGCTCGAAGGAGGGCAACCTGAGAATTCCTCCTGATGAACCATTGGGTAAAGATGCCCGGGTTGATCTGAAGGCCCTCATCCCGACTTTTCATGGCGGTTATGAGGTATATAGCAAGGGCGATGTCAGCATGGATGCCATCATCGGGGTACGTTACCTGGGTATCAAGGTTCCCATTAAGATCACCGTCGGCGAGATGACCAGACGGGCGCAGCCCAAAGGCCATAACTGGGACGGCATCGTTGGCTTCAACACCAGGAAGTTGATTGACGATAAGTCATACGTAGATTTTTATGGAGACATCGGTGCGGGCCAATCCGATCTGACCTGGCAGGCCAAGCTCGGCTTTGGTTACCAACTCTCGAAATTTGAAGCCACCTTCGGGCTTCGTTATATGCGCTGGAATTTCAAAAAATCAGCAAATCTGGAAAATCTGCGTATTCTGGGTCCTTATGTTGGTGCCAAGTGGTATTTTTGAACCAAACTCTGGCATAGCGGGTCATCTTGGATCTTGAGTACGGCGTCGTTTAAAACACCGGGCCGGATAAGGGTTTTGAGTGGTGTGGAAGAACACTTGGTCATCAACGCTTTGTTCGCTCTGCATCTGGCGTCAGACAATGCACCATTGAGTATGCATTCCGAAGTGAGATTGGAATGACGCCGGCCAGGTATCTTCGCCTTCATCGTCTGAATGAAGCTCATCGGGATTTATCCAGAGCCGACCCAGGGTTGGCCATTGTCACCACTGGTACCCGCAACCTTGCAGGAGCGAGCCTGGTCATCACCGATCTGGTATACACCAGCAACAAAATAAAGATTATTGAAACTGGAACAGGCTACACCCGGTTGCCTATTTAAATATTTGAATTGATTTAAAGGACCAATGTTATGAAAACCCATGGCCATGCAACCAGAACGGCTATTTTCCTGATCTCCATGCTGATGAGTATTTCCGCATTTGCGATTGATAATGATGCAGAAACAGATAACGCGAAAGACAAGCTGTACAAGGCACCGGCAGCTGATCAAGATGCCAAATCAGGTGGGGACGCAGGATCTGGCGCAGCGCTAACAGCTGAGGAGAAAGCTGCCGCAATCGCTAAGGCCGCTACAGATCCATCGGCCATTTTGACGCAGTTCCAAAACTTATTCTGGACCACCGGTAGTTCTGAAGACAAGAACATCTCCAATACTTATTTATTCCAACCAGTATTGCCCCTGAGCAAGAACTAATGTACTTCGTCCTGCTTTGCCAGTGATTAATACCAGCGGCACAACGGGTATCGGGGATTTGTTTCTGTTGGATTTCTTTCTGAACCCTGTCAAAACTGGTACTTTTGGGTGGGGCATAGCGGGAAGCGTGCCAATTGGTAATAAAGAATTCAGCAGTGAAAAGTGGCAAGCGGGCCCGGGGCTGATCTACATGAACAAAACCTCAGATAAAGTTTTGTGGGGAATACTGGGTTACAACCAATGGTCTTTCGCCGGTGATTCAGCAGCCCAGGATGTGAATTTGCTTACTTTCCAACCCATCGTTGTTGTTCAAACCAACTGGGGTTACTGGGGCTGGACAGACCAGACGGCTACTGTTGACTGGGAGAATGACAACAACACTTCAATCCCGCTGGGGCTTCGATTTGGCACCGTTTATAAAGGCAAAACACCTCTGAATGCGGCGATTGGCTTCTACTACACCCTGAATAACAATGGCAGGGATAACGTGTACGGCCTGAAGATTACCGCCGCTTTTATCAAACCAACCTGGCTGAAACACTAAAATTCAATTTTGCCTGATCGTGGCCAGCACGATCAGGACCAGAACCAATCTAGCCGTGGCGATATTGACGTGACTTTTTTGCTCGGGATCAGCCTGAGTATGGTTCCTGCTTCAATTTAGGAATGTACGTGGTCTTCACCGATCTGGTATACACCCGATCATTCACTGGTGAAGAAAGCAATGTCTTATCCAGATTTGCGGGGTTATCTGCCTGAATAAGTATTCTCAAAAAAATGCGTTGAAGGCAGTATGATAAAGCCGATGTATAATCGGATTTAACTGACAAAAGGGAGGTGCACAAAGCGTCTCCTTTTTGTTAAATAGATGATTAACGCCTGCCAGGATACCTGCACGACAGCGAATGAATTTTAGGAAATACTTGTGAGCAATAGACTAACCCGGCTTTTTACCGAGCCATTGATACAGTTTTTGATTATTGGTGCAGCGATTTACGCTGCCTATGCACTATATGGCACGCCGGAAGAGGATTTTCGGGATACGCAGATCATCGTCGATTCTAATCGAATAAATGCTTATATCTCAGAGTGGGAGGCCCGCTGGAACCGACCGCCGACCCGTCAGGAAATCGATGGTTTGATTCAGCAATTTGTACGCGAAGATATTCTCTACCGGCAAGCCGTTGCGATGGGTCTGAACGAAGATGACCCGATCACCCGGCGACGCATGGCTCAAAAACTGGAGTATCTGACCAGCGATCTCGCGATGATGGTGCAGCCCGATGAAGGCGAGCTTGAAGCATATTTTGAGGAAAACCAGGCGCTTTACCGGCAACCGGACCGGATTACGTTTAGCCAGGTGTTTTTTGACCCGGACAGCCGCGAAGAATCAACATTGGATGATGCGGCAGAAGCGTTGGCACAACTGCAGGCGGATGGGGTGCCTGATGCACAGTCCATGCAAGTTGGTGATCAGCTAATGCTCCAGAGCGACTTTATTTCGGCGACTGAAACCGATGTCGCACGGCAGATGGGCAGTGGATTTGCCGAATCCGTCATGAAACTGGATGCGGGTCAGTGGCACGGGCCGGTTCTGTCCGGTTACGGGGTGCACCTGGTCTATGTATTTGAACATCAGGTGCCTCCGGCGGCAGTGCTGGAAGAAGTACGGCCTTTGGTCCTTGAAAACTGGCATATTCAACAGGTCGACAAATTCAATGCTGGTTTCCTGGAAAGCCTGAAGAAGCAATATGAAATCGTTATTGATGAAATACCGGCTGAGCGGATCCTGGCAAGCCCTGATGAAACCTCGACGGTGAACGAAACCACTGAAGATCCTGCATCATAATGACGGGCCGGTTCAAATTGAAGCTTCAGATGTCGGCCTGGTTGTTGCCGCTTCTGCTGGTTTTTTCTTTTGCGCTACCCGCCGATGAGTTCCGACCGGCCCTGCTGGAAGTGAATGAGCGCGACGGTGGCTGGGTGGAGGTCAACTGGAAGGTGCCGACCATGGGTGAAAGGGCATTGGCCATAACGCCGGTATTGCCGGAGTTTTTAAAGCCGCTTGGTCCGGGGTCCAGTCGCCGGGTGCCGGGGGCTTTAATTGAAACCAGCTCTTATTCATTGGCGGGGCAGACACTCAATGGTGCCACCTTCGGCGTTGATGGGCTCAGTGCAGTACCGGCCGATGTTGTCGTACAGATAAACCTGCTGGACGGCGCGCAGCATTCAGCGATCCTGCGCTCCAATAACAGTTCATTTACGATTCCCGATGAGGTCACCAATAAGGAACTGGCAATTTCGTATTGGCAGATGGGCACCATCCATATCCTCGAAGGATTTGATCACCTGTTGTTTTTGTTGACGCTGTTATTGATCGTGACCGGTTTTTGGCAATTACTGAAAACAGTTACTGCCTTTACACTGGCCCACAGCCTGACATTGGTATTGGCAACACTGGGCCTGGTGCATATTCCGCAGGTGCCAACCGAGGCCGTTATTTCATTAAGCATTATGCTGCTGGCGGTGGAGGTCGTGCGTAAGAATGCGGGCCACTTAACCCTTTCCGAACAGTACCCGTGGCTGATCGCTTTTACCTTCGGGCTGGTGCATGGGCTGGGCTTTGCTGGTGCATTATCTGAAATCGGCATACCGCAAAATGCCGTGCCACTGGCATTGTTGATGTTCAATGTCGGTGTTGAAACCGGGCAGGTATTGTTTGTAATAGCGGTGTCATTATTGCTGGCAGGGCTGCATCATTTACACGGTCGTACAGCACTCACCCTGTCGCGGGCGGCGCCGTACGCCATCGGTGGAGTTGCTGCATTCTGGACAATTGAACGGGTCGGTGCTTTTCTATAACGGCGCAACATGGTATTTTTAGCCAATAAAACTGGTGATCTGGTTTAATATTATGCGCACCAAGAGGACAGGGAACAAGATTTGGATATGAATATCTTATCCACTACAAAACACCTTGTTGGTTTACTGATTCTGATTTCGGCAGTTGCCGGTTCTGTACCTGCGATGGCTCAGGATGAGGCCGCGGATGCCAGAACTGACAATACAGGCACTGATAATTCTGGTACTGACACCAGTACAGATGCAACAGCACCTGAGAAAGAATCCACTTCACCTGCTGCAACCCCTGCGAAATCTGATGCACCCGCGAGTACTGACGCCGCAAATACTGCAGCATCAGCCGATGACAGCCTGCAACAGGCCATCACGCAAATGCAGGCACAATTGGCAGCGCAGGCCAAACAAATAGAAGCTCTGCAGGCACAATACACAAAAGAGGTTGCTGCCCGTCAGAGGGAGATTAACAAGCAGGATAAACAGATCAGTGCTCAGACCACACAGATCGCCACCCAAAAAGATGCCATACAGTCATTGCAGAAGCAGGTTGACCAGCAAATTTCTGACGCGGGTCAAAGTATCTCAGATACTGAAAAAGCGTTGCGATCGCGTCTTGAAACGGTTGAAAGTTCAATAAAGAGTAGTCAGCAAGCCGATTCCACACAATATGATCTCACGGAATTCCCGGGTTCCATTGCGATCCCCGGTTCCTCTGCGGCGATCAAGATAGGCGGTTTTGTAAAGATGAATGTGGTAGAAAGTTTCGACCCGATCGGCACCACCGACCGGTTTATCGTGGGTTCCATACCCGTGCCCCAGGAAAGCGGCCCGACCATTTCCGCACTGACAGTCAGTCAGTCCCGGTTAAATTTCGATTTACGTGATACCACAAAGTACGGTGCAGTACGCGCATTTATTGAAGGTGATTTTGCAGGTGATGGCACCACATTCAGGCTACGGCATGCATTTGGGCAATATAAGAGTTTTCTGATTGGCCAAACCTGGACAACTTTTATGGATACCCGATCCAGGCCCGAGGACCTCGACTTTGAAGGTATCAACGGTCAGGTTCTACTGAGGCAACCACAAATTCGGTATTTCCCCAAGATCGGTGAGTCGTGGCATTTGCTGCTTTCAGCGGAAGACCCAACGGCCGTTATCAAGAATGGCACAGGAATCAACCAAATACCCGATCTGGTTGCGAGTATGGAGCGCACCTGGTTTGATGAGTGGCATATGAAGTCATCCTTACTGCTGCGAAAAATGTCCGGTGACTGCATTTGTCTTGATGGCAAGAGTGATTCTGCGATCGGTTGGGCATTGAGCATTAGTGGGATGACAACCGTAAAGCGCTGGGACCCACGCGATAATGCGCAGATTCAATTGACTTACGGTGAAGGGCATTCACATTATATTAACGACCTTGGAAGTGTTGGCGGGGCAGATGCAGTATTCGATCTGACCACCGGCAAACTAATTGCAGTGAAGTCTTTCGCAATGTACATGTCGTTTCAAAAATGGTGGACACCGAATATGCGTTCCAATTTCAACTTTGGTTATGTAAGTGTTGATAACGGGGGTTTCTTTGACCCCAATGCTTATAAGGAGACAACCCGTTTTATTGCCAACTTCATTTGGTCGCCCATTGCCCGCATCGATCTGGGTGCACAGTTTCTCAGTGGTTCGCGTACCAATGAAAACGGCGAAAAAGGCACTGCAAAGCAGGTACAACTTTCTGCCAAGTATCGTTTTTAGCCCCATAAATCTACAACAACAATAGAAGAGAATTCCCATGAAGTTAATTCCCAGGCTACGGATTTACACCTTTGTGTTAGGTGTTTGCATATTATCGCTCGCAAGCACTGCAGTTCAGGCGACCCTGGTGATGAAGCCGACCCCGTTGGATGGCATTGATTACCCGGATATTCTCAAAGGTGATTATGATGAGTCGATCACCACGCCAGAGGAGTATCTTGGCTTTCCGGTGGGCCAAAGAACCGCGACGCCTGAACAAATCAATGGTCTGGTGAATCTTTGGGCCAAAGAAAGTAACCGTGCAAACATTGTCGAGTATGCCCGCACCTATGAAGACCGTGCCCTGCATTACCTGGTCATCAGTTCACCGGAAAATCTGGGCAATATCGAACAGATCAAATCCAATATCGACAGTCTTGCCCATCCCGACAAACTCAACGATGCCCAGGTATCACAACTGATCAGCGAAACCCCTGCGACCGCATGGATGGCTTACAGTATTCATGGCAATGAGTCTTCCGGTGCAGATGCGTCACTGGTATTGATTTACCACCTGATCGCGTCAAAGGGTGAAGACACTTCCTCATTACTGAATGACATGGTGGTGCTTGTCGACCCGATGATGAACCCGGATGGCCGTGCACGCTTCACCAAGAATATGCAGGAAAACCGGGGTGCAGCACCCAATATTGATACCCAATCAACGCTGCATTCAGGTGTGTGGCCGTTTGGCAGGGGCAACCATTACCTGTTTGACCTGAACCGCGATTTCTATTTTGCGGTTAACCCGGAATCACGCGGGCGCATCAAGGCCATCAATGAGTGGTATCCGCAGTTGATGGTCGATATCCATGAAATGGGCGCACACAACACCTATTTGTTTGGCCCGCCACGTGAACCCATCAATGAGCACATACCGCATAGCGTGGCGAAATGGAGCCTTGTTTTTGCGGCCGACCAGGCGGCCACTTATGACAGTAAACAATGGCCATACTACACCGGTGAGTGGTTTGAAAATCTTTATCCCGGTTATTCAAACTATTCGGAATACAAAGGTTCCATCCACATTTTATATGAACAGGCCCGCACCGCAGAAGACGGTGTAAGAATGCCCAATAGCAGCATCCGCAGCTATAAAGAGTCTGTTGACCACCAGTTCGTCAGTTCACTTGCCAACCTGAAAACCCTGCAAAAAAACAGCGCGGATATTTACCGCGATTTTGTCAAGAATCGCCTTGCCCATATCGCCAGCACTGGGCCATACGCAAACAAGACCTTTGTAATATTGCCGACTCAAAATACCGACCGATTGAACAAATTTATCGAATTACTGCAATTGCAGGATATCGAATATTTTGTCAACTCAAGGCAACAGCAAGTACCCAAAGCCAGGAATCACCTGGGTCAGGTCTTGGATAACGTAGTTATACCCGAAGGCTCACTGGTGATACCCAATCGTCAATACGAGGCACCATTGATAGCCGCAATTTTAGAATTCGATGCAAAAATCAAGGATGACGTCCTGCTTGAAGAACGGCAGAAAACCTTGCGCAGCGGCGGTTCAATCATGTATGACGCCACCGCCTGGAATCTGACCATGATGTATGGTCTGCCGGCTTTGGAAGTTCCGCAAAATTTAAGCAGCAATCTCAGCGCGCCACTTGCACCACCACCAGGCCGGTTGGCGAATATGGAAAACTCCATTGCCTATATCGTGGATGGCGCCACAGATGCATCCGTTGGCTTTGCCGCACGTTTGATGGAGCAGGGGGTGCAGGTTCGTGTGCTGGATAAGAAAGGCCTGTTCAATGGCCACAGTTTCAATCGTGGTTCGGTGGTGGTTTACAAATCCGACAACAATATTGATGATCAGGAATTAACGGCAATCGTCCAGCAAGCAGCAGACACTACGGCGACCCAGGTGCAGGCGATCAGCCAGGGTTTGGGTGAGGGTGACTTGCCAGACATTGGCGGGCAGTATTTCCGGCTGTTGAAAAAGCCACAGGTGGCCATGCTGACCCAAAGCGGGGTCAGCGCATATGATTATGGCTCGATCTGGCACCTGCTGGATACCGAATTGGGTATCAGGCACTCGCACCTCAGCCATGAATTGCTGGACCAGATGGATTTACGTCAGTACAACGTACTGATCGTACCGTCCCGGTGGTATGGGACCCTGTCAGAATCAAATATCAAGATGATTGACAATTGGGTTAACAATGGCGGCACGCTGATCGTCAATGGTGATTCAGCTCAGCAACTGGCCGGCGAGAAAGACTTTTCAAAGGTCAGCACCTTCAAGGATTCATTTGAGAAATCGTCAGAGTTTAATATCGCACTGGTACGCGAATTCCTGGCGCAGCAGGATGCGATTACCAATGCCGGTGATGTTGCGGCGCACAAAGTGCCGGAGTCGTTGTGGTTTCCGTGGAGTGACAACGAAGACCTGAAACCGATGGAAAAGGAACAACTCGAGCAGTGGAACACATGGACATCCGTGTTCATGCCCGCAGGCTCGCTGATTGCTACGCGCACTGACCAGAAGCACTGGCTGACCTACGGTGTTGAAGCACAGTTGCCGGTTCTGATCGGGAACGTGCCGCTGTTGATGGTCAAAGGCGGCGCGAACGCGGTGATCCGTTATGGTGTATTGGTGGACAACACAAAGGCCAAAGCCAGGTTCATTGGCTGGGGCAGCGTGCCAAAAGGCAAAGACCTGTACCTGCGTATGAGTGGCCTGGTGTGGCCCGAGGCGGCACAAAGACTGAGCAACGCCGCATACCTGACCCACGAGCGAAAAGGCAATGGTCAAATCATCATGTTTGCCAATATGCCAAACTTCAGGGGCGCAACCAAGGGCACAGCTAGGCTGCTGCTCAACGCCATTGTGTATGGCCCGGGGCTTGGAGCCAACGCAGCGATTGACTTGTAACGCAATGGGGTCAGAGTCAAGTGCCAGAGTGAGTACTCTGTCACTTGACTCTGACCCCGCAGTGTTAAGCCAGAAAGGGGTTAAGCACTTCGACAGTTCCATACCGCTGCCCATGGTTCAAATCTTCACTGTACAGCCGGGGAACACCAATGCTTTCAGCAGCAGCAAGAATCGCCCCATCCCAATATGAAGTTTGGTAGCGCACCGAGATTTCTATCGCAATTTTGACCAGGCTGGCCTCAATGGCCACACAGGGGAATACTTCCAGTTCCTCAATCCATGCCAATGCCTGCTCCGGGGTGAGCGGTTCGACCAGTTTACGTGTAACGGTGACGTAGAATTCCTGTAGAACCTGGGCTGAAATTGCAAAATCCTCTGCTTCAATAATTTCCAGCACCCTTTTACGTTTTGATTGCTCTTCATCATCGCCGGTAACCGCATAAACCAGAATATTGGTATCGAGAAAAACCTCAACGCTCATGTAGTTCGTCTCTGCTCCAGGATCTGGACCCTCTTTTGGCGGTGCTTTTCTCACTGAGTATTCTAATATTCTTACGCGCTTGCTTTGCCCTGTCCTCACGCTCGGCAATATCGGTTAAAAACCCCCGCACGAGACTGTTTACTGAACAGTTATGTTCGGCTGAATATCGTCTGACCACCGCAAGGACCTTCTCGTCTACAGCTAATGTAATGTTTTTCATATTACACAGTATATGTGTAACTGTGTATATTTAAAACCCATTAATTTTCCAGTCCGTGCAGGTTGGTTTATTCCAGGCCAGCGTAATAGTGGTCAAAGACGTTGGTTTTTGTAGGAAATCACCGTCCGGTTTTCCGATCCGGTTTTCCGTACTAGGCAATAGCCTGATGAGGCCGCTGGCGGTTGTTTGTGTTCGCCGGCTTGCTGGCTTTTTGGTTACGTTGCTGGCTCTGGTGGCGTGTCATTCGGGTGGGAATCCTGCTGGACGCCCCAGATCT
>Ga0114950_10004574_pt1 | contig 10754 bp, 6 predicted proteins | sample N075metaG_FD_83503 | JGI IMG/M metagenome (GOLD analysis project Ga0114950, IMG submission 83503) | Deep subsurface microbial communities from Kermadec Trench to uncover new lineages of life (NeLLi) - N075 metaG | ecosystem: Environmental > Aquatic > Marine > Ocean trench > Sediment | place... | reverse complement strand
ATATGTCTTTGGTTGATCACTGATGCCACGTGAATGGCGTTATCTTGAGCCTATTGCCCGAATTGGGCACGATGGGTTCTAAACGGGGAGAGGTTCGGGTGACCGGCCTCTCTACCAGCTACCTAAAAACGGCCATTTCTTGGGTCGAAAACTTACCCGTGTGTCGCTTCCTGGATCATTGAAAACTCAGCTATTCGCATTGCTTGATGCGGGTCATTTCCAAGTTGCAAAAGGTGGGTCAGTCCAGCGTGCAAATCAACACAGTGTCTCTGTTTCGCTCCCAAACGCCCCTTTGTCGCCGAAACCCATATCATCTGCGAGGATTATCAAGATATTCGGTTGTGCAATCACCGACTCTGGCAGTGGTTCTGGCGATTATGTGCCGCTCTGCTGGTCGCAGGCGAACAATACTGAAAGAGACAGGACACAGATGCCGACGTTTAATAGTCTTCGAATTGCGTGACTTGGCACTTGAAATCTCCTATATCGATTCCCAATGGATCGCAAACTGATATCGATGTTGCCGTACTGATGCATCATAGGCAATTTCGCTACCTATGCGGCGATTGCAAGGTGGCATGCATTGATGCCGGGCCATAACGGTTTATTCGCGCTTCAGGCTGGCCGAGAATTTGCTTAAGATATCGGACCATTGCTCCTCCCAACAACAAACGTGATCAAAATTGTCACGAATAACACGTTCAACGTTTGGCTGGTCCTGTGAAAATCTGTCGGTAATAAACACAGGCACAATTTCGTCTGTGCCACCTACCAGTTGTAAGTGCGGAATATTCGAATTTCGTTCTTGTTCGGCCGGGTTCAGAGAGCCCGTCAGGGGGTCGTAATGATGGTGCTGTGTCCATTTACCAATATCGAGATTTGCACCTACCGTGATGACACCGACGACGCCGTCGATTCGCGTCTCCAGCAGTGCCGCCACCACGCCACCACCGCTGTGGCCAATCAGTACAATCTCGGTGTGCTGCGGCTGACGGATTCGCTGAATGGCAGCGGCCATGCTTCGAATCACCTCTTCTCCATAGCGATGCGACGTCCAGTACTTCGGCTTGCACTGCACCGTATTAGTCAGGCCGAAATAGCAAGGCCGTCCGACGTAGGCGATGTCTGTCGAGTCCTGATTGGCTAGCCTCAGTGCCAGGGCGTTACGAGGCGTCGGGTCCGCGCTGGGATAACGTCCACTCCAGGGTATGCCATCGCCTTCTATGTATACGTGAAGACGACTGTCCGGCAGGAATCCGGACCGTTGGATGACCAGGTGAGTAAAGCCATCACCATCGACCTGACTCACGACCATTTGATGCCGGTCTGCATAATCGATGACGGAATGCGGGGTACACCCTGCGGCGCAAACCAGAAAAGCGCACAGGGCGACTACGGAGTGGCTATCGTTCAACCTGCGCAACGATCGATGCGATGGGAATTGTTATTTGATCGCTTTTCGCTGCGGCTGGCTGCGCTGCATACCGGGGCGCCGGAAGGTAAAAGTTGCCGAATGCATGCCCGGCGCTGCGAAGATAACCAAAAAACGGTGTTTGCTTGAAGTCCTGCCGCTCAGCCAAATTCAGAACAATCGGTGCAACCTGCTCATGAATTCTCGCTGCGGATATAATTTCATTGTTTGCCAGAAGGACGTCAAGAAAAGCGCGAGCAAAAACCGAATGTTTCCCGCCACCGCCATCAAGTACCGGAGCCAAACCGCCGGATGTCAGTACATAGCGAGACTTTTTCCTTTCGGTGTATTCAGTCAGAAACTTTCTCCAATTTCTGGATTTTAGCGACGCGTGCGGAGCAAAAATACCATCACGGCTTAGTACGCTACCAGCGAAACAGGAATCCGCGACGATCATGATCTGTTTGGTTGCGCTGGTCTGCATATAGTCTTCCAGCTTCCTGGTCTTAAACCATGTTCTCGGACTGTTATATTTAGAATCGACCGGAAGCCAATAATATGCGTCGTTGTTACGCGAGTCGGAGCCAGAACCATGCCCAGCGTAATAAATCAGAATCGCGTCTTTGTCATTCTCCTCGACATCGTCATTTTCCTCAAACCAGAATATCCTCTCAAGGGCCTCCTCGATCATGTCTTTGGTCGCGTCTTTCAGGATGTCGACCTGAAAGCCGTAGCGTTCCACAAGAACATCCCTGATCGCCTCCGCATCAGCGATTGGTGTGCCTAAATCCCGGACAAAATCGTTTTCATAATTTTGGTTCGCTATGATCAGCGCATAGTATTTCAGGTGGTCCAGAGCATCGTTTCTGGATTGCTCAAATCGAGCCGCTTTGCTGTGTATGGTAGCCACCTGACCCACTGTGCCATCAATTCGATACTCGAATTCTTTAACATCCTGCTTGCCATTGTGATCGAGCGCAACGATGCGTATATGTTTCGACTCGGAATCAAGCACCAAAGATTGGGCGAATGAATTATGTGTGTCGAAATTTACCGGAAAGCCATTAATGGTGAGTTTCGCGAGACCCGCCGGTGCATCGATCTGACCACGGATCATTTTAGTTTCGCTGAGGCGCGTGGCAGCGACGACGGATATTCCACGCGTTTGTCCGTCACCGCGGGCTGCCATAGTGGTATCGGCAAGCAAGTTTTCGCTCGGCTCCAGCATAACGATACGGGGCCCGGCGAATTCGATTTTCTTGGCTTGCGCTCTCGCCTGCAGTTCGTTGATCTGGCTTGCGTGGCGATTGGATTCCTCGTTCAATCGATCGATTTCCTGCTGCAGCAATGAAACCTGTCGCGCTCGCTGGTCCAGTTGACTTTCCTTAGCCTCAAGGCCTGCAGAGTCTGCCGTGGCCTGCACCCTGGCTTCGCGAAGCGCATCCTGAACTTCCGTGTACCGCTGGCGTTCGAAATTCAGGTCAGCCTGGGCGCTCGCAAGTTGCTGGTTCGTAGAGCTCAGTTGCCCCTCGAGCTGCTCGCGCTCAGCGTGACTTGAAGCGACGGCCGACCGCAGATTTTCAATGGCCTCGCTCTGACGCGTCGCGGTATCCACCATCTGTTGCTCATAACGCCGAAATTCCTCTTCGGATTGCGATATTCGGGCTTGCAACGTGTCGACCTCGTCGCTGGCAGAACGAAGTTCACTTTCGCGGCGTCGCAGAAGTTCCTGATCTTTTTCTGACGCACTTGCGCGAAGGTCGGCAATTTCATTTTCGAGACGAGTACGTTCCGCATTGATTTGTTCAAGGCGAGTATTTGAATCGGTGTACCGGCTTTGAGAATCGGTCAGTAACTGCTGCAGTCGATTCGACTGAGCCTGCTCACGCTCCAGATCGGCTCGCAGCCCCTCCAGTTCCGCGCTTTGTCGACTCAGACGGTCAATATCGTCGCTATGCCGGCTGGTTTCCTGCTCGGCCCGCTCAACCGCTGCACGCAACCTCTGAACTTCGGCATCGCGAGCCGTGTTCGAAGCGTCTGATACCTGCTCGGATGCCATGGCCGACTCTATTTGGGCATCAAGCTGACGTTGGGCCACTGCCAATTCACTGCGGATGGATTCAAAATCGCTTTGTACACTGCTCGATTGCTGCTGCAATACGCTTATGCGCGCGGTGAGAGCCGCAACACGATCTTCCTGTGTAGCCGCATCGTTAGCCAATGCCTGGTATAGAACCCGATCTTCCTCAGCCTTCCTCAATGCCGCCTCAAGTACCCGGGTCCTGTCCCGCAGCTTATCGCGCTCCCGGGAACTTGCCTTGAGGGACTCCCGTTCTGCATTGTCGTCGGCAAGCAGGGCTGAGAATTCGGCTTCCTTGGCGTCCAACGCTTGCCGTTGTGCCGTTAACGTTGCACGGCTGCGGCCAACTTCAGAATCTGCCGCTGCAAGCAACGCCTCAAGCATGGCCGTTTCGATCCGCTGTTCTTCGAAAAGTTGCCGCAGCGACGTTAGCTCAGCATTTTCCGCCTTCATTGTGTCCAAGTCTGATGAATAGGCCGCAATTACGTTCTTCTGCTGTGCGATTGATGCTCGAAGCTCGCCTATTAACGCGTTATTTCCCCCGTCATCAGCAAGTTTGTCATCAAGTGCACGGCGCGCGTTGACGAGTTGCTCGGTCGCTGCCTGCAGCTCCAACTCGACAGCGATTTTCTGCCGACGAACCTCGTCAACTTCTGAAATCAGTGTTTCAACGCGTTGGTCAGCACCTTTGACCGAAGTCGGATCCAGTGGGATCGGAATGTTTGAGCCAAACGCCCTCGAATAGAGTGCCTGTGCGGCCGCAAGATCCAGTGGAACCCCCTGACCGGTTTTGTAAAGATGCGCGAGGCCGATCATCGCGGTCGTGCTGCCTGCATCCGATGCCTTCTTGTACCAATTAGCAGCCGCAGCGTAATCCGGGTCCCGACCCATTCCCTGCTCGTAAATTTCACCGACATAAAGCATCGCCTCTGCGTCGCCGGAGCCACTCTCGGCCTTGGTAATCCAGTGCCGCAGTGATGTTTCGAAGTTGGCGCGATCGTAGAGGAGGTAGTCACCACCGCGAATCTTACATTCCGATGCTGGGATGCGCGCTGGACGCTGCGGCATCTGATAGATGTTTCCGCCGATACGCCGCACATGGCCCTGAAGAAGGCAGTCAACGATACCTCGCGGCGCATCGATTCCAACGTCGCCGGGGGCCGGAAATGCAATCACGGGCGACAACAAAATCAAGACTGCTGCTACTGTGAGAAGACGTGTCCTACTGTGCATACGTATGCCCCGAATTCAGCTCTCCGTAGCAAGGGGATCGATTATTATTATGCGGACATTCTACGCTAAAATAGCGGCATTCTCGAATCCAACCGGCTATTTCGACCGAAAATCGCCCTCGATCCAGGCACATCAATCAAGGTCGGGTGTGAGCGCGCCCTCAGAACTGCCCTCGCAGTCCGAGTGTGACCGAGTAGGCTTTCAGGTTTTCATAACCCAACAGGCCTTCAAACATCAGGAATGCCTGAAATCCACTCTGATAAGCAGCCGCAATCCCGGCACCGATGACAAAGTAATCGGAATCTGGCTCTTCCGATGTCAGATTGAAACACGAGACGCAGTTATCGAAGCCCGTGATAAAGTCCCCCTGGCCGGCGAGAATATCTTCCATTGCGTATTTGACCCTGATAATCCGCGGATCAGTCTCGAACTCGTGATACCAGTCGGCGCTGAAAATAGGCCGCATCGTACCGAAACCCGTACGAATTGTCTTGGACAATTGTATACCGAGGTTGGCACGTGTCGATTTTATTTCCTGTTCATCGAAGGCCAGTTGCATGGCAGCAGGACCTGTACCATTGTTGCCGCTGTCCTCCTCAGTGAAACCATCAACATTAATTCGGTCGAAGGTCACACCGACATAGGGATCTATGGTCAATCCGCCATTGTCGATAACCCGGCCGAACGCCAGCGAGCCGGAAAACGAATCACCGTCAGGACTGGCGGTCAGTAGCCGCGTCTGATTCGTGATATTCAGCGTCGGGTCACTATTTTGCCCGAAATAAATGAATTGTCTCGCCATGTCGAATGACTGACTGCCGAATCCTGCCAACGCGGAAAAATAGACATCGTTCTGCGAACTGTGGTCGTAGAAGAACGTCGCATTGACACTGTCCGATTCGATTTTGCCGCCGTTCACAACTTTTGTTGGGGTGTTACCGGTCGTGCTGACTTCGTTCATTGTCACTTCGTAGCTCGTGTAGCCGACGGCTATGCCCCAGACGGCCGCGCCAGAAATGTGATCGATGCCAACAGTTAATCCGTACTGGTCGAATTCGAAACCGTTTTCCTCACCGATAAAGCTGGTCGGATTGCTTGGGTCTCGTTCGCCGCTTGTCAGCGTACCGCGGAAAAACCAGCCCCACGGCCCAAACGGCAAATCGGCAGCCGCGCCACCACCGGAGCCGAACATGAAGTCGGTGCCGGTCGCGGTAACGGAAGTCACGGACGCCGACGTTGCACCGCGCAATGCGCCCAGACGTGCCGCTATTGTAGAGAACTGCTCGTTGGAGGCCGTCGAAGCAACGGTGGCGATGGCCTGCGTCTCTTCACCGTTGACCTGCTGAAGCGCTGCAAGCAATTCATCCTCGTCTGTGTAACCCAATGTGCGAGGGAGTCCCGCCGAATTCGAACGAAAGAAGTCTGCGGTGTGTACCAATTCACCGCATCGCTGGAATAACTCCAGTGACGAGCCAGTCAGGGGAGATAAGTTGTTAAGCCCAATAAGCTGCCCGCAAGTTCTCTGAATCGCCAGTGCAGACTGTCCAAGGTTCGACTCGGTCAGTGTCAATCCGCCTTGCTCGTTCAGGAAGTCGCTCATTGGTGATGCCGATGCTGACGCCGGGCCTAATAGACAAGCTGCGGCAAGGATCGTGACCCATGCAGAATATTCGTTTGCGCGGAACCTATAACGATTGAAAATCATATCGATGTCCTTATTAATTCTTATATGTTTCGTTTGTTTTTATTTCCCATGCCAACGACTATATTTGCGCGAGTACGGCCTATTACGGTTTGATTTGGGATCGTAGTCTATGACAGGCACTACAGCAAGCTGGCAAAGAGCCGTTTCGCAGCGATCAGAGTCAATTCAGGGTGTTGCTGATAGCAGCAGCGGCATGCTTACATCGTTGGCAGCGCCGTAGCTGGCGATGAATCGGTCAATCACCTTGTGAACGGTATCGCGAACCCGTCCCGGATCACCGTGATGCGCACCGACCGAATAGTCCTGCCAGACAGTCACGAACTTTGAGTAAAATTCCTCGTTCGGCAGACGAATATTCACTCTGCGCCAGAATCCGATCGACGCATAGAAGGTCTCGTCCTCGACAATAATGTCGAGAAATATCAGGTCGTCGTCGTGCCTGGAATCGGACTGACGTGCCTTGAGTCCGGCACGGTTTAGAGACGTCCTCAGAATGCTCGCAAAAGCGGCGTCCGTGAGGCCCATTTCTCTCGCACTCTGTGTCATGTTGCCGATAGAAAAGACTACGTCCCGAGGTTCCTCAACCCATAGTTCGTCACTCGTTTCGTCACCTGCCACAGCGATATTGCAACTAACAATGGCAGTCAGCAAGACAGGCAGGCGCCACCCCCTGAAGGTAGAAACTCTTTTATTAGAACGTGTCTTGCGCGATGAAATAGGCATCAGAAGAGCCGGCCCAGAAAGTTATTTCCGTTGAGGCAATCAATCCTAGATTATCGGATTGCCATTGACCGTGATCCAGCGCACGCTATGCAACGATCAACAGAAGACGCGATTCCTACGGCCGGCTAATTTCCGCCGTTATTGCTAATGTCAGTTTTTGGCAATAACTGACAATTCCAGCAATACGGCATACATTTCCGCCTTGCGCGGTGCCACACGTATGGCTCTTGTAGCCGTATGCGACAACGTCGTAAACGTGACATTTACATTGCCGTTGCTATCGCGGTCGTCCAGAGTCTGCGTACGGAAGTTGATGGGATCCTTGGTCACAAATGCGGCGACCAATGTTGGTCCCGTCGGCTCGGAAGCCGGTAGAATGAAGGCGTCCCGGATAGTCGGAATGCCGAGACGACCCTGCTTCACTGCATTGTCCGGGTTGAACTGGTTGGGATAGAGCACAATCGCGTTGTCCTGAGAGTCAACCGTTACTACATTCAGATAGCCATCAATCGGTATCTCCAACATCAGTTCGACGGGATCATCGATGACATAGGTTTTCTTGGAAGAACTGAGCTTAAATTCTTTGTCCTGTCCCGCCACCAATTCAATCAGTCTTCTGCGATTCGGCCCATTTGCTGCCGTTACCGGTACGATCTGCAGTGCGCCTTTCGCCAGCGTTTCGCTGCCGTTGACCTGTGGATTATGGACACGTACTGCGTCAACGTGCTCTCGAATATACTTCGCGGAAATATCGCGTAGCTGCTCGATAGTAATGCTGCCACCGCTTTTTGAAGCTTCAACAATAGCCTTCGTCAAGCCGATCGTGAAAACGCCACCTCGTGACGTGCCAATCGCTTTTTCACCGTCACCCGCTGCAGAAAGCGAAACGAAATTTAGTGTGTCGTCAGTCTTGAATTCACGATCAAAAACGAACTGGTTACCTGTCGGCATGCCCGTGTAAGTGAATGACTTAACGAAAAACGTGTCGGTACCCAGCGTCAGGTTATCCATGGAGAAGCCACGTGTCACCGTTCCCGAATGACAAGCATCGACAATAATCCAGACATTATCGCTGGGAATGTCAGCAATAAGTGTTGCCAGCTTGTCATCCGTCACGACACCTGCCAGCGCACGCTTCCCCTGTCGTGTAACTCTTCGAACATCGTAGGTGACCAGTACCTCGTCAACACCGTCAATCTCATCGCCGTCGAAATCGGGCGTATTGCTGCCATGGCCGCTAAAATAAAAAACGATACGGTCTTCCGCTGTCACGCCCTGTCTCAACCAGATCTCGAACTCGCGGATGACGTTTTTTGATGTTGCTTCCTCATCGAGCAACTGATGTATCTGCTTGTCTTCGAAACCCATCAGAATCAAGGTTTCGTGCATGCGCTCGAGGTCCAGGTCGATCCCTGGCAAATCGATTCCCGGCACAGAATACTTGCCGACTCCAACGAGCAACGCACGCTGCTCGGCGATCGCCGCCGCACCCGGAAGCAGCATCAACAGAATTAATGCCGATATTGAAGTTTTACCGATAATCTACACAACTCCAGTTGTTGCGAAACGGGAATGCAGTTCGCCAAAATTTCTCGTAACCCCAATATAGCAACTATTGAACGGGACCAAGGCCGTCGGTAACTCTAGCGGCATCGTAAGACTGCTTTGCGACTGCGAGCCGCTGTTGAATTTCTTCAAAGTCGTCTCCTGACTCGGTGGAACCCGTCTCGACAGCGACCAGAGCATCGAAGTAAGTTTGTCGTAGCGAATCCAGATCAACCTCGCTGGAATCCAGATCCAGTGACCTGCCAAAAACCACCATATCGCTAGCGGTTTGCGTCAGCAACTCCTTGTTCATCTCAAGCATAGCGGCCAGCATCCGCATGGACCTTTTTTCCGATCGTGATTCCGTGATGCCGAATCTCATGGTCACCGGCATGTACCTCAATGTTGGTCGTGGCAGATCATCATATTCCGCAAGTCTTGCGTCGAGCATGGCTCCCGAGGTAACAATTCGTACACGAATTCTAGCCATCTCGCTGTCGAGGGCTGCACGCACGTCTGTCCCGGCAGACTCAGCACGAACACGGATTCCGTCCAGCAATCGTGCATCCCGAACCACCGCACGTTCCAGCGCATCTATGTGACCAATCACATCTTGATGAACGGAGGTGTCCAGTTTGTGCGCCCGTCGCGCGGAACTGGACATCGCCGGTACACGGAGCCAGTCAGAACGGCTTGCCGCCGAACTGTTTACAGCGCTGTCCCCGGCAGAAACCTGACCGATATTGATCCAGGCGGTTGACAGAACACGATCAACATTACCCTCTGATGGTTCGACGATTTCCAGTGTGTACAGCAAATTTCTTTTCGCCCTGGAACTTCTTGTGCTGGATAGCGAATTGATCCAATACCCGGCACCGTGCATGCGATAAGCCGTTCGATCTTCTGAGAACAGAATACGTGCCTCATGTACGGACTTCGTCTTTCCCATCATGCAGATATTTGCTCGCCTGAGAACATTCTCTACTGAATTGTCAGTTCTGAGCGTCTGCCAGGCGGATGGTGGTTGCTGTAACGATTCTGGCGAAACCTCGCGAGGAACGTAATTACCGGTGCAGTCAACCGAATCATCGGCAAATGCTCCTGCGACCACTGTAAAACAGCCCATTCGCGGCGTTACGACTGCTGCCGGCGATTCGCTCAAGTCCGCCAGATACAGGTTGAAATCTTCTGCGGTGACGAATTTCGACTCTTTGCGAGCTCCGGCTTGATGACCGCCAACAGCCCCATCGACGGCAACACTCATCAAAGCACCCGCTAACTTGGTGGCAATTGCACCAAAGAACAATGCAGACCGGTCAGCTGCATCGTCGTCAGACTCGGGTATGAGAAAGGGTTCATCCGCAACGACACAGGAGCTGTTGATGTATGCACGCCATTCGTCACCAGCATCTGCATCAGCCGTAGATATCAATCCGATAGCTGCTAGCAGTGTTGTCGCCCATTTTGATGCCATGTCATTATTTCTTTTCGTATTGTCGATTATCAGTTTTGACGATGTTTGACATTATACCGCTTTAGCTGGATTGTACTATACTGAGTATCGGCCAGCTATCGAATGATGCGAACATAACATTCGCATTCCCTACCGTGCATAAGACTAATAAAAATAGCCATTCGAACCAGTTCCTCAGGCGACTCCGGCCGATCACCCGTTTTGTTGAACAACTATGGCGTTGGCCACGCATTGTATTGACGTTCGAATCCGCTAACCGTTACTGGCAGGCATTGTCGCGTTCACAACGCCTGTTTGCGTCAAACATCGCGATAGCGGTGCTAATCGCCGCTATTGTTGCGCTGTTTAACCAAAGCCACTGGCTTATCCGTCTTGATAATTCAGCGATGGATTCGATGATGGAACTCAACAAGGGCTTATCCAGAATGAACGACACCGATTCTTCTGGCGCACTACAATTTACTTTTCTGAATATCGATGATGCAACCTACAGGAAGTGGGAAGAGCCTTTCCATGTGCCGAGGGGCAAGATTCTTACTCTGATAGATACCGCCGCAAAAGCCAATGCGCGGTTGATCGTTCT
>Ga0114950_10004573_pt1 | contig 10755 bp, 7 predicted proteins | sample N075metaG_FD_83503 | JGI IMG/M metagenome (GOLD analysis project Ga0114950, IMG submission 83503) | Deep subsurface microbial communities from Kermadec Trench to uncover new lineages of life (NeLLi) - N075 metaG | ecosystem: Environmental > Aquatic > Marine > Ocean trench > Sediment | place... | reverse complement strand
AACTTCGAGCTGACCGTCATCATTAACCACATGCTCTTCGATGCGCACCTTGACTCTGGCGTGCAGGCTTGTCTGCTTGCCATAGTAGGCGCGATGCACCTCGTCAGCATCGGCAAAGACCGCACCTTCGCCGGGTACATTGACCTTTTCACGGGTCATGTAATACACGCCCAGCACCACGTCCTGAGAAGGCACGATAATCGGTTCGCCACTGGCCGGTGAAAGGATGTTGTTTGTCGACATCATCAGAGCGCGGCTTTCCAATTGCGCCTCTAAGGTCAGCGGCACGTGCACCGCCATCTGGTCGCCGTCGAAATCTGCGTTGTAGGCAGTACAGACCAGCGGGTGTAGTTGTATCGCCTTACCTTCGATTAACACCGGTTCAAACGCTTGTATGCCCAGGCGGTGCAGGGTGGGTGCTCTGTTCAGGAGCACCGGATGTTCACGAATGACTTCCGCCAGAATATCCCAGACTTCAGTGGTTTCGCGCTCCACCATTTTCTTCGCAGCCTTGATGGTCGTCGCCAGTTGGCGCTCTTCCAACTTGCCAAAGATAAACGGCTTAAACAGCTCAAGGGCCATTTTCTTCGGCAAACCACATTGGTGCAGTTTCAGGGTTGGTCCAACCACGATCACTGACCGACCGGAATAGTCGACGCGCTTGCCGAGAAGATTCTGACGGAAACGTCCCTGCTTACCCTTAATCATATCCGCGAGGGATTTCAAAGGTCGCTTGTTAGACCCGGTAATGGCACGTCCACGACGGCCATTGTCCAACAGCGCATCAACAGACTCCTGCAACATGCGCTTTTCGTTGCGCACGATGATGTCTGGCGCTGAAAGATCCAGCAGACGCTTCAAACGGTTGTTGCGATTGATCACGCGGCGATACAGATCGTTCAGATCTGAAGTGGCAAAACGACCACCATCCAACGGTACCAGCGGACGCAAATCCGGTGGTAATACCGGCAGAACCGTCATCACCATCCACTGGGGTTTGTTGCCGGACTTCACAAACGCTTCCATCAACTTCAGGCGCTTGGAAAACTTCTTTATCTTCGTCTCAGAATTGGTGGCCGGTATTTCTTCGCGCAAATTAGCAATTTCAGCATCCAGGTCGAGTGCGATCAACAACTCCTGGATAGCCTCAGCACCCATGCGCGCATCAAACTCGTCGCCGAATTCTTCGAGCTTGCCGTAGTACTCCTCATCGGTCAGGAGCTGGCCGATCTCAAGATCGGTAAGACCCGGATCGATGACCACAAATGACTCGAAGTACAACACCCGCTCGATATCCCGCAACGTCATATCCAGCAATAAACCGATACGCGAGGGCAATGATTTCAAGAACCAGATATGCGCCGTGGGGCAGGCCAGTTCGATATGGCCCATGCGTTCGCGGCGAACTTTGGTCAGCGTGACTTCAACGCCACACTTTTCGCAGATAACGCCACGGTGTTTGAGACGCTTATACTTACCGCAAAGACACTCATAGTCCTTCACAGGACCGAATATGCGTGCGCAGAACAGACCGTCCCGCTCGGGCTTGAAAGTCCGATAGTTAATGGTTTCTGGCTTTTTCACCTCACCAAACGACCACGAACGGATCATTTCCGGTGACGCTAAGCCAATGCGCAGGACGTCAAACTCGTCAACATTACCCTGGGCTTTTAGCAAGTTAAGTAAATCTTTCAAGATCTTTCTCCTTTAAGGCCGTGACCGCTGGGACTGCGTTAATCCGTTTCCAGTTCAATGTTGATTCCCAGAGAACGAATCTCCTTGATCAACACATTGAATGACTCTGGCATACCGGGATCCATCTCGTAGTTCCCATCGACGATGTTCTTGTACATCTTGGTTCGACCGGCGACGTCATCTGATTTAACCGTGAGCATTTCCTGCAGAGTGTAGGCCGCGCCGTACGCTTCCAACGCCCAGACTTCCATCTCACCGAAACGCTGGCCGCCAAACTGCGCTTTACCACCCAGAGGCTGCTGTGTAACGAGACTGTATGAGCCGGTCGAACGTGCATGCATCTTGTCGTCTACCAGGTGGTTCAACTTGAGCATGTACATGTAGCCAATAGTGGTCTCACGGTCGAATGCGTCGCCAGTACGGCCATCGTACAGTTGCGTCTGACCAGTTTCCGGTAGGCCGGCAATTCTCAGTAGCGTCTTGATTTCTTCTTCCGACGCGCCATCGAACGCAGGCGTTGCCATCGGTACGCCCGCGCGCAGATTACCGGCGAGTTCCATTATTTCGGCATCAGTGAGGGATTTCAAATCAACTTCCACACCACCGACCTGATTGTACACCTCGTCGAGAAACTTCCGTATATCAGCAACTTTACGTTGCGCCTCGAGCATTTCATTGATGCGATCGCCGACGCCCCATGCAGCCCAACCCAAGTGGGTTTCTAGAACCTGGCCGACGTTCATCCGTGACGGCACCCCTAACGGGTTCAGCACGATATCGACTGGCTCACCGTGCTCATCGAACGGCATATCTTCAACCGGCATGATGACGGAGATAACACCCTTGTTACCATGACGTCCGGCCATTTTGTCACCAGGTTGAATACGACGCTTGATGGCGAGGTAAACCTTAACAATCTTAAGCACGCCAGGTGCCAGGTCGTCGCCACTTTCGAGCTTCGAACGTTTGTCAGCATAGATTGCGTCCAACGCCTCTTTGCGCGACTTCAACTGGGCATCTGCCTTTTCGAGTTGCCCATTAAGGCTATCGTCCTGCATGCGGATCTTGAACCAATCGTCAAGGGCCAGACTAGCAAGATATTCCTCGTCAATGATCAGGCCTTTGCTTTGATCTGGCGCACTGGCGGCCTTCTGACCCATCAGCGCACGCTGCAAGCGCTCGTAGGTAGCGATCTCAACGATGCGATACTCATCGTCTAAATCCTTACGGATCTGAGACAACTGCGAGCGCTCGATGTCTCTCGCTCGTTGGTCTTTCTCGACCCCATCGCGAGTGAACACCTGCACATCGATAATCGTACCCTTGACGCTGGTCGGCACGCGTTGTGATGTATCTTTTACATCTGACGCCTTCTCACCGAAGATCGCCCTTAACAGCTTCTCTTCCGGAGTCAGTTGAGTTTCACCCTTGGGCGTCACTTTACCCACCAGAATATCGCCGGCCTGGACTTCCGCGCCAATGTAGACGATGCCGGACTCATCCAACTTGGACAGCGCCCCTTCGCCGACATTCGGAATATCACAGGTAATTTCTTCAGGCCCCAACTTTGTATCGCGAGCGATACAGGTGAGCTCCTGAATATGAATGCTGGTGAAGCGATCTTCTTTAACCACTCTTTCCGACACTAAGATAGAGTCTTCGTAGTTGTAACCATTCCACGGCATGAAGGCGATGCGGATGTTCTGACCTAAGGCCAGTTCGCCCATATCAACGGAAGGCCCGTCGGCAAGCGTATCGCCACGTGCTATGACATCACCCGGCTTGACCAGCGGGCGCTGGTTAATACAGGTATTTTGATTCGAGCGCGTGAACTTGGTCAGGTTGTAGATGTCTACGCCAGCCTCACCCGCTTCGGTTTCTTCATCTGATACGCGCACAACAATCCGCGCCGCGTCGACACTATCGACCACACCACCACGATTGGCGATCACACAAACACCGGAATCCCGTGCAACATGGCGTTCCATGCCGGTACCAACCAGGGGCTTTTCAGCACGCAACGTAGGCACTGCCTGGCGTTGCATGTTAGAGCCCATCAGAGCGCGGTTGGCGTCATCATGCTCCAAAAATGGAATCAACGAGGCAGCAACGGAAACGACCTGCTTCGGAGACACATCCATGTAGTTAATGTTTTCCGGTGCCATTTTAGTGAACTCGTTCTGATGACGCACATCAATCAGATCTGCATCGAAGCGGCTCTTGGCATCAAGCGGTGCGCTGGCCTGGGCGATGACGTAGTTCGATTCATCGATCGCGGACAGATATTCGATCTCGTTTGTGACCACGCCATTAATCACCTTACGATAAGGAGACTCCAGGAAACCATAGCTGTTGGTACGCGCGTAGGTCGCCAGCGAGTTGATCAGCCCAATGTTCGGCCCTTCCGGCGTTTCGATGGGGCAAACCCGGCCGTAATGCGTGGGGTGTACATCGCGGACTTCAAATCCAGCACGCTCGCGGGTCAAACCACCCGGGCCCAGAGCCGAGACGCGACGTTTGTGGGTCACTTCCGACAAGGGATTATTCTGGTCCATGAATTGTGACAACTGTGAGGAACCAAAGAACTCTTTGATCGCCGCGGCAACAGGTTTGGCATTGATCATGTCCTGGGGCATCAAACCTTCGGACTCAGCCAGGCTCAAGCGCTCTTTCACCGCGCGTTCAACCCGGATCAAGCCAACGCGGAATTGGTTTTCCGCCATTTCACCGACCGATCGAACCCGTCGATTACCCAAATGGTCGATGTCATCAACAGAGCCTTTACCATTGCGGATGTTGATCAAGGTCTGCAATACCTCAACAATATCTTCTTTGGCGAGAATACCTTCGCCCACAATCGCCTCACGACCGAGACGACGGTTGAACTTCATGCGGCCAACCGCAGACAGATCATAGCGCTCTGAAGAGAAGAACAAATTTTTGAACAGATTTTCCGCTGCTTCCTTGGTCGGCGGTTCACCGGGACGCATCATGCGGTATACCTCTACCAACGCTTCCAGTTTGGTGCGCGATGGATCAATGCGCAGTGTGTCGGCGATAAAGGGGCCGCAATCGAGATCATTGGTATATATGGTCTCGATGGTTTTGATTTTCAGCTCGAATATCTGTTCGAGAACTTCTTCGGTAATGATCGTGTTACAAGGCAGCGCAACTTCGCCGGTGGACTCGTCAACAATATCCCTCGCGGTTACACGGTCCAGCAAATATTCACGCGGCACCGTCAAAGACTTCATGCCACTCTCTTCGAGCAATCTGACATGACGCGCCGTTACACGACGTCCGGTTTCGACAATGACCTTGCCCTTCTGATCAGTGATATCGAAGGTGGTCACATCGCCACGCATACGCTCGGCAATCAACTTAACCGAGACAGTTTCACCTTTGATGGAGAACGAATTTTTATCGAAGAACAGATCCAGTATTTCTTCGCTGGAGTACTCTAAGGCACGCAAAATGATCGTTGCGGGCAGCTTACGACGCCGGTCGATGCGAACAAATACACAATCTTTCGGATCAAATTCAAAGTCGAGCCAGGAACCACGATAAGGGATGACGCGGGCGTTATAGAGGAGCTTGCCTGATGAATGCGTCTTGCCGCGGTCATGGTCAAAGAACACGCCGGGAGAGCGGTGCAACTGGGAGACAATCACCCGCTCGGTACCGTTAATCACAAAAGTGCCGTTGTCGGTCATCAGCGGAATTTCGCCCATGTACACTTCTTGCTCTTTGACATCCTTAACCGCCTTGGTTGAGGACTCTCTGTCATAGATAATCAATCGTACTTTGACACGTAAAGGCGCTGCGTAAGTGATGCTACGCGACACACACTCTTTTACGTCAAAGGCGGGATTGCCGAGGCGATAGTCGACATATTCGAGTGCTGCGCTACCTGAGTAGCTGACAATCGGAAACACCGACCGGAAAGCCGCATGCAAACCGGATTCATCCCGGTCATCGGCACCTTTGTGCACTTGCAAGAACTTGCTATAGGAATCGACTTGAATAGCGAGCAGATAGGGTAACTCCATCGACTCAGTCAATTTTCCGAAATTCTTACGAATACGCTTCTTTTCAGTAAAGCTATACGCCATGCGAATCTCCCACGCTTATAAAGCGATGCATTTGCGAATTTAAGATCAGGTCTTGTTCCAATGCGGAACGGCCCAACCACAAAAGGCCGGTGCCCCGAAGCTCACGCTGCGCGGACCAGCCATTCGTTGCGACTATATGAGTTAAATAAGCTATCGAAGCGTACCTACTTGAGCTCAACAGTTGCGCCAGCTTCTTCCAGCTGTTTCTTGAAGTCTTCAGCTTCTTCCTTAGTGACACCCTCTTTCACGGCAGAGGGCGCTTCGTCTACAACGGCCTTAGCCTCTTTCAAACCTAAGCCGGTAATCGCGCGAACTGTTTTGATCACGCTGACTTTCTTTTCACCGATGCCAGTGAGCATAACGTCAAATTCACTCTGCTCTTCTGCCGCTGCGCCGCCAGCATCACCGTCAGCTGCTGCGGGGGCTGCTGCAACCGCTACTGCTGCAGATACGCCGAACTTCTCTTCCATTGACTGGACGAGTTCAACAACTTCCATAACGCTCATCTCTGCGATAGCGTTCAATAAATCGTCTTTGGACAATGCCATTTCCATCTTCTCCTAAATAACCTTGTGATACGAAGTTAGCCTTAATCTTTAAGCTTCCGCTTCTTTCTGATCTCTGACGGCAGCCAGGGTACGAACCAACTTGCCAGGCACCTCATGGAGTGTGCGGGCGAGCTTGACGACCGGCGCTAGCATGACTGCGAGCAACATTGCCCGAGCCTGATCCAGCGTTGGGAGCTGTGCGATGCGATCAAGCTGATCGGCGCCCAGCATCTCACCACCAATAGCCAGCGCCCTGACCTCCAGGGCGTTATGCTCTCTGGCGTAGTCTTTCAACAACCGCGCCGCTGAACCTGGGTCTTCGGTAGAAAACGCTACCAGAGTCGGGCCTACAAATGACTCATTGAGACATTCATATTCCGTACCCTGTACAGCCCTCTTCGCCAACGTGTTACGAACCACGCGCAGATAGACACCTGCTGCACGCGCTTTGGCGCGCATCTCAGTCATCTGCGCGACAGTCAGACCACGATAGTCTGCAACCACTGCCGACAAAGCAGATGCGGCAATCTCATTCACTTCAGCAACAACTACCTGCTTTTGCTCGAGCGTTAATGCCACTTTGCTTCTCCTTTGTTAGATGTCTCTCGATATCTAGCTAGTTTAGCGATTCACCGAAATGAATCGCGACCACGGCTTCTTTTATCGTCCCGTTCGCGCAAAAGGCAGCGTTTTAAGCGATACCTTGTCACTTAGAAGACTCTGCCGTCTTTCGACAGCCCGCCGTCTGCGTAAGGTTTTTACTTTTAAGTGCTACGCACCCTTACGGTTTTTGACGACCTCAGCCCGGACCAACCAGGCTGAGACTCCAAAATTCTTTTAGTTAACCTCTAATGAAGCTTGATCGATGGAGACACCAGGTCCCATCGTGGTGGAAAGCGTCAATTTCTGCAGGTAAATACCTTTAGCCGATGCCGGTTTCGCTTTCTTCAGATCTACCAGCAAGGCTTCAACGTTTTCCTTAACTGCCTGTGCTTCGAAGCCCACCTGCCCGACACTGCCATGAATAATGCCGGCCTTGTCAGAACGAAACTGTATCTGACCTGCCTTGGCATTTTTCACTGCTGTTTCTACGTCTGGGGTTACCGTGCCGGTTTTTGGATTAGGCATAAGGCCACGCGGTCCCAGTACCTTGCCCAACTGACCGACAATACGCATGGCATCCGGCGTGGCTATAACGACATCGAAATCCAGCTTGCCACTCTTAATCTGTTCCGCAAGATCTTCAAAACCGACCAGATCAGCACCCGCAGCAGTTGCTGCATCTGCGTTGTCACCCTGGGCGAAAACGGCAACACGAATCGACTTACCCGTGCCGTGGGGCAAGGTCGTTGCACCGCGGACATTCTGGTCAGATTTGCGCGGGTCGATGCCCAGATTTACCGACACATCGAAAGACTCTTTGAACTTCGTCTTCGACAACTCAGTGAGCAATGCAACGGCTTCGTCTATGGGATAAGCCTTTTCTGCATCGACTTTCTCTGCAATAGCGCGCATGCGCTTGGTTAACTTGCTCATACAACACCCTCGACATCGATCCCTGTCGCTCGCGCGGTGCCTGCAATGGTGCGCACTGCGGCGTCCATATCGGCTGCGGTCAGATCAGGCATTTTGAGCAATGCGATTTCTTCCAACTGTGCACGAGTTACCTTGCCGACCTTATCGACATTGGGCGTACCACTGCCTTTGGCGACCTTGGCTGCTTTTTTCAACAACACTGCCGCTGGCGGTGTTTTGGTGATAAACGTAAAGCTGCGATCTGTATAAACCGTGATGACCACAGGAATAGGCAAACCTTGCTCGGTGGACTGAGTCTGAGCGTTGAACGCCTTGCAAAAGTCCATGATGTTAACGCCATGCTGGCCTAACGCCGGCCCAACTGGCGGGCTGGGGTTGGCCTGCCCTGCAGGTACCTGCAATTTTATATAGGCTTCTACTTTCTTAGCCATCGTATCTCCTTTGTGGGTGCAAACGTGCGGTGACTCGAGATCACCATGCACTCCCCGTTAGTTAGCCCTTCTCTACCTGATCAAAGTCCAACTCCACGGGGGTTGAACGACCAAAAATTGTCACTGCCACATGCAAGCGGCTCTTCTCGTAGTTGACTTCTTCAACGACACCATTGAAATCGTTAAACGGCCCGTCGACGACCCGCACGATTTCGCCCGGTTCGAAAACTGTCTTCGGCGTTGCTTTCTCACTGCCGGCGGCAACACGATCGAGAATAGTTGCCGCCTCTTTATCTGTTAGCGGCGCAGGCTGATCTGCCGTGCCACCGATGAAGCCCATAACTCGTGGCGTTTCTTTAACGATATGCCAGGTGTCGTCATTGAGTTCCATTTCTACCAGCACATAGCCTGGGAAGAATTTCCTCTCACTGCGACGCTTCTGCCCGGCACGCATTTCCACCACCTCTTCAGTGGGCACCAGAATCTCGCCGAAGCAATCTGCGAACTTGGAAAGGTCAATGCGTTCCTGCAAGGCACGAGCCACATTCTTTTCAAAGCCAGAATAGGCGTGCACGACAAACCATCGTTTTGACATGTTCTCTTTACACCCTCAGCCAATCACTGAACTGACGAACCAGCTCAACAACGAATCCAAGCCCCACAAAATCAGGGCAAATACGAGTACCAGCACCAACACAACCAGCGTGGTCTGTGTGGTCTCTTGATTGGAAGGCCACACCACGCGTCGAATTTCAATGCGCGCTTCCTTGATCAAGTTCCAGGTATTGCGGCCCCGCTCAGTCTGAATGGCGATAAATACCACCAATGCTGATCCACCGAGCAGCGCCAGCACGCGGATGAGCAAAGACTCATCCGCGAAGTACCAATTGCCATATACGCCACCACTGAGCATTGCAGTGACGACCAACCACTTAAGCCAGTCTAGCGCCCCGCTAGCGGTGGTTTCTGTCTTTGTACTCAACGCCTTCTATCCTGTTCATAACGTCCCTGCTCATAACTTCCTCATCGATTCTCGAAAGATCGATGAAGTGGCAGGCCAGGAGGGAATCGAACCCCCAACCTGCGGTTTTGGAGACCGCTGCTCTGCCAATTGAGCTACTGGCCTATAACTCAGCTTCGGGCCGAGTTAGTCAAACCTGGGGTCAGAGTAAAGTGTCAGAGTAAAGTACTCTGACACTTTACTCTGACCCCATTTATCAAGAACTTAGTCCTAAAGGGCCAAGATCACTCGATAACTTTGGTTACCACACCGGCGCCCACAGTACGACCACCCTCGCGGATCGCAAAGCGCAAGCCTTCTTCCATCGCAATCGGACAAATCAACTCAACAACCATGTTGACGTTGTCCCCAGGCATCACCATCTCAACATCCTTGGGTAACTCACAAGCACCCGTTACATCCGTCGTGCGGAAGTAAAACTGCGGACGATAGCCCTTGAAGAACGGTGTATGACGTCCGCCTTCGTCTTTGCTCAAGACATAGATCTCCGCCTCAAACTTGGTATGCGGTGTGATCGCCCCAGGCTTCGACAAAACCTGACCACGTTCTACTTCTTCTCGCTTCGTGCCGCGCAACAAAACACCAACGTTCTCGCCCGCACGTCCTTCGTCCAACAGCTTCCTGAACATCTCAACGCCCGTACAGGTCGTCGTCCGCGTATCTTTAAGGCCAACAATCTCTATCTCATCGCCAACATTCACAACACCACGGTCTATTCGACCCGTCACCACAGTGCCGCGCCCTGAGATAGAAAATACATCCTCAATCGGCATCAAAAACGGCAGATCAACAGCACGGTCCGGCTCCGGAATATAGTTATCCAACGCATCAAGCAGTTCTCTGACCTTCGCTTCGTGTTCAGGATCGCCTTCCAACGCTTTCAGCGCGCTGCCGATGATGATCGGTGTGTCGTCTCCTGGAAACTCGTATTGATCCAGCAGCTCGCGGATCTCCATCTCAACCAGTTCCAGTAACTCTTCGTCGTCAACCAGATCCGATTTGTTCATGAACACGACCATCTTCGGTACACCGACCTGACGCGCCAGCACAATGTGTTCCCGAGTTTGCGGCATCGGGCCGTCCGCTGCCGATACCACCAGGATCGCACCATCCATCTGCGCAGCGCCGGTGATCATGTTCTTCACATAATCCGCGTGACCCGGGCAATCTACATGTGCGTAGTGACGATTTGCGCTTTCGTATTCAACATGCGACGTCGCAATCGTGATACCACGCTCGCGTTCTTCCGGCGCATTGTCTATCTGGTCAAACGCTTTCTGTTCGCCGCCAAAAGCCTCCGCACATACCTTCGTCAACGCAGCCGTCAACGTCGTCTTACCGTGGTCTACGTGCCCTATCGTCCCCACATTTACGTGCGGCTTCGTCCTTTCAAATTTCTCTTTGGCCATTTT
>Ga0114950_10004572_pt1 | contig 10755 bp, 7 predicted proteins | sample N075metaG_FD_83503 | JGI IMG/M metagenome (GOLD analysis project Ga0114950, IMG submission 83503) | Deep subsurface microbial communities from Kermadec Trench to uncover new lineages of life (NeLLi) - N075 metaG | ecosystem: Environmental > Aquatic > Marine > Ocean trench > Sediment | place... | reverse complement strand
TGCTCGCTTGCCGCTCAGCCACCGCACAAGCCGGCGGTGAACCACGAGATCTGCATAACGTCGGATGGGTGACGTGAAATGGAGATAGGCATCGGACGCAAGACCGAAGTGCCCGACATTCTTAACCGAATACCGGGCTTGTTTCATGCTTCGAAGCGCCACCGTGGAGACGAGGTACTCCTGAGGCTTTCCAGACATTGAGCGAATGAGCCGGGCAAGGTCGCGGGGCCGGATGCCCCGGGCTGGAAGCGTCGCTCCGAATACAGCAGCCACGCGCCGCAGACCCTCCAGGCGATCCTCCGATGGAGGCTCGTGGATCCGATACAGCATGGCCAGATCATGTTCTTCACCGAGCTGGGCGACAGTCTCGTTGGCGAGAATCATCAAGTCTTCGATCATTCGATGCGTCTCAAGGCGAGGCCGTTCACGAATTGCCACCGCATGCCCTTCACTGTCGAGATCGACCACAGCTTCCGGGATCGAGAAATCGATGGCACCCCTGTCCCTGCGCTGTTGGCGAATCGCTCTACAGATACCAGACAGGATGCGAAGCGATGCGCCTATTTCGCCATCCGATTCGTTCGATTCAAGGATTCTGAGCGCATCCTCATACGACAACCGTGCCGCACTACGAATGACCGTCCGCGCAAACCGGGAATTCCGAACCTGCCCATCTACTGATATCACGAACACAGCAGACAGGGTCAGACGGTCCTCGTCCGGTACAAGGGAACAAAGCCCGCCAGAAAGGGACTCGGGCAGCATCGGTACCACCCGGTCAACCAGGTAGACACTCGTGGCTCGCTCCCAGGCTTCTCGATCGATGGCGCTGCCGGGCTTCACATACCAGGAGACGTCGGCAATGTGGATGCCGATTTCATAGTCTCCGTCCTCCAGCATCCGTACTGAAATGGCATCGTCGTGATCCCTGGCGTCGGCCGGATCAATCGTAACCACGAGTCGATCTCTATAATCTTCCCGTCCATGAAGGTCTTCCGGACGGATTCCGCGTCGAGCAACCTTGTCCGCTTCGGCTTCGACGTCAGCCGGAAAATCGAGTGCTAACTGGTGTCCGATGAGTATCGCGAGAACATCGACCCCGGGATCGCCGGGTCGCCCGAGAATCTGCTCAATGCGGCCAACGGGAGACGGTTCATTTTCTCCCCAGCTTTCGATCGACGCGATCACCATGTCGCCATCGGAAGCGCCGCCTGCCATTTCGTCCGGGATGAATAGGTCGCCCGCGAGCGCGGGCTCCTGTGGTACGACGAATCCGTAGCCAGGCTTTGCATGGTATACGCCGGCAACGCGAGACCATGCTCGCTCGATGACCCGGACGATCCGACCGGCGGGATTCCGTCCCGGCGGACGTCGGTCAATCCGTGCGAGCACCCGATCGCCGGCAACCGCGGTCGCCAGCTGCCGACCCGGTACGAACACGTCTTCCTGGCCTGCTTCGTCAGGGATTACAAAACCGTCGCCTGCACGTGTGACCTGGAGCGTACCTGCAACCAGATCGAACTGCTCAGGGATCGCGTACCGGCCGTGGCGCTGCCGAACAACCGCCCCATCCGTTTCAAGCTTGTCCAACAACCGGCGAAAGGCTCTATATTCGTTCGGCTGCACATCCAGTTCGCGAGCCAGTTCCCGGGCCCGCATGGGTCGCCGGGCAGAGTCCTTGAGGTAGGCAAGCACCTGCCCGCCAGCGACCGGTCCATCCTTAGGGCTGATAAGCCACCGAAACTTGAAAAGGGCTGTCCGAGTCGAAATCGGAGAAGTCGTCAAACGTTCTACCCAAGTCGACCACTAAACCGTTATAGCGGAATCCAACGCCCAGCGTCGGGCCCGTTCGCCCCTCGCCACCCGATGCATACCCGGCTCGTAAGAAGGCCAGATCAGCATAGCCAACTTCGATCCCTGCAAAGACATCAAGACCATCGAGCTCAGTCAGTACATTGCGCACATCTGCGCGTACAAGAAGGTCGACCGGACGAGCCTCGGACCCTCGTAGAAGCTCCGCTTCGCCACCGAGCCGAATCCTGGAAGGCAGCGCGTTTTCCTGTCCGTCCGCACTAAATCCGAGATCCGGTCCGAGATTGGACACGATCAGACCCAGTCGAATTCGATCTGTCCCTGGCGGCCGTGTGATAACGGCTGCATCAAATGCATACCCTGTCGCATCCGGTTCGTCTCCTCCGCAGCCAGGACAGGACCCGCTGATTCGGAGCAACTTGTAGCTCGCTCCCACCTCGATGCTCTCTGAGATGGCCCGAGCAACTGTCAATACAAAAGCTGTGTTGTCGATCTCAATGTTGCCGATCGGCTGGTTGAATTCGTCGCGACCGTCGATCGTACCCAGCTCCAGGGCCAGGATGGACACCCCGACCCTTGTCGTGCCAAGCCTGAACACGCCGCCCGCGGCGTTCGTCGAGGTGCCGAAGTCGTTTGACCCGTGGTAGAACACAGCCCACTCGTCAATAGCGGCAATGGAGGCCGGATTCCACAGGACACCCTCTACATCACCACGCGCACCGGCGATCGCACCGCCGAACCCGATGTTCCGGGCTCCAAGCGGGATCAACAAGAATGGAGCGGCTTCGGCATCCGACGATCGATCTGAGAATTCAACGCCCTGAGCGATGGCGGCATTCGGAGTTGCAAGCATGAGCACGCAAGACAACCCCCGTGCCAGCCGGCCGAATTCAGTACGGCTTGGCTTCATCGATCAGCATGATTGGAATGTCATCTTCAATCCGGTAGGCGACTCGACAGGCGGAACATCGCAATTCTGATTCTGCTTCCCGGTATTCGAGTTCACCCCGACATTTCGGACAGACGAGAATCTCCAGCAAGGCAGCATCAAGACTCATGCGTGATCATCCGGAAGGTTGTGGGTCAAGGCTAAGGGACGGGATACCCGAGGAGCTTAAGCTTGCCCGGATTCTTCCGCCAGTTCGCCAGCACCTTGACCCTGAGATCGAGATAGATCCGTGAACCGATGAATTCCTCGATGCTCTGCCGGGATCGGATGCCGATTCGCTTGATCGTTCGGCCGCCTTTGCCAATCACGATCCCCTTCTGCGAGTTACGCTCAATGTAGATCGTCGCCTCGATAAATACCGGGTCAGATTCCTCGCGGTACTCTCCAATTCCGACGGCAAGACAATAAGGCAGCTCGTCCTCCAGCTCCTTGAAACAAACCTCCCGGATCTTCTCTGCAACGAAGAAGCGCACCGGGGCCGTGGCCAGGTCCTCAGAGGGATAGAGTGCAGGTCCTGGTGGAAGCCGGCTCAGAATAGCTTCGAGCAGAATATCCGTTCCTTTCCGTGCGCTAGCCGTGGTCGGCACCACGTCTTCCCACTTACCCGATTCCTGGAATCGACTCCGTATCGCGGCCAGTGCCTTCACGTCCACCCTGTCCTGTTTATTCAGACAGAGAATGGGCCGCGGACCCGCTGGCGGTACGTATGCGGCAGCATGATCCATGCTGCGCTCGTAGCCGACGTCGACCACATAGACCAGGACATCGGCGTCCACGGCTCCGCGCTCGGCTTCTCGTTGCATCGACTCATGGAGCAAGTAGCGAGGCTCGAGGAGTCCAGGCGTGTCAACGAAGATTGCCTGGTGCGTTTCCGTTGAATAGATGGCCGTAACTCGCTGCCGGGTCGTTTGCGGGCGCGCTGTCACGATACTGAGAGACTCGCCCGTCAGGGCATTGACAAGCGTGGACTTCCCAGTGTTTGGCACCCCGACAAGGGCCACGAAACCAGTGCGATGCTCAGGCAGAGCGGTATCATCCATTTGGCAAGATGTCGAGCCGCCCCCCGCTCGTACAGGGACGTCGGGAGGCGGCCCGGGGATATCAACTACCGCGCTACCCGGGAGGAGGTCGACCCCCCTGACCACCTCGCCGCGGGCGGTTCTGTTCACGCTTCGTCACGAATTCTTCGTAACGGGCCATCTGCTCAGCCGAAAGTATGTCTTTGATCCTTGCGTCGGTGCCTTCGCGCATTTCGCCCATGCGTTCCCGCATCGGTCCGAATGCAGCGCGGCCCTGCCCCGAGGCCCGCGCCTCCTCTATCATCTTCCGACTCTGTTCATTCTGTGCGGCCAGCAGCACGCGGATCTGGCTCGCCTGCTCCTCGTCCAGCTCCAGCTGCTCTGTTAATGCCATCATCGTCTCGTCGAGATTCTGGCCTGGCCTCTCGGGACGCTGCTGCGCGACTGCCATCCCGGAAAATGAAGTGATCAGTAAAGCCGCCAGACCGGCACTTAGTAATTTGCTCGGTAGATGCATCCCGTGTTCTCCGCTCTTTCTTGATGATTCGGGGCTGTCGGCTGACGCAACGCAGACCTGGCCAGGGACTTCAGTGATTCGACTCAAAGCACCCTGGATCCATTCCCATCCGCCCGAAACGCAAACCGAGCCGGCAGCCCCTCAAGGGCCACCGGCTCGGTAACGGATCGAGACCCTACGAATCCACCACACTCCTACCGCAGGTCGAAACTCACCTTTGCATAGTAGAAGCCACCGTTGGTGCCGAACTGCGTAACCCGACGACTGAACACAAAGCGCTCGTCGCTACGATTGCCAGAGATCGAGTGCTGGTCGGGATACGTGTTGAACAGATTGTTCGCCCCGATGGACCACCGAACGCCTTCGGTCATCTGCAACGCCAGATCGAGGTCAACGAGCACCTTCGCATCAAAAGTCTCGTCGTTGTCTGAGTTCGTCGGCTTGTATTCAATACTGCCGAAGTAATTCCCCCGGAGTGTGCCCGTGAACCGGTTCTTCTGGAATTTCGCCGAGATCGAACCCTTCGTCCTGGGTAGCGCGTCCTCAAGCCGATTGCGCTCTTCCCGGTTGAACAGCGTGCTGGCCACGGCGTCCAGATCACCGCCAGTGAATTTGTCCGCTACGCTGCTCGGCACGTTAATGTCCGTCACATCCGTGTCCGTGAAGTTCGCAGCTGCCGTGAGCGTCAACTGTCCCCCACTCATTTCCATCCCGTAGGTTGCCACGATGTCAACACCCATGGTCTCAGTATCAACCACGTTCGAAAAGAATTGCGCCTGTCCCACACCGCTCGAGGCGAACGGGAGAAGCAAAGTGGCTACGATCGAATCCGAATCGGAAAACCGGCTGGTCAGGACGATGCGGTCATCAATGGTGATGAAGTAGATGTCTGCCGTAAGCGAGAAATTGCTTGAGGGGTTCACCGTGAATCCACCACTGACATTGACCGACGTCTCTTCCTCGAGACGCGGAATTCCGAACGCAGCAGCTACCCCGCTCAGGTTGTTCGCCGTGAGCACTTGTGTCGCGATTAACTCGCCAGTTCCCGAATCAAGTACGAATTGCGTGCTGATGTTGTTGAACCATACCTGGTGCAACGACGGAGCACGGAAGCCGGTGCTGACGGCGCCCCGGAAGGCAAACCCGGGCGACAACTCGATCCTGGTCGCGATCTTTCCCGTCACGACGCTGCCGAAATCCGTGTAGTTCTCGTACCGTCCGCCGATATCCAGCGTTACCTGGTCGGTGATTTGGCTCTCGAAGCCCGCATATACACCGATGCTATTCCTGGTACGATTAACCTCGTTGGCCGGCTGGAAGCCTCCGAAAACCTGAGACCCCGGATTCTTCGGCGCCCCCGTCGAGGTCGTATCGAAATCTACACCTGCAATCGGACCACCATTGCCCAGCATCCAGGAGGCATCGTCACCCGCTTCGATCTGGTAGTTCTCAACCCGGAATTCTGCGCCCGTCACGAACGACAACGACTTGAACGAACCGTTAGTATTAATCAGCCGAACGGCGTCAAAATTCCCGACGTCCTGACCAAACCTCAAGGTTCCCGCATCGAAGGAGATCGGACTGGCTGCTCCCAGAGAGGCGTTGTCCGTGTTCTCGATGTTGTACAGGAGAGAGTTGCTGCCGTGCGTGAGACTTAGATCTATATCCCAGCCCGCATGGTTCCCTCTCAGCCCGACGCTGAGTGACTCATCGTTGATACCGGTGTGGATTTCGGGAAGGAATCCGTTCGGGTGCAATTCGAGGATAGTCTTGTTTTCCTCATTTGCCCGGCGGAAAAAGCCGGTCGCCATTCCGTCGCGACGTGACGCTCCACCGAACGCATACAGCTCGGCATCATCCCCGATGGGAATCATGCTATTGAAGAAAGCCATCCCCACGATCGCCTCTCCCTGGCCCGTCTGCATCGAAAAGTCAGCGCGCGTAAGACCTCGGCTGGCAATCTCCGCATCCGTGGCCGATTCCCCCGAGATGCCCAGAAACTGGTCTTTCATTTCCAGACCGGAGCGATTGGTCCGTTCCCGGTCAAGGAAGCTTCCTGTTACGTTGAAATAGCCACCATCGGCGATCGGGAAACCGAAGTTGACGTCGATATTGATCTGCTCTCCATCGCACTCCCAGTCAATGTTCTGTGGAGTACCGTCCGGACGATCAGGCTGGCTGAAACATCCGCCCGTTTCGCCCGCACGGATCGACGCTTGAACACTTTCCGTCTGCGTCTTCAGAACGATATTGATCACGCCGGCGATCGCGTCAGAGCCATACTGCGCAGAGGCACCGTCGCGCAGTACCTCGATCCGCTCGATGGCGGACGTCGGGATTGCGTTGAGGTCTGTGCCCACCGTACCGCGTCCGAAGGTCCCGTTGATGTTGACCAGCGAGCTGGCATGACGCCGTTTACCATTTACGAGAACGAGCACCTGGTCTGGACCGAGACCGCGCAAACTTGCCGGATTGATGTGGTCCGTACCGTCCGAGATTGTCTGATGTGATGCGTTGAACGACGGAACGAGCTCCCGCAGGATCTGATTGAGTTCAATCTGGCCCGATTCGCGGATTTCCGCACCGGTGATCACGTCTACAGGTACCGGAGTCTGTGTCGCCGTGCGGGCCGTCCTCGAGCCAATGGCAACCAGCACGTTTCCCATCTGGATCGCTTGGCTGGCAAGCTCAAAGTCCACCGTCGGGCTGTCGCCTGCTGATACCGAGATGGCCTGTTCCCCGGGCGCATACCCGATCGAGGTAGCCTGCAAGGTGTAGCTCCCCGCCAGGACCCGTATTGAATATGTGCCCACAGCGCTTGTTTGCGACATGCGATTAGTGCCGATGATCGAAACCGTCACACCACCCAGCGGCGCTCCCGTTGATGCATCCGTGACGGTACCGGTGATCGTGACCGCGTCCTGAGCCATCAGGGGTGTGGCCGGGAACATGCCGAAAAGCGGCAGAACGGCGACTAGCGCCACGAGTTTGAACAGACGAGACAATGACATCACATTCCTCCGGTCCGGTGACAACCAGATATGGCGGACGGTCCGCCTCTGATCAGCCTAAACGCGTGGTTATGATCTATGAACTGCAGACGTCGAGCCTCGACGCCTTGATCCCAACTGCAATTCAGGGCAGTCATGGGCACCTGCGGAGGCATCATTCATTACATGGATAGAGAGCCTGTTCCAGCGCAGGGGGAATTAAATATCGGTTAGAACGGCTAAAGCGTCAACTGCCAGCACATTGGTAGGATACGCGAATACCGGGTTCAGTTCGATCTCTTGAAGGCCAGGATACGACAACAAGAGGTTTCCGAGATCGCGGCACAACCGTTCAAGACCTGCCAAATCTACACCCTCCGCACCCCGATAACCGGTCAGGAGCGGTGAGATGCGCAACGAATCGATCATATTTGCGAAGTCTCCCTCACGAAGCGGCAGACCGCCCACGACATGGTCTGGTGAGACTTCTACCATCACGCCACCCGCAGCAATAACCAGGACCGGTCCGTAGCGAGCATCCCGCCGACAAGCGACCATTAGTTCGGCCGTTGGGCGCTCCAGCATCGGCGAGAGCAGGACACCGCGGAAGTCCGCGTTGATCTGCAGCTCTTCCGCATAGGTGGTGGCGGCCTCCTGAATACGCTCGAAGGCGCTCGCGGCTTCCTCCGGTCCGTTCAAACCAAGTTCTATACCCCTGGCCTCTGTCCGGTGAAGGATCGTACCGGAAAGGAGCTTGAGGACCACCGGTCCAGGCTGGCGGACGGCCGCGTTCGCGGCTTCCTCCGCCGCCTGGCAGAGGGTCGCCGGTGCAACGGGGATGCCGTGGGCATCGAGCAGCGACCGAGCCTCCCACTCGGTCAGTGCCCGACGCCCCTCCTTGCGGGCGACCTGGACTGGTCGTGGTTCGTTGACCATAGGAATGATCGCTGACACTGTCGGATCGGGTGCGGCGCGCGCGACGAATTTCCCCCTTTCCACCGCTGCTTCGATGCACCGTGTGGCGATCTCAAGCGAGCCGACTACCGGAATTCCAGCCGCCCGCAGTGCGACCAGCGCAGGATTCGAGCTTGCAGCGTACACCGTATGTACAACTATGGGCTTCCCCGCCCTGTCACACAGGGCTGCCAAGCGGCGAGCAACCCTTGCCTCACCTGATTCCAACGAAGCATCGAAACGCAGGGCGTAGCCCCCGAACAAGCCGGTGAGCAACACACCGCCAACGTCATCCTCGGCAATTACGGCCTCCGCAACTCTCGCAAACACCTCCAGCCGCCGATCCGCCGCTCCAGCCATATCAATGGGATTCCCGACAGCCGCGGCCGGTCCCAGAAGCTCCTCAAGTTGCTTGCGAACCCCTGAACCAAGGCGCGCGAGAGGCAAGTCTCGTTCAGCAAGCAGGTCCACAGCAAGTGTCGCATGACCGCCGCCGTCTGCAATGATCGCAACACCATGTCCCTGGGCAATCGGCGGCTGAAAGGTCAGCATCTTTCCGACAGCCAGAAACTCATCAGACCGCTCGACAACAAGAATGCCGCGTTGGGTCGCGACGGCCTTGAATACATCATACGAGCCAGCGATCGCCCCCGTGTGGGAAAGAGCTGCCGCGATGCCCCGCTCCGAGCGCCCGCCCTTGAGAACAACCACCGGCTTGGTTTGATTAACACGCTCAACGACCCGCAGAAATGACTCGGGGTCCTGAAAGCCCTCGCTGTAGACCAGGATGCCCTGAGTAGTATGGTCCTGCTCGAGGTATTCGAGATACTCGTGAAATGCCACGTCTCCCTCGTTGCCGACTCCCACGTAGAGCGACAGGCTGATGCCTGAGGTTGCCATGGCCGTCATTACGTCGAGACCGATGTTACCCGACTGCGAAAGGACGGCCAGCCCCCCCGGTTTTACAGCATCGACGCCGACGAGATTGAGGCCGATGTGCGGGTTCAGAATACCGGATGTATTGGGGCCGATCACTCGCATTCCCGTCCGACGGGCAATCTCTACAACTTCGCGTTCCAGAGCAGCACCTCGATCCCCCGACTCGCGGAACCCCACCGCCAGCACCACAGCACCGCCGATGCCAGCCTGGCCACACTCCTTGATCACGCCTGGCACGTGCTCAGCAGCCACAGCAACCAGAGCAAGGTCGGGGATCAGCGGAAGTTCGGCGACCGCGCCAAAGACCGGCAGGCCGAACAACTCACCACCCCCTGGATGAACCGGCAGGATCCGGCCGGAGTACCCGGAATTTCTCAGCGCCCGGACGGCTTGATAGCCACGCTTTGTTGGATCGGAAGATGCGCCCACCACCGCCACGGACTCAGGACGCAGCAGACGGTCAAGTGGCGAAGCCGTCATTTCCCCCGGAACCTCGGTTCGCGCTTTTCATGAAAGGCTGCGATCCCTTCGGTCCAATCCTCTGTGTTCATACAGGCGAGAAGGGCCTCGCTCTCCATGTCGAGTACGTCATCCAACGACAGATGGCCAGCCTGACTCAGCAGGCTCTTGGCCTTGGCAACTGATAGTGGAGCCTTGGCTGCCACTTCCCGGGCGAGTGCTGTAGCCGTATCCAAAACGTCAGACGCGGGGACCGCCCGGTTTACCAGGCCTGCCTCGAATGCCTCCTGACCGGAGAGCATGGGGCAAAGAAAGAGCAACTCACTGGCCTTCGTTCTCCCGATATTCTGGAGAAGTCCCCGTGTCACCCCACCACCCACGAACGTGCCCAAACCGAGTTCAGGCAACCGGTACTTCGCGTCCTCCGCTACCACGGTGAGATCGCAAGCCAGCAGCAACTCGAATCCAGCACCTATCGCATGGCCGTTGGCGGCGGCCACCACGATCTTGGGAAGGGTCATGATTCTCCGACTTACCGTTTGTGCGGCCTCTACATAGATCTTTCGTGCTTCCCTACCGCCTGTGCCGTGGGCATGAGCATCGAGGTCAGCGCCCACACAGAAAGCCCGGCCGGATCCGGTGATGATCACGACGCGCACATCGGGGTCCTCCGCGCACTCGGACAGATGACGATCCAGCGCACGATACAAGTCGAGACTGACCGCGTTCATGCGGTCCGGACGGTTCAGTTGGAGCGTTGCAATGGAGTCTCTTCGTAATACAAGGACTGGCGAGTCAGATGAGTGATCAGCCATCGGCGTATCCCGTATCCGATTTCGAGAAGATACCTGCGCCTACCGCAAGAGACTGGGCAACTTCTCACGCTGGTGGTTTGTGAGCAACACATTGAAGGGGGTCAGGCAGGCAACCGGGGCAAAAAAAGCCCCGTCCGGTCGAGAGACGGGATGGGGCTTTGGGAAGCCCGTTGATGAGCAGGCTTCGAATGGGACGTCGGCAGCGACCTACTCTCCCACGGCAAGCCGCAGTACCATTGGCGCTGAGGGGCTTAACTGCTGGGTTCGGGATGGGACCAGGTGTGTCCCCCTCGCGAGAGCC
>Ga0114950_10004569_pt1 | contig 10757 bp, 9 predicted proteins | sample N075metaG_FD_83503 | JGI IMG/M metagenome (GOLD analysis project Ga0114950, IMG submission 83503) | Deep subsurface microbial communities from Kermadec Trench to uncover new lineages of life (NeLLi) - N075 metaG | ecosystem: Environmental > Aquatic > Marine > Ocean trench > Sediment | place... | reverse complement strand
GTTAGTGCGAGCATCGGTGTTGCGATATTTCCAGACGATGGTGACAGCGTGGAAACGTTATTGAAGAACGCTGATGCTGCCATGTACCGGGCAAAAGATGCCGGTCGAGCTCGATTTGAATTCTGCAACGAAAAGCTCAACGCCGAAAGCCGTCGGAAGGTCGAGCTGGAGCGCGATCTTCGCGATGCCTTCAGCAAAAATTTGCTGGAAATCCACTATCAACCACAATTCGACCTGTCCACCGGTGTTATCTGTGGCGCGGAGGCCTTGCTGCGCTGGAATCATCCGGATCGAGGCTCAATTTCCCCCGCCGAATTCGTGCCATTGGCAGAGGACTCTGGTCTGATCAACGACATCGGTCGTTGGGTGCTGGAGGCCACGTGCGAAAATCTCAAGTCTATCCTCGATAAAGGCCTGCACCCCGGCGCAGTGTCCATAAACGTATCCGGGCTGCAACTCAGGGACACGCAGTTCATTGATGACGTTCTGGCGCCGCTGCAAAAACACGATATCCATCCGGGTTTCATCCAACTGGAGATAACCGAAACTGCGGTCGCACAGAATCGCGATATCGCGATTCACGTTCTAAACGCTCTTCGAAACAAGGGCGTACAAATCGCTATCGACGATTTCGGCACCGGATATTCGTCTCTGAGCTATTTGCAACAGCTACCGTTCGACATGATCAAGATCGACAAGTCGTTCGTGGACCTTATCGGTAGCGGAGACAACTCAGAAATGATCTGCCGGACCATTATCAAAATGGCGCATGAGATGGGCAAGAAGTCGATTGCCGAGGGTGTCGAAAACGAGGAACAGGTTGAATTTCTCAAGTCCAATGGCTGTGATTCCGTGCAGGGCTTCTTCTATAGCGAAGCGCTTTCATCGGAGGACTTCCTGACGTTTATTGAGAAGCAGGACTTTCATACGCAGCGGCGTAAGGCGTTGGAGCTGATTTAGCGGTTCACGATTCCATCGGGTCTCCAGACTTCGTGACGCACAAAAAACGGGGTCGGATCCAATTAATCCTCGAGGAGGAAGCTTCTCAGTTGATCGGAGCGGGTGGGGTGGCGCAGCTTGCGCAGGGCCTTGGCTTCGATCTGACGAATGCGCTCACGGGTGACGTCGAACTGCTTGCCGACTTCTTCCAGCGTGTGATCGGTATTCATGTCGATGCCGAATCGCATGCGCAGCACTTTCGCTTCGCGTGGTGTTAGTCCGGCCAATACCGAGTGAGTTGTTTCCTTCAGGCCTTCCGTGGTGGCGGAATCGACCGGTGAATGCACTACCTGGTCTTCAATGAAGTCGCCAAGGTGTGAATCTTCGTCATCACCGATCGGGGTTTCCATGGAAATGGGTTCTTTAGCAATCTTCAATACCTTGCGGACCTTGTCCTCCGGCATCTCCATGCGTTCGGCAAGTTCCTCCGGCAGCGGTTCCCGGCCCATTTCCTGCAACATCTGTCGCGAGATTCGATTCAGTTTGTTGATTGTTTCAATCATGTGCACAGGAATTCGGATGGTGCGAGCCTGATCTGCGATAGACCTTGTAATAGCCTGGCGAATCCACCACGTGGCGTACGTTGAGAACTTGTACCCGCGGCGATATTCGAACTTGTCGACCGCTTTCATCAGGCCGATATTGCCCTCCTGGATCAGATCCAGGAACTGCAGTCCGCGATTGGTGTACTTCTTGGCGATGGAAATCACCAGGCGTAAATTCGCCTCGACCATTTCCTTCTTTGCACGCCGTGCTTTGGCTTCGCCAATCGACATTTGCCGATTGATTTCCTTGATCTCGGCAATCTTGAGGTTTGTCAATGTTTCCACGGCCAGCAACTTGCGCTGTGCCCGCAACACTTCGTTCTTGAGCTTCGCCAGAGTTGACGAATGCTTGCGCTTGGCACGAATGTGCTTCTCTATCCAGGTCAGGTCAGTTTCGCTTTTTGGAAAGCTGGCCAAAAAATCTTTTCGCGGCATGCCGGCATCACGAATGCAAATCTGCATCACCTGGCGTTCCTGCAAACGAATTACGGAAACGGAATCACGCAGACTGCGCACCAATTTCTCGAAAAGTTTCGGTGCGAGCTTTAGCTCCATCAGCTGATCGGCGAGCTCGGCCTGCACTTTCATGGTCTTTTTGTCCTTGGCGCCGTTCTTTTCGAGCGCGGCCAGCGATCTTTTGAAGATTCGCTTGATCTTCTTCGTTCTGGCAGCGACTTCGAGCGGGTCTGGACCGGTGTCAATTTCCTCTTCTTCATCGTCATCGGCATTATCGGCATCCGCTTTGCTCATGGGCGACTTGATTTCGTCCGGCGCGTTTGGATCGATGAAGCCGACGATGAAATCCTGCATTCGTGTCTCACCGGCGAGAACGCGGTCGGCAACTTCGAGAAGCATTTCGATGCTCGGCGGAAAATGCGCCATGTGATATTTGACCTGATTCAGGCCGTCTTCAATTCGTTTGGCAATTTCAATTTCGCCCTGACGGGTCAACAGTTCAACCGTGCCCATTTCACGCATGTACATGCGCACCGGATCTGTCGTTCGGCCAAATTCGGCATCGACACTTGCCAACGCGGCCTCCGCTTCTTCTGCGGCGTCTTCGTCGTCATTCGAATTGGCGTTTTCGTTCAGGACCAGAGTCTCGGGATCGGGCGCTTTTTCGTGCACCGTAATTCCCATGTCATTAATCATGTTTACGATGTCTTCAATCTGCTCCGGATCGACAATGCCGCTCGGCAGATGATCATTCACCTCGGCATAAGTCAGGTAGCCTTGCTCCTTACCGCGCGCAATTAATTCTTTCAGCTGCTGCGCTTGTTTGCTGCTGCTGCCTGTTGACTCACTTGTTGCTGCTGCTTTCTCGCTCAAGACGATTCGACCTTTTTGTTAGGTAAAAAATGCAAACGAATAATTATACGCCCTTACCAGGCTCTAATCCATCATTATCAACCGGGTGCGGCGCGACGACCGAGCGTTCTGAGCTCGTCTTTTTCATCGTCCGAAAGCGGGTTAAGTTTTTGTTTTTCAATAAGTAAATCGATACGGTCCCTGGCGCCGGCCGCGGCCAGCTGGCGCAAACTGTCGGCGAGTTCTGCGCCTGGATCGAAATCTTCGTCGTCGGGCATTTCGACCGCGACCAGTTTTCCCAGGTGACGGCCTTCTTCATGGTTACGCCATCGTTCGAGCAGGCCGGCGGTGGTTAGTGCCGGCTCTGCCTGCACGGTTTCGATCAGATCGCGCAGCAGGTCAACGCCGGGTCTGGTGACGCCCGCCAAATCCTCAACGTTCAGTTTCATGGCCGCTTCCGGGTGATGTAACAGCAGGGTCAGCGCGCGTCGTACGGCAGACGGTTTGTTCGGCTGTGCCCGGCGCGAGCCAGATAATGACCTGGCCGATCTCAGGCCGGCCATCGCTGTCGATTTTGGCTTGCCGGAGGAGAGAATGGACCCCAGTTTTGCCGCCGACAGACCAACAGACTCGGCCAGCTCTCCCGTCAGTAGCTCTTTGTAAACACCCGGCGGAATTTCGCTCAGAAGCGGTCGCGCAAGCTCGGCCAGTCGGGCCCGGCCGTCAACGGAATCAAGATCAATCTTGGCGCTCAGTTCACTGATCAGGAAATTGGACAGTGCCAGCCCATTCGCAACAGCTTCTTCGAAGGCGCTTGCGCCATTGGCTTGCACAAATGAATCCGGATCCTGGCCGTCGGGCAAGAAGACGAATCGAAGTTGTCGGCCTTCGCGAATATGCGGCAAGGAAATCAACAGCGCTTTCCACGCGGCGTCTCTGCCAGCGCGGTCTCCGTCGAAACAAAAGACGATCTCGTCACACAGGCGCAACAGTTTGTTCAGATGTTCATCGGTTGTTGCCGTACCCAACGTAGCGACCGCGTATTCGATGCCGTGCCGGGCAAGGCCGACGACATCCATATATCCTTCTACGACAATCAGGCGCTCGATGTTTCTTAAGACCTGGCGAGCCTCATAAAGACCGTACAACTCCTGCCGCTTGTGAAACAAAACCGTGTCACTGGTGTTCAAATACTTTGGCTGTTCGTCTCCCATGACGCGACCGCCGAAACCGATGCAGCGGCCACGAGTATCGCGAATCGGAAACATGATGCGATCACGAAAGCGGTCGTAATGGCTGCCGGAATCCTTGCGAATAATCTGGCCTACGGCCAGCAATCGGTCTTGAGCTTCATTCGATGCCCCGAATTTCTTGAGGACGCTATCCCACCCGGCCGGCGCGTAGCCAATGCCAAAACGCTTGGCGGTTGCGCCGTCGATTCCGCGCTTCTTGAGATACTCGACCGCAGTATCGTTATTGCGCAGCTCCTGCTGGTAAAAGCGCTCGATTTCGCCCATCAGGCTGAATAGTTCGTCGTATCGGCGAGCGGGCCGCTGGCCTTCCTCGCGTGGCACTTCTATTCCCATGCTTCCGGCCAGACTTTCGACTGCCTCGACAAAGCTCATGTGATCGTGCTCCATCAGGAAACCGAGTGCGGTGCCGTGTGCTCCGCAACCGAAGCAGTGGTAGAAGCCTTTCGTCGGGCTGACGGTAAATGACGGTGTTTTCTCATCGTGAAACGGGCAGCATGCCTTGAATTCGCGGCCTGCTTTTTTCAACTGTATGCGGCGCCCCAGGACTTCAACGATGTCAGCCCGCGAAATCAGGTCATCAACGAAATGCTGCGGAATCAGGCCGCCCATCCCGACCTCCCGACAACAGGTGCCAGATTCTTAAGGCTGTCGCAATTGTATTGGTCGAGGCGCATACAAAGGTAAACGATAATCCTGAGCCACCAGGGTTCGAGCCCGGCGTTATTATTGTTGCTGGTTCCGGAAAAGGAACTTGGTTCTAGCATAGCTAATGACACCATAAGCGCCAGCTATTTTTGAAATTTTCGGTGGCGGAACAGGCTCGTGACCCTTCGTAACCGTGGTCGGGGTTCAGGCCAGTCTGGCTTTGACCTTGGCGCCCACGGCTGACATATCAGCCCGGCCCTGCGCTTCTTTCTTTACCTGACCCATTACTTTTCCCATGTCTCGAATGGACTCGGCACCGGTATCCGCGATTGCTTTGTCGACCATCTGATCGAGATTCGCATCAGACAATTGCTCCGGCAGATAATCTTCGAGTACAACTATCTCGGCAAGCTCTATTGCAGCGAGATCTTCGCGATTTCCGTCCCGGAACTGACTGACAGAGTCGCGCCGTTGTTTGACCATTTTGTTCAAGACGGTCAACACGGTCGGGTCATCCATCTCGGTCCGCGTGTCTATTTCGATCTGCTTGATGGCGGCGAGAATCAGGCGCACTACTTTGAGCCGATCTTTGTCACGCGACTTCATCGCGGTCTTCATGTCGTCGTAAATTTGGGCTTTAAGCGTCATGAGTTATCCCGGGAAGATGTGGTCGCCGCTCATTCGCTTTGATTCGACCGGAGTTCAAGGAAAGCGGCCCCCTGAATCAGGGCAGTTTGGTTGTTTGTTTGAATAAAGTCAGTCGGCAGAAGATGCCAACAGACCAAAACCGAAAATCAGTACAGACGCTTACGGCGTGACACTTCTCGTGAAATGCGTTTCAGGTGCCGTTTTACGGCAGCGGCTTTCTTGCGTTTGCGTTCCTGGGTTGGTTTCTCGTAAAACTCACGGCGGCGCAGTTCGGTTAGAACTCCGGCTTTTTCACAGGCACGCTTGAATCGACGCAGCGCTGCATCAAAATACTCATTTTCTTTTACGCGGACACTCGGCATAAGATTTCTGTCTTTCTGTTCGGGCACAAAGAAACCCGGCTCGCAGGCGAGTCCGGGGCTGAACCCGCCAGTTTAATGGCAACATTTCCATTTTGCAAAGCTATTTTGGCCAATTTTCGCAATGCCGCGAAGCGCAAGATATCTGACCGTTAATGTAGCGCGCCTGACATGCTGTATGATCCGCCGCCTATGATGGTATTGGGCCTGGAAACAAGCTGTGACGAGACCGGTGTCGCGCTATACGACACCGATCAGGGCCTGGTGGCCGATGCGCTGCACAGCCAGATTGATCTGCACGCCGTCTATGGCGGTGTCGTGCCTGAAATCGCCTCAAGAGACCATATTCGACGCCTGCTGCCGTTGGTAAGCCAGGTGCTTGGCGCTGCCGGCGTCAGTCGGCCGGATGCGGTGGCCTATACCGCCGGCCCTGGCCTCGTTGGCGCCCTCATGGTTGGGGGTGGGCTCGCAAATGGTCTGGGTCTCGCCTGGGGCTGCCCGGTGATTGCGGTTCATCACATGGAAGGTCACCTGCTGGCTGCCATGCTCGAGGGGAACGCACCGGACTATCCGTTCCTGGCGCTGCTGGTATCGGGCGGCCATACAATGCTGGTGTCGGTGGCGGCGATCGGTTGCTACGAAGTGATGGGCTCTACGCTCGATGATGCTGCCGGCGAGGCATTCGACAAGACGGCGAAATTGCTCGGCCTTGATTACCCGGGCGGTCCGCTTCTGGCGAAGCTGGCAGAAAAAGGCGATCCGGCTGCGTTTAAATTGCCGCGGCCGATGATCTCGCGTCCCGGCTTTGATTTCAGTTTCAGCGGACTGAAAACGGCAGTGATGTTAAAAGTCCGTGCCGCGAAGGAAGCCGGTGATCTCGATGCCGTACGGGCAGATATTGCCGCGTCCTTCCAGCAGGCCGTGGTCGATACCCTGGTGGCCAGAACGCTAAAGGCGGCCGATCACTTAAGAGTCGATCGCCTCGTGATCGCTGGCGGCGTTGGTGCCAACCGGGCGCTTCGGGACGCACTGCATGATCGATTTCCGGGTCAGGTCTATTATCCTCGAATCGAGTATTGCACGGACAATGGTGCGATGATCGCAATGGCCGGCGCCATGCGCCTGAGCGAAGCCGTTACACCAAATGAAATCAAGGCAATGGCGCGATGGCCGTTGCAAGAACTGTCACCACCTGCCGCCTGATGAGCCGAATATGAGTGAGCACAATCAACTGGACTGCATTTTCCTGACCGACCTGCGGATCGAAACGATTGTCGGAATCTGGGACTGGGAACGAAAAATCCGCCAGACCGTAAGTATTGATCTTGAAATGGGCGCGGATGTGGCAACGGCGGCTGCCCACGATGACATCGAGCACACACTTAACTACAAGGCCGTGTCGAAACGCGTGCAGTCGTTTGTTGGTGAGTCATCGTTTAAGCTTGTTGAGACCATGGCCGAGCGAGTCGCCGAATTGATCCTGACCGAATTCGATGTGCCGTGGGTACGGGTAAAAGTGAACAAACCCGGCGCAATTCGCGGTGCTCGCGATGTTGGCATCAGAATTTATCGAAGCAAAAACTGAGATCCGGAACGATCATGGCCGTCGTTTATCTGGGGTTGGGAAGTAACGTGCAGCCGGAGCAGAACCTGACGCTGGCGGTGGATTGTCTGCGATCGCACTTTAGCAACGTCGCGCTGTCCAACGTGTATCAAAGCGCAGCGCTGGGATTTGATGCTGACGACTTCATCAATCTCGTCGCGCGTGTTGAGACAGACCTGCCCATACGCGAAGTTCTTAATGTGCTGGAGGATATTCATGACAAATCAGGACGTGAACGGGCCTGCGCAAAGTTCGTATCGAGGCCTCTCGACATCGATTTGTTGCTCTACGATCGCCTGGTTGACGACGCCTTGCGAGTGCCGCGAGATGATGTGCTGGAGTACAGTTTCGTTTTGATACCATTGGCGGAGATTGCTGCAGATTATGTTCACCCGCGAACTGGGCGGAGCATCGCAAAACATCTTGAAGATTTTGATAAAAGCAGTCATCCGCTCACAAAACAGGATCTGGATTTATCATAAAATGCGCTAACAGCTTAGTCACGCTTGGCCGCAGCGCCATGAGGTACTGAAAGGACTCAAGTTTATGCGATCGATATCAAGCCTTCTTCTGGCATTCTTGCTTGCAGGTTGCACCGTTTCGGAAGACGGGCCACCGCAGTTGGGTGACGATGCCTGTACCAATGATGGGCAAAAACAATTCGTCTTCGATGCCATGCAGGACGTCTATTTCTGGAACTTAAGTTTGCCAGCCAGCGTCGATCTAAGCGCGCACGCCTCGCCCGAAGAATTGCTGACGTTTCTCAAAACCTTCTCGCCAATCAACGCAGCAACAGGCTTGCCGATTGACCGCTTCAGTTTCATCAACACTGCCGCCGCCGATTCCGCCTTTTTTGGAGAAGGGAAATTTGAAGGATTCGGATTCAGCTGGCGTTATGAAGCAGTCGACGACGTACGTTTTACTCGTGTATTTACGGACAGTCCCGCGAATACTGCCGGGTTCATGCGAGGTCATCGCATTATCGCGCTAGCCGGGCGAATCATTGCTGACATCGATGCTAATGAAGGCGTGAGTGCCATGTTTGCCATGGACCCGCTGGAATTCACGATCCGGCGACTCGACAACAGCGAATACACGGTGACGGTCACGAAAGACGTCGTCACCATCAACCCGTTGCCACAATGGCGGGTAATTGACACTGCTACCGGCTCGGTTGGCTACATGGAACTGGCCACCTTCATCAGCACAGCCGACCCCGTATTCGACACAATATTCAACGACTTTCGCAATGCCGCTATCACCGATCTGATCATCGACCTGCGTTACAATGGCGGTGGCCTCGTCAGCACTACCGAACTGCTCGGCGACTATCTGGGCGGCGCCGTATCCGACGGTCTTGTCTTTTCCCGCACGTTTTTTAACGACAACAATTCGAGTTTTAATTCCACGCAGCGTTTCAGCCAACGGATCAACTCCATCAACTTGTCGCGCCTGGTCATCATTGGTTCCGGCAGTACCGCCTCCGCCAGCGAACTTGTCACCAACAGCATGGAATCGCATGTCGATGTCACCATTGTCGGTGCAACGACTTTTGGCAAACCCGTAGGGCAGGTGGGCATTCAGTTCTGCGAAAAAATTCTAAGACCGACGTCCTTCGAGACCGTCAATTCCTTAGGCGAAGGTGGTTACTTTGATGGTCTGCCTGTCGACTGTCCTGCTGTCGATGACATATCCATAGTGGTAGGGGCGGACGATGATCCTAATGTCGTAGCTGCATTGTCGTACTTTGCTAATGGTGCGTGTCCGGTAGCGTCGCAGCAGGTTGGAAGCGGGCAGGAAAAGGCGTTGCGAGGGGGGTTGCGAAAGCCAGACTTGCGTGGGCCGGCTCACAGGCAGTTTGCGGGGGCTTTTTGACGGTATCGACCGGAGCGCTGGCAGTCCCTTAACGGAATGGCTCCCTGCGGTCCGCTTTATTTCCGTTAAGGGACTGCCAGCGCTCCGGTCGACGTCATCGCTTGATCAGCCGTTACCAGCCTAAGGATCGTCCGCCGTCTACTGCGATGATTTGCCCTGTTATGTAGTTCGCATCTCGCGCGAGGAAGATTACTGTTTCTGCTATGTCGTTTGGTATGCCTTGGCGGGCCAATGGGATCTGGTGGAGAATGCCTTCTTTCGTGTCCTCGGTCATTTCGTCTTCTGGCCACAGGATGGCGCCGGGCGATATGCCGTTTACTCTTATTTCGGGTGCCAGGTCTTTAGCAAGGGAGCGGGTCAGCATTGCGAGGCCTGCTTTTGCTGCGCCATAGACCGCGTGATCACGCAGTGGGCGCTGTGCGTGGATATCTACTATGTTGATGATGCATCCGTTGGAATTCTTCAGTGCGGGCATTGCAGCTTGTGAGAGGAACAGGGGGGCTTTCAGGTTGCTGCCAATCAGGTCGTCCCATTGATCGCTTGTAATCGAGCCAATCGGGGTGGGGTAAAAACTTGAGGCGTTATTGACCAACACGTCAAGCTGTCCGGACCACTCCAAAACGCTCTGTACCAGGGAGTCGAGGTGCTGTTGGTCATGCAGGTCAGCTAGGAATATTTTTGCTGAATTACTCCGTTTTTCGTTTAGTTGGTCGCTTAACTCTATTGCTGCTTGCGCTGACCCTCGATAGTGGATTGCAACGCTGGCACCTGCTTCATGCAGTCGCGACGCGATAGTGGCGCCGATGCGTCTTGCCGCACCCGTTACCAGCGCACATTTGCCTTGCAGCGATTGTTTCTTTAGTTCCTGCATTTGCTTCCACATCAATAATTGTCGAAAGAGATCGCCGCGGCGTACCATTCACGGCCCGGCGAATTACATTGTCGGCATAGTTTGGAAAAATGTCACGCTCATGTCCTTATTAAATACCGGCGCTACGAAATTGCCGCTGCCTGATGCAGATAGCCAGGCGCACAGTGCGCGCGTGCGTGAGCATATTGATGCTGTGATCGACGGTGCTGGCGGCAGCATTGGTTTTGCCGAATTCATGCATCATGCCTTATATGCAAACGGCCTCGGCTACTACAGCGCGGGATCGACAAAATTTGGTGAAGCAGGTGATTTCGTCACCGCGCCGGAAATTTCGTCTTTGTTTGGCAAGGTGCTGGCGAACCAGGTCGCTATCGTTCTCGAGCAGATCGCGGACGCCGAAAACCGGGCGGTGCTGGAGATTGGTGCGGGCAGCGGCGTGCTTGCTGTCGACTTGCTACAGCGCCTTCGGTCCCTGGGATCGTTGCCAAGCCACTATTACATACTTGAGGTGTCTCCGGATTTGCAGCAGCGACAGCGTGTGACGATCGAATCTGCTTTGCCGGATTACGTCGAAAACGTTACGTGGCTGAGTGGTTTGCCCGAGTCATTTTCCGGCGTTGTTGTGGCTAATGAGGTGCTTGATGCATTGCC
>Ga0114950_10004568_pt1 | contig 10759 bp, 8 predicted proteins | sample N075metaG_FD_83503 | JGI IMG/M metagenome (GOLD analysis project Ga0114950, IMG submission 83503) | Deep subsurface microbial communities from Kermadec Trench to uncover new lineages of life (NeLLi) - N075 metaG | ecosystem: Environmental > Aquatic > Marine > Ocean trench > Sediment | place... | reverse complement strand
TTCGGTAAAATTGGCAAAACACTCACCCGGCGGCGTGCCCCAAATGAGGTCCACCGTCTCCGAGCGGTATGCCAACCTGTCCTCTATTTCATCCCATATGGTGTGACCGATAATGGCGAGTTTTTGTGCCTGGGTGAGTCGTTTTTCGCTATCGCACAGCGCCTCCTCCGCCGCCTTGCGCTCGGAGATATCGAATATGCTAGCGCGCACCAGGTTGCGGTGGGGATCGGGCAGCCGGGCAAGGCAAACTTCACAAAGTGTCTCTTGCCCATCTGGATCAAGATGCATCCATTCAAATCGTGGGAATTCGCCAGCCAGCGCCCGGCTCAGATAGTCCAATGCGGCCTCAGAGGAGGGGCGGCCATCTAGTTGGATTTCCGGGCTCAGATCCGCCGGGCCGATTTTTCCGATTAACTCGTCGCGTGGGCGTCCATGCAAAGCTTCGGCCGCGGGATTGGCATCGATGTAAAGGCCCGTGTCGACATCAAGCATTGTGATCGCTTCCGGCGCGTATTCGACAAGAGCGCGAAAGCGTGCCTCGCTCTCGCGCAATGCATTTTCGGTCCGTTTCCGCTCGGTGATGTCTTGAAGCGTTCCAATACTGCGCGCCACGGACCCATCCTCGTTGTATTCGGGTCCGTTCAACTCATGGACATAGCGGATCTCACCGTTTGGCCGGACGATTCTATATTCCACGTCGTATGCCCGGTCGGTCTTCGAAGCGGCCGTGAACGCTTCCCGGACCCATTTGCGATCGTCCGGATGTGTGATTCTTAAAGTCTCCTCCAGGGACCGCGGTACCTGCTCGGGCGGCAAGCCATAGATCTCTGCGATGATATCCGAGCGGTAGATGGCCCGATCACTCATTTCATCCCACACGAAAGTGCCAATGTGGGCAATTTCCTGCGCCCGCTTGAGCCGCGCCTCGCTCTCGCGCAGCGCCTCTTCTGCGCGTTTCCGTTCGGTGATGTCCTGAGCCATCGCGAAGCAGCCCCGGACCGTTCCGTTGTCGTCGATATGCGGCACGTAGATGGTCTCGCGGGTGCGGGTCTTGCCGTCCGGGTAGGCGACCACCCGCTCGAAGTGCTGCTCTTTGCCTTTCAAGGCGGCCGCTAGGTACGGAGCAACGATTTTCTCGGCTTCCTGCCCCAGGATGTCTTCAATGGTATGTCCGAGGATTTCTTCGGCCGGACGGTCGTACCACACTTCGAGCACACGATTGACGAACCGATACCGATGCTCGGTATCATAATAGGCGATTGCCACGGGCAGGTTATCGGTGATCAGGCGCATTTGGTCACGGCTCTCGCGCAGCGCCTTCTCGGCACGCTTGCGCTCGATAACCCGGCCAAGCTGGGTGCCGACCTGGGCCATAATCTCCAGAATGTGCTCGTCGGGTTCGACAGCCTCGGTAGAAAAGAACTCCATGACGGCATCGACATCCTTCCCGACCAGGACGGGAAACGCGAAGCCAGCCTTTACACCGATGTCCTCGGCCAGATTTGCGCGGGGGAAGTTCGGGTCCTTGGTGACATCGACAATCCAGGCCGGTTCGCGGCTGGAAAGAACGCGACCGGGTAATCCGATGCCGGGCGCGAAGCGGGTGTCCTCGGTCACGCGCCGGAAGGTGGCAAAGCGCTCCGGGTTATCCAAGTGCCATATCGTCAGGGGCACCAGCTCGTCCGAACCTTCCGCATCGAGGCGATATACGTGCCCGACCGGCCAGCCGGTATAGGCGCAGACCTCATCAAGGCAGACCTGCATTGCCGTCTTGGGTTCGTAGGCCTCGTTGGCGGCTACGGCGACCCTGTGCAACAACCGAATGGACTCACCTTGCTTGCGCAGGGCCTCCTCGGCCCGCTTGCGCTCGGTGATGTCCTGACTGATCGCGAAGCAGCCCCGGATCGACCCGCTGTCGTCGATATGCGGCACGAAGTTGACCTCGACGGTACGAGTCGTGCCGTCCGGGTAGGCGATCACCGGCTCGTAGTGCTGCTCTTTGCCTTTCAAGGCGGCCACCACGTGTGGAGTAACGACTTCATGGGCTTCCTGCCCCAGGATGTCTCTTATGGTATGTCCGAGGATCTCTTCGGCCGGACGGTCGTACCACGTTTCGAACGTACGATTGACAAACCGATACCGCTGCTCGGCATCAAAATAGGCGATTGTCACGGGCAGGTTATTGGTGATCAGGCGAATCTGGTCACGGCTCTCGCGCAGCGCCTGTTCGGTCTGCTTGCGTTTGGCGAGGTCCCGCTCGAGGTCCCGTTCCCGCGCATCGAGGTCACCGATCAAAACGGTCGTGGCCCGGTTGACCGCAGTAAAGCCGAAACAGATGGTGCCGATGCCGAGCAGCGCGACCAACCAACTGCCGTTCAGGTGAAACTCCCGCATGATGGCCATGGCGTCGGCCCCGGGCACGAACCGCGGGACGGCATGCATGACCAGGAGGTCGGCCAGGTAAAACAGGGCGACCAGCGAGAGGCCCCCGAAAATCGCGAAAAATCCGAATGGAGAGCTTCGCGCCGGCCGTCGTCCCCGGCCCCTGAGGAACCCGGCAGCGGCATAGCCGACGACCCCCAGGATCAGGATGTCGATAACCGTCATGAGGGAAATCGATTGCCATATCATGAACTTGTCCTCGCCGGCCGTCACAGAATAGGCAGCGCGTTTTAAACCGCTCCGTCCAAGACCCAACGCCCGTCGGGCACACGCGCTCCCGCAGTGCCATTGCACGGATCCAGTCGATTTCTATGGAAACGAATACCCATCACCCCGTCGCCCTGCCGAACGGGAAATGACTGCCTGTCCTGTGGAAGCTTTCTTAGCCCCAGACTGAGGATGAAGTTTGCACTTGCCTGTCGCCAAAATCAGGCCCAGCACCCTGAGGCATTTTTTGAGTTTAGAAGATTACGCCCTCTGCTTTAATTTGCAACCGTGCATAACAATACCCTCGACAATACCCACCGGATCACCCCGCGCCAGTGCCCGGAGATGGAGCAGAACAACCGAAGCCTAAAAACCGCTGCAACTCGACGGTACAAACCTTTGATCTCCCCTGTCCCTTCCATTTAATCAGCCCGGGCCGAAAACATGAAGATGCGGTCGGCCAGGAACACGGCTTCTTCGACGTCGTGGGTCACGAAGATGACCGCCTTCTTCTCGACCCGGTTGATCTCCAGCAATTGGAACTGGAGAAACTCGCGGGTCTGCGCATCCAGCGCCCCGAAGGGTTCGTCCATCAGCCCTCCATGGCTTTCCCAACACCCAGGATTGGATCGCCCAAATCGGTCATAATATTTACGCCCCGTGTCAGGCCCGGCGTTTTGCTACAGCCTCCGCCAACAGACAGAGGATCTCGTACATCATAGTAGCGCCGACCAGCGCCGTGTTGCCACTGGGATCGAACGGCGGGGCGACCTCGACCACGTCGCCGCCGACAATGTCGAGCCCGCGCAGGCCGCGCAGCAGTGCCTGTGCCTCGATCGTGGTCAGGCCGCCCACCTCCGGTGTGCCGGTGCCCGGCGCGTAGACCGGGTCGAGCCCATCCACATCGAAGGATATATAAACCGGGCCATCGCCCACGACCCGGCGCGCCTCGGCGATCACCGCCGCCACGCCGAGTTCGGTGAACTCCTCCATGAACACGACGCGCATGCCGGATTCCAGCGAGAAGGTCCAGCCCTCGTCCGAATTCTGGGCCCCGCGGATGCCGATCTGAATGGTGCGTTTGGGGTCGAGCAGGCCCTCCTCGACAGCGCGGCGAAACGGCGTGCCGTGCATGTACTTGGAGCCCAGAAACTCGTCCCAGGTATCGGTGTGGGCATCGATATGGACCATGCCGAGGGGTTGTCCCTTATCGGCAATGGCGCGGAAGATCGGCAGGGTGATGGTGTGGTCGCCGCCGGCGCTGAGCGGCGCCGCGCCGGCGGCGTGCACGCGGCCATAGAACTCGGCGATGTCGTCGAGGCAGGCCTCGATCTCGTAGACACGCTGAAACGCGACGTCGCCAAGATCGCCGACCCGGCAAAGGTCGTAGGGATTGACCTTGGTGACGTGATGGATCGCGCGCATCAAGGTCGACATACTGCGTATTTCGCGCGGGCCGTGGCGCGCGCCCGGACGATTGGTCACCCCGAAATCGAAGGGCACGCCGATGAGCGCGATGTCGAGTTCCTTGGGATCGTGAACCCGCGGCGCGCGCATGAAGGTCGCAATCTCCGCATAGCGCGGCGCCGACATGGCTTCGCGTTCGGTCGTGCCCCCTGGGGCGCCCTGGTTCGATTTGTTCATGATGGTCTGGGTTCCCTCGACTTGGCGATTCAAAGGTGGACAGGATAGGACAATTCCGCAGTATAGGTCGATGGGCAACGACAATAATTACGGCACAGGGGGCTAGCGAATGAATGAGGGCAGGGGCTCGATCTTCGATCCGGAACTTTTCAAACCGACCCAGGGTTTCATGGGCTGCCCGAACCGTTACGAGCTCGACGGTGCCAAGCTCGCGATCCTGGGCATGCCCTTCGACTGCGGCCGGCATCCGGTCCGCATCGGCGCCCGCCAGGGACCCATCGCGATCCGCGAGCAGTCGGCCCTGGTCCGCCCCTACCAGCCGCCGGCGTCGGATTTCAATCCGCTGACCGCGCTCGGCGTGATCGACTGCGGCGACGCCAAGGTCACACCGGGGCGCATCGAGTCCTCCTTCGAGGTCATGGAGGCGGCGATGCGCGAAATCCTGCGCCATGGCGTGCGCACGATTGCCATGGGCGGCGACGGCTCGATCTCCCTGCCCCAGATGCGCGCCCTGCACCGCCACCATCCGGATCTGGTGGTGCTCCACTTCGACGCCCACACCGACGCCTATCCGCCGTCCGGGCAGGACCACCACAACACCGCGACCACCTTCACCCGCGCCGCCGAGGAGGGCTTGATCGATCCCGAGAACTCGCTCCATATCGGCGCCCGCGGACCGACCTATATCCCCGGCGTGTTCGAGCACACCCGTGCGTTGGGTTACGAGCTGATTTCCGGCGTCGAGCTCATGGCGACCGGTATCGAGGCGACTCTCGCCCACATCCACGAGCGCCTGGCCGGGCGCCCGGTGTTCCTGTGCTGGGACATGGACTTCTTCGACCCCTCCTGCGCGCCGGGCGTCTGCACCCCGACTTGGGGTGGGATCACCTCGCGCGAAGGACTCGCCATCCTCCAGGGCCTCGCGGGTCTCGAGTTCGTCGGCTTCGACGTGAACACCGTCAGCCCGCCCCACGACACAGGCGGCATGACCGCGTTCCTGGCCGGCACCGTGATGCTCGAGTTCCTCTACCTCGCCTGCCAGGCGCCGAGCCTGGCGCCGGAGCTGCAACGCACCGCCTGAGCACCTCTCCCTAAATCGTTTCCACGTTGCCGCAGACGCTGAGGGACTGGCCGGAGATGTTGCGGCCGAGCGGCGAGCAGAGGAACAGCGCCATGTTGGCGACGTCCTGGGCGCTCACCTTGCGGCGCAGGGAGACGTGGCCGAGCATGTTTTGCTCGGCCTCCGCGAGTGAAATGTCCTCGACCTCGGCGCGGGCCGCGATCACCCGGTCGATGCGCGGTCCCTCGACGATGCCGGGCAGGATCGCATTGACCCGGACCCCATGGGGCCCGAGTTCTTTGGCCAGGCTCTGGGTGAAGCCGACCACCGCCCACTTGGTCGCGGCGTAGGGGGTGCGCTGAGCGAAGCCGAGCCGCCCGGCGACCGAGGAGATGTTGATCATGGCGCCGTCGCCGGCCGCCTTGAGCAGGGGCGTGGCCCGGCGCGCGCAGTAGAAATAGCTGTTCAGGTTGATGTCCACCGTGCGCCGCCAGTCGTCCGGGTCGATGTCCTCGATGTCGGCCGTCGGCCCGGCAATGCCGGCGTTATTGACCAGCAGGTCGAGCCCGCCCAACGCCCCAATCGCCTCATCGAAGAAGGCGTCGATCTGGTCCGCCTCGGCGACGTCGCAGCGGACCACGCCGTAGTCCGGGCGTGTCGCCCGGCAGGCCTCCAGCGCCGCCTCCGAAATGTCGCAGACCCAGACTCGGGCGCCCTGGTCGGCGAAGGTATCGGCGATGGCCCGGCCGATGCCGGCCGCGCCCGCAGTGATCAGCACCCTGAAGCCGGGTTCGAGGCTGGGCGAGCCGCTGTCGGTCATGGTCTGTCTCCGTTCGTGGGTTCGGCCCGAGACGCTGCGGTGCGGGGAAGGCAGAGTCAAGAAGCCGGTTGCCCTGGCGCGGGGGTCCGAAGGCAGCGTATTGTGGCCCGCGAATCGCTATGGCGTCGCACGAGGAAACATGAACGAAAGCCTGTTTGCGCCCGGTTACAAGAGCGTGCCCTACTGGTGGGAGCGGACGCCGCGCCCCGAGCTGCCTCAAGCCGTCCCGCCGGCGCGCGCCGAGGTCGCCATCGTCGGTTCGGGCTACACCGGTTTGTGTGCGGCGATCCAGACCGCCCGCGGAGGCCGCCACACCGTGGTCCTGGATGCCGAGGATGCCGGCTGGGGCTGCAGCACACGCAACGGCGGCCAGGTCGGCACCGGCCTCAAGCCAAGCTTCGAGGAGCTTGCGGCCCGGCACGGCTCTGAAACCGCCGGGCGCATCCTGCGCGAAGGCCACAACGCGCTCGATTGGATCGGAGATTTCATCGCCTCCGAAGGTATCGACTGCGATTTCAAGCGGACCGGCCGTTTTCGCGGTGCGCACAATCGGTTGAACTACGAGAAGCTGGCCAAGAGCCTGGAGAATCAACCCAAAGGGCTCGAGGTTGAGGCCCACATGGTGCCCCGGGCCGAGCAGCACGGCGAACTCGGCACGGATCTGTATCACGGCGGCATGGTTCTGACCCGGCACGCCGCGCTCGACCCGGCGCGCTACCACCAGGGCCTGCTCGATCGCGCCCTGGCCGCCGGCGTCGAGATCCTGTCCCACTGCGCAGTCACCGGGATCGATAGCGCGGGTGAGGGATTCCGACTGAGCACCGCGCGCGGGTCCATCGCCGCGGACGACGTCATCGTCGCCACCAATGGCTATACCCGCGGGCTGACGCCCTGGCAGCGCCGCCGGGTGATCCCCATCGGCAGTTATATGATCGCCACCGAGCCGCTGCCCGAGGCGCAAATGGACCGGCTGATGCCGCGCGACCGGGTCCACAGCGACACCCGCAAGATGGTCTATTACTATCGCGCCTCGCCGGACCGGCGGCGCATCCTGTTCGGCGGCCGGGTGTCCCTGAGCGAGACCGACCCGCGCATCGGCGCGCCGCGGCTCCACGCGGAGTTGACCCGGATCTTCCCGGAACTCGCCGAGACCCAGGTGACCCACGCCTGGATGGGCTTCGTCGGCTATACTTTCGACAAGCTGCCAAATCTGGGGCGCCGGGACGGCATCCACTACGCCCTGGGGTACTGCGGCTCCGGGGTCGCGCTCTCGAGCTATTTGGGCTCCCGCATCGGCCAGCAACTGCTCGGCCGCGCCGAGGGCCGGACCGGCCTCGACGGCCTGCGCTTCCCCGGACGGCCCTACTACTGGGGCCGGCCGTGGTTTCTGGGACCCGCGATCCGCTTTTACCGCTGGCAAGACAGCCTGTGATTTCCTTCGGCGCAGCGGCTTGTTATTTTGCGCCCGATCTCCTGACCGGCGGCTGAGGGTGCTGGACCGTGGAATGGATTGACCCGCTGTTCGAGTTCGACCTCCAGGCCTTCGTCTCGGTGATCATCATCGATCTGGTGATGTCGGGCGACAACGCCATCATCATCGGCTTGGCGGCCGCCGGCCTGGCGCCGCGGTTGAAGCACCGGGCGATCTTCTACGGCATCGTCGGTGCGACCGTGTTGCGCATCTTTTTCGCCAGCATCACTTATCAACTGCTCAGCGTCATCGGCCTGCTGCTGGCCGGGGGCATCCTGCTGCTCTGGGTCGCCTACAAAATGTGGCGCGAGATCCGCCTGGGCCTGACCGAGGCGCCGGAGGCGGATGGCGCTGCGGCGGGGAAAACGCTGCGCAGCGCCATCACCACCATTATCATCGCCGACGTCTCCATGTCGCTCGACAACGTGCTCGCGGTGGCCGGCGCGGCGCACGGCCATCCGGGCATGTTGGTGTTCGGCCTGGTCCTCTCGATCGCGCTGATGGCCTGCGCCGCCAACCTGGTCGCCAACTTGTTGGAAAAGTACCGTTGGCTGGCCTATGTCGGCCTTGCGGTGGTGGGCTTTGTGGCGTTGGACATGGTCTGGCGCGGCGGTCACGAGGTTTTCGGCGCTGCCATGGCCGCGCTGCCGTGACCGGCGGCAAGAAACCCACCGGCCTGCGCAAGGGCCTGACCGCCTATGGCGATGCGGCGTTCTCGCTGTTCCTGCGCAAGGCCTTCATCAAGGCCATGGGCTATTCTGACGATGCGCTGGATCGGCCGATCGTGGGCATCGCCAATACCTACAGCGGCTACAACGCCTGCCACCAGACCGTGCCGCTCTTGGTCGAGGCGGTGCGCCGCGGGGTCCAGCAGGCCGGCGGCCTGGCGATCGACTTCCCGACCATCTCGCTGCACGAATCTTTCGCCTATCCGACCTCCATGTTGTATCGCAACCTCATGGCCATGGACACCGAGGAGATGCTCGGCGCCCAGCCCATGGACGCGGTTGTGCTGATCGGCGGCTGCGACAAGACCGTGCCGGCGCAGCTGATGGCGGCGGCCAGCGCGAAGGTTCCGGCGCTCGCAGTGGTGACCGGCCCGATGATGACCGGCAGCCATAGGGGCGAACGTTTAGGCGCCTGCACCGACTGCCGGCGCTTCTGGGGCATGCACCGGGGCGGCGAGATCGACGCCGACGAGATTGAGGAGATCGGCGGTCGGTTGGCGCCGACCGCGGGCACCTGCATGGTCATGGGCACCGCCAGCACCATGGCCTGCATGACCGAGGCACTGGGCATGATGCTGCCCGGCGGCGCCTGCATCCCGGCGGTCCAGGCCGACCGCCTGCGCCACGCCGAGGCGAGCGGCGCGCGCGCGGTCGCCATGGCGGCCGAAGGGCTGACCCCCGATCGAATCATGACGCCCGAGGCCTTCACCAATTCGCTCCGGGTGCTGCTTGCGATCGGCGGCTCGACCAACGGTCTGATTCACATGACCGCGGTGGCCGGGCGCCTGGGTATCGAGATCGACCTCGAAGCGCTGGATGCCATGAGCCGGGAGACCCCGGTCCTGGTCGATCTCAAGCCTTCGGGTCAGCACTACATGGAGGACCTGGAGCGCGCCGGCGGTCTGGTCGCGGTGCTGCGGGAACTCGAATCGCTGCTGCATCTCGATTGCCTGACCGTGACCGGCCGCACTCTGGGCGAAGAGATGGCGGCGGCGCGGCCCGCCTGGCCGCAAGCGGTGGTGCGACCGATGTCGGACCCGATCGCGCCCGAGGGCGGAATTGCGGTTTTGCGCGGCAACCTGGCGCCGGCGGGCGCGATCATCAAGCAGTCGGGGACCACGGGCGAGCTGCTCCGGCACGAGGGTCGGGCGGTGGTCTTCGATTCGCTTGAGGATCTTGCGACACGCATCGACGACCCGGACTTGGATGTCACGGCGGAGGACGTGCTGGTGCTGCGCAACGCCGGCCCCCGCGGCGCGCCGGGCATGCCCGAGGCCGGCTATATCCCGATTCCCAAGAAACTGGCGCAGCAGGGTCTGCGCGACATGGTGCGGATTTCGGATGCGCGCATGAGCGGCACCGCCTTCGGCACCATCGTGCTCCATATCTGCCCGGAGGCGGCGCTCGGCGGGCCGCTCGCCAAGGTCAGGACCGGCGACCGCATCCGCCTCGACGTGCCAGCGCGGAAATTGGAGCTATTGGTCGAGGACGCGGAACTGGCGCGGCGCGAGCCGATCCTGCCGGCCGAAGCGCCGGCGACGCGCGGTTACAAGAACCTGCACGTCGCGCACGTGCTGCAGGCCGACGAGGGCTGCGATCTGGATTTCCTCACCCAACGCCCCTACACCGCCAAGGCGCCGATTTAATCCGGCACCTTCACGGTAAACTCGATACTCGCGAAATAGGCGGCGAGGTCGGCGATGTCTTGGTCCGACAGATCCCGCGCGATGATCGCCATCTGCTCGTCGTGCCGGTCGCCCTTCCGGAAGGCCTTGAGTTGCTTGGTGAGATAGAAATCGGATTCGCCGCCGATATTCGGCACGTTCGGCATTTTGCCCACGCCATCCAACCCGTGACAGGCCCGGCATAGCTTGGCTTTTTCCCGGCCGGCGGCCGGGTCGCCGCCCGCTTGCGCGCTATGTGCGGCGCCCAGCATCGCGGCGAACAGCGCCACACAGAAAATACCCGAACGAATTCGGTTTTGTCCGGCCATTACGGTCTCTACCAAAAATCTACCAAAAAAAGAGAGTCCGCCCCGGCGACAGCGCCAGCCGGAACGGACTCCCAACTACTCGATCACATGCCGTAGGAAATGCGGTAGACCGCACCGGCCAGATCGTCGGAAACCAGAATCGACCCATCGCGAAGTTGTGCGATGGCGACCGGGCGTCCCAAGTACTCCTCGTTCTCGTCGATCCAACCTTCGGCGAAGGGGCCGCTCTCGCCCACGGAGCCGTCGTCGTTCACGGCCGTGAACATGACCCGGGCGCCGACCGGCGAGGTGCGATTCCACGAGCCGTGCTGGGCCGAGAAGATACCGCCGCGGTATTTCTCCGGGAACATCTTGCCGGTGTAGAACATCATGCCGAGATCGGCCGCGTGGGCTA
>Ga0114950_10004567_pt1 | contig 10759 bp, 10 predicted proteins | sample N075metaG_FD_83503 | JGI IMG/M metagenome (GOLD analysis project Ga0114950, IMG submission 83503) | Deep subsurface microbial communities from Kermadec Trench to uncover new lineages of life (NeLLi) - N075 metaG | ecosystem: Environmental > Aquatic > Marine > Ocean trench > Sediment | place... | reverse complement strand
TTGCAAGCCAAAGCGTAACAAGTGGTGAGCCATACCTCATCCGCTGCCAAGGTGAGGACCGACAACACGCCGGTGCATGGTTCAGGTCACTGTTGGCGCAGCGCCGCAGGCTGTAGGCTGATGACCGATTACGAACTGCTCTCCCTCTACTCCGAGTACGCACAACTCTTTGCCACTATGGTCGCGGTCTACATCTCAGTATTGTTTGCCTATCTCCTGGCGAGCTATATCGTAGCGGAGAAATTGACCCGGATTCAATTCTGGCTTGTCTCTTTGCTGTTTCTTTACGTTTCTTTCGACATCGTGTCAGGTGTGAGGGTTCATGGAGCCCGTACGGCAAGTCTGCAATCTGAAATACTCCGCCGCATAGAAGCGCAAGACTCACAGATCACGTTCGTCGATCCATCAGGAATACCAATGTGGCTACCTGATGCAATATTCGCGATATACTTGTTTATCAGTCTGATTGCGGTTGTTTTTGCGCTTCGACTCCGAAGGAAGCGAAAATGAACAGACGTACGCCTACGTAAACGTTGGACCGCACCCCCCCCCTCGCAAGCCATTCCTTTTAGGCACGTACCGCACTGCAAGCACCCTACCGCCCTCGCTTGACCATAGATTGACCACGATCTACAAATTGCGACCCCCTGATCCGCCCTAAGACTTCTTAAGCAAATCTAACGAAACCATTCGTTCACATCAGGTTTGTTAAGCCTCGAACTCATAGGCTGACCCCGACCCAAAGCGCCCGGTAGCGCAAGGAGGGGTCGTCATGAAACTCAAGGTCTTAATGGTGTTGTTCTTCCTAACTTGCAACTTGGCGACCGTCGCGGGCGCTCAGAACGCGCACTTGCGAGAAACTGCGACCTGGCCGGACGACCAGCCTCCTGCGGAACCTGCTGAATTAGGCCGATCGGATCTGAGCAAGAAAATAGCGACAGGCGCCTCGATCACCCAGCATTTGATTAAGAGCCACAGCGGCGGTCTTCTGTTGCGGCCCGTACGCTCGGTCCGCAACCTGATATTTCTAACCACCAACGCGGCGACCGGATTGCTTAGAGATTTGGCGCTCGACACCATCTTCTTCCCGCGGCTGGACGATAGCAACATCCCATTAGCCGGTTCGACGGAGGGCATGGATCTCGAGCAGTGGGAAATGGACCTCGACACGATGACAAGAACGCAGCGTACTCGCGGCTCGCTGGACTTGCTGATCGATGGTGAAGCATTTTTCGATCGACTCGTTGAGGAAATTGCCGATGCCCGTGAGTCCATCAAATTTCGCACCTACATCTTCGACAACGACGACTATGCGCTGCAGATCGCGGACCTGCTCAAACAGCGTGCCGAAGACATCCCGGTGGACATTCTCGTGGACGGAATGGGCACTCTGGGTGGTGGTTTGATCACCTCAAGCTCCCTACCCAAAGACTTCGTTACACCCGGCTCCATTGAATCTTACATAGAAAAAGATTCCGGCGTGAATCTACGTATGCTGGGTAACACGTGGTTCATGGGCGATCACACCAAAACCTTCCTCTTCGACGATACCGTCGCGTTCCTTGGTGGCATGAACATCGGTCGCGAATATCGCTACGACTGGCACGATCTCATGGTCGAATTATCCGGCCCCGTGGTCGATCAGTTGAGTTATGACAACGCCTTGGCCTCGGCTGAAAGTACGCTGGGTGATTTCGCGTTTCTAAAGCCCATCAAACGTAGAAATACGGAATCATCGGCGAACCACGGCGCCGAACTGCGCTTGTTGTACACCAAGCCCTTTGACGCGCAAATTTACCGGGCACAGCTGGAGGCCATTCGCAGATCGCGCAGCTACATCTATGTCCAAAATGCATATCTTGCTGATGATTTAGTTCTCTATGAGCTGGTGAAAGCCCGCCAGCGTGGTGTGGATGTACGCGTCATCGTTCCATCCCGGCCTGACAGCGGGCTGATGGATCGCAGCAACGTGTTAGCTATCAACGTCCTGCAGCGCTACGGCGTCAGGGTTTATCTGTATCCCGGCATGACCCACGTTAAAGCCGCCATCTACGACGACTGGGCCTGTTTTGGAACGGCCAACTTCGACACGCTGAGCTTTAAATTGAACAAAGAAGTGAACATCGCTACATCAGATCCAAGCATCGTGTCTGCCCTGAAGCAACAGGTGTTTGATGTTGATTTCGCCATCTCTCGGGAGGTAACCACCAGCCAGCCGACCTACGTGGTGGATCACATCTACGAGAAAATCGTCGACCTCATATTGTAATGAATTCACTTTCTCGTTTTTGGATTTGCATATCAGCTCTGGCGTTGGGAACTGGAATATCCATGGATCTCGATGCTAAAGAAGTAGATACATTTTCCCTCGCTAATGCGACTTTAACAGACGTAGCCACGCTCCTTGATAAAGAAATCAACATTCATCTCACTGCGGCTATCGAAGTATCGAACCGCGAGCCGGCCATCTGCTCGAAAAACGCTCTCTATGGATCCATTCGCAAGGAATTCGGAAATCACGTCTTTGATAGATTTACCAAAAAGTTATTTCGATCAAAGACATTTCCAAAGACCACTATCAAGGTCTCGAATTCGATCTATTCAGGCGTCGGACCTTCTGCACCAATTCTGTGGGCCCAGGGCAAGCTTGGGGCAGGATTAACAGCCATTCAATACAACGGTATTCGAATTGGTTTAGACAAGCTGGAGCACTTTTTTGGGTCTGGCTATCTCTATTTTAAAAAGCACTATCTAGAGCACGCGCCGCTAACCGAAGCGCTGTACTTTGGCGCAGAGCGAGAAATCGGGGTTCTTGGCGGCTACACAACCGGGGTCATTTCCTTCGCAGATCTTTCCGCCAATTTCAGTGGTATGCGTTTTTGGAACCACCTCCTGAACGAAAACCCCGATGCCATCGGCCAGCAAAATCTAGAGCCCTATATCGCGTGCACTAATAGAAGATGGACGTTAATTCACCCTGTCACGCTTAAAAATTACGTGGATCGAACCTGGGACGAAGCATTTAACTGCAATCGTTACAGCAGTATTGGTCTAGCGAGAAATGTCCAAAGCAACATCGAACAGCTATCGCGCAAATTCAACAAAGCCTTGAGTTGCCAAACTCATGAAGCGCAACTTGCTGCCTTCGAATCCAAATACGGATCAATTGCTCCCTGGATCTTAAATCTCCAGGAGACAGAGATTGATCGTCGGTTTCCAAACAAAAGTGGCTATCGCCTACCTGTTCCAGTGGAAGACAAGCGGTGAAGATATCAACTACCCTTTTCAGCTTTTTCATAACTTTGGTTTCAATGGATTTGTTGGCGGATGTGTCTCTCCTGATCCATGAAACGACGGTCGTCTCGCGTCCATTCAAATCCTTAGGTGGAATTGTGACCCAAAACGGACATGCCGCCGTCGAACTTCACAACGCCTGTTTGGTCGACAACAACCCCACCCATCTCAAATTGTGCGACCCATCCGACAGCCATCATGGCGTGGTGATCGGACAGTATTTGAACGTCTTGCCTGAGCAATATCAATGGGTTGCCATACCGACCAACTATTATCTTTACGGCGTACCGGATGCGTCTCAAAAACCGTTGATTGCGACAGATCAGATTTCACGAGCAATTGAACAAAACGGTTTCAATCTGTTCTTGTCTGCTATTACCACCCTTAAGCCCGATCATGCGGCGCCGGAAGATTGGAGGTGGAGGTGGAGATCGACTTTCGGTCAATCCCTAAAGCGAGAGATCTACAAGCTCACAATTACAACAAGCCCGGAAGAAGAATTGCAACTGATCTCGGTTCTCAACGAATCAGCGAATATTGGTCCGAATTTAATTCGAGCATTAACCAATAACTGTTCTGACTTTTCTCAGGACATTTTGCGTCATATTCTCGATTCGGATACTAAAAAGAGGAGTTTTACCAAGGCACTCAATAGTCCCAAGGGAGTCGCCGAGAGAATACTCAAAACGACGAGGGATGATCCTGAAAGAGGTTTGCGCATTGACAAGGTTTTTCAGATACCCGGTCATTTACAAAGCCTGAGAGTGGACAACGCTCGTGCCACGTCCGTTAAAAGTTTTATCTTGTACCAAGCTTTGGTCGCAGACATTCCATTAGTGGTGCTCGGCTTGGGTGCGTACTGGGCTACTTCTAGATTCAATCTGCACAATCAATACATACAGAATCTCGATACGAATACGAACAAAATGTTCGAAACGAAAAAACATTGGAAGGAAAGGAATCAAACGTTCAAGGCCATTATGGCCAAGCAGACATTTTGTGACGCTGAGAAACCTTTGGCACCTTTCAGACACTACGCGGCGCAAGTCGAAAATGATGGTTCTCTTAGCCTGCTTGGCACACGGAGCCAACTTCTCCAGACCGATTTCTCCGGGGTATCCACCAGCTCAGATTCACAAAGCTTTTGCCTACTCGCCGCTCACGTAAAATGGCAACTCGAAGCAAGGAGCCCCAACAAACCCCTCGGGAGAGAATTCGATCCAATATGGCGCCTCTTCCTACGACGGGCCGCTGGTGCGGGTAAGTGAGTCTAGTACCTCACCCACCGCCGCGCCGCAATTTGTGCAGCTCATAGCCATCCGGGACTTCTTGCACAAGCTCACGCTCGGGCTTCCTTACGTATTTGTCGGCCTCGTCTGCGGGTACAACCGGTGGCAGCAACGATTCGATATCTGGATATTCACCCACCGAATCGGGATAGGCCGCTTCAAAGCCGGGTAACTCACCGTAGTCACCGTCGGTCGCATATTCATCGCCGGCGCCGTAGTCGTCCTCCATACCCAGGTCGGTGGACTCGGTAGCCAGCATCCACGCGCCATCAAACCCCACCTGTCGGGCCTGGACAGCCGTGAGATCCGCCACCCCCCGAGTGGGATACGGTCCCGCCAATACTCGGTACCAGCGATCTGCTTCGATGTCGACGAATGCGATCGTGAAGAACTCACGCAGACCCGCGTTGGCTCGACCCAAGGCTCGTTCCGCGTACGCGGGATCCTGGTAGCTGCCAACCACGACCCAGAATTGCTTTTCAGCCAGGGCGCCGCTTACAAAGCCGACGGAAATGAGCGTGCACCACAACCGGCGCATCCATACTCCGAAATTCAAAAAGAAGCCTGTCATTCTAGCAGTTTGTTTCCCGAGCATCGCCAACTTCAGGCACCACCCGTGAACATGATCATGATGCCCGCCGCCACCGCCGAGCCGATCACGCCCGCTACGTTCGGGCCCATGGCGTGCATGAGCAGAAAGTTGTGCGGGTTAGCCTCGAGCCCGACCTTGTTGGCCACCCGTGCAGCCATGGGTACTGCGGAAACCCCGGCTGCACCGATAAGCGGATTGATGGGTTGTTTCGACACAGCGTTCATCGCCTTGCCCATAAGCACGCCCGAAGCCGTGCCAATGGCGAACGCGACCAGGCCGAGAACCAATATGCCGAGCGTGCTAGGTACAAGAAATTCTTCGGCGCGGAGCTTCGATCCCACCGCGAGGCCTAAAAAGATGGTCACAATGTTGATAAGCGCGTTCTGAGTGGTGTCGGACAGCCGATCGACCACACCACACTCGCGCATGAGGTTGCCAAAGCACAACATACCCAGCAGTGGAGCCGCTGAGGGCAGCAACAGCGCAACGAGCAACAGCAGCAGCAAGGGGAATACAATTCGCTCGAGCCTGGACACCTCGCGCAGCTGAAGCATTTCGATCTCGCGTTCGGCTTGGGTCGTGAGCGCCCTCATGATCGGCGGCTGAATCAGCGGCACCAGAGCCATGTAGGAGTAAGCGGCGACTGCAATAGCACCCAGCAGATGCGGAGCAAGTTTGCCTGCAACGTAGAGTGCGGTTGGCCCGTCGGCTCCGCCAATGATCCCGATGGCGGCGGCCTCACGTATGTTGAAGTCCAGGATTCCCAATGACGTAAGGCCAAGCGCGCCCAACAGGGTGGCGAAGATCCCGAACTGCGCAGCGGCGCCTAGGAACAGGGTTTTCGGGTTAGCCAGCAAGGGACCAAAATCGGTTAATGCACCAACGCCCATGAAGATGATCAGAGGGAAAGCGCCGGACTCGATGCCCACCACGTAAGTCAGGTGCAAAAGCCCATCGCCGGTGGCGATCTCTACCCCGGGGATGTTCGCCAGAATGCCACCGAAACCGATGGTGACGAGCAATAGCGGCTCGAACTCGCGCGCGATGGCCAGATACAGCATCGCCAACCCGACGCCGATCATCACAACCTGCCCCCAGGTGATCTGATAGAGCCCTGAGCCTTCCCAGATTTGGCTGACAAGCTCCACGGATCAGGCGATCGCCACCAACGGATCACCTACCGCAACCGCGTCGCCCTCACCCACGAAAACCTCCGAAATGGTGCCCGCCCGCGGTGCCACAATATCGGCTTCCATCTTCATGGCTTCTACGACGAGAATGGTTTGACCTTCGCTGACGATGTCGCCCGGCGCTACCAACACCTTGAAAATATTTCCTGCCAGTGCGGCGGCCACCGCACCGTCGCCGGCACGGCTGGCAGCGGACGAGGATGCCGGTTGCACATCGGTCAGACCGCCGCCCTCGGCCACCTCCACAGTAAACGTCTTGCCGTTGACCCGTACCGTGTAAGTACTTGGAGTGCCCGGCGCGGAAGCCGTAGAGGTTACCGGCAGCATCGGTTCGTGGACGTCCGGTTTTGGCTCGAACGCATCCGGGTTGTCACGATTCTCCAGAAACTTGAGCCCAACCTGCGGGAACAGCGCGTAGGTGAGCACGTCGTCTATGACATTCTCGGCGAGTCGGATACCGCTGGAACCAGCCAGGTCGTTGAGCTCGACGGTGAGGCGCTCCACCTCGGGCTCGAGATTGTCGGCCGGTCGGCAAGTAATGGCCCTGCCGTTTTCCAGCACCTTGGCCAACAGATCGGCATTCAGCGAAGCTGGCGTTTTGCCATATTCGCCTTTTACCACACCGGCCGTTTCCTTCGTGATAGTTTTGTAGCGCTCACCGGCGAGGACGTTGATCACGGCTTGCGTTCCCACGATCTGCGACGTTGGTGTGACCAGCGGAATGAAACCGAGATCTTCGCGAACTCGCGGAATTTCCTCGAGCACGTCGTCGAATCTGTCCGAAGCGTTCTGCTCACGCAGCTGGTGTTCGAGGTTGGTCAACATTCCCCCGGGGACCTGCGCGACCAGAATTCGTGAATCCACCCCCCGCAGCGTGCCTTCGAACTGCGAATACTTCTTTCTCACTTCACGAAAGTACGCCGCTATCTCCTCCAGCAGATGCATATCCAGTCCGGTGTCGCGCGGTGTATCCGCCAGCATGGTCACCACCGACTCGGTAGCGGAATGACCATAGGTCATGCTCATCGATGAGATCGCAGTATCCACGTTGTCGATACCCGCCTCTATTGCCTTTAAATAGGTGGCGGTCGACATTCCGGTGGTCGCATGACATTGCATGTGTATGGGAATGGTCACCGTCTCTTTGAGGCGCGAAACCAGCTCGAAGGCGGCGTATGGTCTCAGCAGGCCAGCCATGTCCTTGATGGCGATCGAGTGTGCACCCATGTCTTCAATCTGTTTGCCCAGCTCCACCCACATATCCATGGTATGCACGGGGCTTACGGTATACGAGATCGTTCCTTGCGCATGTTTACCTACTTCTAACGTTGCGTTGATCGCTGTACGCAGATTGCGCATGTCATTCATCGCATCGAAGATGCGGAAGATGTCCACACCATTGGCCGCCGCACGTTCGACGAATTTCTCGACTACATCGTCGGCATAGTGTCGATATCCGAGAACGTTCTGGCCGCGCAACAGCATTTGCTGAGGTGTGTTTGGCATTGCTGCCTTCAGGCGACGAATCCGCTCCCACGGGTCTTCGCCCAGATAGCGAATGCACGCATCGAACGTGGCGCCACCCCAGCTTTCCAGCGACCAGAAGCCAACTTGATCGAGCTTCTCGGCAATAGGCAGCATATCGTCGATACGCATGCGCGTTGCCAGCAGGCTCTGGTGCGCGTCACGCAGGATGACGTCCGTTATCCCCAACGGCTTAGGGTCGGTCATGGTGTTTTTTCCCTCGAGCATCTCACGGGTCGCGGCCTTCACGGGTCTAGTCGCGCTGCCTGCGTCGATGCTCTGCTATGGCGGCCGTGATCACGGCAATTTCTTCCGCATCGGCATCCGAACCTGAACCTTGCGGTTTTTGCAGGAGCATCACCAGCCGGGACATGAGCACGGTCGCTGCCACGAGCGCCGTCAGAAACACGAACACGGTTCCCATGCCCGCCATCATGAGTGCCAACCCCTGGGCCATCAGATCTGACGTCATAGCTTCGCTGACCCCTGCTCTTCGATGCGCGATCATTCTGCAACAGCGGGGTGCCGAAAGGAACTCAAGGCGCGCAGATCCCCCTCCGGCGACAATTACCCGGCATTCCTTGACGTGGTTTTTTTGCTTCCAGATAATAGCGCGCCGTCGCGGTCCGAAACTCTGCGAGACCCGTTCGGTATTGGCGCCCGTAGCTCAGTTGGATAGAGCGCATGGCTACGAACCATGAGGCCGGGAGTTCGAGTCTCTCCGGGCGCGCCGGTAAACATGTACGTTTCAGGTACTTTTGGCGGACTGTCAAAGGTGCCTTGAACCTGTTTTGGTAACAGTTTCACGCCCTCTTTGCGCGCTTTCCAGATCATCCGAGACAGTCACCTTGCATTTACAATGGAGCTCATAGGAGGGGGCAATCAATGAAAGGAGCAGCGCTGGTCGTCGTCGGGCTTCTGATAGCCCTTTACGTCGCCGCGATCTTTGTGCCGTTTGAGCCCGTCGAACGCAGGCCCGGTACGCGTCTGGGAGGGGACCTCGCCGAGGCGCAGGACACCGACTGGTCGTTTGTGCATGGGCGGAACCAGATCTTCGTCGAGACGCGAACCTGGTACCTAATTCCACACTCGGTAACGACAACGTCTTGGGCCGTGGACGAGGCGTTCTATGTCCCGTGTGGCAACTGTGATACGAAACGTTGGCCGAAGAACGTTCAAAGGGACCCTCGTGTTCGGCTTAAGATCCACGGCAAGATATACGAGCGCACTGCCGTCCTAATAACGGATGCTGCGGAACGGGGTCGGCTGTTGAGTGTACCGGCCGGTGAGTCGCTGCCCGATGGCGTTGAAATATACCGCATGGATCCTCGGTCGGAATAGATACGCTGCGATAGCAACACCGGACCCTCATGCTCGATCCTTCCACCGTTAGAAACTAATCGGCTGGCCGGCGGCGACGGACGGAGTCGACGCCTTCCGGACGTCGGCTGGCGGGAAGACCATTCAACGCCAAGATCGAGCGCGCCATTTCCCCTCCCTTGTACTCCTCGATGAAACGCCCCACATCGGGGAATACGAATCTCCTCGGGCGCGCCAAACCCAGATAGCCTTTCGCTCTGGGCTCTGCAATCATTTAGGCATGCAGCACGAAGAAAGGCGGTTCCACGGCTGGCGCCTGATCGGCGTCATCATGATCGTGATCGTGATTCTTGCCGCGGTCAGCTTCGTTGTGGACTGGGCCGTCATCGGCCCGCTGGAAGGTAGAGTCTTCTAGCGCCTGGCGTAGCGGTGCCCTGCCTGATGAGCGCCCTACTGTTGCTGTACGCTGCCCGCCGGCGCTCTCGCCAGATTCTAGTCGAAGATCTGCTCGCCGCTCGAGAAGATCAGGTAGAAAACCAGCCCGAAGAGGGTGACCCCTGCAGCCACAGCGTGGGTTGGACCACTCAATCCGTTGACGACGTCAGGGATTGGCCAGGCCTTGCAGGGTGGCAACCGCATCCGCACTTGGCAGGTGAGTCAAGTTGCCCACGACACCCGCAAGCTCCCTGAGCGCCGCAGATACGTCGTCATTGGCGATGATTGCGTCAAGCGTTGCCTTATCAGCGTCGGTCACTTTGTGGCTGATGTTGGCAATCGCAAGGGCAATCGCTTTCACCGTGTCGCCGCTTTCGCTCTCTGCAATCACAGTGAGCGCTGCTTTGTCCGAATCGCTGGGGAAATGCTTGAGGTTGATCACGATGTTGGCCATCGTAGCAATCGCCTCATCTGCGTATGTAGACGGCGCGTATGACAGCGCCCACGAGAACGCGACCGCCGAGAAATATGCAAGAGTTCGCATGTGTTGCCCTCCCTTAGAACAATCGATTGAGGCTCGGATAGTACCTTATGGGCCGACCACTCTACGAGTTCCTTCGCCTTCCTACGACCTTCCCGACAGCGACCAGCATTCGTTTTGTGGGATCAACTGCGCGCAACTATCTCGCGCCGCAAATCTCACAAAGCACCACGATGCTCACATTTCTTCCATGAACCTGGAAGAAACTTGTAGGTAGCCGTTCGGATCCGGGTGTTTAGCCATCACGGCATCCCAAGCTTCACCGGAAAACGCCGACTGCATGATGGTGTCTCGAGCTTCTTTACTGTCCCATCGAATGATCCACGTGACGTTCGCGGTGCCGATGGGTGAATCGATCGGGGCACTGCCGGCAATCTCCGGTTCGATTTCGCCTTCGTCGATCCAGAAGCCGACAACGTCGAGCTTGTCACGCAACACGACGACTGCAACCTCGGCCCACTTTTTGTACTCGTCGAACAGGTCGCGTCGGTAATGGTAGTCTCGGATCTCAAACATCATGGCTGGCTCTTCGTAAGTGATGGCTGCCCCGTTTCGGTGTTTCCGATCGGGTGTT
>Ga0114950_10004566_pt1 | contig 10759 bp, 8 predicted proteins | sample N075metaG_FD_83503 | JGI IMG/M metagenome (GOLD analysis project Ga0114950, IMG submission 83503) | Deep subsurface microbial communities from Kermadec Trench to uncover new lineages of life (NeLLi) - N075 metaG | ecosystem: Environmental > Aquatic > Marine > Ocean trench > Sediment | place... | reverse complement strand
GGCTTTGGGGAGCAATGGCCGATTGGGCGTTCGCTAGCTGCACTGTAATCGCTGTAGCCACCACCATCGTTAATACAACGCCGACGAGTCGCTGGATTCCTTCTCGTTGCATGCTTTACTCCATCTCAGGTTAGTCTCTGTCCACCAGTATCTTATACTGCGAAGAGGCACGCGATAGTATTTTTCGTCGGCGGCTAAGATTGCCGCCGAAGTCAGCCTGACACCTGGCGCAGGGCAGCTGCCATGCTGTCGAAAGCCTGCTCAAGGACAAGCCGCGATGAGGCAAGGTTCATGCGCATAGGCCCGGCTCCACCGAGCCCGTAGTTTGACCCCGGGTTAAGGTAAACCCCCGAGTGCTCCACCAGCCAGTCTTGTAAATAGTGTTCCGGACTTTGCTTGCCGTGGATAACGGCCAGTTCTTTAGCATCGATAGCCTCCAACACAAAGGTGAAGTCCAGCCATGTCAGGTAGGTTCCCTCGGCTCTTTTATATCCCAACAACGGCATCTGGTGGGCAATGTAGTTCTCGACAAACTTATGATTGTCATCAAGATAAGGTAGCAACTGATCAAACCACTCCGCTCCATGCCGGTAGGCCGCTTCGTTGGCGATAACACCAAGAGTACTTAGATCGGCACGGTGATTCTGTTGAATCCTGCCCAGCAATGTTGGGTTACTGGAATAGAAATAGGCGTTCTTCATGCCAGCCAGATTGAAAGTCTTGCTGATAGCATTGAAAGTAATGCTGTTGTTGACCACATCTCTGTCGGGCAGGCTGGCGAAGGGCACATAGTTGTGACCTTCGCGTACGATGTCGGAATGAATTTCATCGGCTAGAACTACCACCTTGTTTTTCAGGCATAAGCTGCCGATTCTGAGTAGTTCTTCTTCTGTCCAGACATTGCCCGTCGGATTCTGCGGGTTGCACAGGATCATCGCGTGGGTGTCGGATGTCATGCGCGACTCAAGGTCCAACCAGTCGATTTCATAACGACCGTTCTTGTAAATCAGTGGGCTTTCGTTCGGGATAACGCGAGTGTGACGGCAGTGATAGAAAAACCCATCGTAGATCGGCGTCAGCAGCAGTACTTTGCTGCCAGCAGGAACAAATGTTCTTAGTCCGGCAATGAGGCCTGGGTAGACGCCAGCGGCCAGAACTATCGAATCGGGATCGATATCGACATCATGGCGTTCGCCGTTCCACTGGACAATGGCTTCCCGCAACGAATCGGTGCTGCTCATATAACCCCAGTTGTGATGCTGGCAGCGTTCAACCAGAGCCTCGCTGATACAGGACGGCGCTTCAAAGTCCATAGTGGCGACGCCCATACCGTATTTAAATTTCCCGGGTTCGTATCGGCGTGCGGGGGAATCCCAACGGGAACAGTTGGTGCCGACGCGGTTATAGGGCGTGTCGAAATCATACTTGCCGCCACGGAACCTGGCATTACTTACCGGTTCCGCCCCGATAGCTCCGGGGGCAAATGTACCGGCTGCGCCCGCAAGTGCTGATAATCCGGCATGTTTGATAAAGGCTCTTCGATTCTGCTGTGCAATTTTCATCGTCACCGCCAGTGTTCTTAATTTTCACCCTTCGCCACAGCATATGCCTAATTGACCGATTGATAAATAAGAATTGGGGTGTAAAACATGGTCTGTCCCCTGTAAAGTGCCAGGGTTGATCTAATTTTGGGGAAAACTATGGCAGCAGTCTCTTTTCATAAATCTCTGGGCACGGTCGTAGCTCGCGCCGTTATCGTCGGCTTGAGCCTATGGCTTGCACCGCTACACGCCGCCCAGGATGATCAGGCCACCGTCGCCTATACCGAAAGCCAGGCGGCTCAGGGCAAACTTGCCTATGATCAATACTGCGCTTCCTGTCATGGCTTCAACCTGGAAGGTTTCGGTCTGGTGCCAAGTTTGAGTGGCAGCTATTTTGCCAGTCGCTGGGGTGACACGACTGCCGATCAACTGACTCTGAATATCCGGCGCATGCCCCCAGGTGCGGAAGACCGACCCAGCCAAATGGCTGATATTCAGATACTGGCCTATCTATTACAAGAAAATGGAATCGATGCTGGCGAAAAGCCGCTTCCCGATGAGACAGAGGCATTGAGCGTACTGTTGATTCCAGAACAGCAATTAGTGACGCAACGCAGCACATCAGCCGCACCCTTAATCTATCAAACCAATGGCCCGTTACTGACTTCCAGTAGGTTGCAAAACCTTAGCCCAGTCACCGACGACATGCTTTTAAATCCACCCGCCGATGATTGGTTAATCTGGCGACGCACGAGCGACAGCATAGGTCATAGCCCCCTCGATCAAATCACTAAAGACAATGTAGGTGACATGCAACTTTCGTGGAGCTGGTCGCTTCCTTCTGGCGCCAACATGATGACACCAATTGTCCACGATGGCGTATTGTTCGCCTACAGCTACGGTGATGTGCTGCAGGCTATCGATGCAGCCACAGGTGACTTGTTATGGGGATTTCAACGAGAGCTGGATTCGGACTATAACTTCAGCTCGAAGAAAGGCGCCGCCATCTATGCTGACAAAGTTGTCATACCCACCTCCGACATTCACCTGATCGCTCTGGATGTAAAAACCGGACGGCTGGCCTGGGATCATAAGGTCGATGTCGGGGACGAAGATGGCTTCTTGTTTCAGAGCGCACCGATAATCGCGAATGGCAAGGCAATCATAGGCCTTACCGGCCGCCAATCGGTGGAAGGGGGGGATTTTATCTTTGCCGTGGATATGCAGACAGGCGAAGAAGTCTGGCGCTTCTACACTATCGCCAGACCGGACGAACCGGGTGGCGACACCTGGAATGGCTTGCCTCTGGAGGAACGCACCGGCGGCTCAGTCTGGATTCCCGGCAGTTTCGATGCCGAGCTTAACCTGGTCTACTTCGGGCCAGCTCCCACCTATGATACGGCGCGCATGAGACAGAGTTCCGCTGACTCCATGTTAAACAACGATGCACTGTACACCAATAGCACCGTTGCACTGGATGCGGATACGGGAGAGCTGGTTTGGCACTATCAACACGCACGCAACGATCAGCTGGATCACGACTGGGCCTATGAGAGACAGATAATCGATCTCCCTATTAACGGTGTCATGCGTAAAGTAGTGGTAACCGGAGGAAAGTTAGCGATTTTCGAAGCCCTGGATGCCGCTACCGGTGAGTACTTATTTTCCATCGATCTGGATATGCAGAATGTCGTAGCTGAGATCGACCCCAGGAGCGGCGCTAAATCACTTAGTTCCGCCGCCATACCGGGGCTGGATCAGGTGCTAAGTGAATTCTCATTACCGGGTGTTTGCCCCGACTGGCTGGGTGCCAGAAACATGCAGTCCACCTCTTATAACCCCGAAACTAAAATTCTGTATATCCCGCTTTCCGATACCTGCCTCGATGATGATACCGGGGAGCGTTGGCAAAAGTATCCAGACAAAGACACAGACGGCAGCTACGGCATTATCAAGGCAGTCAATCTGGAATCGAGAGAAGTGGTTTGGACTCAGCGTCAAACAGGCCCGCAGGCGAGTGCAAATCTGAGCACCGAGACTGGGCTTCTATTTATTGGATCGGTGGATCGCTGGTTTAAAGCTCTGGATCAAGACAGCGGCGAAGTGCTGTGGCAGAGACGTTTGGACAACGCGCTCAATTCATACCCCGTTACCTACCGTGTCGATGGCAAACAATACGTAGCGGTAGCGACAAACTCAGGCGGCATTCATACCCGGGTAATGAGGAATGCGGCACACATCAATCTTCCCCCTGCAGGAGCAACACTGTGGGTGTTTGCCTTGCCGGACTAGTCACCGGGATAACATCGATGGTATAAATTTAATTGGCAGGAACGCTGACTGGCGCACCAACAGCCTTGATGATGTGAACCAGAATTTTTGCCGGTTCGGAGTTACTGGCATTCTGGGAAACCGTATGGATACTATCCGGGTCCTCATAGAACATTTCGCCCGCTGACAAGGTCACCAGTTCTCCCCCTGCGACCCGCATGTTTACCCGACCTTCCAGTACATAGACAAAAACATGAGCATTATGACGATGAGGCGAGGATTCCTGACCAGGCGCAAGGTCTATTTCTAGTACCAACATCTCCGGATTATCTGCCAACCCAGCTAACGGCAGATTCATCAGCGGCCCATCGGCTGCGTTGGCTAGGGTGAATATTCCTGACAAGGTCAGCAAACTGAACAATTGAACTAGCTGCTTCATAGCAATCTCTCCGGATCAGAGGATCAAAGGGGTCGGAGTAAGATGATCGATCAAAGCAACTGGAATAAACACAGATCGAATTTTGATCATCTTACTCCGACCCCTTTGATCCGCATTGGTATTAGGAATCTGTCTCTTCCATCGCTTCCTGAACTCGCGCACCACGTAAAATATTCACCATGCCGTAGTTGCCTTCGTGGCAGGCGTATTCATACAGCAGGCCAGCTACCTTGGTCATAGGGATAACGGCGGTGATCTTGTCAGTATAGGTTGAGGGGTCATCGATGGTGAATTCATAGTCTACGGTTATCGGGCCGACGCGAGTAAAGCGCTCGGTGAGGACTTTGTCTATCGAGGTGCCGGTAGAACCGAAGCTGGCAGCCAGACCGTTGAAATTACGTGTCACTACCACCAGAGTATCGCCATCCCAGTAGCCGCGGGAATCACCCATCCAAAGCCTGACATCATCAGCGAGCTCAGGCAGATCGTCGGCTGATGCGTACAGTGGTACAACCCGAGCATCGTGGATCATTTCGGTCATGATCACGGCAGTGTCCTGGTTCTGGAATATCTGTACGTTGTTGTTATACAGGCTGGGGATAAAAGGCGGACCCGCATTGAAACCAATCAGGCAACGCTCGGAAAGGCCTCTATCTTCAGGACCATCGGTACCGATACCACCGGCGGAAATACGCACAGGTCGCGATTCGCCCGTAGTTGCACCACCGTAAACACCCTGGCTTCTTATAGCACCCTCTATTAACTTCGGAAACTTACCATCCAGAGGATAGATAACATGAGAAGTACGCATGGTGTCACCGATACCGGCATTCTCAATCCAGAAGTCATTATAGGATTCATCGACACCGCCAATCGCCAACGCCGCATCTGAATTAGCATCTGCTGCTGCCTTGCGTGCAATTACCGCTTCGATCTCTTCTTCGGAGAGAAATTGTCGTTCGCCATAGCGCGAGGAACGCTGCATTGGCACGTCGGAGGAGAAATTCCAGACTCCCTGCAGATCCGCCTGGCCCCATTCCGTGCGAGGCACTACATAGTCGTCGTCGGCAAAGCTAATCAGGGAAATCGTGCAGCTGACGCCAATAATTATTGATGCAACCAGCTTTCTAATGAAGTGCAAATACATGTCGTGCTCCGTTAAAACATTGAACAGAATAGACAGACGTTAGCGTATTAGCCAAGGCACCGCAACAGCAGGGTCTGGTGGATCAAAGGGGTCGGAGTAAGATGATCGAATCAAAGGGGTCGGAGTAAAAGTTGCCTCGATATTATCGAATCATGTACAGATATGTGAGCAACATTTACTCCGACCCCTTTGATCCCTGCTATTTTTCAAACACCAGTACAAATCTGTCGGTCTTACCCTGGATGGGCAAGTCGAAAACAATCATGGATCTATCGTCATTTGGATTTCTCAGTACATCCGGGCTGCTTACAAATTGAAAACCGTGCTTCTCAATTTCTGATCTGGCAAAAGATTCAATAATACGGTGTAGCTCCGAGACAGTTTCGTTGTCAGACACTGGATCGCCAGCATGATCGACTACAACGAAGCGGCCCCCGGGTTTCAATCCGCGGTACACCTGCTGCAAAAAATAGCCAACGTCGGCAGGGTTACCGACGGCTACGTATTCCTCGCCATTGTAGCGTTTGGGTATCACATACAAATCGTGGAAGGCCATTACCACCAATGCAGCATCGAGTGATTCATCACCTAAATCCAGATTAACCCCACTGCGAGTATGGCGGGTGATATTCCCTGGGTCACGACCATCGAAGCGATCGCTGAGACCATTGATGCCCCAAGCTTCGAAGCCTGGATTGTTATGCAACACCACTTCACCGGACTCTCCCACTACGCTGGCCAGTAGCTCGCTGTAATAGCCGCCGCTGCCAAAAATATCCACCACTCTCTCGCCTGGTTCCAGCATAAGCAGCGGAATTACGGCTTGGGGCTTGCTGCGCTGATCTCTTGCGATATCGTCGGCCAACCTACCGGGCTTATCCATTGCGGCCAGGACGGCGGCTTCATCGATAGTTGCCGCCTGGATATTGCTGACGAGAATAAAACCAACACTGATTGCGTAAAGGCTTTGTAAAATTTTAACCTTCACAGATTCTGATCCAGAAAATTGAATACGGAATCATAAATACGCAACATTTCATTAGGCGGAAAACCCCCATGCCTGCCGTTAGGAACAGTAATCAATTGGTTGCTTATTTCTGCTCGGTTAAGAGCCTCATGCAGTTGCACTGCATGAGCGTAGGGCACCGTTGGGTCCGCATCGCCGTGGATGGTAATAATAGAGGGTAGATCGGCTCGCACGTAATTCAGTGGTGAAACTCGTGCAGCGATTTCCATGCGGTCGGGCATGGAACCCATCCACTCAACCGCATAAGTCTTCTGGTTCTCTCCATCCAATAGATCACCCACGTCGGTAATGCCGTACCAGTTCACGATGGCGGCCACGGTGGGGGTTTCAGCTCTGATGGAACACTGACGACCGAGGTCACTGTCGATGGGCAACATGCCCGTAGTCAGGGCGAGGTGTCCCCCTGCTGAATTGCCAGAAACAACGAGTCTGTCTGTGTCGAATCCGTATTCTTCGGCATTTTGACCAACCCAGCGCAGGGCACATAGACTGTCTTCCACTGCTGCCGGTGCCAGGGACACGTTGCCCAGGCGATACTGCACGTTGACTACTGCCCAGCCACGTTCCAGATAAGGCAGTAAGCGCAGTATGTTTGCCTCCTTGGATCCGGCAACCCAGCCACCGCCGTGGTAGTAGATGAGGGTTGGTGCAGGCCCATCGACATTGCGCGGTCTATACACGTCGACTTTCAATTCCATATTATTGGCTTTCGCATAGGTGATATTGGGGATCACTCTAATTTCGTTTTGCACGGTGGCGGCCCACGCTGCCGTATCAGCAAGCTGAGCATGGATTGTTTGTATGGGAAAGAGAAGGTTGATAAACAGGAGTAAAGAAGTGTGTTTTCTAAGCATGACTACACTCCACTTATTATTTTTGGAAGATTAGGTCAAGAATACGGAGGGGCATGAAAGAATCAAGCCCCTCCTATGTTACGTCCGCACGCTATTCTATGATCGCCTGCTGAACAGCATTATCAAAATCATACTGCGCAGGCCCAAAGGGTTGCTGCAGCATGATAACTGCAGTCAACTCTTCCTCAGGGTCTGTCCAGGATCGGGTGCCGAAGGCGCCGCCCCAGCCAAATGCACCTGCACTGCGGCGAGCCTTAGAGGTAATGGGATCGACAGTAACAGCGACGGTATAACCAAATCCCAAGCCTTCCTGATTCTGGGAGAACCCCCTGTACAAATCGCCGAGCTGGTTGCTTGACATCATTCTTACTGAGCGCGGACTCAACAGTCGATTACCAAATAACGCACCACCATTAGCAAACATTTGCTCGAACTTTAGATAGTCCTCTGCCGTGCTGGATAAACCACCGGAGGCTGAAAAATACTTGGTGGGTGGGCGTTCAAGAAAAAACGACATGTCGCGGCCATCGATAATTACCCGCCTATTTTGATATTCCGGCGGCACATTGAAATAGGTGCCGGTCATATCGAGTGGCTCCAGGATACGCTCTCTAATGAATTCATCGAACGGTGTACCCGAGACGATTTCAACAATTCGCGCCATAACATCGAGGCCAACACCCGGGCTGTAAGACCAACGCGAGCCTGGCTGAAAGTCCAAGGCGTAAGCGCCATAGCGGGGTATCACACTGGCCAGCGTATCATCCGGGCCGCGCTGTCTGCGATCGGCTATGGCTGTACCCAAACCACCGCTGGCCAAACCTGAAGTATGGGTCAGCAGATCGTGAATCGTGATCTCTCGATAGGCCGGCACAAGCCGATGGGCAGGAATATCATCTTGCCCTACCCGATAAGGACTAATGTTCTCATCTACCGGATCCTTAAGTACCGCCACCTGCATGTTGGCAAACTCCGGTATGTATTTGGAAACAGCGTCCTCGGGGCGAAGCAAACCTTCTTCGATCATCATCATGGTGGCTACACCAAGCAAGGGTTTGGTGGAGCTCATCATAATAAAGATCGCATCCTTCTCCATGGGACGACCATTCTCCACATCCATCAGGCCATGTGTCTCAAAATGAACCAGCTTGCCGCGTCTGGCAACCATGGTGACAGCACCCTGGATGTCGCCCGCATCGATGTGACGCTGCATTACGGTGTTAATTCGCTGCAAACGTTCTGATGACATACCGACGTCTTCGGGAGTAGCCATTGGGATTTCTGCCGCTGTTGCCAGATTGACAGTAACTGCGCAAAGTAGGCCGAAAACTATTTTAGTGAATTTCTGCAAGTTTGAAGTTGTCATGATGAGCTCGCTTTCTGTTTTGTTGTTTTGTCAACAGTATCGCATGGCAATAGGGGATCGTGGCACCCTATCATAGTATCTCAATCCCCTTTTTAACTCTTCTTAGCTCTTTTGTCTTGAAGCCAGGCGATAAAGCTATTGCAGAGCTACCAAATTGCTGGCAATGGGCATCTGTTTTGGTAGTCTTGACATACTATTGCCTTAGCTACACGGTAATTTGATTAACAAACAAGATCGATAATAGAAGCTACTCGATAAGGAATCACAATGAACCGACATCAATTCACAAAAAGAATTCTGACTATATTGGTTATTTCTCTTGCTCAAACAAGTGTGTTCGGCCAGGCAGTTAGCATGGGCAATGGCACAAAAAACTGGATAAATGTGGAAGGGCTTACTCGAGATCAGGGGACCCTCACCTTTCTGGAAGTGCAAATCGAAGGCAATGGCTGGCTGGTGATACATCCCTTCGAAGAAGGGGCGCCAAACGGTGACAAATATGTGGCATCAACTTATCTGCAAGACGGTAAAAATTTAAATGTAAGCATCGATGTGCTGAAGGGGCTGGAAAGCGGCGAGATGTTTATTGTTATGCTGCATCGGGATACGAATGAGAACAAGGTTTTGGACTTCATTTTTGTCGATGAACAAAATGTAATGGATAGAGCGGTATTTGAAGGCAGCACTATGATTGGTCACGCCATCGCCGCGCCCTAATTCGCCCCCAATCTTCGCAGCAACTGCCCTACCTGAGGGCGGGTCCCCCGCAGACCATTAGTAGCAGGAATGGCTTGCGGTGTTTCGGCTAGCAGCAATGGCGTCTGGCCACGCTGGTTCACCCTGTTGATATCGGCGCCCCCGGCTACGAGAAACTCGACCACAGACTCGAAGTCTTTCAGCACCGCGTGGTGAAGCGCGGTATTACCCCTGCTATCTGTCGCATTAATGTCGACACCAAGGCCGATGAGGATGCGCGCCAGCTCCAGTGTGCGACGCTCTTCCTGCGCCGGGTCTGGAGCCGCGTTGGGAATGCGGTCGCGCCGATACTCCAGCGACGAGCCGGAGTTTCCCATCGCCACATGCAGCATGGTGGCACCGTTGCTGTCTTGGATAAACGGATCGGCGCCATGAATAAGCAGAGTACGCAGGATTTCGACTTCGCCGTATTTTGCCGCCAACCATAAGGCATTCATGCCGATGAGCTGGGCTCGAATGCTGTAATCGGCACTGAAACGACGACCCGCTGTGCCATGCTCGATGACGGCATTTAGCTCAGCACCATGGTCCAGTAATGTTGTGACTAATTCGATTTCACCGCGCAGCACCGCCGCATGCAACGCCGTGTAGCCTGCCTGGGCGGCGTTTGGATTAGCTCCCTGTTGCAACAGAAATATCGCCAGCGACTGGTGTCCACTATGGCTTGCGATAATCAGTGCACTGGCACCGGAGGCATCGCTGCCCTGAATGTCAGCACCGGCGTCGAGAAGCACTCTGGCGGTTTCAACATCACCGACACGGGCAGCAAAGAGTAAGGCTGTCGAGCCGCCATGAGCCATGCGGAAGTTGCCGCTGGGATTGGTATTGCCCGCTGTGTTTTCCAGTTGGTACCACACCTTGCTGCGGGCCTGAAGGTCTGCGCCCCTCTCAATCAACAGGCGTACTACAGCGGCATGCCGTTGCGCCGCCGCCCACATCAGTGCCGTCTGCCCGCGCTCCTGCTCCGCCGTATTTACCTCGGCCCCGTGCTGCAGAAGCAATTCAACTGCCTGGGAACTACCAGACCGGGCCGCCGTCATCAGCGGTGTTTCACCTACCTTTAGCGCCGTATTCGGGTCAGCACCCTGCTGCAGAAGTAACCTTGTCATCGGGGCGCTGCCATTGATCGCGGCCAACCACAGGGCGGAGGCACCTAGTTCGTTGACGGCATTTACATTCGCCCCTGCCTCAATAAGCAGTGTAGCCACTGCAAGATCATCGTGGTGTGCCGCCCAGTGCAAAGCTGTGGCGCCGTCACCCTGGGTTGTATTTACGTCGACCCCCGCAGACAGCAAAATTCGTGTTGTCTCGAGATTCCCTGCCTTCACGACGTCGATGAGATCGGGTGTGGGGGATTG
>Ga0114950_10004565_pt1 | contig 10760 bp, 7 predicted proteins | sample N075metaG_FD_83503 | JGI IMG/M metagenome (GOLD analysis project Ga0114950, IMG submission 83503) | Deep subsurface microbial communities from Kermadec Trench to uncover new lineages of life (NeLLi) - N075 metaG | ecosystem: Environmental > Aquatic > Marine > Ocean trench > Sediment | place... | reverse complement strand
TGTTGAGTATGCGGCTGACATCTCAAGGGGAGATACGCCCTGTGCCCCGAGTGTTATCGAGGGGAGTGGCTGGAGCGGCGATTCGATGCCGAGGCGATGAGCCATCTCAACCACTGCTTCTGCGCCGATTGCGTCAACGAGCCGTGCGTATACCGTGTTGATCGAGTTGTATGTTCCCGACTCGAGCGTTCTCAGGCCTTGAGCAGAGGAACCGCCAGCATTGTGAACGGTCCAGAAGTTGCCGTCCTCAGTACATGGGCTGTCACACTCGATGACCGCAGGGCTCGAATCGTCCCAGTACGACCCGAGTGTCACAGGGTTGCCAGCACGGTCTCCAGACTCAAGCGCTGCCGCGAGAGTGAACGGCTTGAACGCGGATCCTGGCTGTCTCGCACCCTGGCTTGCGAGATCGTATGGACGTTGCCCGGCCTCAATGTCAGTGCCGAAATCGAGACCCGATGCAAGCACAAGAATTGCTCCTGTTCTGTTGTCCACGGTCGCAATGGCACCCGTCGGGCCGTTGAACTCTGGTCGGAACCATGCACGCAGGATGCGGTTTGCTTCATCCTGCAGATCCATGTCAAGTGTGATGTCAATGGTCAGTCCGCCGCCGCCGTTGCAGTCGGTTGCTGCTGCTGGACAACCAAACACAGCTCGTTTGCGTTGAGCGTATGTCTCGCCGAGTCCGTAGATGTTGTTGCGCAGCAGCCCCTGACGAACAGAGATCATGACCTGGGGAGATAGCGATTCGAATGATTGCTGCGCGATGATGCCAAGCGGTTCGCTCTTGGCCTCCCGGCCCTCGATTGGAAGTATGTACCCGTTCGCGACCATCCGGTCGATTGTGCGATCGCGCGCACCGCGAGCGTTCTCTGGCTGCTGCCGGGGGTGATAGAACGTTGGGTTTCGGATCGGAATCGGGAGCAGGGCGGCTTCTGAGATGGAGAGTTCGTCGAGCTCCTTGCCGAAGTACTCAAGGGAGGCCGCACGGATGCCGTACGCGTTTGACCCGAAGAACACTGAGTTCGCCCAGAACTCAAGAATTTGATCCTTCGTGTAGCGACGCTCCAGTTCAGCGGCGACCACCGCCTCACAGATCTTTCTCTCAATCGAGTATTCGCTTGCAAGAAAGTTCTGTTTCACCACCTGTTGCGTGATTGTTGAGCCCCCGCCGGGTGCGTTACTTATGATCTTGCCGATGGCTGCTCGTGCAATCGCAAAGAAGTTGATGCCTTCGTGCTCGTAGAAGGACTTGTCCTCGGCCGAGAGCATGGCGGCGACCACGAGGTCTGGCATCTCTTCCAGGCTGATGGGTCGCGAGTTTCGTTCCGTCAGCTGGCCGAGTTTGACCCCATCAGACGAGATAACGGTGGATAACCGTGAGATGTCGGGGAACTCAAGATCAAGTTCAGAGGTGTCGCACAGGTAGGTGTCTGAGAGCGTCTGCGCGGCGCCGTTTGCTGCATTTGCACTGAGAAACCCAAAAAGTCCGACCCACGTGGACGCCGCAACAACAACGACGGCGAGGCCAAGCAGTGCCGGCACGTGTCGTCTCCGTCGTTCAGCTTTCTCGACAGATCTGATTTCTGGTTCCATGGGTTCAGTACGTACCTGAGGGGTACTATCTCCTATCGGCGATGAGGATAAGCGCAGCACTCAGATAGCGGCCGAACTGCGATACGTAGGGGATGCATGACTGAATACGGACCGAACGATCTTGAGGGCTGGGATGCGGCCGATCAGCTTGGTGTTGCTGGGTCGTACCCCTTTACGCGTGGTCCGTATTCGTCGATGTATACGGGCCGATTGTGGACGATGCGTCAGTACGCGGGCTTCGGCAGTGCTCGCGAGACGAACAAGCGCTTCAAGTCGCTGCTTGATGCGGGCCAGACGGGCCTCTCCGTCGCGTTTGACCTGCCTACGCAGATGGGCCTCGACTCAGATGACGACCTTGCGGTTGGTGAGGTGGGAAAGGTTGGGGTTGCAATCGACTCGGTCGACGACATGCGGGAACTCTTCGACGGTATTCCCCTGGCCGACGTGTCCACCTCGATGACCATCAACTCGACAGCCGCCGCCATGCTGCTGATGTATCAGATCGTTGCGGAGGAACAGGGCGCTTCTGCCACCGAGATTCGCGGCACGATTCAGAACGACATACTCAAGGAGTACATCGCTCGCGGCACATATATCTTTCCCGTGGCGCCTTCGATGCGCATCATCACAGATACGTTCTCGTACTGCGCCGCGGAGATGCCTCAGTGGAACACGATCTCGATATCTGGATACCACATCAGGGAGGCTGGTTCGACCGCTGCCCAAGAGGTTGCGTTCACGCTCGCGAATGGCCTTGCGTACGTCGAGGCGGCGCAGGCAGCCGGTCTTGATGTCGACGACTTCGCTCCGAGGATCTCGTTCTTTTGGAACGCACACAACAATCTCTTTGAGGAGGCTGCAAAGTTCAGAGCGGCGAGGCGTCTGTGGGCGAGGCTGATGCGTGAACGGGTGGGGGCTCGCAACCCGGACTCGTGGAGGATGCGATTCCACGCCCAGACGGCCGGATCGACGCTCATAGCGCAGCAACCTCTCACGAATGTTGTGCGAACCGCGTATCAAGGATTGGCAGCGGTTCTTGGTGGTGCGCAGTCGTTGCACACCAATTCGTATGATGAGGCGCTCGGCCTTCCGACTCAGGACTCTGCAACACTCGCGCTCAGAACCCAGCAGATTCTGGCATTCGAGTCAGGTGTTCCAGACGTCGTCGATCCTCTTGCGGGGAGTTACTTCGTTGAGTCCCTCACCGACCGGATCGAGGCGGATGCGCTAGACCTCATTTCACGGATTGATGATCTTGGTGGTGCACCCGGTGCTATCGAGGAGGGTTTCCAGCAGCGCGAGATTGAAGAGGCGTCATATGCGTTTGCCAAGGCACTTGAATCTGGCGAAGCAGTGCTTGTCGGTGTCAACCGTTTCGTCAATGACCAAGGTGAAGAGCTCCCCGGCCTGACCGCCGATGACGGCGTTGAGAACGCCCAGCGCAGCGCCATCAGTGACCGCAGAGAGTCTCGCGACGGTGACGCGGTCATGGCGGCTCTCACCGAGTTGGGAATGGCCGCGGCCGGAACAGATAACGTTCTGTATCCGATGCGCACGGCACTCGAACTCGGTGCAACGGTCGGTGAGATTACCTCTCACCTTGTGCCGGAGTTCGGTCGCTATCGTCCAAGTTTCTAGTTCCGACGGAGGGACTCTTGCCAATTGAGGACAACGCCCGCACATACTTGTCGTAGGTGGTGGACAGGGCGGCAGCTCCGCTGCAAGCACTGCAGCCACATTGGGCTACGGGTCAATGGTTGAGGATAAGATGATTGGCTGTGCGGCCTCCCGATTATCTGAAGGTCTCCCTGACGATATTCACTGAACCCGAGATCGCTTCGATCGGTCTTGAGGAGGTTGATGTCGCCGCGCAGGGCCGCAGGTTCGGATTACCAAGGTTCCGTTTGCCGCGAACCCGCGGGCGTTGATTCAGGGTGACACCACTGGCTTCGCGAAGGCCATATCTGATCCAGCGACAAGAATTGTTCTCGGTGGAACGGTTGTTGGTCACCACACCTCAAAGCTGATAGCGCCGATTGCTTCCGCGGCCCAAGTCCGAAAAATGGTTGACCTGCTGTTCGAGACTTTGATGGTGCACCCGTTGCTCTCGGAGAGCACGTCAGAAGCTGCCTGGTGAGTTCGGGTTCTCGCGCTCCTACCGGATGACCATAATCGGTGCGCCAGCAGACACAGAGTCGCCGACCTGGACCTTGAGTTCGACAATCTCCCCAGCTGTCTCAGCTTTGATTTCGTTCTCCATCTTCATTGCCTCGAGGACGCACACGGGATCACCAATCTCGACTGACTCTCCTGCCTTCTTGTGAATCTTGACGATGGTGCCCTGCATTGGTGCCGTCACGACTCCTTCGCCCCCACCACCGCCAGATCGTCCCGAGAGTTTTGGTGCTTTGCGGCGCGGAGCTATTCGCTTGCCTGAACCTGGTGCAGTCATGACTTTCGCCCAGTACTTGACTGCGAATCTGCGGCCCCCCACCTCAACGGTTAGGTTCCGTTCGGAGAGTTCTTCGTCCTCTGGCAGGGCCGACGACGGTTCGCGGGCGGCATCGGAGAAGTCCATCTCGTCCTCAACGAGGCGAGTTGATACGTCGCCGTTGAGAAATCGGTCGTTTTCGAGAATCATGAGATGGGCGGGAATAGTCGTGTCGACACCGACTATTTCATATTCTGAAAGAGCTCGCTTCGCCCGGCGAATGGCTTGGTCTCTGTCGTTTCCACTGACAATCAGTTTCGCAATCATGTTGTCGTAGTACTGGCTGATCTCCGACCCTTGTACGACCCCTGAGTCGACTCTGATGCCTGGACCGCTCGGCTCTCGGTACTTGACGAGTATGCCTGGGTTCGGTGCGAAGTCCTTCGATGGATCCTCGGCGTTGATTCGGAATTCAATGGCGTGCCCGATGGGCTCCGGCGTGGTCATGATCGAGAGTTTCTCGCCGTCAGCGATACGGATCTGTTCGGTGACAAGGTCGACACCGAACACTTCCTCGGTAACGGTGTGTTCAACCTGGATTCGTGTGTTCATTTCAAGGAAGTAGAACTCGCCATCGGAGTACAGAAATTCGACAGTTCCCGCCGACTCGTAATGTGCGGCATGTCCGAGGGAGAGCGCCAACTCGCCGATCGTTGTCCGCTCCTCATCGGTGAGCCCTGGAGCAGGGCTCTCTTCGACAAGTTTCTGATGACGGCGCTGGAGTGAACAGTCGCGCTCACCGAGAAACACACCGTTGCCATGCGTATCGAAAAGCACCTGCGCCTCGATGTGTCTGGCGGACTCAAGGTACTTTTCAACATAGACGGCTGGGTTTCCGAACCACGCCTCCGCCTCCCGACCCGCAGACTCGAACGCCGCGGCCAGCTCGTCGTTCGAGTACACAACTTTGAGTCCACGTCCTCCACCACCAGCCGACGCCTTGATTGCAACGGGGTACCCATACTCGTCCGCAAAAGCCTCGACCTGATCGGCCGATGTGAGGGGCTCGTTTATGCCTGGCACACCTGGCACACCAGCAGCCAAGGCAGCGATGCGGGACTCGATCTTGTCACCCATCATCGTGATTGCGGCTGGCGGAGGTCCAATCCAGATGTGACCGGCATCGAGGACCGCTTGGGCGAAACCGGCATTCTCAGCAAGGAAGCCGTACCCCGGATGGATTGCTGTGGCGCCGGATTCCTTCGCCACCTCGAGGATGCGATCCACGTTGAGGTATGAGTCGGCAGCGGGAGCCGTACCAACGTTCCATGCTTCGTCAGCCATAGTTGTGTGGACCGCTTCGCGGTCAAGTTCAGAGTAAATGGCGATGGTCCGGATATCAAGATCGCGGGCCGCGCGAATTATCCGTACCGCGATTTCGCCACGGTTTGCGATGAGAATCGATTCCACGCCAGACATCCTAGGAGGGGACAGAGCACGAGGTCGAAGCGAGTTCGACCTCACACCTACGACTCGACCACTCTCCCCAGCGTTACGAACCGTTGCCAGCGGTCCTCGAGCTTTCCGTGGGCCACAGAGCCGCTATGTCGGTTCCCGTACCCTGGGTACCTGGACCGGTTGGTTCTATGGGCCACAGACCCGCTATGTCGGTTCCAGTACCCTGAGTATGGGAACGGGTGTCTAGAGGGGAATGTTGCCGTGTTTTTTGGCGGGCAGGGACTCGCGTTTGTCGCGCAGCATCGTGAGGGCGCGGATGAGGCGGGGGCGGGTCTCGCGGGGTTCGATGACGTTGTCGACGAGTCCGTTCTTGGCTGCCACGTACGGATTGTTGAACTTCTCCTCGTAGTCTGCAACAAGTTGAGCTCGTTCCGCCTCAGGATCGTCTGATGCCGCGATCTCTCTGCGGTGGATCACGTTGACGGCACCCTGGGCCCCCATTACTGCAATCTGTGCCGTTGGCCATGCTAATACGAGATCGGCACGAATGGCCCGCGAGTTCATCACGAGGAACGCGCCGCCGTATGCCTTGCGCATGATGACCGTGACGCGTGGCACGGTCGCCTCAGAGTACGCGTAGAGCAGTTTTGCTCCGTGACGGATGATGCCGTCGTGCTCCTGGTCTACTCCTGGTAGGAATCCCGGAACGTCGACGAGTGTGATGAGGGGGATGTTGAACGCGTCGCAGAATCGAACGAATCGTGCTGCCTTTATCGATGCATTGATCTCAAGCGTTCCAGCGAGCACCATCGGCTGGTTGGCAACGATGCCAACGGTGTACCCGTCGAGACGAGCGAAACCGATGACGATGTTTCCTGCCCAGTGTGCGTGGACCTCGTAGAACTCTCCGTCGTCAACGATGCTCTCGATCACATCAACAACGTCATATGGCTGATTCGGCGAGTCAGGCACGACGGTTGTCAGAGACTCATCCATTCGGTCGGCAGAATCGACAGGCGTAAAGAACGGTGGAACTTCCATGTTGTTCTGCGGAAGGAACGACATGAGGTACCTGATCTCCTCAAGCGCAGCTCGGTCGTCTTCTGCCACGAAATGTGTGACACCAGATATCGACGAATGGGCGTGTGCACCGCCGAGTTCCTCCATCGTTACGTCCTCGCCTGTCACTGTCTTTATGACATCAGGACCGGTGATGAACATGTGCGATGTGCCCTCGACCTGATAGATGAAGTCGGTGAGTGCTGGCGAGTAGACAGCCCCCCCAGCGCACGGACCCATGATGACCGATATCTGCGGTATGACTCCCGATGCCCTGACGTTCCGTTCGAAGATCCGTCCGTAGCCATGGAGTGCAACGACACCCTCCTGAATACGGGCCCCACCGGAATCTTTGAGGCCCACAACCGGAGTTCCCGTGTCCATGGCAAGATCCAGGATCTTGCAGATCTTGTCTGCAACCGCTTCGCCAAGTGATCCGCCGAACCGTGTGAAGTCCTCTGCGTAGATGAATACGTTTCTCTCGTCGATGGTTCCCCATCCGGTGACGACGGCATCACCAAGCGGCTGCTTCTCCTCTATGCCAAATCCCGTTGCACGATGCTGCACAAACGGATCGATCTCCTGGAAGGAGCCCTCATCGAGAAGAACCTCGATTCGCTCTCTCGCGGTGAGTTTGCCTGCATCGTGCTGGCGTTCTGTTGCGCGTTTGTTGTCCGGTGCCAGCGCGCGCTCGCGCAGGTCCCTTAACTTCTCGATGCTTTCCTCTGTGCTCACCCGTCCTCCATGTAGGCTCGGCGTTTGTCGGTTACCGTTCGACTCTCAGGGGCTTGAGATGGCTACACAATACGACATCGTGCGTCTCGAACGTGTCGAGAGCACTCAGGACGACGCCAGACGGATGCTGGAGACACACCAACGGCCCGTGCTCGTTGTGGCAGATCGTCAATTTCTTGGGCGCGGCCGACAGGGAAGGCAATGGTTACAACCCGACCGAGGCATGTTTGCCTCGTACGGTTTCGTCTCTGATTGGACTGGCGACCACGCGACGCTCATTCCGCTGGTCGCTGCTGTTGCGATACACAGCGCCGTGTTCGAGATCTTTGGTGTCGAGGTCGGGCTGAGGTGGCCGAACGATCTGATGACAGACAGTGGCAAGGTCGGCGGCATACTCGTCGAAGCGAGCAGCGGCGACGTCGTTATTGGATGTGGTATGAACGTGTGGTGGCGCCACCCGATAACTGGCGCAGCCTCACTTGTCAGCGATGATCCCGGTCGTGAGGTGCCCCAGGCCCTCGCAGAGGTCTGGGCACGCAACCTGTCCGACTACATCGCGGAGGGTGGTGACGCGTGGCCGCGGACAGAATACGAAGCTGCTTCCGTGACGCTCGGAGGGAGGGTGTTCTGGGGGGACGAGTCTGGTGATGCTGTCGAAATTGCACCAAACGGAGCGCTCGTGGTTGAGACAAACGGAGCTCGCGTCTTCATTCATGCCGGAGAGGTTCACACACACGATGGCCACTAATCTCGTCTGAGATACAGGAGACAGATACGTGGCCGTACAAGCTGGTGAAGGAACGATTGAACTCTTCTTTGGTTCCATCAGTATCCCAGCCGGTGCCAAGACTCTGAGCGGATACCTTGCCCGCCCGGACGGGGAGGGCGAGTGGCCGACCGTTCTGGTTTTTGGTCCAGAGCCACGTCCGGTGCCATCGGTGAAGAACCTTTGTCGAATCCTTGCGCGACACGGCATCGCAGCTCTTGCGCTAGACATGATCGACGATTCTGAGACGAACGCTCTGATCGTGTCACGCGTTGCGCGTTTCATGACCAACCCGAGCGGCTCATGGTCGAACGCCCAGTTTGGATACGGCGTTCTGGCGTTTGGCAACGGCATTCTTGATGCGTCCAGTATTGCTGCTCGTGATGGGCGTGTGCTCGCGATTGTCTCCATCTCCTCCACACTCGGACCACAGGTTGTGGAGAATCTTGCTGCGGCCAGCATTCCTGGACTTTGGATCGGCTCACGATCCGATGGCTCGGTCGACGTTGATATCTCGGTCGCGGCTCAGATCCCCCTGCCTCAAACCAGCTTCGTCATCCACGCAGATGCAGATGAAGGATTTTGGGACGATGGTGCCGACGGTTTCGACGAACAGATCGCGGCCGACACAGCTGATCGTTTGATCTCCTTTCTGGCAGATGAGCTGCCCCCGAGGGTCTGAATGCCAAAGTCTGTCGTATCTGGTGGCGCCGGGTTCATCGGCTCGAACCTCGTTGATCGTCTCGTGGACGATGGCCATGAGGTCTTTGTGATCGATGACCTCAGCTCCGGATCACTTGGAAACCTCAGAGGAGCGAGACAGCGGGGTTCCGTCGTGCTTCACCAGATCGACGTTGCGTCAACTGAGGTTGTCGATCTCGTCCGATCGTTCCAGCCAAACAACGTGTTTCACCTCGCCGCGCAAGTTGACGTGCGCCACTCTGTTGCCGACCCAGTGTACGACGCGAAAATCAACATTCTGGGCACGATCAACATGCTTGAGGCCGCCCGTCACGGCAACGCCGATCGGTTCGTATTTTCGAGCTCGGGTGGTGCAACGTATGGCGACACCTTCAATATTCCTACGCCTGAGTCTCAGCCACGTGTTCCTGCATCACCCTACGGGGTGTCCAAGTACGTCGTTGAGGAGTACTTCAGGTACTACAAGGACACCTACGATCTCGACTATCTGTCGCTCGGTTTCGCAAATGTCTACGGACCCCGCCAGGATCCCGACGGTGAGGCAGGCGTAGTGGCCATATTCATCGGTGACCTCGTTGCGGGGCGGACTCCGACGATCTTTGGTGACGGCAGCCAGACAAGAGATTTCGTGTTCGTCGAGGACGTTGCGGACGCTCTTGTGCGTGGTGCACGCATCGGTGGGTCGCGGTATCTCAACATCGGAACCGGAGTTGAAACTTCTATATCGGGACTCTACGAACATATCGTTGAGGCCACTGGGGCCGATATCGCGCCGATCATGGCGGCTCCAAAGCGGGGTGAGCAGCTCAGGTCCTGCCTCGACGCAAGCGCCGCAAAGGAACATCTGTCGTGGGAACCCTGGACCACACTTGATGAGGGAATTGCTGAAACCGTCGCGTGGTTCCGGAGCCTCGAAAGCTAGGTCAGGCCCTCTTGGTGCGGATCCAGTACACCGCGAACGCCAGGACGCCAACGAGACCGAGCATCTCGACAATGAGAGGCAACCGAGTGTTTGAGTTCTTCGCGTCGACGGATCGGACTCGGATACCTGCGTGTCCACGCACGCTGTCGGCAGCGAGGAGAGGCTCAGCGCCTACGGTCGACCAGGTCGGATGCGGGCTCAATGGGGCAACACGAACAGGCCAATGCCGTTGTTGTTGGTTCAGCGATAGGTGCTGACGAAATCAATGCCAGGATCCGGATCCGTCCCGGGAACGGCCCACGAGATGTCATGGCCGGTACATACCGTGTCTACGGCTTGAATCCACCCTATGGGCAACGGGGGCTGACCGGTGTCGGAAAACCCAGCTCCAACATCCGTTCCACGACTCGAGTAGCGTGGTCTCCAATTTCGTGGTCAGCCAGAGGACCTGCGCAGATGTCACACTTAAGCGTGCCCGCACCTCGGTCACTGTGGTCGCCGAACCAACGGCCAGACTTGTGGCTGTCGGTCCCGATGTCCGCAATTTGTTGTTCTGTGCTCATCGGTGCCTCAATCGCTACACATCTATTTCATCGGCACGACTGGGAACACTTGAAGCAGATCTTTGGTCGCGGAGAAACAGCGGATTGGCGCCGAGCTTCGGCTGCTGTTCTGCGTCCGAGGCTTCCACCCTACCCGAGCGCCACGCCGATGGCTCCGATCACAATGAGAGCTACGGCGACACCATGACGGCGTATAATCTCCTCCCGAGGAATCGGTGAGCGACGATAAGTCCGAAGACGACAGAGGTCTTCCGCAAGTCGGCGACAAGACCAAACGATTCCGTATGCGCAACAATCAGCACCAGCAGGTATGCAGCTGCCGAGGCTACTCCGCCAACGAGCAGCCGGCCGGGTTGATTCGAAATAACTTCAGTCAACAGTGCCAGAATCACTCGACTGCATGGGACTCACCGTCGCCATGGTCACGGAGCGTGGAGCAGTTCAACGGGTCAACGGTTTGGCCTACATATGCAGTCGGATGTCAGAACATATAGCAGCGTACGCTCCCAGATCTGACCGCTGAGGGCT